>OMGS01000741.1_pt1 | contig 14527 bp, 14 predicted proteins | sample 1646081 | NCBI WGS metagenome assembly OMGS01 (sample SAMN05578591, study PRJEB25193) | human gut metagenome | biome: Human Microbiome; feature: human-associated habitat; material: feces | host: Homo sapiens | place: USA:Birmingham | reverse complement strand
GTACCGGCAGAAATACGGCAGTCTGAACCCGATGCTCAGGGCAGAATGGTGTACCGGTCTGCTGGCCAGCGTGACGGCCAATATGTGGCGGAGTTCACAGACTCCGCCGTTCCGTCTGACGGATTTCACGCCACATATTGATGAACCTCCCGTTTCGCTGGAAGAGGCCATGAAATGGTGGGATTAGAAATGGACAGGATGATAAAGATCAGTTAAGCATGCAAATGCTGAACTAAAAATAATCGTTTTTATGTAATGCATGGAGTAATGACACACTATGACAGCAAATAAAACATATCTCGCGATCCTGGTGTTCTGTTTATTTGCCTCAGCGCAGTCTTTCGCTGCTGCTGGCGACAGCACCCTGTCGGCGGCTTATGCCGGGATTTATACAGGGAAATATCTGCAGGATATCGGGCGAAGTGACCGGCTTGCGGAAGGCGTTAACGTCAAATACCGTTATGAAGCAGATGATGCCTGGGGGGTTATCGGCGCGTTGACGTATGCCAGAGGAACTCCGGCTTTTTCGGTGACGGGGATTACTGATCTCGGTGTGGCAGAAGGGGATGCGAAGACCAGACTGGAATACCTGAGTATTCAGGCCGGCCCTGCGTACCGGTTTAATGAATTTTTCAGTGCATATGCAATGACCGGGGTAGCCACCACAAAATATGACGGCAGTGCGCATTTGTATGGAGTTGATGCCTCGGGGAAAAGTTTTTCCTGGTACGGAAAGGATTCGGAGAGAAAAACGAACCTGGCCTACAGTGTGGGACTGCAGTTTAATCCGCTGAAAGAACTGGCGGTGGATGTGTCATTTGAAGGTTCGGGTTTTGACAGCTGGAAAACATCGGGAATTAATGCCGGTCTTGGCTGGAGCTTCTGACGGCACTCGTCGATATCGTAACAGGACGTGTACAGGGTCACCTCAGGGTGGCCTTTCTTTTTTTGTCACACCGCCGGCGGGCGGTTTTTTTCGGGAGGCACCGATGGCAGGAAAATCCCTCGGAACGCTGACGCTGGATCTGATTGCCAGGACCGCCGGTTTTGCGTCAGGGATGAGCCAGGCAGAACGGAGTTCCGCGAAATGGCGTAAGAAAATTGTGGCGGATGTGGATGCGGTGGCCACCGCCTTTGCGGCTGCTTCTTCCGCAGCGGTGGCCACGGCCGCAGGCGTGGGAGCGTATGGTTTTAATCTGCTGAAGAGCTCGTCGTCACAGATTGCGGAAGCAAAACGGCTTTCGGATGCACTGGGCATGTCCACACAGGCACTGCTGTCCTGGCAGTATGCAGCCGGAAAGGCGGGGGTGTCCGGAGAGCAGATCGCCGACATTTTTAAGGATCTCGGTGACAAAATTGGTGATGCGGCGCTGAACAAATCCGGGGAAGCGGTGGATGCCCTGGATGCGCTGGGGCTGTCGGCGGAAAAACTGAAGCGGGTCTCACCGGATGAGCAGCTGCTGGCCATCAGCGATGCGCTGAAAAAAATCGGTACCACGTCAGAGAAAACGACGATCCTTGAGAGTCTGGGTAATGACCTGTCCAGAATGCTGCCACTGCTGGAGCAGGGCGGTGAAAAACTCCGTCAGTACATGGCGGCAGCGCAGACGTTCGGTGTGGCCCCTGATGATGCGGATATTGAGAAGCTGGTCAGGACGAACGCCCTGTTTGAGGACATGGCGTCTCAGGTGGATGGTGTGAAAATCGCGCTGGCCACCGGGCTGGCGGATGTCGACCTGTCCGGCGTGCAGAATGCCATCACGGAGATCGGTGAGACGCTCAGGGACCCGCAGGTTCTGCAGGGGCTGACAAATCTGGTGCAGGGGGCGGCAGATCTGGCCGGGTGGCTGATAAAGGTGGCGGCTGCGGCCGGTAATATTGCGGCCCTGACCCGGCAGGGGATAGCACAGAATGCCGGTGGTGCCCTGAAAACGGAGGCCAGTGCGGCGGATATCCGGGCCCGTATAGCGGAGCTTGAGAAACAGCAGCAGGAAAACGTTTATCCGGTAAAACGGTGGATGAATGTTGCCGGACGGATGCTGCAGCGAAAGGACGGCAGTCCGGAGGATGAGCTGGCGCTGCTGAAAGGGCGTCTCCCCCTGGCAGAGAAGCTGGACAGGGAGGTCAGGCCGGCCATTGACCTTGCTCTTCCCGCAACAGAGAAGACCGTGAATACCGGGACGATCAGGCAGGACTATCGTCTGGCACCGGGGCAGAGTAACGGCAAAACCTCTGCCTCTCAGGCGGACAGGGATGCGAAGAAGGTCCTGAACAGCTTCAGGCAGATGGAGGACTCGTATCAGCGGCAGATTGCGCTGGCTGACACCACAGGGGAACGGACAAAGGCGCTCACGGAGCTGGAGAAACTTCAGTACGAGATGGCCTCAGGAAAGCTCACGAATCTGAATGAGGCGCAGAAAACCCGGCTGACGCAGCTGGCGACAGAGCTGGACCAGCTGAATGCACAGAAAAAGGCCATGGAGGAGCAGAAGCAGCTTCAGGCCTTCACGGCCAGCCAGCAGGTGCAGACCAGTAACGCACAGGCCATGCTGGACACGGAATTTGTCGGTGCCGGCACGGGGGAACAGACCCGGTCACGGATGCGTGAGCTGCTGGAGATCCGGCGTTCGTACTATGACCAGATGGAGTCGCTGCGTCAGCGTCAGGAAAGCGGGGATATCAGCCGGACGCTGTATGAAGGGGAGACTGCCGTCCTGAAGGCGGAGCTCGAAAAAAGACTCAGGATGCAGCAGGACTATTACCGTCAGCTGGATGCGCTGAATGACGACTGGCTGAGCGGGGCCGGTGATGCGCTGAAGGATTACGTGACGGAGGCGGACAACAATGCCGCGATGGCGAAGAGCGCGGTGACCAGTGTGCTGGGCACCACGGAAAACAGCGTGTCGGCGATGCTGGATGACATCATCAGGGGAACCAAAAGTGCCGGTGATGCCGTGAAAGATGTGGTGGAGGACCTGGGCAATGCCATCATCACCGAACTGGAGAACATCGCGGCGAAGAAAATCGTGGCCGGCCTTTTCGGCGGGCTGGCGGGAGAGAGCAACATCGCCGGAAGCGGCGATCTGCTTTCGCTGCTGACGGGTGCAGGCAGTAACGGTGACAGCAGCGCGGGCAGTGCGGTGGCAGGGGCGACGTCTTCCCTGACGGACAGTGACATGCTGTCCGGGCTGAAGGCGGTACTGAACACCTCCCTGACGGAGGTCTTTTCAGAGCTGTCAGACACGCTCAGCGGTCTTTTTTCCTCCATGACGGATGAACTGGGATCGCTGTTGTCGTCGCTGGGCAGTTCCCTGTCGGGGATGCTGTCCGGTCTGTCCGGGAGCGGAGGCGGTTTTCTGTCCCTGTTGGGGATGGCGCATGACGGTATCGACAGTGTGCCGGCCACGGGGACCTGGCTGCTGGAAAAAGGAGAACGGGTTATTTCCGGCAGGACATCGAAAAAACTGGATGCGACCCTGAGCGCCGTCCATTCGGCGGCGGGGAACCGTTCAGGTGGACAGAGTTTTTCATATTCTCCGGTCATTAATGTGAACGGCGATCCGGATGCGCGGACGCTGAAAATGCTGGAGCAGGCGGTGCAGCAGGGGGCGAAACGGGGATATCAGATGGTGGCTGAGAGTCTGAGCACCGGCAGTGGTGCCGTGCATTCTGCGGTGAACACCCGTTACGCCAGACGCAGGAGCGGATGAGGAGAATGATGGCGAATGACAATAACAACGTCGGTTAACTGGCCGGAGAGTCTTCCGCTGCCGCTGGCTGACGGATACACACAGACTCCGGTGAGTCCGGTCATGCGGACGGAGCTTGGCAGCGGACGGGCCATCATGCGCCGCCGTTTTGTCTCCACGCCGGTGATGATTTCCGTCAGCTGGCTGCTGAGTGAGGCGCAGGCCGGGACATTTGAGGATTTTTATTACAACACGCTGGCAGACGGGGTGCGGTGGTTCCGTATTGCCCTGCGTCTGCCGGGCAAGGCAGATGATGAAACGGTGGCAGCCCGTTTCACGGATATCTGGGATGCAGTCACCCTGACGGGTGGGGTGTGGTGGGAATATTCTGCCACTCTGGAAATACGGGAGCGGTATGTGGTGACCCGGGACAGGGGAGGCATGTCATGACATCGCAGGCACTCAGCAGACTGTATGCCAGCGGCGGTGAGGAGGTGCTGCTCCACACCCTTGAGATTGACACCGGCGGAACGTCGATATACCGCCGCCTGTGGCTGGTACAGTCCTTTGAGGATATCACGGCCATGGTGGACGGCGCACAGAGAACATTCACCGCCTGCGCGATGGAGCTTTCGCTGCCGCCGTCAGACAGTGAGGGCACACAGTCCGTACAGTTCACGGTGTGTAATATTGACGGTTCTGTACAGCGTTATATCCGGGAAGCGTCTGACTGGTACTCAGGGGATAACCGGGCCGGTACCTTCCCGTGCCTGCGGTACCGGGGATATCTTGCCTCTGACCTGACTGCACCGGCAGCGGGCCCCTTTGAGTTTTACATCAACACGGTGGCCTGTACCTCACGGAGCGCCACCATCACTGCCACGTATGCGGACATACTGAACACATCATGGCCGCGCGGGCGTTACAAATCCACAGACTATCCGGGACTGATTTACGCATCATGACAGACACGTCTTTTCTGCTGACCGCACGTTACACCCCGCGCGGGCGGCAGTTTCCCCGCGTTGACTGCTGGGGGTATGTGCTGGAGGTGCGCAGACAGCTGGGCTTCCCGCCGCTGCCTGAACTGGCGGGGGTGTTCCGGGATGAGGCAGACACTGCAGCACGTCGGGTGATGCCGCAGCTGACGGCGTGTGAGGCTCAGGAGGGGGCGCTGGCGTTGTGTTTTGTGTCCGGTCTGCTGACGCATGTGGGGATTGTTGTCACCCTGAATGCGCAGCTGTATGTCACGGACTGCCGCCCCCGATGTCATGCTGTCTTCACGCCCCTGCGCCAGTTCCGGGAGCTGAACAACAACCTGCTTTTCATGAGGTGACCATGACCATATCTGTTTTTGCCCGCAGGGGAGAGGCCACCGCGCTGGAAATCCACCGGCATGGGGATACCACGCTGGCCGGCTGGCTGTCTGAACATGTCCGGGGATTCCGTGAGGAAAAGGGGCTTATCAGCGTGGACGTCAACGGTGTCACGGTGACGGATTTTTCCTTCCGGATCCAGCCGGCGGATGATGTCCGTATTTATCCGGTGGCCGGCACGGTGATGCAGGCGCTCACGCTGGGGCTGATGCTGTTCTCGGTGGTGTATGCGCTGACCCGCAAAACCCCGTCGTCGGAGTATGAAACCGGCACCGCGCTGTCGGTGGCCAGCACGCGTGCGGTGAATGCCAGACCGGGCGAGGTGATCCGCGAGACGCTGGGTTGTTGTCGTTCATACCCGGATTATGTGGTGCAACAGACCATGCGCTTCACGGCCCCGGACAGGTACTACGTGTACATGTTTGTGTCCATGGGGGCGGGTGACTGTGCGTATGACGAGGGGGAGATCCTGATTGGTGACACGCCGGTGACGTCGTTTGATGCGGACTATAAGTTTTACCCGGCGAACGCACTGGTGAACGGGGATGAACGGACGGAGAACTGGTACAACTGCCCGAATGTGGGGGCCACCACCTCAGCCGGCGGTCTTGATCTGAGCAGTACATCCCCGTCAACGGAGTATGTGGGCGGGGAGAGTGTCACCGTCTCGTCACAGACGATAACGCTGAACGGTGGTAGCCAGGCACTGACAGCCATGATAAGACCGGGAACGCTGCTTACTATCAGGGTGCCCTTTAATGTGTATGTTGCCCGGACCAGTGACAGTGCGTATCCGGTTGCGGTATGGGGAGACGGCTTTGAAAAAGAGCTGAACTTTTCGCTGTGGGATGCGGCCACCCTCGTTATTGATGATGTGACGTATGATGTTTATGTCTCCCGGATCTGGAACGGGATCACGGACAGTGACGGCAGGACATGGCCTGTCGGGTACTCTTTCTCATCCACAAAGGGGGTTAACACGGTGTGGACCGGTGCCGGTGCAGGACTTGAGCCGGGAAACTCACAGCTGATTGTGGAGGCCACGGGGGCACAGTATTATGCCAGTTCCGTCTCTTCATCTTCGGTGCGGGTCACGCAGTATATTGACGGCGTGGTCAGCCGCTGGAAGGGTTTTTATTCCCGGACACAGACGGATTACGACGTCAGTTATGTGAATGACAACAATCTCTGGCTGGGACCGTTTGTGGCATCACCGGAAGGCGAGGAGACAGATGCCCTGGAGGTGAACTTCACGTTTCCTGGCGGGCTTGTCAGATATAACAGCAAGGGGAAGAAGAAAAGTACCGGGGTGACTGTGGTTCTGAGATACAGTCTGGACGGTGGCGGCAGCTGGAAGGAGAAGAGCTTCAGCTACAGCGGAAAGACGGTGAACGGTATCGGGTACACGGAGCGCATCACGTTCAGCGCGGCGAAGAATGTGCAGGTGATGTGCCGGCGGACCAGTGAGGCCGGGGAGGACGGCGCGCAGGACACGTGCTACTGGCAGGCGCTGCGCACGAGACTGACCACCCGTCCGTCGCAGTATGACATCCGGACGATGGCCCTGACGCTGAGAAGCGGGGGGATGCTGGCGGCGGATTCGGAAAGGCAGCTGTCAGTGAAGCTGACGCGGAATTACACGCGCGGGGCGAACGGCAGTATTTCCGGTGCCATTTACTGCGTGCTGTCGTCACTGAACATTCCGGAAAGCATGATTGATTACGACACGATAGATGCGCTGGAGTCGTCGGTCTGGACGCCGGGCGGCTACACGTTCAACAGCACCATCACGGGTGCGGACAGTGCATGGAACATGCTGACGATAATCCTGCAGGCAGCGGGGAGTTATCCGCTGCTGAAGAACGGGACGTTCTCGGCGGGTTACACGGGGATAAAGGAACCGGTGTGCGCGTTCACCCCGCAGGACTACACGGGAGACGGACTGACGGTGACATATCAGGCGCCGTCGCGGGATGATTACAATGCGGTGGATGTGACCTGGACGGATGATAACCTGATCGCGGGGGTGGTGGAGTGCCGTGGCAGCCAGAAGACCGGAGAGCAGAAAATCGAGTCGTGGACGCTGAGTGGTGTGACGGACAGAAACATCGCCTGGCAGCTGGGTATGCGTCGTCTGCTGTCATACCAGTACCAGCGCACAAGCTTCAGTTTCAGCACGGAGATGCTGGCGCTGAACTGCAGTTACGGGGATGTGGTGTGGCTGTTTGATGAAGTGGTTGACGGTTATTACACGAGCCGGAGTGCGCTGATACTGGATCACAGAAGTCTGGATGACGGAACCACGTACCTGTTACTGAGTGAGCCGCTGAACGGCAGCTGGCAGGCGTTCTTTCAGGACACGAATGGGTATACATCGGGTAACAGCACGGAGGCGGATCGTATACTGATACGCTACCCGGACGGAACGGTGTCCGGGCTGATGGCACTGGTGCCGAATGACGGGGGGACGATTCCGGAGGGGTGGACGAACGCGGCATATGTGATACGGCTGAAGACACAGGACACGTTTTCGTTGCTGGCGCGTCAGAATGAGAGTGAGGAGCCGGCGAGGGTGGTGCTGATGCGGACAGAGAGTGCGGGGTATAAAGCCATAATCCAGTCGGTGGAGCCGCAGAGTGACGGAACGGTGTCGGTGACGGCGGTGGTGTATGATGAGCGGGTGTACCGGAATGACGGTAAGGATGCGCCATGATGAGAGGGGAATAAGGGAATGACAGCCGCGTGATGCGGTTTTTTTGTGCCTGAAAAATAAGGCCTAGCTGCGCTAACGAAGATGTACTTATTATCGAGTTCGGTAACCGCTTGGACGATCACTTCTGAGAAAAGGTATTTACACAGAATCCTAAACAGGCTCGAATCAATACGTTCTATCGTCAGATCTCTGCGGAGCGCATTTGGTATTACTGGGCTTAAATTCCCTGTAATGGAGGTAATTGAGTTCGCATTGCCTCAGTTGATCCCGGATTTTGAGTTCCACATTGGTGGTATGAAAGAAATGGGAGAGACGCATGGTCTTACATACCCACAGGAACATTTATTGATTCTGCGCGAAGACATTTACGAAGGCGCTTTGAATGGGGTAGGGCGAGATAGGATGACTGCCGCGCATGAATTGGGTCATCTTCTTATGCACAGGAACATCGCATTTGCTCGTTCTGCCCCAGGGGTAAAAATCCGCCCTTTTGAGAGTAGTGAATGGCAAGCTAAATGTTTTAGTGGTGAGTTATTAGTGCCAGCTATGCATGCCAGTATTTTAAAAGGTATGACGGCTGAGGATGTTGCTGAGGCATGCGGAGTTTCATTAGTGGCAGCGCGTTATCAGCTAGACAAAATGTAAAAACCCCTTGTTTGGCGCCAACCAGTGCAAGGGGCTTTAGGTGATGAATCCAAGAGGCATCACCACCGTGAACAGCTTCGATAGACAGCCTGAAATTAACACCTTCAGGGAAGATGTTCAAGGGAAAAATCTCTCTTGGTAAGGAGGTGTTTTATGAATGGGTTTGAAATCAATTGCTTCAAAAGCGGCGCCCAAAGGGTTCCGTTGGGTTTTCTGCCGTTACCGCAAGGTGCGTGGGAAATCAAAAAAAGTCCTTGATGCTCATGATTACGGGTACGAGGCGTGGGCATTTTTAGTGCGCAGCTAAGGGTTAGTATTTAAGGCACCTGCGGGTGCCTTTTTTGTATCCTCACCACCCGATTGGTGTTTTGCTGAGCCTGATAACTACCAATTTTTGTTATTACTATTCTACTATCGCTCAATCATGATTGGCGGGAGTTGAAACCGCAGCCACGTCGTATGCAAGAACGTGCTGCGGTTGGCTGGTGAACTTCCGATAGTGCGAGTATTGAATGATTTCCAGCCGTTACAGATTTTACGTGCTAATTAGTGAACAAACCACTCGTCAGCAGACTCCCAGGTATCTTTCAGAGTCTCCTGAACAAAAGTTTTTGCAGAATCCTGATCTGCGGTTCGTGTAACAGAAAGCCCATCATTGCTGGTGGCTTTTACGATCACTTCTACATCGTCATAACGCCTACTGATGCGCCGAGTTAATTCTTCCTTTAACGCATCCACAGCACCGGTTGGCATTTTAGTCATTTTTTCTTTGGCTATGCAGATTTCAATACGCATAAAAGTCCCTCTATACTGTGTTTGTATACAGTATTATTTTTAACTGTATGGATAAACAGTGTCAAGAGGTCTTATTTCTGCTCCTTTGGAGCTCTTCAAAACGATTATGTAAAGATTTCGGATACAGTTCGGTATATACCTGCCATAGCACGTTTAATGAACGATGCCCTGTAACCTGGGCGACTTCCTCAATACTAAAACCAGCCTCAAATAAGCGACTTGCCCCTTCTCTACGCAAATCATGGTATCGCAGATCTTTAATACCTAATTTGCTTCTTACCCTCTGGAATCCCGCAGTAACAGAAGTGCTGTTATATGGAAAAATGAATTCTGATTTTTTGGGTTGTCGTTGGACGATATCCCAGGCTTCCCCAAGCAAGGCTACTTTCATATGGTTGCCTTCCTTTTTACGTGGATCTTTCCTGTCTCTTACGAGTATGGATTTTTGTTCCTGATCGAGATCCTCCCATCGTAATCGGCATACTTCACCGATTCGCATACATGACCACACAGAAAATTTGAGGATATCAACGAACGGAATTTTTGAGCATTTATGTGTAGATCGTTGTTGAAGACCTTCAATGAGCATGTCCAGTTCATCAGATGCCGGTCTACGATTACGACGATTTGATTTACCAATTAAACCAAGTTTAAGTAGATATGGACGAGCGGCTTTTGCTGGGTTTGATGTGTAATTAATTCCATATACAGGTTTGGCAGCATCCAGAACACTGCCAAGATAACTAACATCGTGGCTAACTGTAGCTGGACCTGCACCAGCGTTGTTTCTTAGCCTGCAATGTTCAATTACGTCATTTTCTGTCAGTTCAGATAGTTTGATCGCGGAGATGTCACTATCCATAAGCAGTTCCAGCACATATCTTTTAGTACGGCCTGCTTTACCTCCGGCATTTGGGTCATTTAAATATTTGCGTAGTAAGTCACGGACTGTAAGTCCGTCAACTGCATTTGATGATGGAATGCCATATAGATCTAATTCCATCACTTTCTGTGTGCCCCATGTTTTGGCATGAGCATGTTTAGGGAATGTTTTGCTTTCCCTGTAAGTGATAACACCTTTTTCTTTGATAATCACATTACAGCGATAGCGTGGTGTGCCATCGGATTTTAGTCGTTTCTCTATGTTATAGTACGCCATTACACGACCTCGTTATTTCGGGTTCCCATAAAGCGTGGGAACCTGTGCGGGAACCTAACGCGAGAAAAATAGCCTGAAATGTTCAAAAATGCACGATAATCATGAAACACAAAAAATTAATCAAACCAGCGTGATGCCTGAAAAAACTGGTGTTTACTGGAATTCTCGGTTTAGCATTGCTCCTATGCTCGACTGGACGGACAGACATTGCCGCTATTTCTTGCGTCTGCTTTCCCGCAATACGCTGCTGTATACCGAAATGGTGACCACAGGGGCGATTATTCACGGTAAAGGTGATTACCTGGCGTACAGTGAAGAAGAACATCCGGTAGCGTTGCAACTCGGCGGTAGCGATCCGGCGGCGCTGGCACAGTGTGCGAAGCTGGCAGAAGCGCGTGGATATGATGAGATCAACCTGAATGTCGGCTGCCCGTCTGACCGGGTGCAGAACGGCATGTTTGGTGCGTGTCTGATGGGTAATGCGCAGCTGGTTGCCGACTGCGTGAAAGCGATGCGCGATGTGGTGTCGATTCCGGTGACGGTGAAAACGCGTATTGGCATCGATGACCAGGACAGCTATGAATTTCTCTGCAATTTCATCAACACCGTTTCCGGCAAAGGCGAGTGTGAGATGTTCATCATCCACGCACGTAAAGCCTGGCTTTCGGGGTTAAGTCCGAAAGAAAACCGTGAGATCCCGCCGCTCGATTATCCGCGTGTGTATCAACTGAAGCGTGACTTTCCGCATCTGACAATGTCGATTAACGGTGGTATCAAGTCGCTGGAAGAGGCCAAAGCACACCTGCAACATATGGATGGCGTGATGGTCGGGCGCGAGGCGTATCAGAATCCGGGTATTCTGGCGGCGGTAGACCGGGAGATCTTTGGTTCCTCGGATACCGATGCCGATCCGGTGGCGGTAGTGCGCGCCATGTATCCGTACATTGAGCGTGAACTCAGCCAGGGGACGTATCTCGGTCATATTACCCGGCATATGTTGGGCTTGTTCCAGGGTATTCCTGGCGCGCGGCAGTGGCGGCGTTATTTAAGTGAAAATGCCCATAAAGCGGGTGCAGACATTAATGTGCTGGAACACGCGCTCAAACTGGTGGCGGATAAGCGTTAACTTTTCACCAAAAAGTAGTCAAATTCACCACGCCCTGCGCACCGTCGCGGGGCGTTTTGCTGTTAAATCAATAGATTATTTTTGGCATGATTCTTGTAATGCCAGCAAGAGATTTCATATTTGGGAGAGCATCATGCTGGAACTACTTTTTGTGATTGGCTTTTTTGTCATGCTGATGGTCACCGGCGTTTCGTTGCTGGGCATTATCGCCGCGCTGGTTGTGGCGACGGCCATTATGTTCCTCGGCGGTATGCTGGCATTGATGATTAAGTTGCTGCCGTGGCTGCTGTTGGCGGTTGCGGTGGTGTGGGTGATCAGGGCGATTAAAGCACCAAAAGTGCCGAAATATCAGCGTTATGACCGCTGGCGTTACTAAGGGATTGTGCGGATGATCACAACCTAAGGTTTTATCCTTAGAACAAAATAGGAATTGATAATCAAATCTGTCACTATTGCGCCTCTAACAGATTCATCGTGCTGTACCCTACATACAGCCGAACTATAAAAAGAAAGGGCTTCCCAGGTGGAAGCCCTATTTCTTTTATGGAATCAACAGGCTGGAACCTTGCGTTGCCCGGCTTTCCAGAATTTCATGCGCACGCTGCGCATCCTTCAGCGGATATTTCTGCTGCTCGGCGACATCGACCTTAATCACACCGCTGGCAATCAAAGAGAACAGTTCATTACTGGCCTCGGTTAATTCCTCCCGCGTGGTGATATAGCCTTGCAGGGAAGGGCGTGTCACATACAACGAGCCTTTCTGATTGAGAATGCCTAAGTTCACACCGGTAACCGCACCTGATGAGTTGCCAAAACTCACCATTAAGCCGCGGCGTTGCAGGCAATCCAGCGACCGTTCCCAGGTGTCTCTGCCCACGGAATCGTACACCACGCGCACTTTCTTACCGCCGGTGATCTCTTTTAACCGCTCGACCAGATTCTCTTCACGATAGTTAATAACCTGCCACGCGCCCGCTTTTAGCGCGCTCTGCGCTTTTTGCGCGGTTCCTACGGTGCCGATAAGTTTCGCGCCCAGGGCTTTTGCCCACTGGCAGGCAATCAAGCCAACGCCGCCAGCCGCTGCGTGGAACAGGAACTGCTCATCGGGTTTAATTTCATAGGTTTTGCGCAGCAGATAATAAACCGTTAAGCCTTTCAGGAAGGATGCCGCAGCTTGCTCAAAAGAAATTGCCGCAGGCAGAATCGCCGCTTTATCCGCATTAATGTTATGCACAGAGCTGTAAGCGCCTAACGCCGACTGCGCATAGACTACACGATCGCCTGCCTTAATATGCTTTACACCACTGCCGACTTTACTCACGATGCCTGCCGCTTCGGTGCCTAATCCGCTGGGTAGCGATGGTGGCGGGTAAAGGCCGCTGCGGATATACGTGTCGATAAAATTGATGCCGATGGCTTTATTTTCGACCTGGATTTCATTCTCCGCCGGATCGGCAGGAGTGAACTCTACGGCTTGAAGTACTTCCGGGCCACCGTGCTTGTGAAATTCAATTCGTGTTGCCATGTGTCCTCCAGAACGTATCGTCAGGGTCTGCTTCATATGGTAAAGTTTCGACCCATTCTTTATCTCGGTAACTCCATTCACTATGGCAGGAAATAAACCCTTCAACAAACAGCAGGCTGAACCCCGCGAACGCGATCCACAAGTTGCCGGGCTGAAAGTGCCTCCGCACTCGATCGAAGCGGAGCAGTCGGTGTTGGGCGGTTTAATGCTGGATAACGAACGCTGGGATGATGTAGCTGAGCGTGTGGTGGCAGATGATTTTTACACCCGCCCACACCGTCATATCTTTACTGAAATGGCGCGTTTGCAGGAAAGCGGTAGTCCTATCGATCTGATTACCCTTGCGGAATCGCTGGAACGCCAGGGGCAACTCGATAGCGTCGGTGGTTTTGCTTATCTGGCAGAGCTGTCAAAAAATACGCCAAGTGCGGCGAACATCAGTGCTTATGCTGACATCGTGCGTGAACGTGCCGTTGTCCGTGAGATGATCTCGGTTGCGAATGAGATTGCTGAAGCCGGTTTTGATCCGCAGGGGCGTACCAGCGAAGATCTGCTGGACCTTGCTGAATCCCGCGTCTTTAAAATTGCCGAAAGTCGTGCAAACAAAGACGAAGGGCCGAAGAACATCGCCGATGTGCTCGACGCAACCGTGGCGCGTATTGAGCAGTTGTTTCAGCAGCCACACGATGGCGTTACCGGGGTAAATACCGGTTATGACGATCTCAACAAAAAAACCGCTGGCTTGCAGCCGTCGGATTTGATCATCGTTGCCGCGCGTCCGTCGATGGGTAAAACGACATTTGCGATGAACCTCGTCGAAAACGCGGCGATGTTGCAGGATAAACCGGTGCTTATCTTCTCGCTGGAGATGCCATCAGAACAGATCATGATGCGTTCTCTGGCGTCGCTGTCGCGCGTTGACCAGACTAAAATCCGTACCGGGCAGCTCGATGATGAAGACTGGGCGCGCATTTCCGGCACCATGGGTATTTTGCTCGAAAAACGCAATATCTATATCGATGACTCCTCCGGCCTGACGCCAACGGAAGTGCGTTCCCGCGCACGCCGTATTGCCCGTGAACACGGCGGCATCGGGCTTATCATGATCGACTACCTGCAACTGATGCGCGTACCGGCGCTTTCCGATAACCGTACGCTGGAAATTGCAGAAATCTCCCGCTCGCTGAAAGCACTGGCGAAAGAACTGAACGTGCCGGTGGTGGCGCTGTCCCAGTTGAACCGTTCTCTGGAACAACGTGCCGACAAACGCCCGGTCAACTCCGACCTGCGTGAATCTGGCTCTATCGAGCAGGATGCGGACTTGATCATGTTTATCTATCGTGATGAGGTGTATCACGAAAACAGTGATTTAAAAGGCATCGCGGAAATTATTATCGGTAAACAACGTAACGGCCCAATCGGGACGGTACGCCTGACCTTTAACGGTCAATGGTCGCGCTTCGACAACTATGCGGGGCCGCAGTACGACGACGAATAAT
>OMGS01000737.1_pt1 | contig 14669 bp, 10 predicted proteins | sample 1646081 | NCBI WGS metagenome assembly OMGS01 (sample SAMN05578591, study PRJEB25193) | human gut metagenome | biome: Human Microbiome; feature: human-associated habitat; material: feces | host: Homo sapiens | place: USA:Birmingham | reverse complement strand
CATTGCGTTCTGAACGTGCTGAACTGTACCACCTGCGCGCCACGCGGGAGATCAGCAACGAAACGCTGCAAAAATTACTGCACGATCTCGATTTGCTTGAAGCGTTGCTAATTGAGGAAAATCAGTAAGCCGAAAGCGACGTAACCAGGCCCGAGGTAATCTGAAAAAGGTGCAATCTTTTGCACCTTTAACAGGTTAGCTCGGGCTAACATTCATGATTCTAAAACAAATAAGTTATCTCTCTTTTAAAGTCAATTCATTGGCTGTTCTTCGACTTAACCTCAATCTGTGTGTTGCATAATATCTGCAGTAATCTTCATAGCGACTGCATTAATATTATCCTCAGTTTGTGACATGCCAGTATGAGAGGTACAATCTTCTTCAAAGAATTTCTGTAGTGTTACCAGGGTATCACTATCAATGGGGATATTTTCCTCCCCACGGAGTATGGAAATGCCCATTCCCTGGACGCTAGCCTCATCAAAATTAACCCGATAGAGACGGGTATTAAACATACAGGCTTTTGTTAAAATAGAACAGTTGAAATGGCAGTTGCTTAAATTGGCATTATTAAAATTAACATTAGCCATATTAGAGTCGGTACATATAACCATTTCGAGGAATGTATTTGTTAGCCACGTACAAAAGAGTTTGCTATCAATTAAGTTTATATTCTGGAGGATTGCTTTGTTCAGATTGACGCGAGACAGATCAGCATGTTCAAAGTTAATTAAATCGAGTTTAGAGAAACTAAGGTCGGCTTTAAATAAATTAACATATGGCGCTATTACTTTATAAAGATTTACCTCAGCCATGTACGCCATATAAAAATTTGAATAGTCAAGAAAGGTATTTTTAATATTGGCTCTATTCATTGCTGCATTGTAGAATTGAACATGCATAGCGGAGCATGCATTTAGAGTTCCGTCGGCCATTTTTATCTGAGCGAAATTTGAGTCATCGAGAATACAATTATCAAAAAGTATTTTTTCCATTATGGCGTAATAAAAATTCGTTTTATACATATTACAGTCCTGGAAAATAGCGTTTTGTAGTCTGCAACCTGCAAAATTCGAATTGGATAAATCTTCATCTTTAATCACGATACCTTTCAGGCTAAGGTGTGAAAAATCGTAACCACCATTTACTGTCTGTGGGATTTCGATAGTATTATTATGGACGGTGACATTATTTATAAAATATACCACCTTAATTGACACTTCCTTATCTTTATTAAGGTAAACTCTTCTCGTAATTCTATCGTCACATTTATTATTTGCATATAAAGCTATATCTATAAAATGTTTATGTATTTTCCTGTCCGTTTCCTTCGTGATTTTTCCTGATGGTAAACTATCATAAATTCTTTTCATTTTCTGAATCAAGCCTATCACTTTTTCATGATCATCCATCTTGAAAAGAGAGAGGGCTTTATTGTCAATTAACGTGCTTTTATGATGTTTTCTGTAATTATCTGATTTTGTTTTCTTTGTATGTGATGGACTTGTGACAGAGTGGTTATCGTTAATCTGGCAAAGAGGGAAAAACATATTATTTAAACCATTGTAGCACATAAAATATCCTTATAATTAACAAGAAAGAAAAGGCATATTCTCTGCATTATCATTTTCTACGACTGTCAAAAATCGCTCATTTTTTAATGAGTTTATTTGTTTAATATTTTGGGAAAAGGTGATGCATGCTGGAGAGGAAGAGTATTCCCCGGTCAGGCGACCGGGGAAGGGGAGAGATTAATGTGCGCGGCCTTGCTCAACGCCAAAGCCGGTCTGGGAGCGGATAAACTGCGCGCGGAACAGTTCACGCTCGCGCGCCCCTTCCGCTGAGTTATCGGTTGCCGAGAAGAACCAGATGCCGAGGAATGCCACGGTGATAGAGAACAGCGCCGGGTATTCATACGGGAAGATGGCTTTTTCGTGACCAAGGATCTGTACCCAAATCGTCGGGCCGAGGATCATCAGTACTACTGCGGTAATCAGCCCCAGCCAGCCACCCATCATCGCGCCACGCGTGGTCAGTTTCGACCAGTACATAGAAAGCAGAATGATCGGGAAGTTACAGCTCGCCGCGATGGCAAACGCCAGCCCCACCATAAAGGCGATGTTCTGATTCTCAAACAGCACGCCGAGGATAATCGCAATCACGCCGAGGATCAGTACGGTGATTTTTGATACCCGCAGCTCTTCACGTTCGGTCGCGCCTTTTTTGAAGACGTTAGCGTACAAGTCATGCGAAACCGCGGATGCGCCCGCCAGCGTCAGACCCGCAACCACCGCGAGGATAGTGGCGAAAGCAACCGCTGAAATAAAACCGAGGAACAGGTTGCCGCCCACTGCATTCGCCAGGTGAACGGCCGCCATGTTGTTACCACCAATCAGATGGCCCGCCGCGTCTTTATATTCCGGATTCGCACCGACCAGCATGATCGCGCCAAAGCCGATAATAAAGGTCAGGATGTAGAAGTAGCCCATAAATCCGGTGGCGTAGAACACGCTCTTACGTGCTTCGCGGGCATCGCTGACCGTAAAGAAGCGCATCAGAATATGCGGCAAGCCCGCCGTACCAAACATCAGTCCTAGCCCCAAAGAGAGCGCGGAGATAGGATCTTTCACCAGCCCGCCCGGCTTCATGATGTCGACACCTTTCGGGTGTACCGCCATCGCTTCGCTGAACAGATTGTTGAAGCTAAAGCCGACGTGTTTCATCACCATAAAGGCCATAAAGCTGGCACCGAACAGCAACAGCACGGCTTTGATAATCTGTACCCAGGTGGTCGCCAGCATGCCGCCGAACAGGACGTACATCATCATCAGCACGCCGACCAGCACCACCGCAATGTGATAGTTAAGGCCAAACAGCAGCTCGATCAGTTTACCTGCGCCCACCATCTGGGCGATAAGGTAAAGCGCCACCACCACCAGAGAACCACAGGCCGAAAGAATACGAATCGGCCCTTGTTTCAGGCGGTAAGAGGCTACATCGGCAAAGGTGTAGCGTCCCAGGTTACGCAGACGTTCGGCAATCAGGAACAAAATGATCGGCCAGCCCACCAGGAAGCCCAGCGAGTAAATTAAGCCGTCATAGCCGGAGGTAAACACCAGCGCGGAGATCCCCAAGAATGAGGCGGCGGACATATAGTCCCCGGCAATCGCCAGCCCGTTCTGAAAACCGGTGATATTGCCGCCTGCGGTGTAGTAGTCATTACGCGAACGTACGCGTTTTGACGCCCAGTAGGTAATGCCGAGCGTAAACACGACGAAAATCAGGAACATAATAATCGCCTGCCAGTTCGTTGGCTGGCGCTCTACGGCCCCGCTAATAGCATCCGCGGCGTTAGCTGCGAAAGGGAGTGTGGCGGCAAGCGCCGTCAGAACTCTTTTCATGATGCTTGTACCTCATGCAGGACTTCGTTATTAAGACGGTCGAATTCGCCGTTCGCCCGCCAGATGTAGATACCGGTGAGAACAAAGGAGATCACAATCACTCCAACACCAATCGGAATACCGCGTGTGACGCTGGTGTTCGGATTCAGCGGGGTGCCCAGCCAGCCGGGCGCGAAGGCGATCAGTAAAATAAAGCCGATATAAACTGCCAGCATAATAATCGACAGGATGGTGGCAAACCGTTGCCGTTTTTCGACTAACTCCCTGAAATGCGCATTGTCTTCTATCCGCTGATAAATCGTACCATTCATCACAGATTCTCCAGAGGTAATGTAGGGATTGTTTTAATTCCCGCTCCCTTATGGGAGAAGGTTAACGCTTGGGTAACCCTTGCCGAATGTAGGCCGGATAAGGCATTCACGCCGCATCCGGCAATCAACGCCTGATGCGACGCTGTCGCGTCTTATCAGGCCTACAGCCGTTGCCGAATGTAGGCCGGATAAGGCGTTCACGCCGCATCCGGCAACCAGCGCCTGATGCGCCGCTGTCGCGTCTTATCAGGCCTACAAATCGTTTCCGACTTGTTGCCCGGAGCGCATCCGGCAATTGTGGGTTACGATGGCATCGCGATGGCCTGCTTCTCTTCAAGCAGCTTCTCGACTACGCCAGGATCGGCAAGCGTCGAGGTATCGCCCAGGTTGCTGGTATCGCCCGCCGCAATTTTGCGCAGAATACGGCGCATAATTTTGCCGGAGCGGGTTTTAGGCAGGGAGTCGGTCCAGTGCAGCACGTCTGGCGTCGCCAGCGGGCCAATCTCTTTACGCACCCAGTTGCGGACTTCTGCGTACAGTTCTGGTGACGGTTCCTCCCCGTGATTAAGCGTGACGTAGGCGTAGATCGCCTGACCTTTAATATTGTGCGGAATACCTACTACGGCGGCTTCGGCAATCTTCGGATGCGCCACCAGCGCCGACTCAATCTCCGCCGTTCCCAGACGGTGACCGGAGACGTTCAGCACGTCGTCCACGCGCCCGGTGATCCAGTAATAGCCATCTTCATCGCGACGCGCGCCGTCGCCGCTGAAATACATATTTTTGAAGGTGGAGAAGTAGGTCTGTTCAAAACGTTCGTGATCGCCAAACAGCGTACGCGCCTGACCCGGCCAGGAGTCGGTGATCACCAGGCTGCCTTCGGTAGCGCCTTCCAGCGGGTTACCTTCGTTATCGACCAGCGCCGGTTGCACGCCGAAGAACGGACGTGTTGCCGAACCGGCTTTCAGCTCGGTAGCGCCAGGCAGCGGCGTGATCATGAAACCGCCAGTTTCGGTCTGCCACCAGGTATCGACCACCGGACATTTCTCGTTGCCGATTTTTTTCCAGTACCACTCCCACGCTTCCGGGTTAATTGGCTCGCCCACGGAACCGAGAATGCGCAGCGACGAACGGTCGGTGCCTTCGATCGCTTTATCGCCTTCCGCCATCAGCGCGCGAATCGCCGTGGGCGCGGTATAGAGAATATTGACCTGATGCTTGTCCACCACCTGCGCCATACGGGCAGGCGTCGGCCAGTTCGGTACGCCTTCAAACATCAGCGTGGTCGCACCGCAGGCCAGCGGGCCGTACAGCAAGTAACTGTGTCCGGTCACCCAGCCCACATCGGCGGTGCACCAGTAGATATCACCCGGATGATAATCAAAGACATATTTAAAGGTCAGCGCCGCGTACACCAGATAACCGCCGGTAGTATGCAGCACACCTTTTGGCTTACCGGTAGAACCGGAGGTGTAGAGAATAAACAGCGGATCTTCGGCGTTCATCTCTTCCGCCTGGTGCTGATCGCTCGCTTGCTCAACCAGGTCGTGCCACCACAGGTCGCGCCCTTCCTGCCAGTCAATTTTCCCGCCAGTACGCTTCAGTACCACCACATGCTCTACGCTGGTGACGTTCGGGTTTTTCAGCGCGTCATCAACGTTTTTCTTCAGCGGAATACTGCGCCCGGCACGCACACCTTCGTCGGAAGTGATCACCAGTCGTGAGTTGGAATCAATAATGCGCCCGGCAACGGCTTCCGGCGAGAAGCCGCCGAAAATCACCGAATGCACCGCGCCAATGCGGGCGCAGGCCAGCATCGCAACCGCGGCTTCCGGCACCATCGGCATATAAATCGCCACCACATCACCTTTTTTAATGCCCAGCTCGAGCAGGGTATTGGCGAAGCGGCAGACGTCGCGGTGCAGCTCTTTATAGCTGATATGTTTGCTCTGGCTGGCGTCGTCGCTTTCCCAGATGATGGCGGTACGATCGCCGTTTTCTTGCAGATGGCGGTCAAGGCAGTTTGCCGCCAGATTCAGCGTGCCGTCCTCGTACCATTTAATGGACACATTACCGGGGGCAAAGGAGGTGTTTTTCACCTTCTGGTACGGTGTGATCCAGTCGAGAATTTTTCCCTGTTCGCCCCAGAAGGTATCAGGTACGTTAATAGATTGTTGATACATCGCCTCGTACTGCTGAGGGTTTATCAGGCAACGGTCTGCGATGTTGGCAGGAATGGTGTGTTTGTGAATTTGGCTCATGCTTTTGTTCTCCTTGTAGGATGTTAATAATATGTGGCATAAGCGTTAAATGTAGGGGTATTGGCAGTTTTGTTTAGTATTTGGGCGACAGATCACGCAAAAGTAGAATTGTGCAAATAAACGGCAGGGTAATTTTTGAAGGTCAGCAACAAAAGTTGATTAATTCTTTGAGGAACATGCAGTTATGCATGCTGTTGAAAAAGAGGAAGATACTGACTAACTCTAAAGTGGTATTTTACATGCACTTACAATTGATTAAAGACAACATTCACAGTGTGGTTATTTGTTACACATAGGGGCGAGCAATGTCATGACAGTGTAGGTGCGGTTACTGTCGTGAAAAACAATAAAAACCGCCATTGCAACAATGGCGCAATTCGGATGAAGCCCCTATGACAAGGATAAAAATAAACGCACGCCGTATCTTCAGCTTATTGATTCCTTTTTTCTTTTTCACTTCTGTTCACGCTGAACAAACGGCTGCTCCCGCAAAACCTGTAACTGTGGAAGCGAAGAATGAAACCTTTGCCCCGCAGCATCCCGATCAATATCTCTCCTGGAAAGCCACCTCGGAACAGTCAGAGCGTGTTGACGCCCTGGCGGAAGATCCACGGCTGGTGATCCTGTGGGCGGGGTATCCCTTCTCGCGCGATTACAACAAGCCGCGTGGACATGCCTTTGCTGTGACCGATGTGCGTGAAACCCTGCGTACCGGTGCGCCGAAAAACGCTGAAGATGGTCCGCTACCGATGGCATGCTGGAGTTGTAAAAGCCCGGATGTGGCGCGTCTGATCCAGAAAGACGGCGAAGATGGCTACTTCCACGGTAAATGGGCGCGCGGCGGTCCGGAAATCGTCAACAACTTAGGTTGTGCCGATTGCCATAACACCGCCTCACCAGAGTTCGCCAAAGGCAAACCGGAGTTAACCCTTTCCCGTCCGTATGCGGCTCGCGCGATGGAAGCCATTGGTAAACCTTTTGAGAAAGCCGGACGTTTCGACCAGCAATCGATGGTTTGCGGTCAGTGCCATGTGGAGTATTACTTCGACGGCAAAAACAAAGCGGTTAAATTCCCGTGGGATGACGGCATGAAAGTCGAAAATATGGAGCAGTATTACGACAAAATTGCCTTCTCTGACTGGACTAACTCCCTGTCGAAAACGCCAATGCTGAAAGCGCAGCACCCGGAATATGAAACCTGGACAGCGGGCATTCACGGTAAAAACAACGTGACCTGTATCGACTGCCATATGCCAAAAGTGCAGAACGCCGAAGGCAAACTCTACACCGACCATAAAATTGGTAATCCGTTTGATAACTTCGCCCAGACTTGTGCGAACTGCCATACCCAGGACAAAGCTGCCTTGCAAAAAGTGGTCGCGGAACGTAAGCAGTCGATTAACGACCTGAAAATCAAGGTTGAAGATCAACTGGTTCACGCTCACTTCGAAGCGAAAGCGGCGCTGGATGCAGGCGCAACGGAAGCCGAAATGAAGCCGATTCAGGACGATATCCGTCATGCCCAGTGGCGTTGGGATTTGGCGATCGCTTCCCACGGCATTCATATGCACGCACCGGAAGAAGGTCTGAGGATGCTCGGTACGGCGATGGATAAAGCGGCGGATGCACGCACCAAACTGGCGCGCCTGCTGGCGACCAAAGGCATAACCCATGAAATCCAGATCCCGGATATCTCGACCAAAGAGAAAGCCCAGCAGGCCATTGGCCTGAACATGGAACAAATCAAGGCCGAGAAGCAGGACTTCATCAAAACGGTGATCCCGCAGTGGGAAGAGCAGGCACGTAAAAACGGTCTGTTAAGCCAATAACCCCGTTCCGCCTCGCAAGGGGCGGAAAACACAATGGAGTGAATATGAGCGTATTACGTTCGTTATTAACTGCCGGGGTGCTGGCGTCGGGCCTGTTGTGGAGCCTGAACGGAATTACCGCTACCCCTGCGGCGCAGGCATCTGATGATCGCTACGAAGTTACCCAGCAGCGTAACCCGGATGCCGCCTGTCTGGACTGTCATAAGCCAGATACCGAAGGTATGCATGGCAAACATGCTTCCGTTATCAACCCGAATAACAAACTGCCGGTCACCTGCACCAACTGTCACGGCCAGCCATCACCGCAACACCGCGAAGGGGTGAAAGATGTGATGCGCTTTAACGAGCCGATGTACAAGGTTGGAGAGCAGAACAGCGTCTGTATGTCCTGTCATCTGCCGGAACAGTTGCAAAAAGCGTTCTGGCCGCACGATGTCCACGTAACCAAAGTGGCGTGCGCCAGCTGCCATTCCCTGCATCCACAGCAAGATACGATGCAGACGTTAAGTGACAAAGGACGGATTAAGATTTGCGTCGATTGCCACAGCGATCAGCGCACCAATCCGAACTTTAACCCGGCGTCTGTTCCGTTGCTTAAGGAGCAGCCATGACCTGGTCTCGTCGCCAGTTTCTCACCGGCGTCGGCGTGCTGGCAGCCGTCAGCGGCACCGCAGGGCGCGTGGTGGCGAAAACGTTGAATATCAATGGGGTGCGTTACGGCATGGTGCATGACGAGTCGTTATGCATCGGCTGTACCGCCTGTATGGATGCTTGTCGGGAAGTGAACAAGGTGCCGGAAGGCGTCTCGCGCCTGACGATTATTCGTAGCGAGCCGCAGGGCGAATTTCCTGATGTGAAATATCGCTTCTTCCGTAAGTCTTGCCAGCACTGCGATCATGCGCCGTGCGTTGACGTTTGCCCGACCGGTGCGTCTTTTCGCGACGCTGCCAGTGGGATTGTCGATGTTAATCCGGATCTCTGCGTCGGTTGTCAGTACTGCATCGCCGCCTGTCCGTACCGCGTGCGCTTTATCCATCCGGTCACGAAGACGGCGGACAAATGCGATTTCTGCCGTAAGACCCATTTGCAGGCCGGTAAGCTGCCCGCGTGCGTTGAGGCTTGCCCGACGAAGGCGCTGACGTTTGGCAATCTGGACGATCCCAGCAGTGAGATTTCGCAACTGCTGCGCCAGAAGCCCACTTACCGCTACAAGCTGGCGCTGGGAACCAAACCGAAGCTGTACCGCGTACCGTTTAAATACGGGGAGGTGAGCCAATGACGCAGACTTCCGCATTTCATTTTGAATCGCTGGTGTGGGACTGGCCGATTGCCATCTACCTGTTTTTGATTGGTATTTCTGCCGGTCTGGTGACGCTGGCCGTGCTGTTACGTCGCTTCTACCCGCAGGCGGGCGGTGCAGACAGTACGTTGCTGCGCACCACGCTGATTGTCGGGCCGGGCGCGGTGATCCTCGGTCTGTTGATCCTCGTCTTCCACCTGACAAGACCGTGGACCTTCTGGAAGCTGATGTTCCACTACAGTTTTACCTCGGTGATGTCGATGGGGGTGATGCTGTTTCAGCTCTACATGGTGGTGCTGGTGCTGTGGCTGGCGAAAATCTTTGAACATGATTTGCTTGCCCTGCAACAACGCTGGTTGCCGAAGCTGGGGATCGTGCAAAAGGTTCTGAGCCTGCTGACGCCCGTTCATCGCGGACTGGAAACATTGATGCTGGTGCTGGCGGTGTTGTTGGGGGCTTATACCGGCTTTCTGCTGTCGGCGCTGAAATCGTATCCGTTCCTCAATAACCCGATCCTGCCGGTGCTGTTCCTCTTCTCCGGCATCTCGTCCGGTGCGGCGGTGGCGCTGATCGCCATGGCGATACGCCAACGCAGTAACCCGCATTCCACGGAAGCGCAGTTTGTACACCGTATGGAAATCCCCGTGGTATGGGGTGAAATCTTCCTGCTGGTGGCGTTTTTTGTCGGTCTGGCGCTGGGCGATGACGGTAAAGTGCGTGCGCTGGTGGCGGCATTAGGTGGCGGTTTCTGGACGTGGTGGTTCTGGCTTGGTGTCGCCGGGCTGGGGCTGATTGTGCCAATGTTGCTCAAACCGTGGGTCAATCGCAGTTCCGGCATTCCTGCCGTGCTGGCGGCGTGTGGGGCCAGTCTGGTCGGCGTGTTGATGCTGCGCTTTTTCATTCTCTACGCCGGACAGTTGACGGTGGCGTAAGCCAGAAAAGAGGTGGTTTCTGGACGTATTCCTTCCTGAAGTCGGTTTTCTGGCGTTGTTGTTAAGTCTCGGGGTCAACGTGTTGACCCCGTTGACGGCCTTTGCGGGAGTGCGGTTGCGCTGGCCTGCCATGATGCGACTCACTTGCATCGGCATTCTGGCGCAGTTCGCGCTCCTGCTGCTCGCCTTTGGCGTACTGACGTATTGTTTTCTCATCAGCGATTTCTCGGTCATTTATGTCGCGCAACATAGCTACAGCTTGCTGTCGTGGGAACTCAAGCTGGCAGCGGTGTGGGGCGGCCATGAAGGTTCGCTGCTGCTTTGGGTGCTGCTGCTTTCCGCCTGGAGCGCGCTGTTTGCCTGGCATTATCGGCAGCAAACCGATCCGCTATTTCCGCTGACGCTAGCCGTTTTATCTCTCATGCTCGCCGCACTGCTACTGTTTGTGGTGCTGTGGTCCGATCCCTTCGTGCGGATATTTCCACCAGCAATCGAAGGCCGCGATCTCAATCCGATGCTGCAACATCCCGGTCTTATCTTTCATCCACCGCTGCTTTATCTCGGGTATGGCGGTTTGATGGTGGCGGCGAGCGTGGCGCTGGCGAGTTTACTGCGCGGCGAGCTTGATGGTGCCTGCGCCCGAATTTGCTGGCGTTGGGCACTACCTGGCTGGGGCGCATTAACAGCGGGGATCATCCTCGGTTCCTGGTGGGCCTATTGCGAACTGGGCTGGGGCGGCTGGTGGTTCTGGGATCCGGTGGAAAACGCCTCTTTATTACCCTGGCTTTCTGCCACTGCGCTGCTGCACAGTTTATCTCTGACACGTCAGCGGGGGATTTTCCGCCACTGGTCGCTGCTGCTGGCGATAGTTACTCTGATGCTGTCGCTGCTGGGCACCTTAATTGTCCGTTCTGGCATTCTGGTTTCGGTTCATGCGTTCGCGCTGGATAACGTCCGCGCCGTGCCGTTGTTCAGCCTGTTTGCACTGATTAGCCTTGCGTCTCTGGCTCTGTATGGCTGGCGAGCGCGGGACGGTGGCCCGGCGGTGCGTTTTTCGGGGTTATCGCGGGAAATGTTAATCCTCGCTACGCTGTTGCTGTTTTGCGCAGTGCTACTGATCGTGCTGGTGGGAACGCTTTATCCGATGATTTACGGCCTGCTGGGCTGGGGACGCCTCTCCGTTGGCGCGCCGTATTTTAACCGCGCGACGTTACCGTTTGGTCTGTTGATGCTGGTGGTGATTGTGCTGGCGACGTTTGTCTCTGGCAAACGCGTGCAGCTTCCGGCGCTGGTAGCTCATGCGGGCGTGCTGTTATTTGCCGCGGGGATCGTGGTTTCCAGCGTCAGCCGTCAGGAGATCAGCCTGAATTTACAGCCGGGTCAGCAGGTGACGCTGGCAGGATACACCTTCCGTTTTGAGCGCCTCGATCTGCAAGCCAAAGGCAATTACACCAGCGAAAAAGCGATAGTGGCACTGTTTGACCATCAGCAACGCATTGGTGAATTAACGCCGGAGCGGCGTTTTTACGAAGCACGTCGTCAGCAAATGATGGAACCGTCAATTCGCTGGAATGGCATCCATGACTGGTATGCGGTCATGGGCGAGAAAACCGGAGCGGATCGTTACGCTTTTCGTTTGTATGTACAAAGCGGTGTGCGCTGGATCTGGGGGGGAGGATTGTTGATGATTGCGGGCGCATTGTTAAGCGGATGGCGGGGGAGGAAGCGCGATGAATAAAGGGCTTCTCACGCTACTGCTGTTATTTACCTGTTTTGCGCGCGCTCAGGTTGTAGACACCTGGCAATTCGCCAATCCGCAACAACAGGAACAGGCGTTAAATATTGCCAGCCAGTTACGTTGTCCGCAGTGCCAGAATCAAAACTTACTGGAATCCAATGCGCCGGTGGCAGTCAGTATGCGCCATCAGGTTTACAGCATGGTGGCGGAGGGGAAGAACGAAGTCGAAATCATTGGCTGGATGACCGAACGCTACGGAGATTTTGTTCGCTATAACCCACCGTTAACGGGTCAGACGCTGGTGTTGTGGGCGCTGCCAGTAGTGTTGTTACTGCTGATGGCACTGATCCTCTGGCGAGTGAGGGCGAAGCGATGAAACAGCCCAAAATACCGGTGAAAATGCTGACAACACTCACAATATTGATGGTATTTCTCTGTGTCGGCAGTTATCTGTTAAGCCCAAAATGGCAGGCGGTACGTGCGGAGTATCAGCGTCAGCGCGATCCGCTACATCAGTTTGCCAGCCAGCAAACCCCGGAAGCGCAGCTTCAGGCATTACAGGATAAAATCCGCGCTAATCCACAAAACAGCGAACAGTGGGCGTTACTGGGCGAGTATTATCTGTGGCAAAACGATTACAGCAATTCGCTGCTGGCGTATCGTCAGGCGTTGCAACTACGTGGTGAGAACGCTGAACTGTATGCGGCGCTGGCGACGGTGCTGTATTACCAGGCCAGCCAACATATGACCGTCCAGGCTCGCGCAATGATCGACAAAGCCCTCGCGCTGGACTCTAACGAAATCACCGCTCTGATGCTGCTGGCTTCCGATGCGTTTATGCAGGCGAATTACGCGCAAGCCATCGAACTATGGCAAAAAGTGATGGATCTCAACTCACCCCGGATCAACCGGACACAGCTGGTCGAGTCGATTAATATGGCGAAATTGTTGCAGCGGAGATCAGATTAATCATCTGGTGATGAAGATTATGTTATTGAGCTGCATAAAAAATAATCGAATGAACATATGCCAAAAATAATCACCAATCAGTATTATTGCAGATTAAACAAATAAAAATCTTTCCATAACAAATGGTTATTCATTAATCCTGCCATAAACTCGCGTTATTATGCATTAATGCAGCGAAAAGCTCTGTTGTTAAAGGGTTGCGCAACATACCGCGCAAATGATACTGATCATAAGCGTTAAAAAAATCTACAAACCAACGCAACACAATTCATGCCCTGGCAGTATGTCACGTTCTCGCGTTTCTGAACGGGGAACGGCGCTCCATTGAGGAAGTTATTCTGATGAAAAATATAAAATTCAGCCTGGCCTGGCAGATTCTGTTTGCTATGGTGCTGGGCATTCTCCTGGGAAGCTACCTGCACTACCATAGCGACAGCCGCGACTGGCTGGTCGTCAATTTGCTCTCTCCGGCGGGTGATATCTTCATCCATCTGATCAAAATGATTGTTGTGCCGATTGTGATCTCCACGCTGGTGGTGGGTATCGCGGGTGTTGGTGATGCCAAACAGCTCGGGCGTATTGGCGCGAAAACCATTATTTACTTCGAGGTGATCACCACCGTCGCCATCATTTTGGGGATCACTCTGGCGAACGTCTTCCAGCCCGGTGCCGGGGTGGATATGTCGCAGCTGGCGACCGTCGATATCTCGAAATATCAGAGCACTACGGAAGCGGTACAAAGCAGTTCCCACGGCATTATGGGCACGATTTTGTCGCTGGTGCCGACGAACATTGTGGCGTCGATGGCGAAAGGCGAAATGCTGCCGATCATCTTCTTCTCGGTGCTGTTTGGTCTGGGGCTTTCCTCCCTGCCCGCGACGCATCGTGAACCGCTGGTGACCGTGTTCCGCTCCATCTCTGAAACCATGTTTAAAGTGACTCACATGGTGATGCGTTATGCACCGGTGGGTGTGTTTGCGCTGATTGCGGTGACGGTGGCTAACTTTGGTTTCTCTTCTCTGTGGCCACTGGCGAAACTGGTGCTGCTGGTGCATTTCGCCATTCTGTTCTTCGCGCTGGTAGTGCTGGGAATTGTGGCGCGCCTGTGCGGGTTAAGCGTCTGGATCCTGATTCGTATTCTGAAAGATGAGCTGATTCTGGCGTACTCCACTGCCAGCTCTGAAAGCGTACTGCCGCGAATTATTGAGAAGATGGAAGCCTACGGAGCACCGGCGTCGATCACCAGCTTCGTGGTGCCGACCGGTTACTCTTTTAACCTTGATGGTTCGACGCTGTATCAAAGTATTGCCGCTATTTTCATCGCTCAGCTGTATGGCATTGACCTGTCCATCTGGCAGGAAATCATTCTGGTGCTGACGCTGATGGTGACCTCGAAAGGGATTGCTGGCGTGCCGGGCGTGTCGTTTGTGGTGTTGCTGGCAACGCTGGGTAGCGTAGGTATTCCGCTGGAAGGTCTGGCGTTTATTGCCGGTGTTGACCGTATCCTCGACATGGCGCGTACTGCGCTGAACGTGGTGGGTAATGCGCTGGCGGTGCTGGTGATTGCCAAGTGGGAACACAAATTTGACCGTAAGAAAGCGCTGGCTTATGAGCGTGAAGTGCTGGGCAAATTTGATAAAACGGCGGATCAGTAATTGAAGATTGCCGGGGGGATATCCACCCGGCAATGTGTGGATGCCTGACTGAGTAATAGCCTGATGTAGCGTGATTTTTGTAGGTCGGATAAGGCGTTTACGCCACATCCGACATCAACGCCTGATGCGACGCTTAACGCGTCTTATCAGGCCTACGCCAGACAGCGCAATAGCCTGATTTAGCGTGATTTTGTAGGTCGGATAAGGCGTTTATGCCGCATCCGACATCAACGCCTGATGCGACGCTTAACGCGTCTTATCAGGCCTACGCCA
>OMGS01000729.1_pt1 | contig 14829 bp, 10 predicted proteins | sample 1646081 | NCBI WGS metagenome assembly OMGS01 (sample SAMN05578591, study PRJEB25193) | human gut metagenome | biome: Human Microbiome; feature: human-associated habitat; material: feces | host: Homo sapiens | place: USA:Birmingham | reverse complement strand
TGCCTTTACCGTTATCAGTCACTGTAATCGTAGCAGTGATAGTCTTGGTATCATAAGTTATACCAGAAACATTTCCCGCTTTTTCAGTAATCTTATAAGTGTAGATTCCAGCAGTATCAAATGTTAATTCTGAGAACTTAACATTTCCTTCTTTGTCATTCTTAACAGTTTCTTTAACATTGCCATCTTTATCGGTCAAAGTGAACTCGAACTCATCAGCTTTCAACTCACGACCTGTAAGTGTTTTCTTCACTCCAAGACGCGTCTTTGCTTTTTCAGCTTTATAAGTATTTACAAATTTCTGAATTCCACCGTTATCAATGACAGGGATGACTCCGGCAGGAAGCGATGATCCAACAGCAGATCCCAGAGTTGCGAAATTCGCAAAAGGAGCTGCTAAAGTAGAAATCTGATTATAAAGAGGTGTTGCAACGAACTTACCCTGTCCAGAATCATACACAGAGACTGTGACACGAACTGTTCTAGAATCATGGGTCACCCCATCAATGGTTTGACCAGCATGGGCTTCAACAACAGTGAATTTGTACTGTCCCTCCTTATCGAAAGGAATATCCTTGAAGACAACACGACCATTTTCGTCATTTTTTGCGCGTTGGATTTCTTTTCCTTCGTTATCTTTTAAGATAAATTCAAACTCGTTCGCTTGAAGAGGAATTGGACGTTCACCAATCAAAACTTTATCTACTAAAATATCAGTCTTAGTCGGCAATGATTTATATGTATTTGTAATAGTCGTAGTATCTGTTTGTGTTGGAGTATAGCCATGTACTGTGCCACCAATGTTCTTGCCCTCTTTATTTGTTTCCCTCACGCTGTAAGTGTATTTCACAGCGTTTTCATCAGTGGCAGGAAGATTCTCCCATTCAACCGTTCCATCGTTTTTCGGAACTTCTCTCAAATCTGCTCCAGCCACTTCTTCAAGAGTCCCACCTTCAAGAGTGCGATAGAGCTTGAAGTAGAATTTTGGGCGAGCATCCGCTTTACCACCATTCCATACTTTCTTAGCAGTTACTTTTGTTTTAGGAACTTCGTAAGTATTCGTTACTCTCGTCTTATATTCATTATAAGATACAACGTAACTATTGTCTCCTGCTTTAACTTTCTCGCCTTGGTTCAAAGGAAGATTTGTCTGCTCTTGAAGTTCACGAACAGAGTAGACTAATTCTGTTTTTCCATCGACATCGTACTTAGGTAGTCGATTTAGCCACTTATAAGTGTAGACACCGTTCGACACGGTCACTTCTGGGGTATAGTTTCCAGTAACAGGTTTTGCCTTATCAACGGTTTCACCTTTTTTGTGCACATACAAGCCAAGTTTGACTTCTTTGTAGTCAGTTGCTTTTCCGTTTACCCATATCTTGGTCACTTCAAAATCAACTGTCTCACGTTTGTTAGGAATATTTAGAGGAACACCTTTTCCACCTTTTAACTCCACTTCAAACTCTTCGCTGATCACCTGATAACCTGCCTTAGGTTTCTTTTCTTTGACAATATACTTCCCATCATTGAGAGCCTTTGAAAGAGCAATTCCGTTTTCATCTGTTACCACGGTCTCAACTACTTGATTCGTAGCTTTATCAATGATTTCAAATTCAACATCTTTCAACTTAACAGTCGCATCAGCTTCGTCGAATTTAGTGATTTTGATCTTACCAGCAATATCAGCTGTGACTGATGCACCAACAGATTTAACTGTCTTTAAATTAAACGTTGCCTCTGTTTTAGTTCCAATACTACTTCCGTATTTTTTCCAAATAAGTTGTGGTTGATTATCAATCAAGTATTGTGCCGAGTTACTTATCGTTGAAGTATCTGCTGGTGAAGAAGTATCATACGTTAAGAAAAAGCTCTTTGTTCCCATATTAGTCGGCATGAGCAACTCAAATCCTCGTTTCCCATTGACAAAGGTTAGCAAAGCTTTGTTATCTGAGTCAGCCTTGTATACATCCGGATCGGTTGTGATATCATAACGCTTACCCACTTTTTTAAGAGCAGATGAATTCGTATTCGTCGTCTCAAATTCCGCTTCATACATATAGAAAGTATCTTCTATATAGCTAGCGAAAGCTCCCTTTGAGACGTCATCTGTAATCTTCACTACATGTCCAGTCATATCTTCCTTAGCGCGATTAATCTTCATCTGAAAATGTGCCCTCGCCTTATTGTTATCGTTATAACCGTACTTTGTAATGGTTTCTCCTATCACGTCAGTCTGTTGATATTTATTCACTTTATACGTAATGGTCTGTGTTTTACCACCTGGTATAACATAGGTGACTGTTTTCCCCTCTTTTTTGAGCGTTTCAGTTGCTTCTGCAACAAAGTCCCCACGAATATTTTGCTTGTCCTTCACCTTTTCGTTGAAAGTAAATACCAGCTGATGGTTAGCATTATCCACCTGGACAGTCCCCATTTTGGTATTTGATTTCAAATCAATCAAATCCAGACTACCATCCGTCAAACTCAAGTTATTTGGAGCTTTTACGATAAAGTAATCACCATCCTTGATTTCATTAACTGCCACATCAGGAAACGAGAATTTACCTGAGTATTTCAATTTTATCGAAGTATCGTTTGAACCATGAATTCCTTCAGTCTCACTTCCTGTAGATGCGATAGTAATCTTCAAGTCCTCGATTTTAGCCTTATCGGTAACGTCGGCAGCAGAAACCCGCTGGACGTTCCAAAATCCTAGAACAGCAAAAATCATTAGCAATGACAAAAAGAAACTCATCCACTCTTTTAGCCTCATAATCAATCTCTCCTTCTTTCATAAACAAAACTAAAAGAACACCTATCCTTTTAGGATACATTATAGCTAATATTATTATACCTCAAATAAATAGAAAGTCCATATATTCGTAAGTGCTTTTTTGACACAATGTAAACTTCAGTTTCCCAAAATAGGTTTCCTAATCCCAGAACTCTTAATATTTTATTAAAACGAAAGGCCCTGGACAATGAGAAATCTATCACATATTCCAAATTTAGAAAAAGCCTCATACGAATCACCATTAAAAGCAACAAAGCTTTGGAAAGATTCATATGAGACTTCTTATAAATACCACAAAACAGGGAAAAGCAGGAATCCTATCTCATGTTATTTTATATGTTTGTTTTTTTATTCTTAGTTTTGTCCAAGTGCAGCAGCCATTGTAGCAGCTACTTCTGATTCAAAATCATTGGCAGCTTTTTCAATACCGTCACCTACTTCAAAACGTGTGAAGCTAGCGATTGTAGCCCCTTGACTTTCAAGGAATGCTTCAACAGTTTTGCTGTCATCCATAATATAAATTTGGGCTAAGAGTGTATATTGTTGGTCGACTTTTGTGTTATCTAACATAAAGCGATCCATCTTACCAGGGATGATTTTGTCCCAGATTTTTTCTGGCTTACCTTCAGCCGCAAGACCTGCTTTAATATCTTCTTCAGCTTGTGCAATTACTTCATCTGTCAATTGAAGTTTAGAACCAAATTTGTAGTGTGGAAGTGCTGGTTTACCAACCATTGCACGGCTTTCATTGTCTTGGTCAATTTTATGGTTCATTTGAGCCAATTCATCATGGATAAATTCTTCGCTCAATTCTTTGTATGAAAGAACAGAAGGCTTCATAGCTGCAACATGCATTGCCACGTGTTTTGCAAGATCTTCGTCACTGCCAGAAAGAACTGTGATAACGCCGATACGTCCACCATTGTGTTGGTAAGCTCCAAATACTTGATCATCTGCTTTTTCAACAACTGCAAAACGACGGAATGAAATTTTTTCTCCAATTGTAGCAGTTGCACTAACATAAGCAGCTTCAAGCGTTTCTCCTGAAGGCATTATCAAAGCAAGTGCTTCTTCATTGTTCGCTGGTTTGCCTTCTGCAATCACTTTAGCCGTTTCGTTTACTAATTCAACAAATTGAGCATTTTTTGCTACAAAATCTGTTTCTGAATTCACTTCAACGATAGCAGCGATATTGCCACTCACATAGACACCAGTCAATCCTTCAGCAGCAACACGATCTGCTTTTTTAGCAGCTTTTGCCATACCTTTTTCACGAAGCAATTCGATTGCTTTTTCGATATCGCCATCTACTTCTACAAGTGCTTTTTTAGCATCCATGACACCAGCACCAGATTTTTCACGCAATTCTTTTACAAGCTTAGCTGTAATTTCTGCCATTTTGATCCTCCAATTAAGATATTACGGTTTTATTTAATAAAAAGGGGAGGGCTAGGCCCCGCCCCATAGGTTCGTTACTTGATTATTCGTTTGAGCCTTCAACAACTTCAACGATTTCTTCAATAGAATCTGCTTGTGTATCAGTTGCAGCTAATTCTGCTTCTACTGATTCAACGTTATCTTCACCTTGACGCCCTTCGATAATCGCATCAGCCATTTTCGCAGTGATTAATTTAACAGCACGGATAGCATCATCATTTGCTGGAATAATCACATCAATGTCATCTGGATCTGTATTCGTGTCGACCATCGCAACCACTGGAATACCAAGCTTCTTAGCTTCTTTTACAGCGATTTGTTCTTTATGTGGATCAACAACGTACATTACGTCTGGGATGCGAGGCATTTCTTCGATACCACCCAAGAATTTTTCAAGACGAGCGCGTTGTTTATTAAGAAGAGCGACTTCTTTCTTAGGAAGCACGTCAAAAATTCCGTCTTCTTCCATGCGTTTGATTTCTTTCAAACGAGCAACACGTTTTTGGATCGTTTCCCAGTTAGTGAGAGTTCCACCCAACCAACGGTGGTTGATGTAGTATTGACCTGCACGTTCTGCTTCATCTTTTACAGCATCAGCAGCTTGCTTTTTCGTACCAACAAACAAGATAACCGCATCATTAGCAGCAGCATCGCGCATAAAGTCGTATGCTTGATCTGCAAATTTTACAGTTTGCTGAAGGTCAATTACGTGGATACCGTTACGTTCTGTAAAGATGTATTTAGCCATCTTAGGGTTCCAGCGACGAGTTTGGTGACCAAAGTGAACACCAGCCTCAAGAAGTTGTTTCATTGAAATTACTGCCATGAGTAAGATCTCCTTTTTGTTTTTTTCCTCTTTCAGATTTCAACTTGCAAAATCACCCGTAGGCAACAATTTCACAATTCATCTGAAATGAGTATTTGCCGATTACACGACATCTACTATCATATCAAAAGTTCTTCTATTTTACAAGAGGTATTCTGCTTTTTTATAGTCTTCTCAATCTCCATCCGTTTATTCTATAGTTTAATCTTAGATGATGAAGCGCTACAATTTTACCGATAGAAACAAATCTACACTCTTGACGAAAACGATTTTTTACGATAAAATAGTAAAAGTTGTGGCGGTATAGCCAAGTGGTAAGGCACGGCTCTGCAAAAGCTTGATCGTCGGTTCAAATCCGTCTACCGCCTTTCAATACCTGACTTGTCAGGAATCAACCGAACAAAAAGCCTGTGAAATCAGGCTTTTTGTTTTACTTTGAAACTAATCTGGGAATAAATTTGAGGCTATCTATTTGGTAACACTTTATTTTGTTTATACATAAAAAGCGGACATCGCTGACCGCTTCTATTTTATCCATGTAATTCTGTACGGATTGCTTTCTGTAATAGCTGACTAAAGTTCATTTTATTCCCTTTTTCTATCTCTACAAAGCAACTTATATGTAAAAGTTATACTCTCAATCTACAGTACCCATTCTAATAAAGTTGCAAGGTCATATTTGTATGCACTCATTCTATCATAGACTTGTTTTTGCCATTCTTTATCAAGAGTTCCATCACTATTGACAAAAAAGTTAGCATCTATATAACGAATAATCATAAATTCAGAAGTCTTTTGATCAAAACCGTTTCCACGACTGAAATCTATTCCCTTCCCTGTATTTTTAGTAACAATCGCTTCAAATAAAGGTAAAGTAATTTCATTACAAGGAACCTTCATATCAGGCATATCCCAAAATGTCTTTTTATCACTTTTGTACAGTGCAAGATTTGAAATCGTACCATTTGTTACACATTGTACTCTACGAATATCTTCAATACTAATTTTATGCTTTGAGCCATAAATGATACCACTGGCAATACGGATTTCTTTTTCTTTCATGCTAAAAGCCAGTGTTATATCAAGATCCCTTAGGTTATTTGGGAAATCTTTTGTAAGTTTACTTGCTGCAAAAGCCAATAGGATTGCTTTCGTTTCTAAAATATTATGGCCATTATTGTAAATGGTGGTATCTGTATCAAATTCAGCCATATTCTTTCCATTCTTATCTCGAAAAATGAGATTATAACTTGAATTAGAGTTACAATAACGAAGTGACAAGATAGTAGAAACTTTATCAAATGAAATATTCAGATTTTTCTTTTCACTTTTTGCGTCTAGATAAGAAAAACCATCATTTCTAACAATGACCGTACTTCCATTTTTACGGTTCAATTTGACTTCTTGATTTTCAAAAATAGTCTTCATAACTTCTCCTTAAAGATGATTTTTTTGTTCTATCAATCCTTATTATAACATTTTCAAAGAATTCTGTATTCGTTTTCAACAACTAGAAATCTATCATTATCAAGAGCATAAGCTCTTAGCGAGAATATCAAAACTTGTAAGTAAGCTAAAATAGCATATAAAAAGAGTGGGAAATTTTTCCCAACCCCTTTTATGTTTTTCAAGGAATTATAGCTCTGCAATTTGATTCAGATTTACTTCTGCAACCGTGTCATTGCCAAACATAGAGATAATCATTTTAACTTTGTTGTTGTCAATTTCGGTGATTTTACCTGTATAATCTGCAAAAGCTCCATCAATGATACGCACAGTATCGCCAACTTTCACATGAATATCGAATTCTTGAACGGTTTGTCCCATTGAAATCAAAATTTGGCGGATTTCTTCTTCCAAAAGCGGTGTTGGTTTAGAGCGATTTCCGTGTGAACCGACAAAACCGGTTACGTTTGGTGTGTTCCGTACGACAAACCACGCTTCATCTGTCATCACCATTTCTACCAGGACATAACCTGGAAAACGATTTTCTTCAACTTCTTTCGTTTTTCCATTTTTCTCTACTTGTACCGTTTGTGTTGGGATTTCCACGCGCAAAATGTTTTCCAACATATTGTAGGTTTGCGCACGTTGCAAAAGATTTTCTTTTACTTTATTTTCATAACCCGAGTAGGTTTGCAGAACAAACCAGCCTTTATCAAAACTGTCCATGAGTTCTTCCTTTCCTAAATAAAAAAGCCTGTGGGCTTCGGTTTCTTTCTAGCCCTATTATACCATAAAAATAGCCAATGCAACCTTTTAACTGCTATTTTTTACAATAAAAACCTACTTGACAAATAGCAAGCAGGTTAAAAATTAAAAGATATTTAACAATCGTACTAAACCTCTTGTAACAAAGAGATCGAAAAGATAAATAATAACAACAAAGAAAGCGGTGTATTCCATGACTGAGATAAAATCTATCCAGCTTTGCTTTCTAGTTGGCCAAGTTGTATCTTTTAACACTTGAAATGTATCTCTGATGAATTTCACAACTTTCTCCTATCTAGTTTCTTTATGAATTGTATATTTACTGCAATGTTTACAATACTTATTTACTTCCAGACGTTTTGGTTTTGGCGTACTACTCAATTTAATTGAATAGTTTCTCGATCCACAAACCGTGCACGCCAGACTTGCTCTTTTTAGTGCCATAACGCCTCCATTCTATTTATTATATCAGGAAAGCCCGTTTTTGACAAGTCTATTGGAACCAACTCTTGACTGTATCCCAAAGATTTTTCGCTTTTTCAGGAATTTTAGCATCATCAATTGCTTTTTTAGCTTGGTCAACCAAGTTCTTAGCTTTATCCTGCACATCTTTCAAGACATCTGAACGATTGTCACTTTGATTCGTAGTGTTATTTGTACCACTCGTATCAACCGGTGCAATACCATTTTTTGCATAGGCATTTTCATCACCGAACTTCGTACCCTTTGTATACGGTAAGATACTATTTGCCACACTTCGGAAAATAGCTGAAGCTTCATTGGCACTTGTGCCTGTCAGATAATGATTTTCATCTGTCTTTGGAAAACCTAACCACTGACTGATAACCACATCTGGCGTGTAACCAATAACCCATTGGTCTCCTGATAAATCTGGATTAAAGTTAGTTTCTGTCGTTCCCGTCTTTCCAGCCATAGTATAGCCATAAGGTGCTGCATACACACCAGTACCATTGGTAAATGTTCCCAGCATCATACTCGTCATTTTTTCTGTTGTTGAGCGGTTGAGTACTCGAGTCGAGGTGGATTTATGAGTTTTAACGACTTGCCCACTAGCATTTTCAATTTTGGTAATCAAATGCGCATCATTCATAACCCCATTATTTGCAAAAGTAGAATAAGCTTGTGCCATTTGTAGCGGATTAGTTGTTACGCCACTACCAAGAGCTACCCCAAGGGTCTGACTCACTTTATCCATATTCAGGCCAAATTTTTTACCATATTCAAAAACCTTTTTCAGCCCCAATTCATTGGCAGCCGCAACTGCGGGAATATTTAAGGATTGTGCTAAAGCCTGATACATTGGTACAGTCGGACTGGTTTGAATCCCAGCATAGTTATTCACGGTATAATTTCCATACGTTGTTGTACTATTATCCAATTCTTTATTGATAGACCAACCTGCATCAACTGCGGGGCTGTACACAACCAAGGGCTTAATGGTAGAGCCCGGACTTCTTGAAGATTGTGTGGCATAGTTGAAACTTCTAAAACCAGCACTGGTACTATTGATTTGGCCGACAAGAGCACGAACACCACCTGTCTTTGGATCAAGTGCTACACTTCCTGATTGAGCTCGTGTACCATCTGCTGCTTGTGGAAATAAATCTTTACGATCATAGATAACTTGCATGCTAGCTTGGTAATTTTGATCTAGCTCTGTGTAAATGCGATAGCCGTTATTGACAATATCAGCTTCTGTCAAGCCATAATCACGTACTGCTTCATTGATAACCGCATCAAAGTAAGACGGATAACGATAATCTGCCGATTTTCCTGTATAAGCATCTACCAATTGACTACCTAAACCATTTGCTGCTGCTTGGTTTGCAGTATTTTGATTGATATAACCTGCTGCTACCATATTTTGTAAAACGGTATTGCGTCGATTCGTTGCGTTTTTTATAGAAGCAAGCGGATTATATAGTTCCGGTCCTTTGAGCATTCCTGCTAAAGTAGCAGATTGGTCGAGGGTCAACTGACTGGCAGATACGCCGAAGTACTTTTTAGAGGCATCTTCTACACCCCAAACACCATTTCCAAAATAAGAATTATTGAGGTACATAGTGAGAATCTGCTTTTTACTATATTTTTTAGTTAATTCTAAAGCTAGGAAAAACTCTTTTGCCTTCCGCTCAATGGTCTGATCCTGAGATAAGTAAGCATTTTTAGCTAATTGTTGTGTAATGGTAGAACCACCACCAGAACGCCCAGCCGTTAAAATTGCTAGAATAAAACGACCGTAGTTAATACCACTATTTTTATAAAAGGAACGGTCTTCTGTCGCAATGACGGCATGTTGTAAGTTCGGACTAATTTTGGACAATTCTACGTAAGTTCCCTTTTGCCCTGACAAGCTGCCCGCTTTTTTTCCGTCCTTATCATAAATTGATGTCGTTGCTTTCAACGCATTCTGTAAATCATTCACATTAGTGGATTTGGCAACATAAAAGAGATAGCCCCCTGTCACCAAACCAAAACCAAGTCCCAGAATCAAAACAATCTTCGTCAGGTGATAGCGACGCCAAAATCGACGAAATGGATGCTGAGAAATTGGCTTTTTTCGGCTTTTCCCAGAACGACTCAAATGTGATTCGCTTTCTTCCACCTCTGTCACCTCTTGATGGTTGCGCTCAGGACTGTCCTTTTTAAAATGATTTACTACTATTTCAAATAATTCACTCAATTTTTTCATATCCCTATTCTATCACCTTCTCCATATCCAGACAAGAAAGGACCTCTTATCAAGCGTTTCGTTTAGAAAACTTTAAGAAATTGTTCAAGAGTTAGCTGACTATTTGCAATCATCTACTATTTTGTTACAATAAAATCATGCATTTTACAATTACGATTCCACAAGGTCTGCCAGAGATGACAGTCAAAGAACTGCTGGAAGAACAGTTTCTGATTCCACGGAAGATTCGCCATTTTTTGCGTATCAAAAAACATGTCTTCGTCAATCAAAAACCGATTAACTGGCAGAGCATTATCCACCCACATGATAAAATTACATTGATTTTTGACGAAGAAGATTATCCGAAAAAGTCCATTTTAGTAGGAAAAGCTGATCTTGTGGAAGAATTATATCAAGATGAACACATCATCATTGTCAATAAACCTGAAGGTATGAAAACACATGCCAATGAACCGACAGAGCTGGCGCTTTTAAATCATGTCTCTGCTTATGTTGGAAGTACGTGCTATGTCGTTCATCGCTTGGACAAGGAAACTAGTGGGGCTGTCCTTTTTGCTAAAAATTCATTTATCCTGCCAATCTTAAATCGATTGCTAGAAAACAAAGAAATTTCTCGCGAATATTGGGCTTTGGTACAAGGAACTTTCCCAAAAAAACATCAAATCTATACGGATAAAATCGGGCGCAATCGTCATGATCGCAGAAAACGTCTGGTAGATCACAAGAACGGTCAATACGCTGAAACACAGGTCAGCAAGCTCAAAGAGATTGGAAACAACACCCTCGTCAAGTGCCAGCTTAAAACTGGACGAACTCATCAAATTCGGGTACATCTAGCTCACCACGGATACCCTATCATTGGCGATCCACTGTACAATTCGCAAAATACAGAGCGTCTCATGCTCCATGCTCATCGCTTAACGTTCACACATCCTTTTACACTTGAAAAACTAAGTATTGAAGCCTTTTCCGAAAGTTTTGAAGAGGGATTAAAGAAAGAAAACTAAAAACGGACAGGCGTCAGTATATTTGCCTGTCCGTTTTTAGTTATGCAACATTGACAACTTTATAAATTGTTTTAGCAAGTGCTGCTTGGTAGTCTTCTGCGCTGTAAGTGTGATCCGTGGTTACAGTAGCAACCTTTGTGTCTAAATCAATTTGAACATCCGATACACCTTCCATTTTCAGAAAGTGCTCAGTGACGTGTTTTACGCAATTTTGACAAGATATATTTTCTAAAGTGATGATTTGTTTCATGATGAATTCTCCTTTTATGATTTTATTTTAAAACGCCGCAAACGTAGCGCATTGGTGACGACAGAAACCGAGCTAAAGCTCATGGCAAGACCAGCTAACATAGGATTAAGCAGCGGACCGCCAAATACATGCAAGAGTCCCATTGCGACCGGTATTCCTAGAGTATTGTAGGCAAAGGCCCAGAAAAGATTTTCTTTGATATTTTTAATCGTGGCTTGACTAAGTCGAATGGCTGTCACCACGTCTAAAAGATCGCTATGCATCAAGACAATGTCGGCTGAATCAATAGCCACATCGGTTCCAGAACCAATGGCAATCCCAACTTCGGCCTGTACAAGAGCAGGTGCATCATTAATCCCATCACCTACCATAGCAACTTTCTTTCCTTGAGTTTGCAAAGTTCTTACGACATCTGCTTTGCCGTCTGGAAATACTTCTGCAATCACTTGATCGACACCAGCTTCTCTTGCAATGGCTTGAGCTGTTTCCTCACGATCCCCTGTCAACATCACCACTTCTAAGCCCATTTTTTGCAATTTTGCAATAGCTTCACGACTATTTTTTTTGATTTGGTCAGCGACTGCTACCAGCCCAACCAATTGCCTATCCAAAGCGACAAACATAGCTGTCTTTCCTTGATGTGATAAGAAAATCAAATCAGAAATATGTTCTCCAAGCTCAATTTGGTATTGTCTCATCAGACTTTCATTCCCAATCAACACTTCTTGCGCTTCTACTTGGGCTATAATTCCTTTACCTGAAATCGCTTGAAAATCTGTTACCGGCGCCAAAGATAAGTCTTCTGCTTGAGCTGCTTGCAAAACGGCAATTGCTAGCGGATGCTCTGAATGTTGCTCACTACTTGCTACCAAACTAAGTAAAGCCTCTCGCGAAATAGTGCTAAAAGTCAGTACATCAGTCAAACTGGGCTTTCCTTCTGTAATCGTACCTGTTTTATCTAGAACAATAACATCTACCAAATGAGCCGCTTCAAGAGCTTCCCCAGACTTAATCAAGACACCATTTTCAGCTCCTTTTCCCGTACCTACCATAATAGCCGTCGGAGTAGCTAAGCCAAGCGCACAAGGACAAGCAATGACCAACACCGCAATAAAGATAGAAAGTGAGAATTGCAAACTCTCTCCCGCCAGAAAGTACCACAACAGAGCTGCTAAAACTGCCAAGACTAAGACAATTGGCACAAAGTAAAGCGAGATTTTATCTGCCATAGCCGCAATAGGCGCTTTTGACCCTTGCGCTTCCTCTACCAAATGAACAATCTGAGCTAAAGTCGTGTCTGAACTGACTTTGGTTGCTTTATAATCAATAGAACCCGTTTGATTTATAGTGGCACTCGTAATCACATCTCCGGCATTTTTTTCAACAGGAACACTTTCACCTGTCATCATAGACTCATCTACATAGGTTTGTCCAGATATAACCACACCGTCAACCGGCATGCGTTCTCCCGGCTTAATTCGCACAATGTCTCCCACCTTGATGTCTTCCGTATCAATTGTTACGACTTCGCCATAACGGATCACAGTTGCCTGATTGGGTACTAAGCTCATCAAACTTTGAATCGCTTGTGAGGTTCGTCCTTTGGCATTGTCTTCCAGATATTTCCCCAGTAAAACAAGAGTGATAATCACACCAACTGATTCAAAATACAATTGGTGTACAAAAGTATGATGCCCAAATAACACTTGAACGACCGAGTACAAACTATAAAGAAAGGCTGCACTCGTTCCTACAGCAATCAAACTATCCATATTCGGATGCCGTTTCGCCAAATTCCGAAAGCCACGCACATAAAAGCCCCAGCCTACCCAAATAGCCGGTAAAGTAAGGAAAAGCTGCGCCGATACAAAAGCAATGGAATGCACCATGTGATCCAAAAAGGAAGGAACCGGCAAACCAATCATGCTCCCCATTGAAATATAAAGAAGTGGCACAGTTGCTCCTGCCGCAAACCGAATCTGACTCGCCATTTGGCGTACTTTTTCTTTCTTTTCTGTGACCTGTTTTGCATAATCAGACTGCTTTTGTTCTCCTTTTTCTGCCGCTTGGTAGCCAGCTTCTTTCACAGCCTCTAAGACTTGCTCACTTGCAAATCCTTCTTTGGGAAGAACTGTCAATTTTTCCGTAGCCAAGTTCACAGTAACGTCTTCTACCGTTGAAAGTTCCTTGACTACCATTTCAATAGTCATCGCGCAGGCTGCACAAGTCATTCCAGACAATTTATACTCTTTTTTATTATTTTCCATTTCTTACTCCGCCATTTTGGATTTATTCGTTTCATCTTGACAATGCACGCCGCAAGTACATTGACCCAGCGGACAATTGCATTCAACCTTTTTAGGAGCTTGGATCTGCTTTTCTTTTACAATATCTAGGATTCGAGACAAATCCGTTTGACTAAATTGATTACTTTCTAGTATAGAAACCACTAAATCGCCATACTTGGTGTTACACATATTGTCAAGCAAGGTACGCCAACTATTTTCCAAGTGCTCATCTTCTAAAATCAATGCATCATAGTAAAATTTCCCCTCAATCTTTTCCATTGAAATAAACTCTTTGGTTTTCAGGCGATTCAGCAAGGTTTTAACAGTAGCTGGCTTCCAATCAAAATCAGCTTCTAAACGTTCCACCACTTCGGTACTCCGGCTATGAGGATACGCCCAGAGCACGCGCATAACTTGCCATTCTGCCCTACTGATATTTTGTTGTTCCATTCTCTCATCTCTCTTATGATTACAATTGTAATTTTTGATTCTTTTATAGTTTACATCTGTAATCGGAAATTGTCAAGCAAAAAATCGAGAAGATTGCTCAACTCGATTTTCATTATTTTGCATAAAAACAATCCTAACTTTGACTAATTTCTGAACGTTTTTACGCTCTTATATCTTCATCAATGTGCGAGCATTTCTTGGGCAATTTCTTGTCCGCTCAGCTTAGTTGGGTAGTAAGTTGGCCAATTTTCCAATTCATTAAAGAGGGCTTCTTGGCTTTCACCACCATAGAAGATATGGAAGTGTGCTGCTTTCGTTGGTGCAATATTATGGTCGCTGAATTGCACATATTTATATTTTCCAGCATCTTTATCCGTTGTTTCAAACATGAAACGCACACCACGATTGCCTTTAGAATAAGTCAATGTATGCTTACCAACGTATTTGTAAGTAAATTTTTTCTTTTGACCATTAACTACAAATTCCATGGTCTTATCTGTGATATTGATATGAGACACATCTGTCTTATAGCCTTTTTCATAATACGCTTTGTACTCAGCAGCTGTCATCTTACCAGTTAATTTTGCCTTGTAATCAAATACTTGGTCTAAAGTGCCATCTTGTAAGTATGGATAAACTGATTGCCATTGACCTGCATAGTCAGACAACGTACGGTCTTTGACAGCACTATCTTCAAAGTAGCCATTTTGTACAGTCTTTGTATTTTTTTCTTTTTCAGCAGAAATTTCAGTACCAGCTTGATCTGTCGTCTTTTTCAAAGCTTTCAGGTTTGATTGCATGATGGAAATATAGTCTGCTCCATCTTTTGTTTGCTTTTCAGTTAAGATCGGAA
>OMGS01000724.1_pt1 | contig 14938 bp, 10 predicted proteins | sample 1646081 | NCBI WGS metagenome assembly OMGS01 (sample SAMN05578591, study PRJEB25193) | human gut metagenome | biome: Human Microbiome; feature: human-associated habitat; material: feces | host: Homo sapiens | place: USA:Birmingham | reverse complement strand
CGAGATGTGCGGACGTGACTGGAGTTCAGACGTGTGCTCTTCCGATCTTAGCAGCCCGAAAGTTTACTGACAGAATGGAATTTAAAAAAGATAAAGATTTTCTATATAAGGCCCAGCACTGGGATCATTGGGCAAGTTGGACTTTTGCTTCTGCTTTAGGTGAAATGAGAGGAACGTTTGGCAATATGATTGCTCAGATAGCTGCCGCATATGGATTGGATGTTGAAGATGAATTAGCATCAATTATTCCTGATTCAGAACATGATGATGAAGTCGAAAAAGCTTGATATATTTATAGTCTATTTTATGATACCACCGAATTCGCATTAATTACAGAACTCTGTTTAGATTGTGATTAATCAACCTTTATTATCACAATAAATAATAAACGGAGAAAAATAAGGGCATAAAAAAACCGCATTTACGGTAATGCGGGCAACCAAGTCTTTCGTTCTTCGAGCGATGACACTGCAAATATAGATATTCCTTTTGTTCTAAACAAGGGTTTGAGTATGTATAAGGAATAATATATGTTTTTGGGGCTTATAGTATTAAACCCCACTCCGCTGTTTCATGGGAAGCCGGCGGAGTGGGGTTGTTTTTATGGCTTCGGTTACAGGAGCTATAACTTCAGCTTGGGTTTGGGCTTTTCGGGCCGGTCAGGATCGGGATCGTCCTTGTTGCCGGACTTGGGGACGCCTCCGATGACGAGCTTGCCGCCAAGCGCTCCCATTGCCTCTTTGATGCTGATGCTTTTGGGCATTCCGCTTAGTTTGGGCGGAGTGCGCTGCCTGTCGGCGAGGAAGTCGGGCATCCGGTGGACATAAGGCTCGGCAGGGGGCGTGTCCTGTGTGGGGACACTGCCCGGTGAGGGACTGCCGGGCGGAGCATCGGCGACGGGTATGCCGGCGGCGGGGGCGTTATCCTGTCCGTCGGGCGTTACCGGTTGGGAGGGCACGACTTCGATCACTCCGTCGGTGCTTTTTTCCTGCGCATCCACTGATTTGAGGGAGAGCAGGATCTTGCGGTCGAGAGCGGCAAGGTCGGCCTTGAGCTGCTTCAGCTCGTCCTCCTTTTTCCAGACTTCCCCGACGACCTGTTCCAGGACGGGGAGTTCCTTCTCAATGGCTTCGTTGTCCCTCGTGTATTTCTCTATCAGGCGGGGGATGCTGTCGAAGGCGTTGATGAAGTTCTGGCAGGCGGTTTTCGGATCGACCGCCAAGCGGCCGTTGTTATAGTTGTAGAGGAAGTTGCCTTCACCACGCACGAAGAAACGGTTCTCGCAGAAGTCCAGACCGTCCTTGACGGTGGTGTCGGTCTTGACAACGATGTCGAAGCCATAGAGCGAGCCGATGACCTTCGGCTGGCCGTGCGTGCGTTCCCTGTCCTCTATCTCGTGGAGCTTGGCGGCAATCACTTTCGGATCATCGCCTGCCACGCCGTCAATCTTCAAGGGGTTGAGCCTGTTGCCCTCCTTGTCGTACTGCATACGGCTCTCGATGGCGGCCTTGTCCTTCCTGACACGGGCGATGATGTCATCGTTGCTTGCCCGGTTCGCCAGGAAAGTTTCCAGTTTGATGCGTGATTCCCCCTTGCCACGCTGGAAGGCCTTGCGCTCCCCTTCCATGCCGGCAATCCGCTTCTCCAACCGTGCCTTGTCGAGCAGGTCGGTATTTCCGGAAAGCACCGCCACGTACTCTGAGAAAGGTATGCCTCCCTTCTCGTCCATGCCTCCCTCGTCGATGGTACGGCAACCCATGTTGTTCTGCTTGAGCTGGGTGATGAAAAGCTGCTTGTTGTAAAGCAGGTTGAACTTGTAGCTGTCAAGCGACTTCTCCACTGCGTAGATTATCACGTCCACCTTGTTGTCCGCATAGAGCTTGGCCACCTCATTGCCCTTGCGGATGCCCCGGCCGTCCCGCTGCTGCAAGTCCGAAGGCCGCCACGGTGCGTCGAGATGATGGATGGCGACACACCGCTTCTGGGCGTTGACTCCAGTGCCCAGCATTTCAGTAGAGCCGAAGAGAACACGTATCTTTCCCTCGTTCATCGCCTCGATCATCGCCTTGCGCTTCTTCTCGGTCTTGGCTTCCTGAATGAAACGTATCTGGTCTTCGGGGATGCCGTGATCCTCCACCAGCTTGCGCTTGATCTCGCTGTACGGATTCCACTGGTCGGGCTTGTAGGTTCCCAAGTCCGAGAAAACGAACTGAGTGCCTTTATGCCCGGCGTATTTATTGTAATACTTCGCAATCATATCGGCGCAATGGGTGGCCTTGTTGTCCTTGTCGTCGCCGTAGGAGAGCGGATCGATGAGCCGCATGTCGAGCGACATCTTCCGGGCGTAGTCGGTGGCGATGAGCATCTTCGCCTTCTCTTCCCTCTCGTTCAGTGGCGGGCGGCCCAGTACGGTGGCATTGCCGGTCTTGGCGAACTCGATGAGCTTCTGTATGAACTCCCTCTGGTCGGGCGTCGGGGGTATGTTGTGCAGTATCTCGTTCTTTTCCGGACGGTCGATGCCGATGTCGGCTGCGGTGCGGAAGTCGGTGATCTCGGAATAGAACGAAGCGAGTTCCGGAACCTTGATGAAGTAGCGGAAACGCTCTTTCTGCACCACCTCGTTGGTGACGGAGAACTCGTAATCGACGGACTTCCGGGCAAACACCGCCGCCCATGCGTCAAAGGAGTTGATCCCCTGACGCTCCAATTCCCGGGGGCGCAGGTACTTGAAGAGCAGGTACAGCTCGGTCAGCGAGTTGGAAATGGTGGTTCCCGACAGGAAGGTGGCTCCCAGGTCCTTGCCGGTGCGCTGCTGGATGGTGCGCAGGGCGAAGAGCATGTTGAGCGCACGCTGGCTGCCCTCGCTGTTGCCCAGACCTGCCACACGGTCGTGCCGGGTGGTGAACATCAGGTTCTTGAACCGGTGGCTCTCATCGACAAAGAGGTGGTCGATGCCCATGCGCTTGAAGTCCGCCACGTCGTCCTTGCGGGTTTCGATCTCGTGGAGCAGCTCTTTCAGCCTGACCTCAAGGTTCATCTTGCGTTTCTCCATGCCCTTGATCTGTGCGTTGCTCACTTCCGCACCCTGCTGGTAGAGGACTTCGAGGTTCTCTTCCACACTGTCCAGTTCCTGTTGCAGGATGTCACGCTGGATTTCGGGGGACTGCGGTATCATGCCGAACTGCTCGTGCGAGAGGATGATGGCGTCCCAGTCGTTGTTCTTCATCCGGTGGAAAATCTCGACACGGCGCTCCGGCGTGAAGTCCTCCTTGCCGGGATAGAGGACTTTGGCGTTCGGGTAGGCGGTGGCGAAGGTCTGTGCGATCTCGTGGATGTTCGCCTTCAGGCCGGTGATAAGGGGCTTGTTCGCCAGTCCCAGACGCTTCATCTCGTAGGCGGCACAGCACATGATGAGCGTCTTGCCGCCACCCACCTCGTGATCGGCGATCCCCCCTCCGTTCTGCTTGAGCATCCAGATGCAGTCCTTCTGGCTGGGATACAGGTCGGGAATGCCCAGCCCCTTGAGGTCAAGACCGGGAAAGCTCTGGTGCGAGCCGTCGTACTTGGGACGGACGAAGCAGTTGAACTTGCGGTTGTACATGTCCGCCATTTTCCGCTTGAACTCCGGCGACTGTTCCATGAGCCAGTCGGAGAAGCCGTTACGGATCTCGTCAATCTTGCTGTTGGCAAGCAGGGTAACCTCCGGATCACGTATCTTCATTTCCTTGCCCGTCTTGTCCAATACGGTCTTGGTGATGTTGGGCGTGGTGTTGTGGATGGCATGGCGCATAAGGGCGATGCCGTTGAAGATGCGGCTTTCCGAACGCACCGAATATTGGTTCATGATGCGTGGGGAGGTCATGTCGGCCTTGATGCTGTACTCGTCGTTGCTGGCGGTATAACGGACGGACACGTCCGTGTCGAACAGCCATGAGGCGTAACGGCTGTACACTCCCGCCGGTATCCAACGCTCGCCGAAATTGAAATCCAGATCCTCGAAAGGTATGGGCGTGGGCAGCGACTGCCGCAGGGCTTCGAGGGAAATACGTGCCTCGCCGTTGTCGGGATGCGACTGCAAATATTCCTCGATGTGTTCGGCCTTGGCCATGACGTTGCCGGAAATGAAACGGTCGGCAATCTCGTAGTTCTTCGAGAGGGGATTGTAAAATATCCGTCCACGCAGTTCCTCCAACAAGTCAGATTGCGATTTGTCGGTCAGGGACTCCATGTACGCCATGTCCACGTTGCCGTACTTGTTGAGCGAGGCGGTGAGTGCCTCGTGCACGTCATCGGTATGGGTAATCTCGTTGATGTTGTACGAGACGGGATGGTCGAAGATGTCGGCCTTGACCGCCCGGCCGTCGATGTAACGTTCCAGCGACAATATCTCACGGTTGCCCGCATCCATGCGGAACAGGTCGATGTTCTTCCTGTCGTTCAGATTGCCGAACTGACGGATGAAGTCATCGTAAAGAGTGTTGAGCATGGTACGCAACGCCGGATTTGCGGCATGGGCGGCCGCCTCGTTTTCGTACAGATGATGGTAGGTGTCACGTATCTCGATGTAGAGCGACGCACGGCGTCGCTGGCGTTCGGGCAGATCCAACGGGTTGAATACCGGTGCGGCCCCGCCAATGGCGGAGAGGTAGCCTATCTGCCCGTCATCGTCCACAAGGGAGCCGTTGCGGTGGTGTCCCTGCAGGCCGGCCGGATAAGGACGGGGCTTCATGCGTTCCTGCCGTGCGGCCTCTTCCTCCTGCCGGCGGCGTTCCTGTTCCTGCCGTTCCTGCTCCTGCCGCTCTTTCTCTTGGGGAGTCGGTTCGGCCGGGGCGGGATGTTGTTCCAACGGTGGCATATCGAAAAGGGACAACTGCCCGGAGTCCTTCTTCGTGCTCCTTGTTTTCCTTTTCCTGACCTGTGAACGCTCCTCTTGTGTGAAGCCGAAAAGGTCGTACAGGGACATGACCGGCTCCGGCGTGGTCTTTGCGGCGGTTGGCCGGGCATCCGTTGAGGGCTGCTCCGGCGTGAGAGTCCGACGCTCCACCTGTATCGTCTGTCGATCCGTAGAAGTGGAATGTCCGTTCATGTTACCGGACCGGTTGATTTCCCGCACCTGTGCGATGCGTTGCTGCATGGTTTCCGCCGGACGGCTCACCAGATTGCGGAACTCCTGCACGGGTGAATGGCGGAGATACAAGTCCAGATCGAGCTGTTCCGAGAGGTTGCGGTCAAGGAAATACTTCATGTCGGCGGCGATGGCTTCCATACCCCCGTCATGCAGGTAGATGCGTGCCGGCTTGCCGTAGGGATCGGTACCGACATGGCCACGTGTATGCACGATGGCGGCGGTATGCTCGAAATACTCGTTCTGCGTCGTCCCGTCGGCCTGCGTGCCGACTTCCACGAAAGACCGTTCGAGTGACGTATATTCCCTTTGGGAAAGCGTGTCCTTCTGCAAGATGATCAGGTCGCTGCCCACCTCCGTACCGGCATAGTCGGTAAAGAGGTTGTTGGGCAGGCGGACAGCCGATAACAGCCGGGATCGGTTCATCAGGTATTGCCTTACGGGATAGGCCATAGCGGAGTTCATCACCCCCTGTGAGGTGATGAAGGCGAGGACGCCTCCCTCACGGACGGCATCCAGCCCTTTGGCGAAGAAATAGTTGTGCAGGCTGTTCAGCGCAAAACGCCTCGCCGTGCCGTTGTCGAAGGAGGGATCGAAAACACGTATGTCACCGAAGGGGATGTTGCTGCTCACCACGTCGAAATAGCCGTTGCGGTGCGGGGGCAACTCCTCGAAGCCCTTGATATTGACCTGCGCTTCGGGATGGAGCCGGGCAAGGATGCGGCCGGTAAGCAAATCCTTTTCATAGGCAACAATTTCGGGAGTGTTGCCGGATGCGGAGTGGCATTGCGGTCGGAAGGCCGAGACAAAATTGCCGGTTCCCGATGAAGGATCGAGAAAACGACCGGGCGACACTCCGTGTTCGCCCAAAGAAGAGGCAATGGCATTGACAATCGCCGGCGGCGTGTAGAAAGCGGTAAAGGTGGATGCCTTCACGCTTTCCACCAGCTTCCTGTACTCACGCTCGTCAGCTGCTCCGTCACGCAGGACGTTGTGAAGTTCCGTAATCAGGGGGAACAGTTCACGGTCGGCCTGTGTCCAGCGGAGTATGTCGGTGAGTTTCCCGAAAGGGGAAAGAACCGCCTTGATACCTCCGAACCCGGAGTAGGCGGCGAGTATGCCCGCTTCCTCCGGTGTGGCGGTGCGCTGTTCCTTCTCCAAACGGAACATCAGCCGGATTGCCTCTATATTGTCCCTGAGATGCGCCTTTTTATTATAAGCCATTCTCTTCCAACCAGATTACAACCGTACCTGTCAGCTCGTCATAGAGCTGCCCGAACTCCGGGCTGAACATGAAATCATCCGAGAGCGTATAGCCGGCGAAGACCTTCCGGCATTCGGGAAGCAGCTGCAAGGCCACGCTGCGTGCGCTGCCTTCGGGGACTTCGGCGGCGAACTCGTTCCAGAGGACGGTAACCAGCGTGTCCAGAGGAGAGAAATGCAACCCCTGAAAAAGCAGGGCGTTCGCCTGTTGTGCCGCATCGTCGTAGGTCAGGCCGGAACGGACGGCTGCGCTGAAGGCTTCGGCGGCCTGCTCGCTGCGGGTGGCGACAAAAGACTCGTCATCCGCCAAATCGGGATGCGACTCACGCAGGAAGGACAACAGGGTAAGACGGTAGTAAGACAATTCATCCGGTTCTTCCGCTACGGATACCGGCACGTTGGATTTATTCTGATTCATATAATTATCGGATTATTAAGTGATACAATTCCGGACGGGTTATCTCTTCCTGCCGCTTTTTTCTCCCTGCGGTTTCCTGTCCGGGAAGGAATAGCCTACGGTAAAATCGGGATTAAGCACCAGTGCGGCATCGAAGCTCCTGCCCTCACGGTTCCTGAAGCCTTTGACAAGAGGGGTGCGGCCTGTGGTCACCAGCCCGACAATCAGTTTGTCGGTCAACACCTTGCCTCCCTTGTTGCGGAACAGGGTGAATCCGCAATCGACATCGGCGCATTTGGCGACCTTGTCGAAGAACAGGATGCGGCTCTTCTTGCATTTGGGACAGGTGCATTGCTCCCCTGAAGGAGCTACATCGAGGGTGGCGGACAGCAGTTCGGCAACGACCTGTGCGGTATAGACCTCTATGTCCCGGCGGAAAGAGGGCGCATCGGCCTCTCCGGTTTCTATTTTGGCGAGGGTTTCCTCCCACGCCGCTGTCATTTCGACATCGGCAATCTTCTTGTCCTTTACCGTATCGTAAACCGCCAGTCCTTTTTCGGTGGGCACAAGGTTCTTCTTGTCCCGGCGTATATAGTTACGGGCGAACAATGTCTCGATAACGGCCGCACGGGTGGCCGGAGTTCCGATACCGGCCTCCCGGATTGCGGTACGCAGCTGCCCGTCGCCGATCTCCCTGCCGCAATGCTCCATAGCTGAGAGCAGCGAACTCTCGGTATGCAGCGGTTTGGGCTTGGTCTGCTTTTCCACCGTTTCGGAAGCGAGCAGCGGCAGGGTTTCATCCGTCTGTAACTCCGGCAATGTGGTTTCCTCCACCTCTTCTTCCGGTTCACCACGCACGGCACGCCAACCGGCGGATTTGACGACCGCCCCCTTGATGGTGAATATCTCACCGCCTGCGGACAAGGCAACTTCGGTCATTTCCTTGACGCAATGCGGGGAGAAGGCTTCGAGCAGGCGTGCGGCAACCATTTCGTAGATAGCCCGCTCGTCCTGCGACAGACCTTCGGGCAGGTTCTCGGTAACGAGCAGCGCATGGTGGTCGGTGACTTTGGCATCATCGACCGGACGGCGGTTGAGCGGTGTGTCCCGCAAAGCGGATGCGATGGCGGCGAAGCGTGGATATTGTTGCAAGAGCGTTATGCGTGAGGGAATCTCCTCGAAGACATCTTCGGATATATAACGGCTGCCGGTACGCGGATAACTTAGCACCTTCTTCTCATACAGGCTTTGCGCAAGCGTGAGCGTCTTGTCGGCCGAGAAGTCCAGTTTGCCGTTTGCCTCTTTCTGCAAGGCGGTCAGGTCATAGAGCAGCGGCGGTTCCTGAACGGCTTCCCTGCGCTCTACGGAACTGACGGCAAGCATACCGCCGTCCTCTACCTCACGTAGCCCGGCAGTGGCCGTTTCAAGGTCATCGAAGCGGTTCCGTGACAGTGCGGAGAAGGCGATGCCGTCCTTGGCCGCCGAAACCTTTATCTGGAAATACTTCCGGGGTACGAACTGTTTGTTCTCCCGGTATCGTGAGCAGATCATCGCCAATGTGGGTGTCTGCACCCGTCCCAAAGAGAACACGCCCTGCCCGGCGGCAAGGCTGAGCGCCTGAGAACTGTTGATGCCCACGAGCCAGTCCGCCTCGCTGCGGGCTTTGGCGGAGAGGTAAAGATTGTCGTAAAGGCTTCCCTCCCTGAGATTCCGCAACCCTTCACGGATGGCCTTGTCGGTGAGCGAGGAGATCCACAGACGGACAAAGGGTTTGGTACAGCCGAGATAGTTGTACACGTAACGGAAAATCAACTCTCCCTCACGACCTGCGTCGGTGGCGACGATGATGGACTCGCACCTGTCGAACAGCTCCCGGAGCACTTCCAGCTGCCTGACCACTCCGGGATCGTCCTTGTACACCTTACCCTCCCGCACCTGACGGGGTACAAGCCTGAACTCCTGCGGCAATATGGGGAGGTGTTCCCGGCGGAAGCCGGAAAAGCCGTAGCTTTCGGGCATGGCAAGACCGACCAGATGCCCGAATGCCCATGTTACGGCATATCCGTCCCCCGTTAGATACCCTTCTTTCCGTTGGCGTGCGCCCACTACGGACGCTATGCCCTGTGCCACGCTGGGCTTTTCTGCAATGATAACTTTCATATAATTATTGTATTATTCATGTGAATGATCAGATGGATACCCCTTTCTTATCGGCTTTCTGTACCGGGCGGTTCCGGCTGACGGCGTTTGCCGGCTTCGTTCCGTCCTGACGGACGGCCGCCTGCTGCGACTGTTCCTGTTTCTTGCTCTTGTCCGGGTTCCATTTGAAGAAATCGAACTTCGCCCGCTCGTGGTTGACACGGACGAAAGCACTGAACAGGTTCCCCTCGTTGTCGGTCATGTCCTTGATGTAGGTCGCCTTGCCCTGTGCCAGTGATGCCTGCTGTTCTTCGGTAAGGTCTTTCCCCTTCAGCCGTGCGGGGATTACCAGCCCACGCTCCTGCTGCCGGTTCTGTTCCTGTTCCTGAGCTGCGGTCTGCTCCTGCCGGCGGGCGATTCCCTTGAAGTCATAGTCGAATCCGCCCTTGCACGCATTGAACTGCAAACGTGCATCATAATGACGCTGCTTTTTCTCCGACCACATGTTTTCGACAAGGACGGACTCGCCGCTTGCGATGCGTTTTCTCTGTTCGTCGGTCAACGCCGTGCCGTTCACCTCTGCGGGAATGGTTATCCCGCTGACCGGTATGTGATGGAGCCGGTTGGTCTTGGGATTGAGCGATACCAGACACGGCTCACGCACGTCTCCGGCCAGTTCGAGTTCCACCACGCAACCCGCATTGCCTTTTTCCAGCAGGTTCTGTTTCACTTCGGGAGTGAACTCCACGTTGAAATACGGCGTGTCCAGTTCCGGATAACGCTTGCAACATTCGATCTCGTTCCGGAGCGTACCGTCGGGATTCTCCGCCAGACGGATGCAGGCGGGAGTTTCAAACTCTATTCCCTCGATAACGGTTTTCAGGGTGAGTACGGCGGATTCGTTGCCGTTGAGCAACCGTCTGAGGCCCGGTTCTCCTAACGTTTCGGGTGTTACCCCCATGCGCTCAAGCTGCTGCCAGTCCACCTGTTCCATGCTCCAGCGGGTGGATTGCTCCGTTCCGCCCCCGCCGGACTGCTGTTGTGCCTGCTGCCGGCTCTGTACGTACTGTTCCGTGTCAAGACGGTATTCGTCCAGCAAGGCAGAATTACTTTCGGGCTGCTTGAACAGGCCGACAAGCTCCTTGGCGGAGGCAAGCAAGTCCGCCGGAAGGTGATAGAAGCGGAAGTCGGACGGGCGCTCGAACTGTCGTTTCATGTTGAGGAAGAACGTTTCGAGTATAGACACGTTGCGGTCTATCCGCATGAACTGATCCGAAGGCTTTGCCCCTGCCAACGGTCTGGTCTTGAGTCCCCCTTCGGGTTCGATGTCCTCCACCACGTGCGGGGTGTTGCCTTCGGCGGCGTTGGTCACCACCAATACCTCGTCTTTCAGATCTTTCAGTTTTTTGTCCATAAAGTGAATGAGTTTAATTGTGATACAATCAGGTTAATTGCGGCACGAAAGTAGAGGTAAGAGGCTATGGCGCAAAGGGAAAGGAGGGAATGGGGAACGAGTGGCTACGGGATGGCATGAAGTGGCCTGCCGGCAAGAAAGAATGACGTTCCGATACAAAAACTTCAAAATAAAAAGCGTACCTTCGCAACAAGAAACATAAGAAAGGACAATCCGATATGATTACCAACCGGGAAGAAGTGATAGACAAGGCATTCAAGGTGTTTTTGAGGATGAATTACGAGAAAGCGAGTATCAGCACGCTGGCAAAAGCCTGCGGGGTGGTAAAGACAGGGGTGGTATATTATTTTCCCCACAAACTCGATCTGTTCATGGCGGTAGCGGACAAGTATGCCATACAGATGCAGACACCTGCCAACAAGTTTGCCGGGCCGACGGAAACGCTGGCAGGATTTATAGAGCAATATGTGGCAGGAGTGAGTACGGCCATGAACCGTATCATCAAACAGGTGCGATGCTGTGCGGACGACAATGAATGCTGTCCCAACTTCTACTATTTCCATTTTCTTTCCCAAGTGAGGATGTATTATCCCGGAGCCCGTGAGAAAATGGAAGAAATATTCCGCAAGGAACACGAGTTATGGAGGACAGTCATACAGAAGGCAAAGGATAGCGGTGAAATAAAGCAAGATACGGATGTGAAAAAGATCGCTCCGCTGTTCCGTCAAGTGTTTCTGGGCATGTCCTACGAGCAATCGTTCCTGAACGGTCTGGACGTAGAAGAATTGAAGGAGAAGTTCGATTGTCTGTACTCGCTCCTGAAAGCCTGACTCCTTTTTTAGCAATATTTAAAAGACTCCGATAAAAATATTTTCTGAACAACCGTTCAGATTTCAATACTTTGCTTTATCTTTGAGGCATGAAGCAACAGCCAGAGATATGGACAAGGTACAGAAGCAACGGTCAAACATCGTCCTGTACAGGGAAAAAAAGGACGGTGAACACTACATACGGATAGAGTATGCAGGCGATCCGGCAATAGCCCTACTGCTCGCCCAAGATACGGACGTGGAAAAGACGGACAACGGTTCCGCCTACATGACGGCTGCCGCCTTTAAACTGCCGGATTTCTACGACCGCTATTCTCCCCACGCTTACATAGATTACAGCCGGGTGTACGTACGGCATCCCAAACCACAGCGGACATACGTATTGCCGGAAGGCTATCTGGAACTGCTGGAACAGAAGCGGTACAGTCCCTCGACCGTGAAAACCTATCGTGCCTATTTCAGCGACTTCATGGAATACCACAAGGGACGGAGCATCGACCGCCTGAAAGTGGCGGACATCAACAAGTATATCCTCTATCTCGTAAACGAGAAGAAAATCTCCGTTTCGCAGCAGAACATGCGCATCAACGCAATCAAGTTCTATTACGAGCAGGTGAAAGGCGGCAAACGGCAATATTACGGCGGCATCACACGGGCCAAAGAGTACAAGACGTTACCCGAAGTGCTGAGCCGGGACGAGGTCAAACGTATCCTCTCCTGTCTGACGAACCGGAAACATCACTGCATGATTTCCCTGATCTATTCCGCCGGTCTGAGAAGGAGCGAACTGCTGAACCTCACCCCACAGGACATTGTCAGTGAACGGATGCTGGTACGCATCATGGGCAAGGGTAAGAAATGCCGTTACTCGCTGTTGTCGGAAAAGGTGCTGCACGAGCTTCGGGAATATTTCAAGGAATACCGTCCGAAGAAATGGCTGTTCGAGGGCGATACTCCCGGCGAGCAATACTCGGCAAGCGCACTGGTGAAAGTGCTGAAAGAAGCTGCACAGCGTGCCGGCATCAAGCATCGTGTACACGTACATATGCTGCGTCATTCCTTTGCCACTCATCTACTGGAACAAGGGACAGACCTTAGAACCATACAGGAATTGCTGGGACACAATGATATAAAGACGACGAGCATTTATCTTCATGTGACGAGTGCCCATAAGTCGAGCATACCCAATCCGCTTGATTCGCTGGATGATTCGTAGGGTGCAGCTATTAGAGATTAGGAAACACACCTGTCGAGTGTCGGTTATCAAAATGAAAGATACCAAACGAGTGTTTTTACAAATAACATTATCTATAACAAAAGCAATAAGAATGGAAAATTTGGAACAATATTGGGAGCAATCCTTTTCTCCTATTGGACGTAAGTTTACAGAAATTCGTCCCGATTATCAAGATATGGGGGAAACAGACAGTATGGTCGCCGCATTATATTGGCTGGAACTTGAAATGTATAATGGTGGATTTCTTCAATTCTTCTGTAATTGGGGCTATGATGCTTATTTGCTTGCAATCAAAGGACTGGGAGCAATTAACGCAACATATACAGAACAACTTCTTATACAGGCATACAGCATCATCCAAAGATTGGAAAATGACAGCCAATTACAAGAGCTACGGGATATTCCCAAGCATTTGACAGAGAACGAAATCACCAAGTTGAATAAAATAGACGAGGAATATTGGGAAGATAAGGAAAATATTATGCGGCTTATGCTTCTAAAATTCCATTCTGATTCAGTTGAAAATATAGATAACAAAGCGTGATAACGCTTGACAGCGTTCCCCGCTTAGCCATTAACATCAAAAAGCAGTGTACCATAATGGAAACAAGAGATAAACTTTTTACAGAAGAACAGTATTTGAAGCAACTGAAAATGTATGATGAAGATATTAGTTATTATGAACAAATGCATCTTTCAGGAAAACATATAGGTTACGATTCTTTGTTCAATTATAGGCTTCGTTATTTATTAGTACAGTATTCTATGGGACAGGATATTGATAAGCTGAAAAACAATTATGTGAAAGCCCTCAAAACAATGCCGAGATTTTGGACGGACAACGGATTTTATATTGAAATGTTGTGGCTTCTGTCAATAGGCATTATGTTGGATTACGAAGACGACCTTATACATGGTCTGGTGCAACTGATAAAAGACAGAGAAGCTAAAGACTATATTTATGATACATTGATTAGATACAGATTTCCTGATTGGGAAAGGACAACAAACCAAGTATTATATCCGTCACCCTATCGAATTGCTATCACTGTTACAGAGTTGGCTGAACAAGACAAAGCAGAAGCGGTGAAACGATTGGAAAAATACCTCAAAAAAGAATGGTATCGAGGACATTCTGATTTATCTTGGCATGACGACCATAAATATGGTATCAACCATGACGGTTATTGGTGTTTTGAAAGCGGTGCATTGGTCAAGGTCTTGGGGCTGGATGATAGCAGCTTGAAAGGGTTGCCCTACTATCCATACGACATGGTACACTGGAATGACAATATTAAATGAAGAAAAGGTATGAGTTACTCTGTTTGTGCATATTTGACAGAAGCCGATAAGGTAAAGTCTGTTTATGGAACTTGTGATAATCAGCTTATAAACCAATTAAAGGTTGCGTTGAAGCAGGAACTTGACACTCTGAACGATTATTTCAGCGATAGCCTGAACACGGATAAAGATGCTTATGCAGCGTTGGCAGATATAGTGAACGGAGAAATCCGTTATCCCGAAATTGCTTTCATGTACGGGTATGTATATGAAAAGATTTGCAACCATTATGGAACGCAAATCTACTGTGCGGAAAACCTTTGGCAATTGGATAGCCAAAGTACATTCATCCCTATTCCATTGAGCAGTGATTTTCCCTATATCATCAGCATACCCGTTTCAGATTTGGAGAGCAAGCGGACGGAATACACCTCACTACAAGAGGGTAACGGTATCGGAGATTATGATTACGAGCAGGAAATGGACGACTTGAATTTCATTTTCGATGAAGCCGTTGAAGCGCAAAAAGACCTTGTTATTATGGTGTATTGATATGGTACACTGGAATGAGAATAAAATATGATGTTAACGAAGCGTGATAACGCCTTACAGCGTTCCCCGCTATCCCATTAACATTAATATATTACAATATGATAGAAATAGAACAGTGGGGAAAGATGATAATCTGGTTATGGAGCAGGTATATTAAGAAAAAACCTATTCCATATATTGATCTCGAATTCCATTATCCCATGTGGATGTTTTATCTTGTTGGTGGAATATTAGGAGGATTGATACTTGGAATCGCACTGTTCTATTTTACTGTAATAAACTAATAGCTTTATAAATTGAATGTTAACAAGGTCGAGCCAACAGCTTAACGCTGTTCCTCACCAAACCATTAACGATAATAAATTCAGCAATTATGAATACGGAAGAGCTTTATATTTGGCGATATGGGATAGATAAACTGCCTAAAGGATTATTGGAGTATGGCAAATCTGATGTTTGTGATATCTATGATGAAAGTAAAAGGCAGAAGTTTCAGAATCTCGGGCAATGGATGTGGCAAAATAATGACGGATGGCGCGAGAATTTACCTCCCGTCTTATACCTTGTATGCAACAAGAAACCGGGAATCCTACAATTTGATTTTCTTGATAAAAGAAGTATAGAACTCAAAATCGTATCGGAAGAGTTTTTGTCTTTACTTAAAGAAAATGGCTTCGTTGATAAATATGATATTGCTACC
>OMGS01000721.1_pt1 | contig 15050 bp, 8 predicted proteins | sample 1646081 | NCBI WGS metagenome assembly OMGS01 (sample SAMN05578591, study PRJEB25193) | human gut metagenome | biome: Human Microbiome; feature: human-associated habitat; material: feces | host: Homo sapiens | place: USA:Birmingham | reverse complement strand
AACGGAAACGGTGCCGCGATTTTTACTGATCAATTTAAGCCATTGCAGAGGACGCATGGCAAAATCCTGAGTGCGCAAATAATCTACTGAAAGCTGCGTGGCGACGGGGGTCAGGAGAAAGCCGACCAGTCCCATATCATGGTAGAAAGGCAGCCAGGAGGCGCAGCGGTCGCCAGGGCGTAATTTAATGCCGTCGTGGCTTATAGCACGTAGATTAGCCATCACTTCGCGATGGGTGATAATGACGCCACGGGGAAAACGGGTGCTGCCGGAGGTGTACTGGAGGTAGGCGATATCGTTTGGAACTGGACGCTGGAGCACAACATCGGCTTCCGGTAATGCCTTAAACCAGGCGTGGCTTAAAACATGTAATTCGGGGTTGTTGTTATGCGTCGCGGCATTGACCAGTGGCAACCACTCATCACCAGTGATAATGGCTGCGGGCTGGCAACTTGCCAGTAAACCCCGCAGTTTGGCGCTCCAGGAATCCCGCTGACCTACGCCCATTGGAATCGCCAACGGGACGGCGACTAAGCCGGCATACTGGCAGGCAAAAAAAGCCTCTACAAACCCGCTACTCGTTTCGGCAATCAGCGCCACGCGATCGCCTTTTTTCAGGTTCAGCGATAACAACCTTTTCGCACCAGCTTCGGCACGCGCTTTTAACGTCTGATATTCCAGTTGATCTTCAAGTTGGCAACGTCTGTCATAAAAATTCATTCCGGCGCTACTCAGAGCGGCGTAGTCCAAAGCATCAACCAGCGTTGGAAAATCGGCATAGCGCATAGGTAGGGAATGCGTAAAGATTTTATTAGACATATACACCACGAAAAAATTGGATATCCAAAATAAAATGACAATAATGCGGTGGATTATATAGGCATAAAAGATAAATGAGATAGTATTTTCATCAGTGTGAAAATGAACATTGATTTAAATAATGAGTTTGAGTTTTTTTGTTTTTATTGTGAATGATATTTAATTTATGAATATATTAAGAAGAAGCCTTGTCCGGTCGCCTTAAATCGACAAAAGGCATTGTGGCGCTTCTGTGTAGTCTCTGACCTTATCGTAATCATTAATAAATACTATTTATTCGTCGTTTGTATTCATTGGGTTGATTATTAAGGTGCCGTTCGTTGCTGTTGCAACCTGTTTGTCACCGTTAATTATTTGTTACCCACAGAACAGAACTATGGAATGCGATCTGCTGATGATTAAAATTGAAAAAGTAATTAATAAAAATGACCTTAAGGCATTTATCGCTTTTCCGTCATCACTTTATCCCGATGATCCAAACTGGATACCCCCTTTATTCATTGAACGCAGCGAACATTTGTCTGCGAAGAATCCGGGGACGGACCATATCATCTGGCAGGCGTGGGTGGCAAAAAAAGCGGGGCAGATAGTTGGGCGTATTACCGCGCAAATAGATACCTTGCACCGCGAGCGTTACGGCAAAGATACCGGTCATTTCGGCATGATTGACGCCATTGATGATCCGCAGGTTTTTGCCGCGTTGTTTGGCGCAGCGGAAGCGTGGTTGAAGTCACAAGGTGCAAGTAAGATCAGCGGGCCTTTCAGCCTGAATATCAATCAGGAAAGCGGATTACTGATTGAAGGTTTTGACACACCTCCCTGTGCGATGATGCCACACGGCAAACCGTGGTATGCCGCGCATATTGAACAACTGGGTTATCACAAAGGCATTGATTTACTGGCGTGGTGGATGCAGCGAACCGATCTCACTTTCTCTCCGGCGCTAAAAAAACTGATGGATCAGGTGCGCAAAAAAGTAACCATTCGCTGCATCAATCGCCAGCGGTTTGCCGAAGAGATGCAGATCCTGCGTGAGATTTTCAATTCTGGCTGGCAGCACAACTGGGGATTTGTGCCGTTTACCGAACATGAATTCGCGACCATGGGCGATCAACTTAAATATCTGGTGCCGGACGATATGATCTATATCGCTGAGATTGATTCTGCACCCTGCGCGTTTATTGTCGGCTTGCCGAACATCAACGAGGCGATTGCCGATCTGAACGGATCGCTCTTTCCCTTCGGCTGGGCAAAATTGCTGTGGCGTTTGAAAGTCAGCGGTGTGCGAACTGCGCGAGTGCCGCTGATGGGCGTGCGGGACGAGTATCAGTTCAGCCGCATCGGCCCGGTGATTGCGCTGTTATTGATTGAAGCCTTACGCGATCCGTTTGCCCGCCGGAAGATCGATGCGCTGGAAATGTCATGGATCCTCGAAACCAATACAGGCATGAATAACATGCTGGAACGCATTGGGGCGGAGCCGTACAAGCGTTACCGATTGTATGAAAAGCAGATTTAATACCAGCTAACTCAGGTTCATCTCCAGCGGCACCGCCGAGCGAATCAAATGGTGGCCTTCCAGCTCGATATCGTGGAGATTCTTTTTCACGGTCCGCACATGATCGCGTGCTGCGCGCTGGGCGACGTGCGGCAGCCGCTGCAACACCGCGTTGTAGATCCGCGCATGCTGGCGATCGATCTGCTTTTTTTGCTGTGGTCGATGGTAGAGATTATTTACGCTGGCAAACACTGAATTAAACATCAGATCGGTCAATGATTGCAGCGTAAACACCAGCACCTGATTGTGAGAAGCCTGACAAATGGCGAGATGGAAAGCGTGATCCAACTGCGCATGTTCGATCAGCGAAATCTCTTTGTTGTTCTCACTGGCGGCGAGCATTTTTTCATAACAGCGGGTTATCACAACAAAATCAGCCTGGGTTCCCAGCGTTGCCGCCAGCCTTGCCGATTCGCCCTCCAGTAATGCGCGAACGTCGAGCAGATCGTACAGCGTTCGCGGCTGCGTACTGAACAGATGGATCAGCGGGCTGGCGTCCTGCACCCGATTAAGCCGTGCGACACGAGAATCGCGACCCTGCGCCGTTTCAATAATCCCGCGCCCGCGCAGCACGGTCAGCCCTTCACGCAGTGCGGAGCGTGAGAAGCCGAGCTTTTCACACAGTCGACGTTCCGAGGGAAGCGGCTGACCGACCTTCAGTACGCCGTCGATAATTAACCGTTCGATACTCTCTGCAACCACTTCGCAAATAGGGCGACGTTCATCTTTCATTCCCGGACCTCGTGCACAGGTAGGACCAATTTTTCTGTTCTTAACTCGCAAAACACGCACATCACGTAAGTGATTATGTTACATCAATTTAACATTAAGTTAACCAAAGCAAGGTCACAGAGCTGGAAAAAAAATGGTCTGACCGGTAGCTAAAGAGATAGACGAAAACGAAAAGCCCGCTTAATAACTGTTCACAGAAGCAGCGCGCAAAAATCAGCTGCCACACAACACAACAAAGCGAAGCCTACTCATGAGCATCTTGTACGAAGAGCGTCTTGATGGCGCTTTACCCGAAGTCGACCGCACATCGGTACTGATGGCACTGCGTGAGCATGTCCCTGGACTGGAGATCCTGCATACCGATGAGGAGATCATTCCTTACGAGTGTGACGGGTTGAGCGCGTATCGCACGCGTCCATTACTGGTTGTTCTGCCTAAGCAGATGGAACAGGTGACGGCGATTCTGGCTGTCTGCCACCGCCTGCGTGTGCCGGTGGTGACCCGTGGCGCAGGCACCGGGCTTTCTGGTGGCGCGCTGCCGCTGGAAAAAGGTGTGTTGTTGGTGATGGCGCGCTTTAAAGAGATCCTCGACATTAACCCCATCGGTCGCCGCGCGCGCGTGCAGCCGGGCGTGCGTAACCTGGCGATCTCCCAGGCCGTTGCGCCGCATAATCTCTATTACGCGCCGGATCCGTCCTCACAAATCGCCTGTTCGATTGGCGGCAATGTGGCGGAAAATGCCGGTGGCGTTCACTGCCTGAAATATGGTCTAACCGTACATAACCTGCTGAAAATTGAAGTGCAAATGCTGGATGGCGAGGCGCTGACGCTGGGATCGGACGCGCTGGATTCGCCTGGTTTTGACCTGCTGGCGCTGTTTACCGGATCGGAAGGTATGCTCGGCGTGACCACCGAAGTGACGGTAAAACTGCTGCCGAAGCCGCCCGTGGCGCGGGTTCTGTTAGCCAGCTTTGACTCGGTAGAAAAAGCCGGACTTGCGGTTGGTGACATCATCGCCAATGGCATTATCCCCGGCGGGCTGGAGATGATGGATAACCTGTCGATCCGCGCGGCGGAAGATTTTATTCATGCCGGTTATCCCGTCGACGCCGAAGCGATTTTGTTATGCGAGCTGGACGGCGTGGAGTCTGACGTACAGGAAGACTGCGAGCGGGTTAACGACATCTTGTTGAAAGCGGGCGCGACTGACGTCCGTCTGGCACAGGACGAAGCAGAGCGCGTACGTTTCTGGGCCGGTCGCAAAAATGCGTTCCCGGCGGTAGGACGTATCTCCCCGGATTACTACTGCATGGATGGCACCATCCCGCGTCGCGCCCTGCCTGGCGTACTGGAAGGCATTGCCCGTTTATCGCAGCAATATGATTTACGTGTTGCCAACGTCTTTCATGCCGGAGATGGCAACATGCACCCGTTAATCCTTTTCGATGCCAACGAACCCGGTGAATTTGCCCGCGCGGAAGAACTGGGCGGGAAGATCCTCGAACTCTGCGTTGAAGTTGGCGGCAGCATCAGTGGGGAACATGGCATCGGGCGCGAAAAAATCAATCAAATGTGCGCCCAGTTCAACAGCGATGAAATCACGACCTTCCATGCGGTCAAGGCGGCGTTTGACCCCGATGGTTTGCTGAACCCTGGGAAAAACATTCCCACGCTACACCGCTGTGCTGAATTTGGTGCCATGCATGTGCATCACGGTCATTTACCTTTCCCTGAACTGGAGCGTTTCTGATGCTACGCGAGTGTGATTACAGCCAGGCGCTGCTGGAGCAGGTGAATCAGGCGATTAGCGATAAAACGCCGCTGGTGATTCAGGGCAGCAATAGCAAAGCCTTTTTAGGTCGCCCTGTCACCGGGCAAACGCTGGATGTTCGTTGTCATCGCGGCATTGTTAATTACGACCCGACCGAGCTGGTGATAACCGCGCGTGCCGGAACGCCGCTGGTGGCGATTGAAGCAGCGCTGGAGAGCGCCGGGCAAATGCTCCCCTGCGAGCCGCCGCATTATGGTGAAGAAGCCACCTGGGGCGGGATGGTCGCTTGCGGGCTGGCGGGGCCGCGTCGCCCGTGGAGTGGTTCGGTCCGCGATTTTGTCCTCGGCACGCGCATTATTACCGGCACTGGAAAACATCTGCGTTTTGGTGGCGAAGTGATGAAAAACGTTGCCGGATACGATCTCTCACGGTTAATGGCCGGAAGCTACGGTTGTCTTGGCGTGCTCACTGAAATCTCGATGAAAGTGTTACCGCGACCGCGCGCCTCCCTGAGCCTGCGTCGGGAAATCAGCCTGCAAGAAGCCATGAATGAAATCGCCCAGTGGCAACTCCAGCCGCTACCCATTAGTGGCTTATGTTACTTCGACAATGCGTTGTGGATCCGCCTTGAGGGCGGCGAAGGATCGGTAAAAGCAGCGCGTGAACTGCTGGGTGGCGAAGAGGTTGCAGGTCAGTTCTGGCAGCAATTGCGTGAACAACAACTGCCGTTCTTCTCGTTACCAGGTACCTTATGGCGCATTTCATTACCCAGTGATGCGCCGATGATGGATTTACCCGGCGAGCAACTGATCGACTGGGGCGGGGCGTTACGCTGGCTGAAATCGACAGCCGATGATAATCAAATCCATCGCATCGCCCGCAACGCTGGCGGTCATGCGACCCGGTTTAGTGCCGGAGACGGTGGCTTTGCCCCGCTACCGGCACCTTTATTCCGCTATCACCAGCAGCTTAAACAGCAGCTCGATCCTTGCGGCGTGTTTAACCCCGGTCGCATGTACGCGGAACTTTGAGGAGCAGGCTATGCAAACCCGATTAACAGAAGAGATGCGGCAGAACGCGCGCGCGCTGGAAGCCGACAGCATCCTGCGCGCCTGTGTTCACTGCGGATTTTGTACCGCAACCTGCCCAACCTATCAGCTTCTGGGCGATGAACTGGACGGGCCGCGCGGGCGCATCTATCTGATTAAACAGGTGCTGGAAGGCAACGAAGTCACGCTTAAAACACAGGAGCATCTCGATCGCTGTCTCACTTGCCGCAATTGTGAAACCACCTGTCCTTCTGGTGTGCGTTATCACAATTTGCTGGATATCGGGCGTGATATTGTCGAGCAGAAAGTGAAACGCCCACTGCCGGAGCGAATACTGCGCGAAGGATTGCGCCAGGTAGTGCCGCGTCCGGCGGTCTTCCGTGCGCTGACGCAGGTAGGGCTGGTGCTGCGACCGTTTTTACCGGAACAGGTCAGAGCAAAACTGCCTGCTGAAACCGTGAAAGCTAAACCGCGTCCACCACTGCGCCATAAGCGTCGGGTTTTAATGCTGGAAGGCTGCGCCCAGCCTACGCTTTCGCCCAACACCAACGCGGCAACTGCGCGAGTGCTGGATCGTCTGGGGATCAGCGTCATGCCAGCTAACGAAGCAGGCTGTTGTGGCGCGGTGGACTATCATCTTAATGCGCAAGAGAAAGGGTTAGCGCGGGCGCGCAATAATATTGATGCCTGGTGGCCCGCGATTGAAGCAGGTGCCGAGGCAATTTTGCAAACCGCCAGCGGTTGTGGCGCGTTTGTCAAAGAGTATGGGCAGATGCTGAAAAACGATGCGTTGTATGCCGATAAAGCGCGTCAGGTCAGTGAGCTGGCGGTCGATTTAGTCGAACTTCTGCGCGAGGAACCGCTGGAAAAACTGGCAATTCGCGGCGATAAAAAACTGGCCTTCCACTGCCCGTGTACCCTACAACATGCGCAAAAGCTGAACGGCGAAGTGGAAAAAGTGTTGCTTCGTCTTGGATTTACCTTAACGGACGTTCCCGACAGCCATCTGTGCTGCGGTTCAGCGGGAACATATGCGTTAACGCATCCCGATCTGGCACGCCAGCTGCGGGATAACAAAATGAATGCGCTGGAAAGCGGCAAACCGGAAATGATCGTCACCGCCAACATTGGTTGCCAGACGCATCTGGCGAGCGCCGGTCGTACCTCTGTGCGTCACTGGATTGAAATTGTAGAACAAGCCCTTGAAAAGGAATAACAAAATGAAAACTAAAGTCATTCTTAGCCAGCAAATGGCGAGTGCAATTATTGCCGCAGGTCAGGAAGAGGCGCAGAAAAATAACTGGTCTGTTTCCATTGCTGTTGCCGATGACGGCGGTCATCTGCTGGCGTTAAGTCGCATGGACGATTGCGCGCCGATTGCGGCTTACATCTCCCAGGAGAAAGCGCGTACCGCCGCGCTGGGGCGTCGTGAAACTAAGGGCTATGAAGAGATGGTGAACAACGGACGTACCGCGTTCGTGACTGCGCCGTTACTGACGTCGCTGGAAGGTGGCGTACCGGTTGTTGTGGATGGGCAAATTATTGGTGCCGTGGGCGTTTCTGGTTTAACCGGAGCACAGGATGCGCAGGTCGCGAAAGCGGCAGCAGCGGTGTTGGCGAAATAAGCGAAAACGAGGAGATAAACAATGAGTCAAACCATAACCCAGGGCCGTTTACGCATTGACGCCAATTTTAAACGTTTTGTGGATGAAGAAGTTTTGCCTGGCGTGGAACTGGATGCTGCCGCGTTCTGGCACAATGTTGATGAGATCGTTCACGATCTGGCGCCAGAGAATCGTCAGTTGCTGGCAGAGCGCGATCGCATTCAGGCGGCGCTTGATGAGTGGCATCGCAGCAATCCGGGGCCGGTAAAAGATAAAGCGGCCTATAAATCTTTCCTGCGTGAACTGGGCTACCTGGTGCCACAGCCTGACCACGTTACGGTGGAAACCACGGGCATCGACAGCGAAATCACCAGTCAGGCGGGGCCACAGCTGGTGGTTCCGGCGATGAACGCCCGCTACGCGCTGAACGCGGCGAACGCTCGCTGGGGCTCACTGTACGATGCGTTATACGGCAGCGACATCATCCCGCAGGAAGGGGCGATGGTCAGCGGCTACGATCCGCAGCGTGGTGAGCAGGTTATCGCCTGGGTTCGGCGTTTCCTCGATGAATCACTACCGCTGGAAAATGGCAGCTATCAGGATGTGGTGGCGTTTAAGGTGGTCGATAAACAATTACGCATCCAGTTGAAAAATGGTAAAGAAACCACGTTACGTACTCCAGCACAGTTTGTCGGTTACCGTGGCGATGCCGCTGCGCCGACCTGCATTTTGCTGAAAAATAACGGCCTGCATATTGAGCTGCAAATCGATGCCAATGGGCGGATTGGCAAAGACGATCCGGCGCACATCAACGATGTTATCGTCGAAGCTGCTATCAGTACCATTCTCGACTGCGAAGATTCGGTCGCGGCGGTTGATGCGGAAGATAAAATCCTGCTGTACCGCAACCTGCTGGGCCTGATGCAGGGGACTCTGCAAGAGAAAATGGAGAAAAACGGTCGGCAAATCGTGCGTAAACTGAATGACGATCGTCATTACACCGCCGCCGATGGCTCTGAAATTTCTCTGCACGGACGCTCGCTGCTGTTTATCCGCAACGTGGGTCATTTGATGACCATTCCTGTGATTTGGGACAGCGAAGGCAATGAAATCCCGGAAGGCATTCTTGATGGCGTCATGACTGGCGCGATTGCCCTCTATGATTTAAAAGTGCAGAAAAACTCGCGCACTGGCAGCGTCTATATTGTGAAACCGAAAATGCACGGTCCGCAGGAAGTGGCGTTCGCCAACAAACTGTTTTCCCGCGTTGAGACAATGCTCGGTATGGCACCGAATACCCTGAAAATGGGCATTATGGATGAAGAACGCCGGACCTCGCTGAACTTGCGTAGCTGTATCGCTCAGGCGCGCAACCGCGTGGCGTTCATCAATACCGGTTTCCTCGACCGTACCGGCGATGAAATGCATTCGGTGATGGAAGCGGGCCCGATGCTGCGTAAAAACCAGATGAAATCGACGCCGTGGATCAAAGCCTACGAACGTAATAACGTGCTTTCCGGTCTGTTCTGTGGGCTACGTGGAAAAGCGCAAATCGGTAAAGGCATGTGGGCAATGCCGGACCTGATGGCAGACATGTACAGCCAGAAGGGCGACCAATTGCGTGCCGGGGCAAACACGGCCTGGGTTCCGTCGCCAACTGCCGCTACGCTCCATGCGCTGCACTACCACCAAACCAACGTACAGAGCGTGCAAGCCAACATTGCCCAGACCGAGTTCAATGCTGAATTTGAACCGCTGCTGGACGATCTGCTGACTATTCCGGTTGCTGAAAACGCTAACTGGTCGGCGCAAGAGATCCAACAAGAGCTGGATAACAACGTGCAGGGGATTCTGGGGTACGTGGTGCGTTGGGTGGAGCAGGGGATTGGTTGTTCAAAAGTGCCGGATATTCACAACGTGGCGTTGATGGAAGACCGCGCAACGCTGCGTATTTCCAGCCAGCATATCGCCAACTGGTTACGTCACGGTATTCTGACCAAAGATCAGGTGCAGGCGTCGCTGGAGAATATGGCGAAAGTGGTTGATCAGCAAAACGCTGGCGATCCGGCTTATCGTCCAATGGTGGAGAATTTCGCTAACTCGTGTGCTTTTAAAGCTGCCTGCGATTTGATCTTCCTCGGCGTGAAACAGCCAAACGGCTATACCGAACCGTTATTACACGCCTGGCGTTTACGCGAAAAAGAAAGTCATTAATAGCGTCAAAAAAGCCCCGGCAAGTTTTATTGTCGGGGCTATGATAGTAACTGCGGTAGTACATTTATCCCGGAAATAACCGGAGCGATTATCAGGGTTTAACAATATTAAATACCCGTAGCGCATTACTAGCGGGCCTAAAACAACAATATGGACATCTTAACGATACTCTGCGTCTGCGTGTGCGGAACAGAAACCCTTACCCGATATACTTGTTATGCCAGAGGTAGCAATTGCGTTAGCGGCGTACTGTTGCTGTAAAGTATAACGCCTATATTTTACAGTTCAGTCCTCTTTTGCTTATTACAACCTTAAGTATATCAAGCATATAAAGATAATAAGAGACTGAACAATATGGTTACCTGGACCCAAATGTATATGCCGATGGGAGGACTGGGGCTATCCGCTCTGGTCGCCCTGATCCCAATAATATTCTTCTTCGTTGCACTCGCGGTATTACGTCTGAAAGGACATGTCGCTGGAGCAATAACCCTTATATTATCTATTCTGATTGCGATATTCGCCTTTAAAATGCCGATTGATATGGCATTTGCTGCTGCGGGCTATGGCTTTATTTATGGTTTATGGCCTATTGCGTGGATTATTGTCGCGGCGGTATTCCTGTATAAATTAACCGTTGCCAGCGGCCAGTTCGATATTATCCGCAGCTCGGTTATCTCCATCACCGACGATCAGCGTTTGCAGGTGTTACTGATTGGTTTCTCCTTTGGTGCGTTGCTGGAAGGAGCGGCTGGCTTTGGTGCGCCGGTGGCGATTACCGGTGCGCTGCTGGTGGGCCTGGGCTTCAAACCGTTATACGCGGCGGGGCTGTGTCTGATTGCCAATACTGCGCCGGTGGCGTTTGGTGCGTTGGGCGTGCCGATTCTGGTCGCCGGTCAGGTAACGGGAATCGATCCGTTCCACATTGGCGCAATGGCGGGACGTCAGTTACCGTTCCTGTCGGTTCTTGTGCCGTTCTGGCTGGTAGCAATGATGGACGGCTGGAAAGGGGTGAAAGAGACGTGGCCAGCGGCGCTGGTTGCTGGGGGAAGCTTCGCTGTCACTCAGTTCTTTACCTCTAACTATATTGGTCCGGAACTGCCGGATATTACTTCGGCGCTGGTGAGTATCGTCTCACTCGCTTTATTCCTTAAAGTCTGGCGGCCGAAAAATACCGAAACGGCAATCAGCATGGGACAATCCGCAGGTGCGATGGTGGTAAATAAGCCATCTTCTGGCGGTCCCGTGCCTTCAGAATATAGTCTGGGGCAAATCATTCGTGCGTGGTCACCGTTTTTAATCTTAACGGTGCTGGTCACCATCTGGACCATGAAGCCGTTTAAAGCGTTATTTGCTCCGGGCGGCGCGTTTTATTCGCTGGTGATTAATTTCCAGATCCCTCATTTGCATCAACAAGTGTTGAAAGCGGCCCCCATTGTCGCCCAGCCGACGCCAATGGACGCGGTGTTTAAATTCGACCCCCTCTCTGCTGGTGGCACCGCTATTTTTATTGCGGCGATTATCTCTATCTTCATCCTCGGCGTGGGGATCAAGAAAGGTATTGGTGTCTTTGCCGAAACGCTAATTAGTCTGAAGTGGCCGATACTGTCGATTGGCATGGTGCTGGCATTTGCCTTCGTGACCAACTATTCCGGCATGTCCACCACGTTGGCGCTGGTACTGGCTGGTACAGGCGTGATGTTCCCGTTCTTCTCACCGTTCCTCGGCTGGCTGGGCGTATTCCTTACCGGCTCTGACACTTCTTCAAACGCCCTGTTTGGTTCACTGCAATCGACCACGGCGCAGCAAATCAACGTCTCTGACACCCTGCTGGTGGCAGCAAACACCAGCGGCGGCGTAACTGGCAAGATGATCTCCCCGCAATCTATCGCCGTGGCCTGCGCCGCGACGGGCATGGTGGGCCGAGAATCTGAACTGTTCCGCTACACCGTGAAGCACAGTCTGATTTTTGCCAGCGTTATCGGCATTATCACCCTGCTGCAGGCGTATGTGTTTACCGGGATGTTAGTCTCGTAAATCAATAAAGCCGGATGATCGTTAATATCATCCGGCTTCATTTACATTATTCTGTCTTATTAATTGAAAATCATTTCTCGCTTTATTATCCATGCAGCAATAATGTTTTGCGTTCAGATAACCTGCTAAATAATTAAGAGCGTGAGAACATCTATTTTTTTATCACGCAAAACAAGTCTGTATTAATTATGTTCGCTTGATGAGCAAACACCGTTCTATCTGTTGCTTTTGCAATCTTAATCGTTAAAACTACCAACAAATTTATATAGTTACGTTGTGAAATGTTGTTAATTTTTTGTTTGTTGAAATTTCGTAAAAATAGCCAGATAGACATCGTATAGGGGTTATTCTTATAAATTTCACCTGTTTTCTATCAATGATGTCGTTTTCTTAAGAATGGAGGAAGTTATTAGAGAAGATAAAGCATAAAACTATTTCTCCCAGTTACGAATTTTTTAACATTGTTTTGTCACTTGCGTTATTAATGAATAAGAAATTTAAATATAAGAAATCGCTTTTAGCGGCTATTTTAAGCGCAACCCTGTTAGCCGGTTGTGATGGTGGTGGTTCAGGATCGTCCTCCGATACGCCGTCTGTAGATTCTGGATCAGGGACTTTGCCGGAAGTGAAACCCGATCCAACACCAACCCCGGAGCCGACACCTGAGCCGACTCCGGACCCAGAACCTACGCCGGATCCAACACCTGATCCTGATCCTGAGCCGACACCAGAACCGGAGCCAGAACCTGTTCCTACGAAAACGGGTTATCTGACCCTGGGCGGAAGCCAGCGGGTAACTGGTGCTACCTGTAATGGTGAATCCAGCGATGGCTTTACCTTTACGCCAGGCAATACCGTGAGTTGTGTGGTGGGCAGTACGACCATTGCAACATTCAACACCCAGTCAGAAGCTGCGCGTAGCCTGCGTGCGGTTGACAAAGTGTCGTTTAGCCTGGAGGACGCGCAGGAGCTGGCGAATTCTGAAAATAAGAAAACCAACGCCATCTCTCTGGTGACGTCCAGCGACAGTTGCCCCGCAGATGCAGAACAGCTTTGTCTTACTTTCTCGTCAGTGGTTGATCGCGCGCGATTTGAAAAACTGTATAAGCAAATTGATCTGGCAACAGACAATTTCAGCAAGCTGGTCAATGAAGAGGTGGAAAACAATGCTGCGACTGATAAAGCGCCGTCCACCCATACCTCAACGGTAGTGCCAGTCACGACAGAGGGAACAAAACCGGATCTGAACGCGTCCTTCGTGTCGGCTAACGCGGAACAGTTTTATCAGTATCAACCCACTGAAATCATTCTTTCCGAAGGCCAACTGGTGGATAGCCTGGGGAACGGTGTTGCTGGCGTTGACTACTACACCAATTCAGGCCGTGGCGTAACTGACGAAAACGGTAAATTCTCCTTTAGCTGGGGCGAAACCATCTCCTTTGGTATCGATACCTTTGAACTGGGCTCAGTACGTGGCAATAAGTCGACCATTGCGCTGACTGAATTGGGTGATGAAGTTCGCGGGGCAAATATCGATCAGCTCATTCATCGTTATTCGACGACTGGTCAAAATAATACTCGTGTTGTTCCGGACGATGTACGCAAGGTCTTTGCCGAATATCCCAACGTGATCAACGAGATAATCAATCTTTCGTTATCCAACGGTGCGACGCTGGATGAAGGCGATCAAAACGTTGTGCTGCCTAACGAATTTATCGAGCAGTTTAAGACGGGTCAGGCCAAAGAGATCGATACCGCGATTTGTGCGAAAACCAACGGTTGCAACGAGGCTCGCTGGTTCTCGCTGACAACGCGCAATGTTAATGACGGCCAGATTCAGGGCGTTATCAACAAGCTGTGGGGCGTGGATACGAACTATCAGTCTGTCAGCAAGTTCCACGTCTTCCATGACTCTACCAACTTCTATGGCAGCACCGGTAACGCGCGCGGTCAGGCGGTGGTGAATATCTCCAACGCGGCATTCCCGATTCTGATGGCGCGTAATGATAAAAACTACTGGCTGGCCTTCGGTGAAAAACGCGCCTGGGATAAAAATGAGCTGGCGTACATTACGGAAGCGCCTTCCATTGTGCAGCCAGAGAACGTTACGCGCGATACCGCGACCTTCAACCTGCCGTTTATTTCGCTGGGGCAAGTCGGCGACGGCAAACTGATGGTTATTGGTAACCCGCACTACAACAGCATTTTGCGTTGCCCTAATGGTTACAGTTGGGGCGGTGGTGTTAATAGTAAAGGTGAGTGTACGCTCAGCGGTGATTCTGATGACATGAAGCACTTTATGCAGAACGTACTGCGCTACTTGTCAAATGACATCTGGCAGCCAAATACCAAGAGCATCATGACTGTCGGCACCAACCTGGAGAACGTTCATTTCAAAAAAGCGGGCCAGGTATTGGGAAATAGTGCACCATTTGCTTTCCATGAGGATTTCACTGGTATCACGGTTAAACAGTTGACCAGCTATGGCGATCTGAATCCGGAAGAGATTCCGTTGCTGATCCTCAACGGCTTTGAATATGTGACTCAGTGGTCTGGCGATCCCTATGCTGTGCCTCTGCGTGCAGATACCAGCAAACCGAAGCTGACCCAGCAGGATGTGACCGATCTGATCGCCTATCTGAACAAAGGTGGCTCGGTGCTGATCATGGAAAACGTGATGAGCAATCTTAAGGAAGAGAGCGCGTCCAGTTTTGTGCGTCTGCTGGATGCCGCGGGTCTGTCAATGGCTCTGAACAAATCGGTGGTGAACAACGATCCGCAAGGGTATCCGGATCGCGTTCGTCAGCAGCGCGAAAAAGGTATCTGGGTATATGAACGTTATCCGTTTGTTGATGGAAAACCGCCGTATACCATTGATGAAACAACGAAAGAAGTTATCTGGAAATACCAGCAAGACAACAAGCCTGATGACAAGCCGAAACTGGAAGTGGCCAGCTGGCTGGAAGATGTCGATGGCAAACAGGTCAAGCGCTATGCCTTTATTGATGAGGCGGAGCATGAAACAAACGAGTCCTTGGAGGCGGCAAAGGCAAAAATCATTAAGGCATTTCCTGGATTAGAGGAGTGTAAGGACCCGACATACCACTACGAGGTCAACTGTCTGGAATACCGTCCTGGCACCAATGTTCCGGTAACCGGGGGAATGTATGTTCCGCGCTATACGCAACTGAATCTCAGCGCCGACACTGCGAAAGCGATGGTGCAGGCTGCGGATTTAGGCACCAACATTCAGCGTCTGTATCAGC
>OMGS01000718.1_pt1 | contig 15225 bp, 11 predicted proteins | sample 1646081 | NCBI WGS metagenome assembly OMGS01 (sample SAMN05578591, study PRJEB25193) | human gut metagenome | biome: Human Microbiome; feature: human-associated habitat; material: feces | host: Homo sapiens | place: USA:Birmingham | reverse complement strand
GGGTCGGTCTTCGCGGCGCGCCGCACCGTGTGCGGCGTTAGAGCAATTTCAAAGTAAAAATGCTCTAGCGCCGGTATGCCTCATAATCCTGGCCCCACACGAAAGCCCCCCGCCGGTACCTGCACCGGCGGGGGGCTTTCGTGTGGGGTTCTTCGCGTTCAACGCACCAGATCAATGTCAAAGCGCACCCTGTCGCCGGGATGCACCACCAGGGCGGCGTAAATGGCTTTGCCCGAGTCGTCGCAGGCATAGCGCCGCACCAGGGCCACGGGAGCGCCGCAGGCAATGCCCAGATGCTGCGCGACCTCCGGAGAGGCACCGCCGATGGTCAGTTCCTGCCGGGCCTTGGAGACGTTGATTCTGAGTTCGTCCATGACCGGGATCACCGTGGTGGCGTTGAAGCGTTCCGGAGCCTGGTCGTAAATGATCTTGTCCAGATAAAGTTCGATGTAGGCGAAGCGCGCGCCGTCCTTGATATGCACGCGCCGCATATAATGATAGGCGGGCGCGGGCGGCAGTTCCCAGGCCGCCAGCAATGGACAATCGCTCACGTCGGCCGCGTCGAGCAGCTCCACGCTGGCCCCTTCGATACGCTTGACCATGGCCTTCCAGGAAGTACGCATATTTTCATAGGGCCGGACGGGCAATTGGCGCGCCACATGGATGCCGCGTCCCTGGCGGGCGGTGAGTAGGCCCTCCATGACCAGAAGTTGCACGGCCTGACGCGCGGTGACCCGTGCCACGCCGAAAATCTCGGCCATTCGGAGGAGATTGGGCAGCTTTACGCCCAGAGGCAGCACGCCGTTTTCGATCTGCTGGCGCAACACGTCCGCCAACTGGGCGTAGAGGGGCGGACCGGGGCGACGGAACTGCGGCGGTTCGGAAAAAACGGGAAAGGGCTGCCGGTTCTGTTCGATCATGACGTTCCTTTGCCGAGGCCGCTGTCACACACCCGGCCGCTGGGAGAACGGAAACAAGAGCATTTCAAGGTTGAAACGCTCTGAAGCCGCGCCGGGCGCGGCGCGGGGCAACCCCCGCGAGATTTCCGTGGCCGGGCGTTCAGCGAAAACCTCAAGTACAACAGGTTCCAGGTTCATCCCTCAGTAAAACGCCGCCCGAAAAAAGGCCGCTTTGCAGCCGGAGCAAAGTAACCTTTCAACGTTGAAATGCTCTAACGCCGCACACGGTGAGGCGCGCCGCGAAGACCGACCCGACGGGCGGCCCGCAGGGCCGTGCTGTAGCCCAAAGGGCGTACAGGCATCGAGAGCAACGCGGCGTGGATTCTGGCGAAAACCATGTTTTTCGCCAGAATGTCGACTTTGAAATTTGTAAAATTTCAAAGTTAATCTGCTCTAGCCGCCCGCGCGCAATGCAAAAATCCGCAAAAGGGCGGCATCCGCACGATGGATGCCGCTCTTTTTTCACCCCGACAGTTCTTCCCACCAGCGGAGAAAAACCGACCACGGCGCACCCGGCGCGGGCAGTGTGACGACTTCGCCGATTTTGGGCGTGAGCAGACTGTACGGCTGCCCTTCGGCCGCCGCCACGGAACGCCGGAACGGATCATCCCAGGAATGAAAGGCAATAGAAAACTTGCCCACATGGGCGGGCAGCAGGGCCTCGGCTTGCAGGTCACGGGCCGCACGGGCCGCCTCCTCGGGCGTCATGTGAATATACGGCCAGTCGGCGTCGTACTGGCCGCTGTCCAGCATGACCAGGTCAAAACCGCCGAAGGCCTTGCCGATGGCCTCGAAATGCCTGCCGTAACCGCTGTCGCCGCTGAAAAAGAGCCGCCGTTGGGGCGTGGTCAGGGCAAAACCCAGCCAGAGCGTGCTGTCGCGGGCAAATCCACGGCTGGAATAGTGGCGCGCGGTCTGGGCATGCACGTTCAGGCCGCCGCCCAGCGCGACGGATTCACTCCAGTCCAGTTCCGTGACGGCCGCCTCCGCATAGCCCCAGCGCACGAAAGACGCGCCCACGCCCAGCCCGCAGATCACGCGACGCACCTTGCCCCGCAGTGCCGTTGCCGTGGGATAGTCCAGATGATCCCAATGGTCGTGGGAAATGAGCAGCGCGTCGATGTCCGGCATATCCGCCGCCGAATAGATGTTACTGCCCGCAAAGGCCGGGTTGCCGCGCGGCAGGGGCGCGGCGTTCTCGCTGAACACCGGGTCGATAAGCAGACGGTGGCCGCCCAGTTGCACGAAATACGAGGAATGCCCCAGCCAGACAACCACATCCGTGTTGCGGTCCAGGGCGCGCAGGTCGGTCTTGCATGTGGGCAGGGGCGCGGGCGGCGCGGGGTTCACCTTGCGGCGCAAGGCATATTTGATCAGGGCCAGGGCCATGCCGCCCTGGGCCCCGTCCCGGGGCACGGGCTCCAGATTGTGAAAAATGCCGTCCCGATACTGGGGCGAACGCTGCATACGCTCCAGGCGTTCGCCCTGGGACCGGGCCCCGAACGGCGGCGACTGCATATAGGCGTAGCCGCCGAGAACCAGAAGCAGAATGCCGAACACCAGTCCCGCCAGCATGCGCCGCCACCGCCTTTTCATGACTGTTCTTTCCTGTATGCCGCCGTGGAGCGGCTCCCGGTCCCAGAGCAAACCGACTTTTAAAGTTAAACTGCTCTAAACCGCTCGGGGGAGCCGTCCCGCCGAAAACAATTTCTACCACTCAGATTGTGATCAGCTCATACTGATCGCTGCCCATGCCCATTTCCTTCATATAGGAAAGCTGACGCAGGCCGCTGCGGGATTCGATGCGCTCCACCATATCGCGCCGCACGTCTTTTGGCAGGGCGTAGATCATGTCCACGGAAGCCTTGTCCACGGCCAGGATGTCCGTGGAGGCCAGGATGCCCAGGTCGGGCAGCGTGACCGGCGCGGCGTTGACGCCTTCGCAGTCGCAGCTCACGGACATGTTGCGCAGCACGTTGATGTAGGCGATGTGCGGGCCGAAATGGCTTGTGACGGCCTTGCCGCCCTCCACCATGCGTTCCATGAAATTGGGGCCGCCGGACCAGAGTTGGTTGCCCTCGCGGTGCAGTTGGGCCTTGCCCACCTTGCCGGAGGCGCAGCCGATGGCGATGTTTTTCAGCGAGCCGCCGAAGCCGCCCATGACGTGCCCTTTGAAGTGGGTAAGCGCCAGCAGGGAATCATAGTTAAGCAGATGCTTGCCCACGGCCACTTCCTTGAGCCGTCTGCCGCCGGGCACGGGCAGGCTGACGTCGCCCTCGGCGTCCATAATGTCCACAGCGCAGAAGGTCCAGCCGTTGGTCTTCAGGGTTTCCCGGTGCCCTTCCGTGGTCTGGCGCGGGCTTTCGTAAAGCACGTTGCACTCCACAATGGCGCTGTCGGGAATGGAAGCCTGGAGCCGTTGCACCCAGGGGCGGGGCAGAATGTTCGGCCCGTTGGGTTCGCCGGTGTGCAGTTTGAGGGCGACCTTGCCGGTCATGCCTTCATTGACCTTGGCGTAGATGTTCAGCAGGCCCTCGGCGCTCAGATCCCTGGTGAAAAAAACCTTGGCCTTGGCCGGAGGCGCGGCCAGAGCCGGGCCGCCCTTCAGGGAAAGGCCCATGGCCAACGCTCCTGCGGTCAGCGTCCCGTTTTTCAGAAAATCGCGTCGTGAAAATTCGTTCATATGTTCTCCTGAGAGGTCGTTTGCCCTCAGTTTGCCTCAGATTTGGTCGCTACCGGGCCTGGCCGGAGCGCGCGGCCAGTACCGCGTCCAGCACCTTGCCCGCCTCGACGGCCTCTTTCTTGCCGACTCCGGCGTCAAGCACGGCGATGAAGTCCCGCAGCTGCGCCGGGCTGAGTCCGGTATTCATGGCCGCGCCGAGATGGAAGCGCAGCTGCGCGCCAAGGCCCGGCATGGCGGCCAGGGCCGCGATGGTCGCCAGTTCCCGGCTCTGATGGTCCAGATTGTCGCGGGCAAAAATGTCCGCGAACAGATGTTGCTTGAGAAAGGCGTCAATGGCGGGCGTAAAGAGCTGATAGCCGGAAGGCGCGGGAATGCTTTTCCACCCGGCCAGCTCGGCCCTGACCCTGGCCCCGTAGGCGTCCCGGTCCAGGTTCGCGGGCAGCGGGCTCGGTTCCCGGCCTTCCTCGTCCCGGATGCCCCGTGCCTTGCGCTCGTCCATAACGGCCATGAAAACGCCGATGCCGTTGAGACTGCGCGGAAAGCCCGTGTAGGCATACAATTGCACAAGGACTTCCTTGATCTCGTTGACGGTCAGACCGGCTTCCAGACCGTCGTGCAGGGCGGGCTTCAGCTTTTCCAAATCGCCGTTGGCGGTAAAGGCCGCGATGGTCACAATGCCCCGTTGCCGGGCGTTCAGAGTCTGGGTTGCGTCCATGGAACGCGCCTCCGTAAGCGTGATGGTCAGCGCCAGCGCGCAACAGACGGCGCGGAACACAAACAGTTTTTTCATAATTTCCTCCCGTTGCCGGAGTTACATCCGTTGGAATCAGCATATCCGCCGGACGGGCAGGCTTAAAGACACAATTTTCGCAAAAAATTGCCTGATCCTGCCTCGAAGGCTGAAGGGGGAGAAAGGGAAAATGCGGAGAGGGGGAATCGCCCGGCCGGACTGAACCGGCTGGCGGAGAATAACAACTTGGCAGCCCTTGGAGCAGATTGCCTTTGAAACGTGTAGCGTTTCAAAGGGGGCATTCCGGCAAAAACGCGGTTATCGCTGCTGTCGATCCCCGTATGGCTCCGTCGTCGCCAACGATGACAGCCCTTGGGGCTGCCTTCGGTCGCTTTTCCGGAATCCACGCCGCGTTGCTCTCGATGCCTGTACGCCCTTTGGGCTACAGGCACGGCCCCACGGGCCGCCCGTCGGGTCGGTCTTCGCGGCGCGCCTCACAGTGTTCGGCGTTAGAGCAATTTCAAAGTGAAATTGCTCTAACAGCGGCCGTAATTGTCCTCAAAGCGGACAATATCGTCTTCACCCAGATAGGAACCGCTCTGAATCTCAATGATCTCCAGAGGCTGCGGCCCGGCATTGGCCAGACGGTGCATGGTCCCGATGGGGATGTACGTGGACTGGTCCGCATGCAGTTCCACAAGCTCATCCCCCACGGTGATCTGTCCCACGCCGCTGACCACCACCCAGTGCTCGGCCCGGTGGTGGTGCAGTTGCAGAGACAGTGACGCGCCGCTCTTGACCATGATCCGCTTGACCTGAAAGCGCTCGCCCAGGGCCAGGGTTTCATACCAGCCCCAGGGGCGGAACACACGCAGATGGGTGTCCTTTTCCGGGCGGCTGTGTTGGGTAAGCCGGGCCACCAGGCTTTTGACATCCTGCGAGCATTCCTTGCGCGTCACCAGCACGGCGTCGCCGGTTTCCACCACCACCAGATCCCTGACGCCCAAGGCCGCCACCAGACGACCGCTGGAATACAGATAGCTGCCCGACACGTCTTCAGCCAGCACGTCGCCCACCCGCACGTTGGCGTCGGCATCCTTGGCCGCCGCCTCGTACACGGAATTCCATGAGCCGAGATCGCTCCAGCCCGCGTCCAGCGGCACCACGGCCGCCAGCGGCGTTTTCTCCATTACCGCGTAGTCGATGGAATCCGCCGGGCAGGCGGCAAAATCCTTGCCCAGCCAAACGAAATCCCGCTCCTCGCTCCGCTCGCGCCAGGCGGCGGAAGCGCCTTCCAGCATGGCCGGAGCGTAACGCCCCAGTTCGCCCAGAAAGGCCGAGGCCCGGAACAGAAACATGCCGCTGTTCCAGTAATAACCGCCGTCAGCCAGCATGGCCTCGGCCGCGTCGCGACGGGGTTTTTCCACAAAACGCCGCACCGCGAAGCCCGTCGCCAGCGCGTCCCCGCGCTGGATGTAGCCGTAACCGGTTTCCGGGCCGCCGGGCTCAATGCCGAAGGTCACCAGCCGCCCTTCCGCCGCGCAGGCGGCGGCCCGGGCCACGGCGCGGGCAAACACCCCGGCGTCGCCGATGACGTGGTCCGAGGGCAGCACCAGCAGAAGCACGTCTTCCCCGTCAGGGGCCGCTCCGCCCGCCGCATTCAGGGAAGCCAACGCGGACAGGGCCGCCACGGCAATAGCCGGGGCCGTGTTGCGGCCCTCGGGCTCCAGCAGCACGCGGCCCGTGGGGTCCAGACCCTGCTCCTGCATCTGGGCGGCGGCCAGAAAGCGCTGTTCCTTGTTACAGATCACCAAAGGCGGCGTCAGTTCCGGCAGGCCGTCGAGCCGCTTCAGAGTGTCGCCGAACAGCGTATGGCCGCCCAGATCCATGAACTGCTTGGGATACAGACGGCGAGAAAGCGGCCAGAGCCGGGTGCCGGTGCCCCCGCATAAAATCACGGGACAGAGTTTCATTATGCCTCCCCCAACAGGACGAAAATGCGCTTCCCGGCCGGAACCGGAGCGGAAAGAGTCCGCGCGGCCCGGCCGGAATGCGGGAAAGATTTTACCTTGATCAGAAAGGTGCATTCTATCCTGATCAGCGTATTTCGACAATGCGTCCCGAGGTGGAAAACAGAGCTATCGAATGAAAGCCTTCATCGCCGGATAGTCATTTGATTTCATAAGGGCACCGTCCTTATACCCGCAAACGCAGCCGACACAGTCGGCAAGTGAGCGGGAGCTGGTTTTGCGGGAATTTTGCAAAATTGGCGATTTTTTTTGTGCGGGCAAGGCAGCGGCGCGTTTTTGAGCGGAGCGTACTCAAGTATGTGAGCATCAAAAACGCGCCGATAACGCCGCCCGCGCGGAAAAGGCGGATTTTGCAAAATAACCGCAACGTTATAGAAAGGCTAACGCAAAAGTATGACTCTCTCGTGCTCTGAACACAAAAAGTTTATTCCAGTGCCCCGTGGGAGAAAGCCGCGCATCGCCCGCTCAGCGCGCCAGACCGTTACGCCGCAGCCAGGCAGCTGTAATTTCCTGAGCATCCGCCACGCTCTCGCCGTAGACAGCCAGGCCCGGCAGTACAGTGGCTTTGGGGCAGAACTTTTTGATGTCCTCCACGGCGCGGCCCAGGCGGCTGCCTCCGTGGGTGACAAAGGGCGCGATGGTCTTGCCGGAGAAATCCGCGCTTGTCAGAAAGGTCATCACCGGCGGCGCAATGGTGCCCCACCAGTTGGGCGATCCCACAAAAATCACGTCATAGGCCGCCGGGTCCGGCGGGGTGGTCTGCAGCGGCGGCCTGTAGCCCGAGGCCAGTTCCTTTTTGGCCTGTTCCGTGGTGGCGCGGTAGTCCTCGGGATAGGGCGTAACCGTGCGCAGCTCCAGCAGCTCCCCGCCCGCCGCGGCCTGAATCTGCCCGGCGATGGTCCGGGTGTTGCCGGTACGCGAAAAGTAGGCAATCAGATGCCTGCCGCCCTGTGGGATCGCGGCCCCGGCCTCGCCGGAGCCGAGGACAGCGGGCGCGGCCAGCAGGCCCAGCCCGGCGGCGGCCAGCTTGCAGAAACGCCGCCGCGCCGTATTGACGGAACATTCGTGGTGCTTGCTCATACCTGTCTCCTTTGGGATGCCGGAGCATCCCGGAATGCATTTACAGCACCGACATTACAACTGCCCGCCAACGAAATGGATATCCGATCCTCTCCAATCCTTGCCCGATTCTCTCATGCCGCCGCATAGGGAGACTACCGGCTCGAACCGTGCCGAAAGAATTGAGAGCTGTAAGGACAGAACATACCTTCTCTTTGTTTTCTCCGGCACGAACGGAACCAGGGCAATTTCAAAGTAAAATTGCTCTGACAGCCTCTTCCAAGGCCCGTTGCCGCTGCCGGAGTTTTGCTCGCCGGCAAGGAGAGCAAGCCTTTTATGGAGGGAGTGTACTCTTCTGGTACTCGACCGGAATAAAAGGTGAAGCTCGACGCAGCCAGCGGGCAAAAGAACGCAGCGGCAACGAGCCTTAATCCAGTTCGCGGCCCACCCACACCGCCCTCCCGATAATCCGCACCAGATCCGCCAGCTGTTCGCAGGTATCCGCCTCGATCGGGGCATAGTCCGGATTGACGCTGGTCAGGATCAGCTTGCCCGGCATGGCATTGACGATCTTCAGATAGACCATGTCCTCCACGCCCACGGCATAGATCCGCCCGGGCACGGGATCGCTCTGGGACTGGTCGATGAGCACCACGTCGTTGTGCAGGATACGCGGCTGCATGCTGTCGCCGGACACGCGCAGCAGCACCATCTGGGCGGGATTGCCCTTGCGGTGCAGAAAATCCCAGCGGAAGGCATAATGGCGCAGGATTTCGCCGCCGGTTTCAAAGCTGCCCGTGCCCGCCGAAAGCCGCGCCTCCACCATGGGCACCATGACCAGCCGCGCTTCGGGCGTGTCGAGGGCGTCGCCGTCGGCGTCGCCCTTGCCCGCCAGCAGCCAGTCCAGGGAGCAGCGCAGCGCCTCTGACAGGCGCACGGCAAATTCGCCCTTGGGCAATTGCCCGTTTTCATATTGCTGAATGGTGGTCAGGCTCACGCCCACCTGTGCCGCCAGATCCTGCTTGCGCAGGGCGAGCTGCACGCGGCGCTGACGCAGACGCTCGGCGAAACCGCTATGCAGGCCGCCGGAAGAGAGAGGAGCTGCTTTCATAAGGCTCTCGTTTTTAAGCTAAAGAAGCGCTGGTTAATGACCCAAGGGAGTTAGGGAAAACCTCCTGAGGAAATTAACAATTTTTCCTTTGAAAAAAATCGGAAAAATATATTAGAATAGGCATTGTTCTTAGTGAAGATAAACCGGTTTTATCTGTAACGCAAGGTTTCCCTTGAAATAACCACAATGCCTTTGCCCGGAGGCGACCTGCCGGGCGTGACCCGGCCGGGGATATTTTCACGCGTATCAGATGGAATTATTTTAAAAATTAAAATTTTTCTTTTATTGATGAACATTTTTACTGCAATATAACATAAAAATCTATAATCCATATGGAAACAGTTTCACATACCGGGAAACTTTCATGAGGGAGCATAGCATGTCCGAACTACGCGATGAAATCCGAAACCTGAGCGCTGTGCTGGAACTTTTGCAGACTGAGGCCCGCCGCCGTGACGGAGGCCTGCCATGTACGCCAGTAAGGCCGCATCCCGTCCGGGCCGTCCGCCTCTGGCGCGGGGGCGCGATTCCTGGGGCCATGCCCTGCGCCTCTCCCAGGAGGAACGGGAATGGGAGGAAATTCTGCTCCATCTGCCGAACAACGTGCGCCAGCTCTGGCGCGTGCCCCGGCAGGAGCCGAAGCGCGACAGTCCTCTGCGCCGCCTGGGCCTGCGTTGCCTGCGCAAGCTTATGGCCGCTTTCGGAGGGACGCGGGTCTATGTGCCGCGCTGCAATGCCCTGCTGGGCAAGCTGCGCCAGCGGGAGATCATTGAGGGCTTCAGCCGCCATACGGGCCACGGCCTGAGCAGCACGGCCGCCGTGGCGGCCCTGGCCCAGCGCCACGACATGTCCGACCGGCGCATCTGGCAGCTCCTCAAAAAGGAAGCCTCGGCCCCGGCCCGTGTGCTTTACCGCTTGGGCGATTCCGCGGCCCTGGCCGAAACCGGCGCCGACGCTCAGGGCGCGGCGGTGGCCCTCACCGCCCTGAAAATTCCGGGCCGCATGGAGCCCATGCCACTGCGCGTGCCCGCCACTGAAGCCTTTTCGGCCGAAGAGGTGCAGAGCCTGGCCTTCAGCCTGGAAGAGGCCGATACCCCGGACTCCGCCAGCGATTCCTGGTCCGCCGTGCCCGGCGCGGTCTGGACCGCCGCAGGCGCGCAGCTTGCCCTTGGTGCTCGTATGGAGCCCCGCTTTCTGCCCCACGGCGTGCGCAAGCCCTGGCTGCGCCTCAATTTCACACATACGCCGCAGCGGAAAAAGCGCGAGCGCAGGCAGGCTCTTCGCGGCCCTGCTGCGAGAGGAGGATATGCCGTATGAACCGGCCCTGCAGGTAACGTAAGGCGGCGCTCCGTTCTTTTGCCCTCTGCCCGCGTCAGACAGCGCGGCCCGCCTCGGCCGTGTAGACGGCTACACTCCGCTGCGGCGGGCCGCTTGTTTTCCTTGCCGACGGACAAAATTCCTGTCGCGCCGATCCACTTCGCACGATCATAAGCATCCTGCGCCGCCATCCGTGGCAGAAGCGCCATACCCCAAAAGATGCCCATGACCATCAGTCAAATCTCCATATGGAACCGCGCCCTGGGCTTTCTGGGCACGCGCACCGTGGCGTCGGAGCGTGAAAACACGCCCGAGGCCCTGCAATGCCGCCTGTACTGGGATTCCGCCCGACGGCAAACACTGCGCGGCTTTCCCTAGAACTTTGCCAGCGCCGGGTCTGCGCGGGCGCGGCAACACCGATTATCTGGGCCAGACCACCACCCTGCTCAACAGCGCGGGCCGCACGGGCCGCAATTTCTTCAACCTGGATAGGCAGGGTCCGCGCCTGCCCTGAGGTCCCTCCGGACCCATCGCGACGTCATCCGCAAAAAATAAAATTTTTTTCTGACGGCGAGGCACGGGGAAATTAGGCTAATCTGTATTTCAATACAGCAAAGCAAATTTCCATGGTATAACGCGCCCACGCGGAAAAATCCGACTTTGCGGCCAGCCGTTTGCGCGTATTCTTCTCCGCGTGCATCTGTTCTGAAAACCTTTCCAATAGTTAGATAAGACCATGTATATAGAGCCCCCGCTCTCTCGCGGGGGCTCTCTGTCTATACTCCCGTTTCCCATAACTCTTTTGCAGGAGAAAACAGCATGGCCCAGCACCGTCCGCAGCACTCCGCCACAAGCCGCCCGTCCGGAAACTCCCGGCGGCGCGATGGCGCGCGGGCCGCCATACTGCGGCTCGATGCCTTTGTCGCCGCCGTCTACCTGCCGCATGTCCGGCTTCGCAAGCGGAGCTGGCGGGTGGACGAGCGCATTGCCCGGCAACGCCTTTCCCCGGCCTTCGGCGCCCGGAGGCTGGACCGCATCCGGCGCGGCGAAGTGGAAGACTGGCTGCGCGATCTGGCGGAGGAGGGGCTGTGCCCGGCCACCTGCAACCGTATTCTGGCCGTCTTCAAGAGCGTCTGCTCTCTGGCGATGCTGCACGGCGTCCTGCCCGCCGGGCAATCGCCCTGCGCGGACGTGCCGCCCTTCAAAATTCATCTGCAACGGGAACGCTATCTCGCGCCGGACGAAGCCCAACGGCTCATGCGGGAGCTTGAGCGCTCCGCGCGGCCCGAGGCCGCGGCCATCCGGCTGCTTCTGCTCACCGGCGCGCGCAAGAGCGAAATTCTCAAAGCCCGCTGGGAAAATGTGCGCCTGGACTTGCGCCTGCTCACCGTGCCGTTGTCCAAGTCCGGCAAGCCGCGCCATCTTCCCTTGTCCGACGCGGCCGTGGCCGTCATCCGCGCCCTGCCGCGCGGGCCGGGCTGCCCGTGGCTTTTTCCCGGCCATGCGCCGGGCAAGCCGCTCAGCGACGTCTATCTTTTCTGGGACGGGCTGCGGCGCGGGCTGGGCCTTGCCGATGTGCGCATCCATGACCTGCGGCACACCTTTGCCAGCTTTCTGGTCAATGCCGGGCACTCGCTCTATGAGGTGCAAAAACTGCTGGGGCACAGCGATCCCAGAACAACCATGCGCTACGCCCATCTGGGGCAGGCCTCCCTGCTGGCGGCGGCCCAGAGCGTCAGTTGCTTTCTGAGCCCGGGCAAAGGGAGAAAGAACACGAAATAAACGGTGCGGACAGACAAAAAAACAGAAAAAAAGACTTTTTCCATTTGTCTGTCCGACTTGGATGGACGCTAAAATGGGCGCTGGCGGGCCATACGCCAAGTGTTCATTGACAGATGCACTGTCAATGAACACTTGGCGCAGAATACTGTCAACAGACTAAATGTGCAATATAATTTTTCATGTAAAGTTTTTCAAAATTTTTTGCTTTATAAAAGTCGTTATTATTTCAACGAGATAGCCTTCCTCCAAATCCACCTGTTTCCCCCAAAAGCCGACAGTGCATCTGTCGGCAAAGGAAGGGAGCATTGGGCTCCGTATGAATTCTTGGGGAGCGGAGTCTCCCGGGAGGTATGCTATGTTGACGAAGGGAGCTATCGGTAATCTTGTCAATAAATATCGGGCCGTACTTAAAAAATGCCGCCTGCTGAACATTTTCGGCACCCTGGCCCTGGCCGGGGCTTTGACTGTGGGTGCGGCGGGCATGGCCGTGGCGGCAGTGAACTGGAATGATCCGTCCGTCGAAATAACTTCCGGCACGGAACAAGTAACCAGCCACGTGGATACCGTTGCCACATCCATTACCATTGTGAACGGTGGCACCTTGACGTTGGGTAGTCAGGGACAAGACCTGTGGACCACGCCCGGTGCGGGTGCGGCCGATTTCAGCGGCCCCACCATCACCATTAAGGACGGCGGCGCATTTACCAGCAGCGGCGGCGCGTTGCAGGGCATTGTCCCCCATGATCCCTGGAATTATCACGGCACACTGGATGCGCAGCAAAGTTCCACCATTACTCTGACCAACGGCGGTTCCATTTCGGCTCTGGACATCACCCTTAACGGCACGGCCGCCATCAGCGGCCAGTTGGCGCAGAGCCCTCACCCGGACAACCGCGCGTGGCGCAAAGACGCCATGATCTACGCCGGGCATGATCTCACTGTGGGTGCACATGGAAAGATCACCCTGGGCGACAACGGCCTGATCGGCGCGGGCACCAGCAACGGCGGCGACGGTCAGCAGGTGAATATTCAGGGCTCCGTGAAGATGACGGGCTCCGCGCAGAACAGCGCTTCGGTCATCCGGGCGACCGGCGACGCCGCGCTGAATATTTCGGGCACTGTTGGCGTTGATACCTCCAAGTACGGCGTCATCGCCGCGCCCGTAACCAATGTTGACGGTGGCTCCATTGTGGCGACCGGCACATTGGAGATGGTCGCGACGCTGCCTGATGAAAAAAACGCCAACGCTATGACTGTCGGCACGGCGGGAGCCACCTTCCGGAACGGCGAGCTGAATCTGGCCAACGGCGGGCGGCTCAAAGCCGAGGCGGTCGCCGTCAAAGGCGGCGTCATCAACATCACGGGCGGCGTCAAAGGCAACACCTATCAGACCAACGGCCGTTCCGGCATCTATGATCTGGACGCCGCCGGGAACAGCGGCGAAGTGACGCTGACGGACGGCACGGTCAACGTCGCGGACGGCGGCGGCATTGAAGTGAAGACGGTCACCGTAGACGGCGGCGTCCTGAACGTCAGCGGCAAGGGCGACTACACCCTGAACGATGCCAAGGAAACCTGGCGCAACAAGAGCATTGTGTACGGCTATGGTGGTCTTACGGTCACCAACGGCACGGTCAATGTGGGGGCCGACGGCCTGCTGGGCGTGGACTACAGCGACACCAACACCGCCAATAACATGGTATTCTCCGGCGGCACGCTGAATCTTGCCGGTACTCAGGGGGCGGAAGCCCTGCTGCTGGCCCATGATATAAAAACTGACGCGGGTACGACCGCCGCCACGCTGACTTTCAGCGGAGCCACGGTCAACGTCAACGGCGATGCCATCATCCTCGCCAAGGAGGCGGCCGTCAGCGGCGGCTCGCTGAACGTGGCCTCGGGCAGCCATCTGCTCATGCGCGACGGCAAACCCTATGGTCAAAACCTGGTCGGGGCCGCCACGGCGGGCCTGACCGTGCGGAACACGACTGTCAACATCAGCGGAACGGGCGCGGTCAACGTCGAGGACGGCCTGACCCTGAATAAAGGCGGCATGGTCAATGTCAGCGGCGGCACGTTGGTCGTGAACGGGGCCACCACCTGGACGCCGGTTTCCGTCGGCGAGACGTCCGGCAAGCTCGACATCAGCGGCGGCAGCGTGACCCTGCAAAAGAGCAGCATCCTCAATGCCGACTACGGGCTGGCTGCCCAGATCACGGACAAGACAAATCAACTCGGCCTCGGCGGCACATTGCTGCTGACCAGCGCGGACGATTATACTGTGGCTGATCTGGAAAAGGCCAAGACAACATTGACGGGCGTCGAAACTCTGGGCTTCCTGGGCGGCAAACTAGTGAACGATGCGGGCAAGGCCGAAACCCTGGTGGTGGACGCCTCAACGTCTGGCGGCGTGATCACCAGCGGCACCAACATCACGTCCGGTACGGATGTCGTGGGCAAGGCGGACGGCAACAACCTCTTTGCCGAAAACTCCATGAATGTGACGCTGGGGACAAATACCACAGCCCAAGCGCAAGCCACGCTGAACGCCAGGGACATCAACCTGGTGACTGACGGCATTGTCGCGCTCACAACATTGGCTGTGTCTACTGCCAACGGCAACGTCACCGTGGTGGGCGACAAGCCCGGCCAGTCCCTGGTCACCGGCCAGAATGGCGCTGACGGGGCCAAACAGGATGTGGCTGTAGCCGTGAGCAACAGCGGCACCTTCAATATAGGCCTGGAAGGCAACAGCCAGAGCCAGGGCGGCCTTGTGGACGAGCTCAGCGTGGCTGACGGCACGGCCAATGTGAACGGCAACGGCGCGGGCACCTCCGATTACACCATCAATTCCCTGAGCATGACTAACGCCAGCGCCCAGGTCAATGCGACCAACACCACGCTCAGCATCGGCGAATGGGACGCGCAGGACGGCACCTTCTATGTGGACCCGGCCTATGTCAGCATTGCCGGTCTTACCGGCGGTACTCTGAGGAGCGCCCTCCTGGTGGGCGACGGTTCGGTGGTGAATATCGGCGGCATGGGCGGCGCTGATCTCCGCACGGCTCTGGCCAAAGCGGGCATGAGCGCTGGCCCCAACCTGACGCTGGGCGACGGCCAGTCCGCGTTGGCCCTGGCCTCGCCGGTGACGGTGAGCGGCGCGGGCAAGATCGTGGTGGACGACAGCGTGAACAATGATGGTACGCTTGGCGATGCTCATACCCCCGTCAACGATCAGGCCTACTTCGGCGCGGATTCCGTGCTGGTGGTGGACGCCTCCAAACTGGGTGCTGACGCCGCCATCACCAGCGGAACGGCCATTGGCCCAGTCACCAAAACCGCCGTCATTGACCCCGACGCCCACTTGCAGGTCGTCAACGCCACCAAGGGCGAAGTCACCCTGCTGGACGGCTTTACCACCGGCATCAGCAGCGATGGAACCACAGGCACCGACTACGGCTGGGTCAAGAACGGCGTGGCCAATCCGGACCGCATGTTGACCTCCACGGCTGCGGTGGACCCCGCTGGCAGCGTCACCCTGACCAACACGGTCAACA
>OMGS01000717.1_pt1 | contig 15233 bp, 8 predicted proteins | sample 1646081 | NCBI WGS metagenome assembly OMGS01 (sample SAMN05578591, study PRJEB25193) | human gut metagenome | biome: Human Microbiome; feature: human-associated habitat; material: feces | host: Homo sapiens | place: USA:Birmingham | reverse complement strand
GCTTCGCCACGGTTGATTGCCACCAGTACACGCTGCTGATTCAGCACGCGGACAAATACCACCACGTTATCTTCCGCATACAGCACCTGACAGCCGCCATGACGTAGCGCCTGACTTTTCTTACGCAGCGCAATCATTCGCTGGTACAGCGCGAATAACGCCGTATCCTGCTTTTCCACCTGCCAGGGGAACGTTTTACGGCAAAACGGATCGTTTTTGCCATCCAGTCCTACTTCATCACCGTAATAAATGCACGGTACACCAGGCCAGGTGAACAGCCAGACCACCGCCAGCGGCAGGCGCGCAATATCCCGACCGAGCAGCGTTTTAAATCGCGCAGTATCGTGGCTGTCGAGCTGATTAAACATACGTAATTGTTGTTGATGAGAAAGCCCTGCGCGGTAATTATCCATCCAGGCCATACAGGTTTGGGCATCAATTTGCTGCGGATCGTAAGAGATATCGGTATTGGCAAGAAATCCCCACAACGGGAATGTGAAGCCACGATAGTTCATGGCGGCATCTTCCACATCGGCCTGTAACCATTGCCGTGCATCGCCAAAATGTTCGCCGACAATATACGCTTCCGGCTGGGTTTCTTTCGCCGCTTCGGTGATCCCGGCAACGTGCTGCATATTATTGCGCGCCCCACCCGCCTCCCCCAGCATATGCACCACATCCAGCCGCCAGCCGTCCATATTCCACGGCGCTTTCAGCCAGTGGCGGACAATACTGTCTTCCCCGCGATAAATTTCATTCACCAGACTTTCCGACTGATAATCCAGCTTCGGCAAGCTGGCATAGCCAAGCCAGTCGAGCGCCGTGCCATCATCACTAAACGAGTACCAGTCGCGCCAGGGCGATTCAGGGTTGTGACAAGCTCCCCCCGTGCCACGATTGTGCCTGTCAAACCAGGCATGGGAATCGCCACTGTGGTTAAACACGCCGTCCAGCACCAGTCGTATTCCCAGCTGCTGCGTATTGTGTCGCAAACGCAGCAACGCCCCATCACCGCCAAACTGCGGATCGACATGGCGATAATCCTCGGTATCGTATTTATGTACGCTGGGAGCTTTAAACACCGGATTGAGATACAGCGCCGTCACGCCAAGTTTTTTCAGATACGGCAGTTTTTCGCTTATCCCGTCCAGATCGCCGCCATAGAACGTTGATCCGCCCGCCTGCGCCGTGACCGGTTCATCCCAGTCACGCAATATGATCTCTTGTCCGGCTGCGTGATGGTAATAGACATGATCCTGTTCAGCTTCACGAGGAAGATTACGGGCGAAACGATCAGGGAAGATCTGATAAAAAATCTGATCCGCAGCCCATTGTGGGCCGATATCCGGTACATCAACGGCAAACTGCTCCAGTCGTGCCGGCGGCATTCGGCTGAAGCCCTGCGGTGTAAACCAACGCTGGCGATCGTGCCACAGCAATTTGAAACTATAACGCCGCCGAGGTTGTCCGCTGGAGAGATCGATCGCCGCCCGCCATGCGGTGACGCCAGGCTGCGGCTGACTGCGCTGCTTATGCATCGGTACTGACATTTCTTCGTTATCGTGTTCTGTACGCAGCATAATGCGCTGCGGTGGGTCTTCGCCCGTCAGCCACAGTGTAATGAGCAGTTGATCTTTGCTTTGTTTAACAAATGGGGGCACCGGCAGGTGCCATGCATTTAACATCATAATTCCCCTGTGATGAAAATCTGATCACCTTGCCATAGCCTAATGCAGGATCACTCATCATCTGAAGGATATTTGGGGGAGGAGGACGGGGGCGGATAACTTTCGGAATAGCCGGATCAGGATTTCCTCCTGAACCGGCTTACAGAACGCAAGGATTACTGGTTTTCAGCCAGCTGACGATCGTGGCGGCGTTTAAACATCCAGCCAATCAACAGCACAACAATCCACGCGAAACCGACATACAGCGAGATACGCGTATCCGGGTGATAACCAATCAACCCGATAATAAAGAGCAGGAAAATCAGCCCGCCGATGGTCGTTGCTACCCCACCCGGCACTTTAAATTTCAGCGCCTTAACTTCTTCTGGCGGCAAACGGCGACGGAAGGCAATTTGCGACAGCAGGATCATAATCCACACCCACACCGTGGCGAAGGTTGCCAGCGAAGCGATCACCAGGAAGACGTTTTCCGGCATGATGTAGTTCAGATACACCGCAAACAGCAGCGCGGTAGTCATCACCAGCACCGTAACCCACGGAATACCGCGACGCGACGTTTTGCTGAAAATTTTCGGCGCGCTGCCCTGCTCTGCCATACCGTGGAGCATACGGCCTACGCCAAATACGTCACTGTTAATTGCCGACAGCGAAGCGGTCAGCACAACAAAGTTAAGAATGCTGGCGGCAAAGGTAATGCCCATATGCTGGAACGTCAGCACGAACGGGCTACCGGCAGTGCCAACCTGATTCCACGGGTAGATAGACATAATGACGAACAGCGTACCGACGTAGAACACCAGAATACGCATCGGCACGGAGTTAATCGCACGCGGAATCGATTTCTCAGGATCTTTCGCTTCACCGGCGGTAATCCCGATAATTTCGATCCCACCGTAAGCAAACATCACCATTTGCAACGACATCACCATACCAAGCCAGCCGTTACTGAAGAAGCCGCCGTTGCTCCACAGGTTATGAATACCGGTCGGTTGCCCGCCGTTGCCAATCCCCCAGATGATGATGCCGAAACCGGCGACAATCATGATGATGATAGTGGCGACTTTAAAGAACGAGAACCAGAATTCCAGCTCACCGAATACCTTCACGCTCATCAGGTTTACGGCGCAAATGATCAGCACCACGCTCAGTACCCAAATCCAGTGCGGCACCGTCGGGAACCAGACACCCATATAGATACCAAAAGCGGTCACATCGGCGATGGCGACAATAAGGATTTCAAAGCAGTAGGTCCAGCCGGTAATGTAACCTGCCAGCGGGCCGAGGTTTTCCTGCGCATAACGCGAGAAAGAGCTGGCGGCCGGGTTATGTACCGACATTTCCCCCAGCGCACGCATAATGATATACGCCGCGATACCACCGATAATATAGGCCAACAACACGCTCGGACCGGCCATTTTGATGGCGTCTGCCGAACCGTAAAACAGCCCGGTGCCAATTGCTGAACCCAGTGCCATAAAGCGTATGTGGCGGGTACTTAGCCCACGCTTTAGCTTGTTCTTACTTTCCATCAATTCCTAACCCATCAACACAATAAAAAACCACGGGGCATCGCAGCCCCGTGGTTAAAACAAATGTTCAGTGATTTAGTGAGCGCTGGAGGTCACCTGACGACCTGCCGCGCGATCCCAGATAATGGCCAGAACCACCATCACCACTGTTGGCATTAACCACGCCAGACCTTGTTCGGCCAGCGGTAAACGCTGCGCCCAGGACGGTAAGATATCGCTGAATGCAGATGCTTTGATCCCGTCGAGAATACCAAAAAGCAGGCTGATAAACATCGGCGGAGCAATCACGCGGGACGAATTATGCCACCATGAGCGTGTAAAACTTAATACAACCAGTGCGATACACGGCGGATAAATAGCGGTCAGCACCGGTACGGAGATCTGGATCAGCTGGCTTAAGCCGAGGTTAGAAACCACCATCGAGAAGCCGCCGAGGATAAACACCAGCGTACGATAAGAGAGCGGTACGTACTGGGCAAAGAATTCTGCACAAGCACAGGTCAGGCCAACTGCCGTTACCAGGCAGGCGATGAAGATTAACGCCGCCAGCAGGAAGCTACCGCCGCCGCCAAAGGTGTGCTGAACGTAAGCATGCAGAATAGCAGCGCCGTTTGCAGACTGATCGACCAGCGACGCGCTGTCTGAACCCAGACGGAACAGCGCCAGGTACAGCAGAGTCAGACCAACACCCGCCATCAGGCCAGCCCAGACGGTATAACGGGTCAGCAGACGCGCTTCGGTAACGCCACGAGAACGCGCCGCGTTAACAATAACGATACCAAACACCATTGCGCCCAGCGTATCCATGGTCAGATAGCCGTTAACGAAGCCGTTAGAAAACGCAGCGTTTTGATAAGCCTCAGTCGCCGTGCTGATAGAACCCGCCGGCCAGACAATCGCGGCAACAGACAGGATGACCAGCGCGATAATTTTCAGCGGCGCAAGGAAGTTGCCCACGGTATCCAGCAGCTTGCCCGGATAGAGCGAAACCAGAATAACGATAGCGAAATAGACCAGGCTGTAGATAAACAGCGGCAGCGCGGAATCACCCGTCAGCGGCGCAATCCCCACTTCAAAAGAAACGGTAGCTGTACGCGGCGTAGCGAAAAGCGGCCCCACCGCCAGGTAACAAACCGTTGCCAGCAGTACGCCAGCGACTTTACCGATTGGCGTGCTGAGGCTGTCAACACCGCCGCCAACTTTTGCCAGCGCCACTACCGTTAATACCGGCAGGCCAACGGCAGTAATGAGGAAGCCGAATGCCGCAGTCCAGACGTGTTCGCCTGCCTGCAAGCCGACCATTGGAGGGAAAATAATGTTACCTGCGCCGACGAACAACGCAAATGTCATAAAGCCCAGAGCGATGATATCGCGCGATCTTAATTGATGGGTCATAAATCATACTGCCTGTGGATGTGGTGTTGTAACGTTAAATTTTTGTGCCAATCCCTGGGGATGATACAGCGGTATATTTAAACAATTTTAGCGGGAAATACTCCCAACCAGGCGCGGCGAAGAATAGTTTTTCGATTTACCGCGTTAATGCAGTCAGTATGACAGCACCTGAAGCGCAATTTAAACGCTTATAACGTTTTAAAGCAAGGAGGGATCTAAAAACCAGAGGTATATAGCGATAAGAAATCACCAACCAGTATAAAACACTATTTCCGTGAAAAAGACATGGCTAATCATGCGAACAAAAAATCACCAACCGTTGTAAAATCTAACGCCCATATTTTGACTGCAAAGAAAATAAGCCAGCATCGGCTGGCTTATGGCAATAAAAGATGACAAAGGCGGATTAATCGCTGTTTTTGGCAATTAAACGTTCCGGGATAACAAAACTGAAACGTGTTCCTTTTCCTACTGTACTCTCAATATTCAGGCGACTTTCGTGATGATTCACCGCATGTTTCACGATCGCTAACCCTAATCCGCTACCGCCGGTTTGCCGGGAACGCGCTTTATCAACGCGATAAAAACGCTCGGTCAGGCGCGGAATATGCTCCGGTGCAATGCCCGGTCCGTTATCTTCAACACTAAATTCGGCACCGTGCGGCACTCGCTGCCAGCGTACGGTGATATGCGTGCCTTCCGGCGTATGATTCACGGCGTTATAGACCAGGTTCGAAATCGCACTGCGTAGCTGATCTTCGTTGCCAGACACCTTGAGGCCGTTATCTATCTCAAAGGTAAATGTCTGTTTTTTCTGACTCAGAGTCTGAGCCTCGCGCTCAACAACGCGCAGCATCATCGGCACATCAACCTTTTCATTGAGCAAATGCGTCGGTGCGGCTTCTATTTTCGACAGCGTCAGCAATTGCTTCACCAACCCTTCCATCCGCTGGGTCTGCTCGCGCATGGTGTGCAACGCTTTTTCACGTACCGCGCCTTCCAGCGGTTGCTCATCCATCATCTCCAGGTAACCCTGTAACACGGTCAATGGCGTACGTAACTCATGGCTCACGTTGGCAAAAAAGTTACGCCGCGCCCCTTCCAGTTGATGCATTTGCGTGACATCACGCGCCACCATCAGTAACTGTTTGTGGGTATAAGGCATGACGCGAATTTCCAGATGCCGCCCGGTGTTGAGCACCAGATTGAGCGGGCGAGAAAAATCACGCGTTTTCAAATATTGCGTAAACTCCGGGTAACGCAGCAGGTTAAGGATGTTCTGCCCGTTATCTTCCGGCCAGCGCAAACCAAGAATCTGTTGCGCCAGACCGTTACACCAGAAAATACCGCCCTCTTCCGTGGTCAGCACCACCGCGTCGGGCAGCGACTCCGCGCCGCTACGAAAGCGTTTAATCAGATTGCCCAGTTCACGGCGGCGTTTTTTATTTCGCAGCTGCATCTGGTGTAAGCCGTATAGTAGCGGTTCCCAGCTACCACGCCCCGGTGGCGGGGTCATACTACGATCCACCCACAGCCACCATGAAAGGCGCAATAAATTCCAGAAATGCCAGATAAGCAGTCCTGTTACCGATGCCAGCAAAAACCAGGGCAGGTAACCAAAAAATGCACCCAGGATGAAAGCCGGGAGGCAGCAAAGTAGCAGCTCCAGCACCAGCCTTTTCCACGACAGCCGTTCCAGCACGTAAGATACTCCAGTTAAGAAATCATAAGCCCTGCTCTGCGTCCGATGAGCAAGGCGTTAAAAGCGGGTTGAAAAACGATATCCTGTACCGCGCACGGTCTGCACCATGCGGTCATGCCCGCCGGGCTCCAGTGCTTTACGCAGGCGACGAATGTGGACATCGACCGTGCGGTCTTCCACATACACGTTAGTTCCCCAGACGTGGTTTAACAGCTGCTCGCGGCTGTACACGCGCTCAGGATGCGTCATAAAAAAGTGCAGCAGTTTAAATTCTGTCGGCCCCATCTCCAGCGGTTCTTCGCCCGCCATCACCCGGTGAGATGTCGGGTCCAGACTTAGCCCCTGCATCTCGATCACCTCCTCCACCGCCATTGGCGAAATACGGCGCATTACCGCTTTGATTCGCGCCACCAGCTCCTTCGGCGAAAACGGCTTGGTGATATAGTCATCCGCGCCGGTTTCAAGGCCGCGCACGCGATCTTCTTCTTCCCCTCTGGCGGTCAACATCACCACTGGAATATCCCGGGTCATCGACTCGCGCTTGAGGTGTTTGATGAACTGGATACCGGAGCCGCCAGGTAACATCCAGTCAAGGAGAATTAAATCCGGCCAGGGTTCATTCAGTTGATTCACAGCACTGTCATAATCTTCCGCTTCGACCGGCTGAAAGCCATTTTGTTCGAGCACGAAGCAGACCATTTCGCGAATTGGAGCTTCATCTTCTACGACCAGAATACGTCTCGCCATGATTTGCCCTGTTGTAATAAATAGGTTGCGATCATTAATGCGACGTCATTATGCGTCAGATTTATGACAGATTTATGAAAAGCTCGTCGCACATATCTTCAGGTTATTGATTTCCGTGGCGCAGAAAAAAGCAAATGGCACATCTGTTTGGGTATAATCGCGCCCATGCTTTTTCGCCAGGGAACCGTTATGCGCATCCTTCACACCTCAGACTGGCATCTCGGCCAGAACTTCTACAGTAAAAGCCGCGAAGCTGAACATCAGGCTTTTCTTGACTGGCTGCTGGAGACAGCACAAACCCATCAGGTGGATGCGATTATTGTTGCCGGTGATGTTTTCGATACCGGCTCGCCGCCCAGTTACGCCCGCACGTTATACAACCGTTTTGTTGTCAATTTACAGCAAACTGGCTGTCATCTGGTGGTACTGGCAGGAAACCATGACTCGGTCGCCACGCTGAATGAATCGCGCGATATCATGGCGTTCCTCAATACTACCGTGGTCGCCAGCGCCGGACATGCGCCGCAAATCTTGCCTCGTCGCGACGGGACGCCAGGCGCAGTGCTGTGCCCCATTCCGTTTTTACGTCCGCGTGACATTATTACCAGCCAGGCGGGGCTTAACGGTATTGAAAAACAGCAGCATTTACTGGCAGCGATTACCGATTATTACCAACAACACTATGCCGATGCCTGCAAACTGCGCGGCGATCAGCCTCTGCCCATCATCGCCACGGGACATTTAACGACCGTGGGGGCCAGTAAAAGTGACGCCGTGCGTGACATTTATATTGGCACGCTGGACGCGTTTCCGGCACAAAACTTTCCACCAGCCGACTACATCGCGCTCGGGCATATTCACCGCGCACAGATTATTGGCGGCATGGAACATGTTCGCTATTGCGGCTCCCCCATTCCACTGAGTTTTGATGAATGCGGTAAGAGTAAATATGTCCATCTGGTGACATTTTCAAACGGCAAATTAGAGAGCGTGGAAAACCTGAACGTACCGGTAACGCAACCCATGGCAGTGCTGAAAGGCGATCTGGCGTCGATTACCGCACAGCTGGAACAGTGGCGCGATGTATCGCAGGAGCCACCTGTCTGGCTGGATATCGAAATCACTACTGATGAGTATCTGCATGATATTCAGCGCAAAATCCAGGCATTAACCGAATCATTGCCTGTCGAAGTATTGCTGGTACGTCGGAGTCGTGAACAGCGCGAGCGTGTGTTAGCCAGCCAACAGCGTGAAACCCTCAGCGAACTCAGCGTCGAAGAGGTGTTCAATCGCCGTCTGGCACTGGAAGAACTGGATGAATCGCAGCAGCAACGTCTGCAGCATCTTTTCACCACGACGTTGCATACCCTCGCCGGAGAACACGAAGCATGAAAATTCTCAGCCTGCGCCTGAAAAACCTGAACTCATTAAAAGGCGAATGGAAGATTGATTTCACCCGCGAGCCGTTCGCCAGCAACGGGCTGTTTGCTATTACCGGCCCAACAGGTGCGGGGAAAACCACCCTGCTGGACGCCATTTGTCTGGCGCTGTATCACGAAACTCCGCGTCTCTCTAACGTTTCACAATCGCAAAATGATCTCATGACCCGCGATACCGCCGAATGTCTGGCGGAGGTGGAGTTTGAAGTGAAAGGTGAAGCGTACCGTGCATTCTGGAGCCAGAATCGGGCGCGTAACCAACCCGACGGTAATTTGCAGGTGCCACGCGTAGAGCTGGCGCGCTGCGCCGACGGCAAAATTCTCGCCGACAAAGTGAAAGATAAGCTGGAACTGACAGCGACGTTAACCGGGCTGGATTACGGGCGCTTCACCCGTTCGATGCTGCTTTCGCAGGGGCAATTTGCTGCCTTCCTGAATGCCAAACCCAAAGAACGCGCGGAATTGCTCGAGGAGTTAACCGGCACTGAAATCTACGGGCAAATCTCGGCGATGGTTTTTGAGCAGCACAAATCGGCCCGCACAGAGCTGGAGAAGCTGCAAGCGCAGGCCAGCGGCGTCGCGTTGCTCACGCCGGAACAAGTGCAATCGCTGACAGCGAGTTTGCAGGTACTTACTGACGAAGAAAAACAGTTAATTACCGCGCAGCAGCAAGAACAACAATCGCTAAACTGGTTAACGCGTCTGGACGAATTGCAGCAAGAAGCCAGCCGCCGTCAGCAGGCCTTGCAACAGGCGTTAGCCGAAGAAGAAAAAGCGCAACCTCAACTGGCGGCGCTCAGTCTGGCACAACCGGCACGAAATCTTCGTCCGCACTGGGAACGCATCGCAGAACACAGCACGGCGCTGGCGCATACTCGCCAGCAGATTGAAGAAGTAAATACTCGCTTACAGAGCACAATGGCGCTTCGCGCGAGCATTCGCCACCACGCGGCGAAGCAGTCAGCAGAATTACAGCAGCAGCAACAAAGCCTGAATACCTGGTTACAGGAACACGACCGCTTCCGTCAGTGGAACAACGAACTGGCGGGTTGGCGTGCACAGTTCTCCCAACAAACCAGCGATCGCGAGCATCTGCGGCAATGGCAGCAACAGTTAACTCATGCTGAGCAAAAACTTAATGCGCTTGCGGCGATCACGTTGACGTTAACCGCCGATGAAGTTGCTACCGCCCTGGCGCAACATGCTGAGCAACGCCCACTGCGTCAGCACCTGGTCGCGCTGCATGGACAGATTGTTCCCCAACAAAAACGTCTGGCGCAGTTACAGGTCGCTATCCAGAATGTCACGCAAGAACAGACGCAACGTAACGCCGCACTTAACGAAATGCGCCAGCGTTATAAAGAAAAGACGCAGCAACTTGCCGATGTGAAAACCATTTGCGAGCAGGAAGCGCGCATCAAAACGCTGGAAGCTCAACGTGCACAGTTACAGGCGGGTCAGCCTTGCCCACTTTGTGGTTCCACCAGCCACCCGGCGGTCGAGGCGTATCAGGCGCTGGAGCCTGGCGTTAATCAGTCTCGATTACTGGCGCTGGAAAACGAAGTTAAAAAGCTCGGTGAAGAAGGTGCGACGCTACGTGGGCAACTGGACGCCATAACAAAGCAGCTTCAGCGTGATGAAAACGAAGCGCAAAGCCTCCGACAAGATGAGCAAGCACTTACTCAACAATGGCAAGCCGTCACGGCCAGCCTCAATATCACCTTGCAGCCACAGGACGATATTCAACCGTGGCTAGATGCACAAGATGAGCACGAACGCCAGCTGCGGTTACTCAGCCAACGGCATGAATTACAAGGGCAGATTGCCGCGCATAATCAGCAAATTATCCAGTATCAACAGCAAATTGAACAACGCCAGCAGCAGCTCTTAACGGCATTGGCGGGTTATGCACTGACATTGCCACAGGAAGATGAAGAAGAGAGCTGGTTGGCGACACGTCAGCAAGAAGCGCAGAGCTGGCAGCAACGCCAGAACGAATTAACCGCGCTGCAAAACCGTATTCAGCAGCTGACGCCGATTCTGGAAACGTTGCCGCAAAGTGATGAACTCCCGCACAGCGAAGAAACTGTGGCGCTGGAAAACTGGCGGCAGGTTCATGAACAATGTCTCGCATTACACAGCCAGCAGCAGACGTTACAGCAACAGGATGTTCTGGCGGCGCAAAGTCTGCAAAAAGCCCAGGCGCAGTTTGACACCGCGCTACAGGCCAGCGTCTTTGACGATCAGCAGGCGTTCCTTGCGGCGCTAATGGATGAACAAACACTAACGCAGCTGGAACAGCTCAAGCAGAATCTGGAAAACCAGCGCCGTCAGGCGCAAACGCTGGTCACTCAGACAGCAGAAACGCTGGCACAGCATCAACAACACCGACCTGACGACGGGTTGGCTCTCACTGTGACGGTGGAGCAGATTCAGCAAGAGTTAGCGCAAACTCACCAAAAGTTGCGTGAAAACACCACGAGTCAAGGCGAGATTCGCCAGCAGCTGAAGCAGGATGCAGATAACCGTCAGCAACAACAAACCTTAATGCAGCAAATTGCTCAAATGACGCAGCAGGTTGAGGACTGGGGATATCTGAATTCGCTAATAGGTTCCAAAGAGGGCGATAAATTCCGCAAGTTTGCCCAGGGGCTGACGCTGGATAATTTAGTCCATCTCGCTAATCAGCAACTTACCCGGCTGCACGGGCGCTATCTGTTACAGCGCAAAGCCAGCGAGGCGCTGGAAGTCGAGGTTGTTGATACCTGGCAGGCAGATGCGGTACGCGATACCCGTACCCTTTCCGGCGGCGAAAGTTTCCTCGTTAGTCTGGCGCTGGCGCTGGCGCTTTCGGATCTGGTCAGCCATAAAACACGTATTGACTCGCTGTTCCTTGATGAAGGTTTTGGCACGCTGGATAGCGAAACGCTGGATACCGCCCTTGATGCGCTGGATGCCCTGAACGCCAGTGGCAAAACCATCGGTGTGATTAGCCACGTAGAAGCGATGAAAGAGCGTATTCCGGTGCAGATCAAAGTGAAAAAGATCAACGGCCTGGGCTACAGCAAACTGGAAAGTACGTTTGCAGTGAAATAACTATTCAGCAGGATAATGAATACAGAGGGGCGAATTATCTCTTGGCCTTGCTGGTCGTTATCCTGCAAGCTATCACTTTATTGGCTACGGTGATTGGTAGCCGTTCTGGTGGTTGTGATGGTGGTATGAAAAAAGTCATTTTATCTTTGGCTCTGGGCACGTTTGGTTTGGGGATGGCCGAATTTGGCATTATGGGCGTGCTCACGGAGCTGGCGCATAACGTAGGAATTTCGATTCCTGCTGCCGGGCATATGATCTCGTATTATGCACTGGGGGTGGTGGTCGGTGCGCCAATCATCGCACTCTTTTCCAGCCGCTACTCACTCAAACATATCTTGTTGTTTCTGGTGGCGTTGTGCGTCATTGGCAACGCCATGTTCACGCTCTCTTCGTCTTACCTGATGCTCGCCATTGGTCGGCTGGTATCCGGCTTTCCGCATGGCGCATTTTTTGGCGTCGGAGCGATCGTGTTATCAAAAATTATCAAACCCGGAAAAGTCACCGCCGCCGTGGCGGGGATGGTTTCCGGGATGACAGTCGCCAATTTGCTGGGCATTCCGCTGGGAACGTATTTAAGTCAGGAATTTAGCTGGCGTTACACCTTTTTATTGATCGCTGTTTTTAATATTGCGGTGATGGCATCGGTCTATTTTTGGGTGCCGGATATTCGCGACGAGGCGAAAGGAAAGCTGCGCGAACAATTTCACTTTTTGCGCAGCCCGGCCCCGTGGTTAATTTTCGCCGCCACCATGTTTGGCAACGCAGGTGTGTTTGCCTGGTTCAGCTACGTAAAGCCATACATGATGTTTATTTCCGGTTTTTCGGAAACGGCGATGACCTTTATTATGATGTTAGTTGGGCTAGGGATGGTGCTGGGGAATATGCTAAGTGGCAGGATTTCAGGACGTTATTCACCACTGCGCATTGCAGCAGTGACTGACTTTATCATTGTACTGGCACTGCTGATGCTTTTTTTCTGCGGCGGCATGAAAACAACGTCGCTTATTTTTGCTTTTATTTGTTGCGCGGGATTATTTGCCCTTTCAGCACCTCTGCAAATATTGTTACTACAAAACGCCAAAGGCGGAGAGTTATTAGGTGCCGCAGGTGGGCAAATAGCGTTTAACCTCGGTAGCGCCGTCGGCGCATATTGCGGTGGTATGATGCTGACGCTGGGGCTGGCATATAATTACGTGGCGCTGCCTGCCGCCCTGCTTTCGTTTGCTGCGATGTCGTCGTTGCTGCTGTATGGTCGCTATAAGCGCCAGCAAGCGGCGGATAGTTCGGTGCTGGCGAAACCACTGGGGTAGATAGCAGTCGCAGTGCGCATCGCTTGTTGCCGGATGCGGCGTGAACGCCTTATCCGGCCTACGGGACTGTTCATTTTGTAGGCCTGATAAGACACGCCAGTGTCGCATCAGGCATCGGAGCACTGGGGGGTTGCCGCCACTGTGCGCGTTATTTGTTGTCGGATGCGGCGCGAGCGCCTTATCCGGCCTACCGGACGGCTCACTTTGTAGGCCTGATAAGACGCGGCAAGCGTCGCATCAGGCATGATACGCCAATTGCCTGGTTTTTTTACTCTTGTGGCCATAACCATGCAGCGCCGCGTACGCCGCTCGAATCACCATGTTTCGCCTTGCGTACCGGCGTTTCACATTCTCCGCCGAAGACAAATTGTTTAATCAACTGTGGAACCGTTTGATATAAACGGTCTACATTGCTCATTCCGCCGCCCAGGACAATCACATCCGGATCGAGAATATTCACGACATGTGCCAGCGATTTTGCCAGCCGCAGCTCGTAGCGACGCAATGCCAGTTCCGCTACCGGATCGCTTTCTTCAACCAGGCTGATAATTTCACTGCCTTTCAGCGCATGTCCGCTCAAACGACGATAATCCGTCGCGAATCCAGTGCCCGAAATAAAGGTTTCAATACAACCTTGTTTACCGCAATAACAAGGGACTTCCTCGCGATAACGCAGTTCGTCTTCGTCCATCCACGGTAGCGGATTGTGTCCCCACTCGCCTGCCGTGCCATTGCCGCCGATATGCGCCCGCCCATTGAATGCCACGCCCGCGCCGCATCCCGTGCCGATAATCACGGCAAATACCGTCTGCGCTCCCGCTGCCGCGCCATCTACCGCTTCTGAAACCGCCAGACAGTTGGCGTCATTTGCCAGCCGCACTTCCCGCTGCAACCGCGCGCTTAAGTCTTTATCGAATGGCTGACCGTTGAGCCAGGTTGAATTGGCATTCTTCACCACGCCGGTGTAGGGCGAAATCGAACCAGGAATGCCCATACCTACCGTTCCGCGCTGCCCTGTCGCCTGCTCCGCCATATCAACCAACGTGGCGATCGTTTCAATAGTCTGCCGGTAATCATCACGCGGCGTGGGCAGACGATGGCGGTACAACTGCTCCCCTGCATCGCCCAGTGCAATCACTTCAGTTTTGGTGCCGCCTAAATCGATACCTATACGCACGGTACTCTCCTTATTTTTTTCAATATCAATAGCGTAGAGACGGACAACCGGATTGGCAATGCAAGGCCGCCGACAATTCGTTATCATGCCCGCTAAATTTAACGACAAGGCCGTGGAAATTATCATGCTGTGGTTCAAAAATTTAATGGTTTACCGTCTTAGCCGCGAGATTTCGCTGCGTGCAGAAGAGATGGAAAAACAGCTAGCCTCGATGGCATTTACCCCATGCGGCAGCCAGGACATGGCGAAGATGGGCTGGGTTCCTCCGATGGGATCGCACAGCGATGCGTTAACGCACGTTGCCAATGGTCAAATTGTTATCTGCGCGCGCAAAGAAGAAAAAATCCTCCCGTCTCCGGTGATTAAACAGGCGCTGGAAGCGAAAATCGCCAAACTGGAAGCGGAACAGGCGCGTAAGCTGAAGAAAACCGAAAAAGATTCGCTGAAAGACGAAGTGCTGCACTCTCTGCTGCCGCGTGCTTTCAGCCGTTTTAGCCAGACAATGATGTGGATCGACACGGTTAACGGTTTGATTATGGTGGACTGCGCCAGTGCCAAAAAAGCGGAAGATACGCTGGCACTGCTGCGTAAAAGCCTGGGGTCGTTACCGGTTGTACCATTGAGCATGGAAAACCCGATTGAACTGACGCTGACCGAATGGGTACGTTCCGGCAGCGCGGCACAGGGCTTCCAGCTGCTTGATGAAGCCGAGCTGAAATCGTTGCTGGAAGATGGCGGCGTGATCCGCGCGAAGAAACAAGATCTGACCAGCGAAGAGATCACCAACCACATTGAAGCCGGAAAAGTGGTGACTAAACTGGCGCTTGACTGGCAGCAGCGCATTCAGTTTGTGATGTGCGACGATGGTTCGCTCAAGCGTCTGAAGTTCTGCGACGAGCTGCGCGATCAAAACGAAGATATCGACCGTGAAGATTTCGCCCAGCGTTTTGATGCCGATTTCATCCTGATGACTGGTGAACTGGCAGCGTTAATTCAAAACCTGATTGAAGGATTAGGTGGCGAAGCACAACGTTAATTGCTGATTTTCCTTTAATGCCGGATGCGACGCCTGCTGCGTCTTATCCGGCGTACGAAGCCACACCAGGCATATAATTATTCGCTACGGCGGGCAATAATTTTTAGCGCAGCA
>OMGS01000707.1_pt1 | contig 15331 bp, 13 predicted proteins | sample 1646081 | NCBI WGS metagenome assembly OMGS01 (sample SAMN05578591, study PRJEB25193) | human gut metagenome | biome: Human Microbiome; feature: human-associated habitat; material: feces | host: Homo sapiens | place: USA:Birmingham | reverse complement strand
CGAGATCTACACTCTTTCCCTACACGACGCTCTTCCGATCTGCGACTAAGAAACTTGTTGTTAATTTTTGAATATGAATTTCTAAAATCTCTCGACTTAAGGCTTCCTCTGGTCCAAAATTCTCCAATTCAATAGCCGTAATAGCATCCAAATCTGCTAAATTTGCTTGTCTAATCTTCATTTTTACTCCTTAAAATACGGATTATCCCAAACCATATCATACCAACCAACTCCAGCATGAACGGAATCTGAAATTCCTTCATTCTTAAAATTATTCATTTCATAATAGGAAATCAAATAATCATGACAAGTTAGATTGATCCCTTGTCGATTTTGAACGACTGCTTTTTCTTTTAAAGCTGCAAGTAGCAGAATTCCAATTCCCTGTCCTTTAAAATCCGGGTGAACAGACAAACTTTGAATAGCAATGAAACCACCCGAATCTGGATTTTCTACCACTTTTTCAAACAACTCATCTGTTAAATGACGTGAAAAAACGGCTGACCCGACAATATAGCCAGCTATTTTTTCATTTAATTCTGCTATTAAGCATGTATTTGGAACATGTGCAATCCATTTTTGAATAGTTTCTGCACCAACCGCTGTTGTGGAAAAATTCACCTGTTCGATAGCCTTGATTGTTTCCAAATCTTCCAAAATAGCTTCTCGAAGAGTGACTTGAGGAGTTAGATTACTGGACATTGCTTGTCAAATTGGATAATAAGCGTTCAAAAGAATATTCATAGGTTTGAATATCACCAGCCCCCATGAAAACGTAAACTGCATTTGGATGTTCTAGTAAGGGAGAAACATTGTCAACGGTAATGATGTCTGCTTTTTTCACGATCTTCGCTGCCAAATCTTCTACTTTGACATCTCCATGATCCACTTCACGTGCAGAACCATAAATCTGTGCTAAATACACTGCATCTGCTTGATTCAAAGCTTCTGCAAATTCGTCCAAAAGTGCAATAGTCCTAGTAAAGGTATGGGGTTGGAAAATTGCAACGATTTCTTTGCTTGGATATTTCTGGCGAGCTGCATCTAAAGTTGCAATGATTTCAGTAGGGTGATGAGCAAAGTCATCAATAATTGTCGTTCCATTCACCATTTTTTCAGTGAAGCGACGTTTCACACCACCAAAAGTAGCCAAATGCTCTCGAACCAAAGTCAAATCAAATCCAGCTGTATACAATAAACCAATAACAGCTGTTGCATTCATAATATTGTGGCGACCAAAGCTAGGAATCTTGAATTCTCCTAATTCTTTCCCGCAGAAAGAAACTTTAAAGCTGGAACCCGTCGTAGAACGAAGCAAATCATGAGCGACAAAGTCATTTCCTTCCTTAAAACCATAATAATAAATAGGAGCATTGGCTGTAATCCGACGCAACTCCTTGTCTTCACCGTAAACAAACACCCCTTTGCTAACTTGTTTAGCATAATCATTAAATGCATTGAAAACATCTTCTAAGCTAGTAAAATAATCTGGGTGGTCAAAGTCAATATTCGTAATAATCGAATATTCAGGATGATAAGGCATAAAGTGACGCTCATATTCATCTGCTTCAAACGCAAAATATTTCGCATTTGCAGAGCCACGTCCCGTACCGTCACCGATGAGATAACTAGTATCTGTAATATTTGACAAAACGTGTGCTAACATGCCAGTCGTTGATGTCTTTCCATGTGCACCCGCCACCCCCATGCTGACAAAATTACGCATAAAGATTCCAAGAAATTCATGGTAACGCTTATAAGAAATGCCATTTGCATCGGCGTAGGCAATTTCAAGATTATTATCCGGACGGAAAGCATTTCCTGCAATAACTTCTACATCTGCTTGAAGATTTTTTTCGTCAAAAGGCAAGATTTTAATTCCTGCTTGTTCTAAGCCACGTTGAGTGAAATAGTATTTTTCAACATCGCTTCCTTGAACTTGATGTCCCATTTGATGCAGCATCAATGCTAAGGCACTCATTCCAGAGCCCTTAATCCCAATAAAATGATAGGTTTTTGTCATAATTTCTCCTTAAATACAAAGAACATTAAATAGGTGAAATCGCGTTCACACCAAAACGTCTTTACTTTTTGTCAACATTCGATTATTTTTCTTCCAATCGTGTTAAATTTAACTCTTGTGCTATCCGACGCTCTCTTTGATTTTGCAATTCTTTTTTGTTATAAATTTGACTTGTTTTTAAAAAGTCATAATTATTTTTAGATTTTTTGGGTGATTCCTTCGGCAAAGAGGTATTTACTTTGATATCTGCTAAAATATAATGATCCTGCTTTAAATTTCGACTATATTTTGATAACCCACTACCATTTTCCTTTTGGAAAAATGCTGTTGGTTGATGTGAAATAGCTGTATTAGCCTTATTAACAGCAGGATGGGGGCGTTTTTTAGTTATAAAGTCTGAAGTCAAATAAGCTGCTGAGCGTTTCTTTTTTAAATCCGCTCTGGCTTCTTCTCTAGCCAATTCTGCATAGCTTTTTGGGGCAGGTTTGGCGACTTCAGCAGACGGAATAGCTGAAGTTGCTTGGTAAGCTTTTCCTTCTTTTACCTGACTATCTGCAATTTTCTTTACAATTGGTTCCCATTCTAAATAATTTTTATCAACATAGTCACCATTAATATTGCTGATAAGATCACTTTCATCGTAAAGATTCATACGCGGCATTTCTGATAGCATAATCTCATCATCAGAAATCAATGGAAAAGTTTTTTCTTTCATGAGCACATTTCCTTTCAACACTTCATTATAACCTATTGGTGCTATTTTTCAAGTGTTTCTGTAGAAATTCCTAGAATTTCTCGTATTTCAGCAACGGTTAGGCTGCTACGGGATTCTGTTCCATCTAGGATAGTTGATACGAGATGACGCTTGCTTTCCTGCAACTCTTGAATTTTTTCTTCAATCGTTCCTCGCGTAATCAATCGATATACTTCTACATTTCTTTCTTGACCCATACGGTGAGCTCGACCAATTGCCTGAGACTCTACTGCTGGATTCCACCAAAGGTCTACTAAGATAACAGTATCAGCACCAGTTAGATTCAAGCCAACACCACCAGCTTTTAAAGAGATTAAAAAGGCGTCTCCTTCCCCATTATTAAAGGCATTTGTCATTTCTTGCCGCTCTTTTGCTGGTGTAGAACCTGTAATTTTAAATGTCTCCATTTTCATCTTTTTCAATTCTTTTTCGATAATGTCTAGCATTCCTCGGAATTGAGAAAAGATTAACACACGGTGGCTTCCTGTCTGAATCTGCTCTAATAGTTCTAGCAGGCTTTCTAGTTTGCCACTCTCTCCATGATAGTCCTCCATAAAGAGCGCAGGAGTATCGCAGATTTGACGTAATCGCATCAAGCCAGATAAGATTTCCATTTTGCTGCGATTAAGTTCTTCATCTGTAGAAGTAAGCACACGCTCCTGCATTTGTTTTAGTTGCGCTAGGTAGATAGCCTTTTGACTATCCGCAAGCTCATTGCGATAAGAAACTTCGATGAGTTCTGGCAATTCTTGCAAGACATCTTCTTTCTTTCGCCGCATGACAAATGGTTTGATAAAACGAGCAACAGTTTCTGCAGGCAGTTTCAAAAAGTTCTTTTTGTTAGGTAATAATCCTGGCAAAACAATTTGAAAAATAGACCATAATTCGCTGAGGTTATTTTCAATCGGTGTTCCAGAAAGAGCAAAAGTATTTTTGACCTCAAAATTTCGTAAATGATGAGCAATCTTGGTTTGCGCATTTTTCATGACCTGTGCTTCATCTAAAAAGAGATAATCAAAGTTCAATTGACTATATTCTTCAACATCTTGACGGAAAGAGGCATAACTTGTAATCATCACTTGATGACGTTCTGCAATTAAGTTATCTCTTATTGATTTTAAGCCATAGATGACTGCCGCATCAATATCCGGTGCAAACTTTGCAAACTCATCCAGCCAATTGTAAATCAAACTAGATGGCGCCAAAATTAAGACGTTCGTTTCCTTTTTTAGCCTGCTACTTAAAAAGGCTATCGTTTGGAGTGTTTTCCCAAGCCCCATATCATCTGCTAAAATACCACCAAACCCGTAACGGTCAAGCATGCTTATCCACTTGACACCAGTTTCTTGGTAATCACGCAAAGTTGCCTCCACTTTTAATGGCGGCAGTGTAAATTCCTCCGGATGCGTCAAATCAAAAGCTAAATGGCGAAACTCTTCTGAAAAGCTCACTTTTTCTTGGCATTTGAACAATTCAGATAGCTGATAGGCAGCAATCCGCTGTGTCTGGAAAATACCATTTTTTCCTTTTTTAGCTCGTAAATCCTGTAAGGTTTTGCCGACTCTTTTTGTTTCCTCATCAAAAACGAGCACCTTGCCAGATTTACTGATGAAATAATCATTAGTCGAAAAAAGAGCTGCTAAAGCATCATCCACTTCCGCCTGGTCAATACTGGTAAAGTCAAAACCGATATCTAGCAAACCACCATTTGTCTGAATCGAAATTGTCGGTCTTTCAACTTGGTATAAAGCTGCCAAATTTTCTGATACAATTACCTTTCCCAATCGTTTGAAACGAGGAAGAGTTGATGTGAAGAATGAATAAAGCTCTTGTGGCTGCAGCGGAGGACGCTTGCTTACAAAATTTGCTTCAAAACCAGCAGACAGAGCTTGTTGAAAAACTTTCTGCTCTAACTGAAAATCACTAGCAAATGGTAATTTTTCTAACTCCAAACGACTGGTAACTATACGATCTCCATAATCAAACTGAATTTTGAGACTGATTTTTTTAGACTCTAACAACTCAAAATTAAATAACGGGGTGAAAGTATGAATCACCAAACTTTCTGGTGCATGAATAGAGCCGATTTTGCGAAATTCTAGTAATCCTGAAGCCAGTTTCGCTTGATCACTTGTATCAAATTGCAGGCGTTTTTTACGATCGGTGTCCACAGGCAATTCTCGCATCACCTGAATCATACGCTTTTGCTGTTCAGTTAATTGGTAAAAATGATTTCCATAAAAAATAAAGTCACCACCGTATAGAATTTTATAATTTTGCTCCGTAATAGTGAGTTCAAAATAATCTGAATTTTCCTCTACTGTAAAATCATAAATTCCTACTTCGGCATGTAAATCTTGGAAAAAAACTTCGTCATAATCATAAAGACTGTATTCTAAGCGGAAATGCGGCAAATTCATAAGCCGATTCAAGCCTTCCTCAAACAGACTAGATGGAAAATAAAGATGTCTAGCTGCATTTGGAAAAATAAAAGAAGCATCTTGATCTTGCTGATAAGAAACAAGCCCTCGTAAAAACTGAATCACCTCTTGGCTGGCTTCGTCAAAAGCAGCTAATTGCATTTTTTCATAATAGTGTTTTCCGATTTGATAATAATCGCCTTTTTCAACAATTTTTAAAAAAGCACGAATATCTCGAACAACATAAGAGCGTTCATCGGGTAAACGACTGATACGCAAAGTCCACAGAAATTGTCCTGTATAATCATCTTCTTGCCCAACTGCCGATAATTCATATCGAACAGGTATTTCTTCTGTTAGAAGAATTTTATCCAAAAAAAGACTGCCAAAAGAGACCTTTGTTTGTGTTGCCTCAGAAGTTGTCTGTTCTTCTTCCAGATTGGCCAAAACAACTTTTCCTTCGGGGTCATTTTTTAGAAAATATTCTAATCCTGCCAGATGAGCACAATATTTCTTTTTTTGAAAAAAATCACAGGCACAAAAAATGGCTTCGTCGTCCAAGCTATATCGCAGATTGTGATTTTCAACTCGGCTGTAAATCATCCGATCTTTCACTTTAAGAATTTCAATTTTCCCTGCTTCATAAAGAGTCGTCCCTTCTGTCCGAATCTTCCCAGGAATCAATTTTGCCATAAGTACCACCTTTATTTTATCTATTCATTATATCATATTTTCGGCATAAAGAAAAAAGCAAGCTCTTTCTTGCTTTCTTTTAAAAAATATTTTCTTTGAGCTTTTTATAGCACTTAGTGCGTGTTACTAGGAACACTAAAAAGAGCCAAATCCCCAGTAAAGGGAAAGAGAATTTTGTTATCATAAGTCAAATGGTTCCCAACGTTATGGCAGTCAAGGAAAGATGTGCAACTCCTACAAATATCAGACTAAAAAGTGATAACCATTAACGAAAACCAAATGGTTTATACTTTCTATCATCGTAGTAAATATTCGCATAAGCTAAACTTGCAATTCCAATGAGCATTGCCCTAGAAACATTCATCCAATTCATATTTCTTTCTCACATAGGTACATTAAACTAATCACCTTGTGCTTCTCCCATTATTTTTATGCCAGTCCTTGTTTAGCTGGCTCCGCCCTACTTCCGCTTCCTTGCAATTAAGTGAATCGGGGTTCCTTCAAAGACAAAGGCCTTGCGGATTTGATTTTCCAAGAAACGTAGGTAAGAGAAGTGCATAAGCTCTTCTTCATTGACAAAGATGACAAAGGTTGGCGGTTTGGTTGCTACTTGAGTCGCATAAAAAATCTTGAGGCGTTTGCCCTTGTCAGTTGGCGTCGGATTAATTGCGATAGCATCCATGATGACATCATTGAGCACTGCAGACGGTATGCGGGTATTTTGACTTTGACTGATATTTTTAATCATCTCTGGAAGCTTATGCAAACGTTGCTTGGTAAGAGCTGATACAAAGACAATCGGTGCATAAGAAAGATACTGAAATTGGTCGCGAATATCTGCTTCCCAATTTTGCATGGTCTTGTTATCTTTTTCCAGCGTATCCCACTTGTTAACAACGATAATGATTCCTTTACCAGCTTCATGAGCAAAACCGGCGATTCGCTTGTCATACTCGCGAATGCCCTCTTCAGCATTGAGCACCATCAGAACAACATCTGAGCGGTCAATGGCCCTCATAGCCCGCATGACAGAGTATTTCTCCGTATTTTCATAGACTTTGCCTGACTTGCGCATACCAGCCGTGTCGATCATGGTAAATTCCTGACCTTCACTGTCCGTAAAGACCGTATCAATGGCGTCACGCGTAGTACCAGCAACAGGACTGGCAATAACCCTATCCTCACCCAGGATGGCATTGATCAAGCTAGACTTGCCGACATTAGGACGGCCAATCAGACTAAACTTAATCATATCAGGATTTTCTGCCACTTCTTCATTTGGAAGATTTTCAACGATGGCATCAAGAACATCTCCTGTACCAATCCCGTGGACTGAAGAAACTGGGAATGGATCGCCTAAGCCCAGCGCATAAAAATCAAAAATTTCATTACGCATCTCTGGGTTATCTACTTTATTGACCACTAGAATAATCGGCTTATGGGTCTTGTAGAGCATACGAGCCACGTATTCATCCGCATCTGTAATACCTTCTTTTCCAGACACAACAAAAACGATAACATCTGCCTCATCCATAGCAATCTCTGCTTGGTGCTTGATTTGCTCCATAAAAGGAGCATCCACATCATTAATACCACCTGTATCAATCATGCTAAACCTGCGATTCAGCCATTCAGCCGTCGCGTAAATACGGTCACGAGTGACCCCTTCAACATCCTCAACAATAGAAATCCGTTCCCCGGCAATCCGATTAAAAAGTGTTGATTTGCCAACGTTGGGACGACCGACAATGGCAATGGTTGGTAAAGCCATATTTTCCTCTTTCTTATTTATTCACTAGTCAACTGATCTACATAAAGTAACTTCTCATCTAACAATGAACTATTTCATTCACCGGCGATTTTCTCCTTCCAGACGCACTTCCTCTGCTAAGAATTTTATTCTTTCCATGACCCGACGAGCCTGCCAAGTTTCATCTCCGTTTTTGGATGTAGCAAAATGGCGTTCCAAATCCGCAAAATTAAAATTTGATGTAAAGAAAGTTGGCAAATTTTCCTGCATCCGATGCTGCAAAATAACCTGCAAAATCTCATCTCGCATCCAAGGACTTGATTGCTCCGCACCAATATCATCCAAAATCAAGACTTGTGCTACTTTTACTTCATCAATCTTTTCCTTCACCAAACCGGAAGAAATGGCATTCTTTACATCCAACACAAAACTAGGATAATGAAGCAACGTCGTGGAAACACTGCGTTTTTCCGACAAATCATGTGCTAAGGCAGCCATCATGTAACTTTTACCCACGCCAAAATCACCATAAAGGTAAATCGCTTTTTTATAGTTTGGATAATCTGCCACAAAATTCGTCAACAACTCAAAAGCCTTGTAACGACCAACATCGTCTAAATCCACTTTTGCCAAACTAGCTTCCTTGAGACTAGCCGGAAGACTAATCAGGTTTAAGCGCGCATTGATAGCTGCTTGCTTCTGTGCTTCAACTAGCTCTGGAGTTTCTTCATAAGAAACGTCAGCATATCCCTCATTTTTCACTAAAATTGGCTTATATCCCTTAGCAATATAAGCCTTATCGCCTAGTAAAAAACGATTTCGCTCAGAAATATACTGATTAAACTTAGAAATGCTTCGTTTGATTTCAGCAGGTGTTAATCGCTCAGACTGGATAAAAGCCACTACATCTGGATCGGCTACGATTTGCTTCACCAACTCTTCATAGTTAAATTGACGAGCTTGTTTCCTATGCGCCATCGTTTGTCCAACACTCTCCATCTAGTCACCTCCTTGGTCTAATTTCGCTAAAAGTTTTCTCTTTTGCTCCTCTAGCTCAGCCTGCTTTTCAGCACTTGTTTCATTCTTATAGTCAGGATTACTCCAGTCAGGAACATTGCTCTTTGGAGCAGAATCTTTCGCTGCTTTTTTGCTATGCTGTGTTTGATAACGTTCGCGAATATACACCACAGCTTCTTCAGCTGAGAAGATTTTTTGATAGGAAAAATCATTTGCTACTTTTAAAGCATACTTTTCATTAAGGTTGGCTGAATTTACCTTATTAAAAGTCAATAGTAAAATCACATTGATTACTTCATCTAACAAGCCCAAATTTGCCATTTCTGTCAAGCACTGACGCTCTCCGTGTGTAATCGTTGCATGCTTAGCTTTCTTGATTTCTGCCAAAAATTGCAGAGCTGTTTTACTCTTAGCCTCTCGAAGAATCGTTTGCTCTTGAGTTGAAAACAGTTCATTTGAAACTTTTTGCTGTAATTTTTGCTTCATTCGCTTAGTTGAAATCACATGACCGACAGCTGTTTTTTTAGCTAACAAATAGGTCTCATACCAGGTCCAATTTTTTTTCTCTGCAATGGCAAAGAGTACCAGCAAATCTTCTTTTTCATTATCAAAGCGCAAGTTTTCACGTGCCATCAATTGTTTAAAATAGTCCAACTCAAAATGATTCTGCTTTGATCGCAATTCTGTTTTTGTATCTTCTACTTGAAAAATCTCTGACAGCTTCACATCTTGCTTCTCACCCCTTGGTTGACTAGGTAACAAAGCCTTTACCGCAGCTTCACCAATCTTCTTTTCCAAAAGATGTCTATAAACAGGATTAGCTAAAAAGTCAACAGCAGATAAAGTCGGCTGCAAATAAACTTGAAAATAATTCTCCGCATGATAAAGCTCTACTAACCGCATAGCAGACAAAATTTCTAAACTCTTTTGTAAGGCATTCATTCCCAGATTGAGATGATTCAAAATGTGTCCAAAAGTATAAGATGATTTCCCATTATCCCAAAAAGCGAGCAAATATTGATAAATAGAGGTCGCATCAAACCCTAAAATCGGCAAATACAGACGAATTAAATTTGTACTGTCCTGACTGATCAGATTATTTTTCACAAAAGAAAATTGATCATTGGGTTTCATTTATTGTTCCTTTTTCTTTTTAGCTGTTTTTGTAATCTGCTTCAAGAGGTTTTCCAACTCGCTCACATCTTTAAAACTACGATAGACACTGGCAAAGCGAACATAGGTAATCTCATCTAATTCCGCTAATTCTTTCATTACCAGACCGCCGATAAACTCACTCGCAATCTCATTTTCATTATTGCTACGCACTTTTTGCTCAATTCTGCTAACAATCGCCTCAATCTCATCACTAGAAACAGGACGTTTTTGCGCCGAACGAATGATTCCATTAAAGATCTTATCTCTTGAAAATTGTTCCCGCGTGCCATCTTTTTTAACGACAACGAGCGTCCGTTCTTCTACACGTTCATAAGTTGTAAAACGATATTGACACTCTTCACATTCACGACGACGACGAATTGTATTGCCATCTTCAGCCTGTCTACTGTCAATAACGCTTGACTTACTACCACCACACTTAGGACAACGCATCTGCTTCCCTCCTGAATTCTTAATACTTCATTATACCATGTTTTAAGAAATAACAAAAGCTAGTAAATTGGTATTCCCATAGTATAGTGAAATTTCAGCTATCTATTTAGAAAACATTCACTTCGAAAAAATGACAATCAAAAAACGAGAAATTTCATTTCAAAACTTCTCGCTTTTGATTGTTAAAATGTCACTTCTACTTCTAATCCAAAATGGTCACTAATCATTGGTGTTGATTTGCCATCAAAGACGACAACAGATTTTTCAATGTTGAAATCTTTACTTGTAAAGATATAATCAATTTTCAGAGCATCCTTATTTCCAGTCCAGCCAGCAATGTCACCTTCAACTGTTGCTGTACCAAGCACTGTGGCAGCAACAACATGACTGTCTTGCAAAGCAAGTGGACTTTTCAGAATGTACCGATAGCCCTCATAACCGACAGGATTATTAAAATCTCCCATCAATAGTAGAGGCATGTTGCGCTGCAATAATTCTTTTTCTACTTGTCCCCATTCTTCTTGGAACCCTTTGTTCCACCAGGAAAGATGACAGGAAGCCACTGTTACAAGCCGTCCAGCAACTTCTATTTCCGCCAAAAGTACTTTTCTAGTGTGATAATCCGTTGGATCGTTGGTCTTAGAAACCAACAACTCACTTGCTTTCAATGGATTTAAAGATAAAATAGCAACTCCCTCATGAAACCGATCAAATCCAATATGATTATAAGCCCAAGACCAATGATAAATAAGACCTTTCTCCACCAATCTCTCCACGAGACAATATACAAAATGATCCTTATGAATCGCAATGGCGTCATCTACCGCATGATAAAACGGAGCCTGAACAACCTGTTCAGACTCCATTTCTTGATTGACTTCCTGCAGGCAAATGACATCATATTTTTCTTGAAGAATCCGCTCAGCTAGTTGATCTAACTTTTTTTCTTGCTCATCTTCCATCCAACTATGAGTATTTAAAGTCAGGAATTTTGCCATGATTTCTCTTTTCTATCTACAATTCTACTTTAGCAACAACTGTTTTCGCTGCTACTTTGCCGAATGTTTCAACTGATACAGATTTAATCGCTTGTGCATTTGTGAAGACAACAACTGTTGAAGTCTCACGGCCTGCTGCTTTAATCGCTTCCAAATCAGCAGTTACAAGCAAATCACCAGCTGCTACTTTTTGTCCCTCTGCTACATGCACTTCAAATGGTTTACCTTCAAGACTGACTGTATCAAGTCCGATATGAACAAGCACTTCAAGACCATTATCAGTCAAGAGACCGAGAGCGTGCTTTGTAGGGAAAATGCTGCTAACCGTACCTGCTACTGGTGAGTAAATCTTGCCATTTTCAGGTTCAACAGCAAATCCGTCACCCATCATTTTTTGAGAGAAAACTGGATCTTTGACATCTGTAATCGCAATCACTTCACCGTCTGCGACTGTCTCAACTTCTTCTGTCACACCTTTGTAGTTCGCTTCGGCAGCTTGTGAAGCTGTCATTTGACTCGGAAGAGTTTCAGGAATCACTTCGCCTGAGTCAAGTAAGTCTTGAATGTCAGATTTCAAAACATCCGCTTTTGGTCCGTAAATTGCTTGAACACCTTGACCTTTCATCACCAAGCCCATAGCTCCTTCGGCTTTCCATTGCTCTTCTGTACCAACTTTTTCTGCATCTTTAACAGTTACACGAAGACGTGTCATACATGCGTCAACATCAACAATGTTTGCACGTCCACCAAGAAGATTGATAATATTCACAGCTTGAGATGCTTCTGCTACTTTGCCACCAGCTGGGGCAGACGAAGGACTATCTTCTCCATCAGCTGTTTCATAGTTTCCGTTACGTCCTGGAGTTGCGTAGTTAAATTTCTTAATCATGAAGTTGGCAATAAAATACATTCCAACTGCAAAGAGCACTGTTACCCAAACAAAATTAATAATATCCATACCCAAACCAGCATTGATGGCTAGTGGAGTACGAGTCAGAAATTCGATTGAACCAAATGAGTGCATACGCAAGTGAACAATATCTGCCATAGCAAAGGCTAACCCTTGCACAACAGCATACACCAAATAAAGAGGTGTTGCAACAAACATAAACATGTATTCAATTGGTTCTGTAACACCTGTTAAGAAAGTTGCAAGTCCTGTTGCAATCATCATCCCTTTGTATTTATGTTTCTTATCATCATCTACATTTCGATAAATTGCAAAGGCAACCCCCATCAAAATACCAAATGAACCAATCATTTGCCCAACTTTAAAACGAGCTGGAGTAATACTATTTAGAAGATGTTGATATTGGTCAGCGTGTGAACCTTTTAAATTAACAAGGTCTGTTACCCAAGCCAACCATAATGGATCTTGACCAAATACAGTCGTTCCTTTAGCAGCCCCTGTCAACACTTCATATGTCCCACCTAATTGAGTATAGTTGATTGGAATTGTCAACATATGGTGAAGTCCAAATGGTAAAAGAAGACGTTCTAAAGTACCAAACAAGAATGGTGCGAGAATTGGAGCTGTCTTTTGAGAGTTAGCAATCCAAATACCAAAATTGTTGATTCCAGTTTGAACAACTGGCCAAAATACTGCAAGAATCAAAGCCACAATTGTAGAACGTAAAATAACAACGAATGGCACAAACCGTTTACCATTAAAGAATGAAAGCGCATCTGGTAATTTACGGTAATTATAATATTTGTTGTAAGCAGTTGCTCCAACAAAACCGGCAATGATACCAACAAACACCCCCATATTAAGAGCAGGAGCTTCAAGTACACTTACAAAATAATCAGCCACCTTAATGGTTCCACCAAAGACAGTTTTTACAGTAGCTCCTTGTTTTGTAAGAAGGTCTGAAGTTACTCCAAAAAAGACCCCTGTAATACGGTTAATTAAAATAAATGAAAGTCCGGCCGCAAATGCACCACCAGCACGTTCCTTTGCCCAGCTACCTCCAATAGCTAATGCAAACAAAATGTGAAGGTTTCCGATAACTCCCCAACCAATTTGCTCAAGAATACCGCCTGTTGTAACAAGAGCAGCTACGTTTGGATTGATCATTGGAATTGACTTACCAATACTGATCATCAAACCAGCCGCGGGCATTACTGCGATAACGACCATCAGAGCTTTTCCGAATTTTTGCCAAAATTCGAAACTGAATATGTTTTTGAATGTCTCTTTCATCATTCATATCTCCTTATAAAATTTTCCGCAAGCGCTTTCCGCAAACGTTTGCATTTATTTGACTCTTTAATTATATCATATATTTCTATTTTGTAAAGCGTTTTTATATAATATTTTAAAAACTTTCCCTATTTTTTACTTGCAAAGTATAACAGATTAAAAAACATCCCCATTAGAAAAGTGCAGAAAAACGATATTTCCTGCACTTCACGTTTATTCTTGCATAGCATAGCCAACACCACGCACGGTTTTTATGTAACTTTTCTGCCCTGCTATATCAAGTTTACTACGAAGATAACGAATATAGACATCAACAACATTTGTTTCGACTGCTCCTTCGTATTTCCAAACGCGCTCTAACAGCTGTTCACGGCTTAAAGCCTGATGACTGCCCATCAGCGTTGCTAACAAATCATACTCTCTTCTAGTCAAGGAAATTATTTCATTCCCTCGATATACAGTATGATTTTGCACGTCAATGCGAAGATTCCGATAAGATGTTGAAACTTTCATCTGACTACAATGATGATCAATAAAATCACGCCCACGAAAAATAGTAGAAATTTTTTCGACCAAGTCCATCACAATGAAAGGCTCTATCATATAACTAACAGCAAAACGTTGGATTTCCTCAGTATATTTTAAAATAATATCACGATTATCCAATACAATAATGACTGAAGCAGGCTTTATCAAACTTAATTGCTCAGCAAACTCCGTTCCTGTCATATCTTCAAGCATAAAATTCAACAGGAATAAATCGTATTGATTAGCTCTCGCAGATGCTAAAGCATCTTTTCCCGTTTCAAGAAGATCCACTCGATAACCTTCATTTTGCAACTCTAAGCTAATAAATTGTGCTAATTTTTTTTCATTCTCAACTAATAAAATCCGCTTCCCCATAGCTTATCCTATTTTTCATCATACCAAGAATAGTGGTAAATGCCTTCTTTATCCTTGCGTTCATACGTATGTGCGCCAAAGTAATCGCGCTGCGCTTGAATCAAATTGGCTGGCAAGTTTTCTGCACGATAGCTATCAAAATAAGCAATCGCACTAGAGAAAGTTGGTACTGGCACACCCGCCTGAACAGCTAAAGCAACTACATCGCGAACAGCTTGTTGATATTTTGCAGTAACATCCATAAAGTATTCGTCAAGAAGTAAGTTTGCAAGATCTGCATTACGACCATATGCATCTGTAATTTTTTGTAAGAAACGAGCACGGATGATACATCCAGCACGCCAAATAGAAGCAATTTCACCAAATGGAAGATTCCAAGCCTGCTCTTTAGATGCGACACGCAATTGTGAGAAACCTTGTGCATAAGACATGATTTTCGAGAAGTATAGAGCTTGGCGAATTTTTTCAATTAATTCAGCCTTATCCCCATCAAATTTAATAGCAGTAGGTTTTGGAAGAACTTTGCTAGCTTGAACACGTTCTTCTTTATAAGCAGAAATATAACGTGCAAAAACAGACTCCGTAATAAGTGGAAGTGGAACACCAAAATCAAGAGCTGATTGGCTCGTCCATTTACCCGTTCCTTTATTTCCAGCTGCATCCAAAATGTAATCAACGATTGGTCCATTTTGTCCTTCATCATCTTTACGTGTCAAAATATCAGCAGTGATTTCAATCAGATAGCTATCCAACTCACCCTTATTCCATTCAGTAAAGATTTCAGCCATTTCTGCTGCTGAAAATCCAAGCAAGTGCTGCATTAAATCATAACTTTCTGCAATCAATTGCATATCGCCATACTCAATCCCATTGTGGACCATTTTTACATAATGACCTGCACCATTTGGTCCGATATAAAGATCGGAAGAGCGTCGTGTAGGGAAAGAGTGTAGATCTCGGTG
>OMGS01000706.1_pt1 | contig 15343 bp, 14 predicted proteins | sample 1646081 | NCBI WGS metagenome assembly OMGS01 (sample SAMN05578591, study PRJEB25193) | human gut metagenome | biome: Human Microbiome; feature: human-associated habitat; material: feces | host: Homo sapiens | place: USA:Birmingham | reverse complement strand
TCTACACTCTTTCCCTACACGACGCTCTTCCGATCTGAACAGCACGTAGCGGTAACTCGAATTGTCCAGATAGGCTCTGAGCAGATGCGTGATGTTGGACAGCACCATCCGTTTGTTTTCTTCCGAAACGACAAAAGGATTCATATTCCAGCACCAGTCGCCGTCCAGCCAGACGCCCGGCGTGAGCTGCCGCAACAGCTCTCGGCAGACGGCGCTTTTCCCCACGCCCATTGCCCCGCCTACGAGGATGAGCTGTTTCTTCATGTCTCCTCCCTAAAAAAATTATGCTTTTTTTGCATGGAACAGCCCGGATGCCCCGAGAAACGGGAAGCAACAGAATCCTAACGGCAGGAAAAGCGGCCATCAGGGAAGGGAAAAGAGCAAGGCGGATCTCCCGAAGGCGTTCAAGCACGCGGCTCCCTTTCCGGGAAAACCTTATGGAGGGGAAACTGTCTGAAAGGCAAGCTTTATCATGAAAGGAACAGGCCGGAAGGGACGGCACACCCTGAAAAGGTACCGTGTACAGGGGCACCCGTCTCAACGGCGGCAACGGCACAAAAAAAGGACACCCTCAACAAAGGATGTCCTTAAAAAATGGCGGAGCGGAAGGGACTTGAACCCTCGGCCTCCGGCGTGACAGGCCGGCGTTATAACCGTCTTAACTACCGCTCCGTGGTGGGCAGTACAGGACTTGAACCTGTGACCCCCGCCGTGTGAAGGCGGTGCTCTACCAGCTGAGCTAACTGCCCTCGTCGGGAGACACTTAAGTATGCGAAACAGGCTCCAGAGTCAAGCGGAATTCATCGAGTAAAAAAAATTTTACAAAAACAAAATATTAACTCATTAATTTTAAACAATAATTTTTTAAAAGCTCGCGCGAATGCCGCACCTCGACTTGCGGGGCGGTTTGCGGAGTGATAGAGCTTAATCAATGACTCAGGGGTAACGGACAGCACAATGAAATTCCCATGGAAACAACTCAGAGCGGCCGCGTTATGCGGCTGTATGCTTTTGGCGGCCCAAAGCGTTTTGGCCCGCGTGGTGGACGGCAACAACATTATGGATCAGCGCATGAGCGAGAACCTCTGCGCCATTACCTTTGATGACGGCCCCTCGCGCAATACGCCCCAGCTTCTGGACATGCTCGACCAGTACGGCATCCCGGCCACTTTTTTTCTGCTGGGCAAGCAGGCTGAACTTCATCCGGACATCGTCCGGCGCATCGTGGCCGAAGGCCATGAAATAGGCAATCACTCCTATTCCCACCCAAACCTCCGCCTGCTGTCATCGGAGCGCAAGGACGAGGAAATCCGCCGTACCGACGCCATTCTGCGTTCCCTGGGGGCCACGCCGCTTTTCCTGCGGCCGCCCTACGGCGCGTTTGACCACAACACCGTGGAAACCGCCGAGTCTCTAGGCCTTTCCGTGGTACTCTGGTCCCTGGACAGCCGCGACTGGAAAGGCCTGCCTCCGGACTACGCCAAACTGCGCAGCACGCGGGGCTATGCCTATCCCACGGGCTCGTTGCGCGGCATCTTTCTTTTTCACGACACGCACAAAAGCACGGTGGACGATCTGCCCCGGATCATTGCGGACTTGCGCGCGGGCGGCTGCCAGCGTTTCGTGACCGTGAGCGAATACCTGGAAGGCGTGCTGGACCCGGAACCCGGCCTGCTGATGACCCGGCGGCCCGTGGGCGAAGAGCCGGGCCAGATGCCTCTGGCGGCCCGTCATACTGTAGAGGGCGTGGAAGAATCCGCGGAACTGCCGCCGACCCGCGGCTGGCCCGCAGGAACGGGTCCGCTGCCTCTGGCCCGCAGCAGCAAGCCCTGGCAGCCCGAAAGCAATGCCGCGCCTTTCAGCGGGCAGGCCCTGGACCAGCATGAACGGGGCGGCGCCTCGCCGCAGTCGACCCTGCCCGCCGGGCTGTCCCTGCGCCCATCTGCCCGTGCCGCCACGCCAGCGCCGCTTTCGTAACAGACAGCCGCGACCAGCAATAAATTTTCTCTCCCCGCTTTTCCTGTTGCGCGTTAAGGCTCCAAGTGCCGCGCATTCAAATTCCGGCAACCTGGCTTTATATTGTGAATCCATGACGACCTCCTTTAGTCGCCATGACTCTATCTTTACTTTTTGAGCAGGCGGCACAGAGAGGAATATCCGATGCCGAGGTGTTGCGCGGCCTGTTTCTTGTCCCCGTCGTAGAAATCCATAGTTTTCTTCAAAATGGCGTCACGGGCAATGTCCAGACTTTGCTTGAGCGTCCAGCGCGGATTTGCAAGCTGGTCCGACTCTTGCGGAAAAGAAGGCAGGGGACTGCGGCGCGGCCTGGGGGCAGACGCCGCTGTTGAGGGAAGAGCCTCCACGCCGTCCGTGCTGTGCTCGTTCATAATGCTGGTCAGTAAAGCCGGATCGGGCGGATTGTCCCCAAGAAGAAGCAGGTAGTTTTCCATGATCGCCAGCAATTCTCGCACATTACCCGGCCATTCGTAGCGGCGAAGGCATTCCAAGATAGGCGCGGATAGATCTTTTCTGCTGCAATGGTATTTTTTTAGCAGATTATCCAGCAAGATGGGGATATCCTCAAGACGGCGACGCAATGGCGGCACGCTCAACTTAAATGTGGACAAACGATAATAGAGATCCATGCGGAACAAGCCCGCCTGCACCAACTGGAGAAGAGGCTTGTTGGAGGCGCAGATAACACGCACATCGACCGGGTACATGCGATTTCCGCCGACCCGGAGTACCTCCCGCGTTTCAAGAACACGTAAAAGGCGTAGCTGCGTTTCTTCGCTGATATCGCCGATTTCATCCAGGAAAAGCGTCCCCTTATGGGCCATTTCAAAAAAACCGGCTTTCCCGCCGCGCTTTGCCCCAGTAAAGGCGCCTTCTTCATATCCAAAGAGTTCGCTCTCAATCAATTGCACAGGTACTGCGGAAATGTTGACGGGCACAAAGGGCTTGTTTTTCCGAAGGCTGGCCGCGTGCAGAGCGTGGGCGGCCAGCTCCTTGCCTGAGCCGGTCTCCCCTTGGATGAAGATGTTCACGTCCGACGGCGCATACTGGCGCAGCTTTTCTTTCATTTGCCGCACCGGCTGGCTTTGCCCTTTAATATCCTCAATGGTCGTGCGGGTGGACAAGCCGCGGGAGTACAATTCCTTGTTGATCTTGTTGCTGATGCTTTGCAGTGACGGCGTGTCGCGAAAAAGGCTGACCGCGCACGGCGTATCGGAATATAAGATAAGAGGGTATGTTGTGGCGATGAATGCTTCGCCTCGCAGATCCACCAGCTTGTTTTCCCGGGGCGTCAGATCCCGCAAGGTATCGAGAAGGCCAAGCGGTTGGAAGAAAGAGCTAAAAAACGTTTCTCCCGACTGCGGCGGCACCTTGAGCAACTGGTAGGCCGCTTTGTTGGCAATGAGGACATGCTGTTCCGAATCGATGCAGAGTACGCCTTCCTGCAAATGTTCCATGATCATCATCATGTTGCCGTTGCGGCGTTTGGCCTCGCGCTGGGAATGGGCAAGGTGACGGCCGCGTTTGAACGCCAACTGGATACTCCGTTGCGTGGGCTTGATGATGAACCCCCGGCCGCCATACTCTTCCATACATGCCTTGCTCACGCCGCCGCCGATGAGCACCTTGAAACCCTGCAGCACGCATTGCTGTATGGCCTGCCTCATCATTTCCGGTGAGTCATAGGTAGCGCTTTGCACATTGATGTTCAACAAGCGCTCCATTTCAACAGCTATGGTATCGTGAAATTCGTCCTGGTATGATGCTAATATGATCTTGTCTGAATACTGCTTTGCCACACGCAGTGCTCTGAGTACGTCCATGTCGGAACGTTCGATTTTGACGACAGAGTGCGGCACAGAACGAAAAATGGTGTCGCCCGTGCCGCCGTGGCACAAGATCACTTCAAAGCCGTTATCAAGACATTCGCGCGCCATTTTCGGCCCAGTTTCGAAATTCACAAGTTCATAGCGAATCTCATCGGGTGAATTGGCCATAGCATTTTTGCATTCTTCAATTATCTCATACGAATGTACAAGAAGAGCAAAGCGATATTTTTCCTGCTTCATGACTATATATACCCATATAAAGTAAATGTTATATTAATTTTATTTTATATATCACAAATAAATATATAATTATTATAAATGCTGGACTTTGTGGAATAGATCATTGAAATTGACAACAAGGGCCACTTTACGGATTAGGAGGCCTTTGTAAAATATTTTCTCAAAAATAAGAATAATCTCAAATTTTGTATATATTCTCATTGATGCCAACGTCAAGTCTTATGGCTGGCTCCAATAAAAACAATAAAATCAAGTAGATTACAGTAAAAAATAAGACCATATAAGCTTTGGCACAATTCATGCTGCAATAAATCAACAGCATACCGCATCACTATACCGATATTTTTATTTGCAAACAGGATAATACATTGTCCAGAAGGAGCCATGTATGACTGCTGTTGTTGCCCGCATTACTGTGCATGAGTTGTATAAAACATTGCGTGGAGAGACGGAATTTGCCCTGCTTGATGTGCGCGAGCAAGAAGAATTTTCCAGATCACATCTTTTATTGGCCTGCTGCATTCCCTTGAGCAGACTGGAACTGATAGTCGAACCGCTTGTACCCTGCAAGGAAACACCTGTTTTTGTGATGGATGACGGCCTGTCGGAAGACCTCGACCGGAGTGGCCGCGCCGCTGATGTTCTGAAGGCCATGGGCTACCGTGCTGTCAGCATCATTGACGGAGGGCTGAAGGCATGGAATGAGGCGGGTCTCGTTACCGTTACCGGGGTCGGAGCCCTGAGCAAAGGCTTTGGTGAATACATTGAAGTCGTGCAGGAAACGCCACGCCTGCCCCCCACTGAGATCAAGGCCCTGCTCGACGACACCCGGATCCGGAGCGTTGTCATTGACGTCAGGCCCACCGGCGAATACCGCAATATGAACATACCTGGCAGCATAAATCTGCCTGGTTGCGAAGTAACCTACCGCTTGGCCGAAGTGGTCAAAGATCCCGCCACGACCATTGTCATCAACTGCGCCGGGCGGACAAGAAGCATCATTGGTACGCAAACCTTGATCAACGCCGCTATCCCTAATCGGGTTGTGGCCCTCAAGGGCGGCACAATGAACTGGCAGCTTGCGGGTTTTGAATTGGAATACGGTTCCATCCGGCCGGTACCCCCCATTACGGAGGAAGGCCGTCACATTGCCGAACAGCGTATCCGCAAGGTGGCCGAGACGTACCATGTCCGCTTCATCGAACCTCAGAAGGTTGCCGTGTGGCAGTCGGAGGCGGCCCACAAGACGCTCTATCTTTTCGACGTGCGCCAACCCTGTGAATACGCGTCCAGTCATATCCCGGGTTCGACCTCCGCTCAAGGCGGCCAGCTGGTCCAGGCTACGGACGAATACGCAGCCGTGCGCAACGGGCGCTACGTTCTCATGGACGACGACGAGCTGCGCGCCATCATGACGGCCCACTGGTTGCAGCAGATGGGCTTGCCACAGGTTTTTGTGCTGAAGGGAGGCATTTTCAGCGCTGCCGCCGTGTTGGCACCCCAAGGATTGGCCGATGGCGAGGATGGCGTCGAAGCTCATGCCTCCACGGGCGGCATCAGCGTTGCGGAAGCGGCGCGGCAGTTGGAAAGCCAGTCCGGGATATTGTGCATCAATGTGGGAGCCAGCAACCGGCATCGGGTCCGTCATATTCCCGGCGCGAAATGGGTCGCCCGGGCCTATCTGCCGCGGGTGCGCTCACTATCCTCTCAGATCAGGCATATCATCCTGACCGCCGAGGAAAGCGCCCATGCGGAGCTGGCGGCACAAGACGCCCACAACCTCTGGCCGGACGCCGCCGTCAGCTTTATCCGGGGCGGTACCCCCGCCTGGGAAAAGGCGGGCCTGCCCCTTGAAGCGGGCATGCCCTGCGCCCTGTGCGCCGAAGACGACATCTGGTACCGCCCCTATACCGATCTCAATGCCTCAAAAGAAGCCATGCAAGGCTATTTTGACTGGGAATCCGGGCTGGTGGACAAGATCAACGCCGATGGGTGCGTCAACTTTAACGTCAAAAGCCGGTGAATCGGGCTCATCGTAAAGTTGATTAAGGAGTACTGACCATGGAACAACTGCTTGAGTATTTACCCAGCGTCCTGACCTGGTCCAACTTTTTAGTACTTGTTTGCGGTTCCGTCGGCGGGCTTTTCTTCGGCGCCATGCCGGGCCTAAGCCCCACCATGGCCGTGGCCCTGCTGGTGCCCTTTACCTTCTACATGCCGCCAGTGCCTTCCCTGCTCCTACTGGGCGCGGTCTATACCTCTGCCGTGGCGGGGGGGTCCATTTCAGCCATTTTGCTAAGTATACCGGGGGCCCCTGCCTCCATCGCCACCTTGCTTGACGGGTATCCCATGGCTAAACAGGGCCGAGCGCAGGAAGCGCTGTACACCACGTTCTTTTCCTCCCTGATCGGCGGCGTTGTGGGGGCTCTCGCCCTGATCTTCCTCACGCCGCCCATGTCCGAATTCGCCATGCGGTTTGGCCCATCCGAGCTTTTCTGGACAACTGTCTTCGGCATCACTGTCATTGCCGGACTTTCATCGGGGGCCATGCTCAAGGGGCTTTTCGGCGGCGCGCTGGGCCTCTTGCTGGGCTGCATCGGCGAAAGCAACGTCACAGGCGAGGGCCGCTTTATCTTTCATGAGATGCTGACTGCGGGCATAGCCATCGTGCCAGCCCTTATCGGTCTGTTTGCTATTCCACAGGTCGTCGAGATGATGGAGGATTCACATCTCGTTTTTGAAAAATTGAAGGTGCAGATCAAAGGCGGCCTTCTGCGCAAGGTTATCAAAAAACACTCCAAATACCTACGCACCCTGACCCTCGGCAGCATCCTCGGCACCATTATCGGTGTCATCCCTGGGGCGGGCGCGCAGGTGGCTGGCCTGATGGCCTATGACCAGGTGAAGAAGATGGACAAAAACCCGGAGCGCTTCGGCACGGGCGATCCTGAGGGCGTCTGCGCCAGCGAATGCGCCAACAACGCCACAGTGGCTCCGGCCTGCATTCCGCTTTTGACCCTGTCCATCCCAGGCAGTCCGACGGCGGCCGTTCTTTTGGGCGGGCTGCTGATTCAGGGGCTGCTCCCTGGGCCTGAACTGTTCACCAAAAACGCCGACATCACCTACCCCTTCATCATCGGCATGTTCATCGCCCAGTTTTTCATGTTTGGTTTCGGCATCCTCGCCTCGCGCTATACGCATGTCGTGAGCAATGTGCCCAACTACATGATGTTCGGCATTGTGATGATCCTCTGTGTCTTTGGCTCTTATTGTGTACAGAACAGCTTTGCGGATGTCCTTATCATGTTTTGTCTGGGTGCGCTGATGCTGCTGTTCAAAAAACTGGGCATCCCCAGCGCGCCCATCGTGCTGGGCATCATCCTCGGCCCTCTGGCGGAAGAGAATTTCCTGCGCGGCAGACTGATCGCCAATACCGACGTGGGGATGTGGCAATATTTCTTTAGCGGCTCGCTGAATCAGACGCTCATCGGTCTTTGCCTGCTGTCGCTGGTCTATGCCGTTTACGGCGAGATCAGGTTTGCCCGCAGGGCCAGGGCCAGGCTCGCCGCCCAGCAAAAGGAGGCCACCCATGCCTAAGGAATTCGCCGCCGCTCTGACTATGACTCTCATCATCGTCTTTTTTGCTTTTTATCTGGACGGCCCGCAAGACGAGCAATCCCTGCTGGTTCCCCAGTTTCTTCTGTATCTGATGGGGGTTTTTAATGCGGGGCAATATATCCTGGCCTTTCTCCGCAACAGGCAGAAGATCGACAGCGTGCTGACGCTCAGGGGCTATCCGCTAAAACGGGTGGGAACTCTGTGCGCCCTCACAGTGCTGTATATCGCCGTTTTGGAATGGATGGGCTTTTATCTGGCTTCCTTCATCTATCTGATAGTCGTGTCACTGATCGCCCAGCCCATGGCGGTCACTCCCGCAGGCGCGCTCAAACGATCGGCTGTCGCCTTTGCCTGCATCGGCTTCCTGTATCTGCTCTTTACCGTGGGGCTGACCGTCCAGATCCCCAAAGGCTTTATGCCGTTTTAAAGGTTGTCCGGTTTCCGCAGGAAACCTCATGGCTTTCTCAATCTCTAACAAAGGATGGATGGTATGAACCGCATTTTCCGCTTTGTGCTTTGCGCCGCGCTCCTGTTGCTGCCGGCGGGGCGCGTGGCCGCAGGCCCGGCCGACGACTACCCCTCCGGGCCCATCACGGCCGTGTGCACCTATTCCGTCGGCTCCCAGACAGACGTGCAGGCCCGCATCGGCGCCATGCCAGCTGAGAAATACTTTGGCCAGCCTATCGTCATCCTGAACAAGGCCGGTGCGGGAGGCCTGACCGGCTGGAACTGGTTCATGGACCGGGGCAGCCGCGATGGTCTGACCATGACCGTTTACAACCTGCCCAACTTCATCGCCCAGTCCATCGTTAAAAAGAACGCCAAGTACAGCATCCGCACGCTTGAGCCTCTGGCCAATTTTGCCGCGGACCCGGTGGTGCTCTTCGTGCCTAAGGATTCCCCGTTCAACAGCGTGGCCGACGTGGTGGCCTACGCCAAGGCAAATCCCGGCAAGGTCACCCTGAACGGTTCGGGCCTTTTTGTGGGGCATCACATCGCTCTTCTGCTTTTGCAGAAAGAAGCGGGGATCAATCTGACCTATATCCCTGAAAAGGGCGGCTCTGATTCCCTGCAATCTGTCTTGGCGGGCAAGGTCATGGGCAGCTTCAACAACCTGTCCATCGCCATGCGCGCCCCGGACAAGATCAAGGTCCTGGGTATCGCCGACCTGCAACGTCATGAGTTCATGCCCGAGGTACCAACCTTCATTGAACAGGGTTACAAGACCTTGGATGACGCCACAACCAACTTCCGCGGCTATGCCCTGCCCGTGGGCGTGGACAAGGCTATTGTGGAAAAGGCCGCTCAAAAGGTCTATGAAATGCTCAATGATCCCATTGTAATCGAGAACATGAAGAAAACCGGCGTCCCGTACCACATACTGGACCGCCAAGCCATGCTCAAGATATTTGAAAAGCGCGAAGCGATCCTCAAAGATCTGCTCCAGGCTTTTGTTGAACAGTAAATCAGCCCGTCCCCCGGCCCGGTGGAGCATGCAAGGCCCCACCGGGCCCTTTTGTTTGCCGGGGCCGCACCGCCCCTGAGGGATGTATGACAACCGCGGAATTGACAATTTTACTTGTCAGCACGGCCTTCGCCGCCTTCCTGAAAAGCGGGGCGGGCATCGGCACCGGGCTTTTTCTGCTCCCGGCCCTGAGCCTGATCTTCGACCCGTTCAAAGCCCTGGCCGCCACCGCGCCGCTCTTGCTCATCATGGACATCATGGCTGTCGGTTGCCACTGGAAACGCTGGATCGGCCCCCCTGTACTGACGGCCATGACGAGGTTTTCCGTCATCGGCGTGTTGTGCGGCAGCCTGGCCGTGCCGCATCTGCCCGCCAACATCCTGAAAATATTGATCGGCATCATTGGCGTGATCTATGCTCTGAGCAACCTCTTGCCCTTCCGGGGCCCGCGGTATCTGACCTCTCGTCTGCCGGCCTCATTCGCGGCAACAGCCATGCCCGCATATCTGGCTTCCTTTCTGGGGGGGCTGTTCAACGTCGTCAATGCAGGCAGCGTGTTCTACGCTTTCAGCATGGTGCATCTCAAACTGGAGAGCCGGGTTTTCGTCGCCACCTGCTGCGCGTTGATCCTGATCAGCAATTTCGTCAGAGCCGTCGGCTTTTCCCTGAACGGCATGCTGCCGCCCGACCTGATCATCATCGCCCTGAAGCTGATCCCCGTCATCGCCGTCTTCAGTTGGATGGGCAGCAGGATTGTGGCCCGCTGCCCGCCGGCCTTGTTTCGCAATCTGGTTTTCCTGCTGATCCTGGCCATGTGCGCCAAAACGCTTTCATCAGCGTTCTGACGCAGTCACGGCCCCCATGCGCGGCATGCCCCATCCGGCAGGCAGAGAAAGAAAGCCCCCGGCTCATTTATGGGGAAATCGCTCTTGGGCAAAGCCGGAACCGGCATGCAGATTGAAGAGTATATCCGTTCCTGCAATGCGGAACGGTTTCAAAAAGACTCGGCCGGCTTTTCCCGATACTCGACCGGGGAAAGCCGGCCGCTTGCGGTACATCAGACGGAGGATTTTTACCAGTCCGCTTGACGGGGGCAGGCTATTGCAAAGGCCGCCTGTTCCACATCCTGAGGCTGCGAGACATGAACGCCGCCTGTTAAGCTGCCCTCAACGCACGAGGAGGTACCCGCTTCAGGATAATCTGTTTCTGAAATCCGCATAGCCGAACTCGCGCAGCAGGCGGAAGCGGTTTTCCCCACTCGCGTTCCCGGCCTTGCAGATGCCGATGGACGGCAGGCGCAGGCCGTTGAAGGTCGTGGTCTTGACCATGCTGTAAATGGCCATGTCCCCGAATACCAGACGCTGCCCGGCTTCCAGGGGCGCGGCAAAGCCGTATTCGCCGATCACGTCCCCGGCCAGGCAGGACTTGCCCGCCAGGCGACAGGTCCAGGCTTGTTCCCCGGCGGCCCCGGCGCGCGCGGTCGCCCCCTCATGGCGGTAAAAGACCTCCGGCCTGTAGGGCATCTCCAGCACATCGGGCATGTGGCAGGCGGCGGAAACATCCAGCACGGCCACGGGCATGTCGGCCATGACCACATCCAGCACCGTGGCCGTAAGCCAGCCGGCGTTAAGGGCCACGGCCTCGCCCGGTTCCAGATAGATCCGGGCGTCATAGCGTTGACGCCAGCGCGTCAGGCAGGCGCAGAGCAGGTCCAGATCATAGCCCGGCTTGGTAATGTGATGCCCACCGCCCATGTTGATCCAGCGGCAAGCGGGTAAATACGGCCCGAATTTTTCCTCCACGGCGTCCAAGGTACGGGCCAGGGCGTCGGCCCCCTGCTCGCAGAGAGTATGAAAATGCAGGCCGGAAATGCCCTCCAGGTCGGCGGGGTCGAAATGGCGCTGGCGGATGCCCAGACGCGAGCCCGGCGAACAGGGGTCATAGATGGGCACCGCACCTTCGGAATGCTCGGGGTTGAGGCGCAGGCCGCACTCTATGGGATTTTCAGCGCGGCGCGCACGGTTGTGAGCTTCAATGACGGGCCGGAATTGCCGCCACTGAGTCGGGGAATTAAAGACAATATGGTCCGCCAGATCCAGCAGCTCGGCGATTTCCGCCTCGGTCCAGGCGGCGGCGAAAGCATGCACTTCACCGCCGAACTCCTCCCGCCCCAGGCGCGCTTCATCCACGGAGCTGGCGCAAACGCCCCAAAGCGGCCCCACGCCCGTGCGCGAGAGCAGCGGAAAGGTGGCCCAGGCCGCATAGCCCTTAAGGGCCAGCAGAATTTTCGCGCCGGTGCGGCGCTGCACCTCATCCAGAATGGCGGCGTTGGCCGCCAGACGCGCCTCGTCCAGCACGAAGCAGGGGGAAGGGACAGGGGTTTCGTCCGAAAAAAGGAAGTCCAGGCAGTCCATGTATGTTCCTTTGCAGCGGCACCTTGCGTCCGCGCCGCAGTCAGGCTTTTTAGAGAAGAGAAACGCGGGCTTGTCTCCTGCTCCCTGGCTATCGCGGCCCACGGGCGCCGACGCTTAGACCGCCCCCTGCCGCACGCCAGACCGACGGCTATCGATAAATCGGGGAGCCACTTCGCCAGAAGTTGACGCGCGGCGATTCCGGGGTGCAGCTCGCCATGCGAGCAAGACCCGTTATACGCCGCGTTGTCGCGTTACGTTGTTAGGGGGATGATCCGGGGGGAATGCAAAGGGGGCCTGTTAGGGGGCTGCGCCCCCTCCGAGGCCCCCTTGCCGCACGCCGCGTAGGCGGCCCAAACGCCGGCAGGCGGGAAATCTCCGTGCCCAAAGGGCACTCATACCGCCAGGCCCCGCTCTTCCAGGTCTGGATATAAACGCCGCCCTGGCGGCCTCATCCAACTCTACTCCATTTCCACACACTGCCACGGCAGCCCGTAGACGTTCAGATCCGCCATGAAGGGATCAGGGTCAAACTGCTCCATATTCCAGACGCCGGGCTCGCGCCACTTGCCTTCCACGATCATCTTGGCGCCGATCATGGCGGGCACGCCCGTGGTATAGGAAATGGCCTGGGAACCCACCTCGGCATAGCAGGCTTCGTGGTCGCAGATATTGTAGACGTAAACGGTCTTTTCCTTGCCGTCCTTGACGCCGCGCATGAGGTCGCCGATGCAGGTCTTGCCCTTGGTCAGCGGGCCCAGGGAGGACGGGTCGGGCAGCAGGGCCGAAAGAAACTGGATGGGCACGATCTCCCGACCCTGGAAGCGCACCGGGTCGATGCGGGTCATGCCCACATTGCCGAGCACCTTGAGGTGGTTGAGATAGTTGTCCGAGAAGGTCATCCAGAAACGCGCCCGGCGGATGCCCTTGAGGTTCCGCACCAGGGATTCCAGCTCCTCATGGTACATGAGGTAACATTTCTTTGTGCCGATGCCGTCCGGAAAATCGTAGTTCATGGACCAGGCCAGGGGGTCGGTTTCCACCCACTCGCCGCGCTCCCAGTAGCGGCCCGGCGCCGTGACTTCGCGGATGTTGATTTCCGGATTGAAATTGGTGGCAAAGGGCTGGCCGTGATCCCCGGCGTTGCAGTCGATAATATCCAGCACGCGCACTTCGTCCAGCTCGTGCTTCAGGGCCCAGGCCGCGAAAACGTTGGTCACGCCCGGGTCAAAGCCCGAACCCAGCAGGGCCGTGAGCCCGGCTTCGCGAAAGCGGTCGGCATAGGCCCACTGCCACTTGTATTCAAACTTGGCCGTGTCCAGGGGCTCGTAATTGGCCGTATCCAGATAGTGCACGCCGCATTCCAGGCAGGCGTCCATAATGTGCAGATCCTGATACGGCAGGGCGAGATTGCAGACCAGATCCGGCTTGACCTGCCGGATCAGCCGACAGAGTTCCGGCACGTTGTCCGCGTCCACCTGGGCGGTGTCGATGTCCACGCCCGTGCGGGCCTTGACGCTGCGCGCCACGTCCGTGCAACGGGACAGCGTGCGGCTGGCCAGGGTGATCCACTCGAAAACGCCGGTTTCCTTGGCCGCCTGGGCGCACTTGTGGGCCACCACGCTGCCCACGCCGCCCGCGCCGATGATCAGGATCTTCGCCATATCTGCTCCTTCTTTCTCCAAATGATAACGCCGTCGGAGACCCGAGATTCCCCTGTTCCGGAAGCCTGTTTCCGGAGCGATTCACGTTTGAAATGACTGCATTGCTCTGTAAAAATTTCTCTGCAAATCCTTGCCACGAAGTGCTGGCGGGCTTTGCTCGCCGTAACCCAGTGTTCCAAATGTTAAATTCTCTATGGTCCGGAACAGACCGCATCGTCAAGCCGCAACGTCGCTCTTGTCCCCGTCCAGCGTCAGCACGTGCGCGTAACGGCCGCTTTTGCGGGCCTGCTCCGCCAGGGCCGCGCCCTCGCTCCGGCAACGCGGACAGGCATGGCGCGGAATCAGCAGGCAAAGGGAACGGTCCACCCGTTCCGAGTTGGTTTCAATGCGGCCCAGGCCGGAACAGTCCGCGCAGAGCCGCCAGGCCTCGCGCTGGCTTTCGCGCAGCATGTCCGTGTCGTAAAAAATATGCTTGCTCCGCACCCACCAGCCGTCTTCCTCCCGGCCTTCGGCGGGTTGTGCCGGAGGCCGCCGGTAGAGTTCCGCAATCTGGTCGCAGAGCTTGGCGATATACTGGCCCACTTCGGGCCGCTGGCGGGTGGAGGACGGGGTCCAGCCCGGCTCGCGGATGTCTTCCGCCGAAAGTCCGGCCAGAGCCAGACAGATGCCCATATTAACATAGGGCAGCGCGCCCCGGATGGCGTAACCGCCTTCCAGCACGGCGATGTCCGGATTCAGGGCCTTGTTCAGGGCCGCGTAGCCCTGGGCCGACAGGCGCATATTTGCCAGCGGGTCGGTGAAGTGATTGTCCTGTCCGGCGGAATTAATGACCAGATCCGGCTTGAATTCGGCCAGAATGGGCAACACGGCATGCTCGACGGCGTAAAGGTAGCCCTCGTCCGAGGTTTCCGGCGGCAGGGGGATATTGATGGTCTTGCCCAGAGCCGCCGGGCCGCCGCATTCCTGCGGAAAACCGGTGCCGGGATAGAGCGTGCGGCCGTCCTGGTGCAGGGAGATGAACAGGGTGTGCGGATCATTCCAGAACACATCCTGAGTGCCGTCGCCGTGGTGCACGTCCGTGTCCACGATGGCGATGCGCAGGGGCCGACCGTCGGGATGGGGATAATGATCGCGGATGTACTCCACCATCACGGCTTCGTTGTTGATGTTGCAGAAGCCGCGATTGCCGTGGACCACGCGCATGGCGTGGTGTCCGGGCGGGCGCACCAGGGCGAAGGCCTTGTCCTCTTTTTTTTCCAGCACCAGGCGCGCGGCGGCGATGGCGCCCCCGGCGGACGCCAGATGGGAATCCGTGCTCACCGCGCCCACCGAGGGCAGGCAGAAGTGGACGCGCGCCAGTTGGGCGTGGGAGGCAAAAGAAGGCCGGTATTCGGTGATGCCCGGAATGTCGAAAAGGCCCTCTTCCTGCAACTGGTCGCGGGTGTAGAGCAGGCGTTCCTCGCGTTCCGGATGGGTGGCGGAAATGGCCCAGTCGAAAGCCGGAAAAAAGACCACCCCCAGACGGCGGGCGGCCACAAGGGGCTCAGTCATCGGACTCGTCCATATTTTCGAAAATATCGGCCCCGTAACGGGCATCGGAAACCATTCTGCCGAAAAAGCCCTGGCCCAAGCCGAAGGCCAGATTGCTTTCCGCTACGGCGGCGAACAATGGGCCGTTGCCGTCGTACAAGGCGAAACAGCCGCCGCTGCCCTCGCTGCGACGGAAGACCGCGCAGTGCAACAGGCCGGGATCGCCCAGACGGCTGACGATCTCATAGTCGCCGGACTGCTTGCCCAGAGCCAGAATATCGTTCAGGACGTCGTCCTGGCGCGGCTCAAAACGCAGACGGCTTCCTTCCGCGAGGAGGGTGTACATTTCGCTCATGCCGGGCTCCTTATGCTTCCGGTTCCGCGTGAACCGGGATTCTAGTACTGTGAATGCTTAACATTGCACTGTAGGCCGCCGCGAGCAAACCGAAAAACGTGTTTTTCGGCGCAACGACGTAACACGTAATACGAAGTTTACGTGTTGTATTGCACTAGGGCCTGTTAACGCTATTTCAGAGCTATAACAATTAACGCAAAGACGACAAAGGCCAG
>OMGS01000699.1_pt1 | contig 15569 bp, 14 predicted proteins | sample 1646081 | NCBI WGS metagenome assembly OMGS01 (sample SAMN05578591, study PRJEB25193) | human gut metagenome | biome: Human Microbiome; feature: human-associated habitat; material: feces | host: Homo sapiens | place: USA:Birmingham | reverse complement strand
CGAGATGTGCGGACGTGACTGGAGTTCAGACGTGTGCTCTTCCGATCTTGGTTAAATTATTCTTACTTGCATATTCTTCAAGGATTTTCTTTTGATTAACGATTGAGTTACTTTCTCCTTCAAGTTCATCATCTCGACTTAATCTCTCATAGAGTGCTGTTATCTTTTCAACATTCCTCACTTTTTCCTCCTTCCTCTTAATTTCTTAAATAAAAAAGAATTAAGAAGTACATATTTCACTAAAACAGTGATTAAGTGTTCTTCTTAATTCTATTACTCCAGCCGCCTGCTTGTAAATGGCATACTGCTTCACCGCAATACTTTCCGGATTGCGCATCTCCAGTCGTTCAAACAAAATATCCAAGGGTGACTGGTATTCCTCATCGTCCTCTTTTACCTGGGCAGAGCCTAACATTTCCATGATCATGGAGAAGTTCTGTTCCTCCGGCGGCGCTTCATGTAACAGATATAACATCAGCGCCTGAAGCAAAGCAGTCTCACTTTTCTCCCAGAACGGATCCGAACTCTGCGCCCCTTTTGGCGTGGTGTTTCGGATCAGGTTGTTGATGAGTTTTAGCACATCCTTGTCATCCCGCACATAGGCAAAGGGATTATAACAAAAGGACGTTTCCGGGTTAATAAGATCAAACACCCGCACCTCATACCCTTCCCGCTCCAGCAGTCCTCCGGTTTTCCGAAGAAGTTCTCCCTTTGGATCGGTAATCACCATGGAACAGTTGCACTGCATAATGTTGACTACGGCGTATACCCGGCTTTTTCCCGCGCCGGAACCACCCACGACCAATACATTTAAATTCCGTTTGTGTTTATAGCAGTCCAGCCCCATCCGGAAGTTTTGGGTTAAGATCAGATTTTGGGTGTACCGCTTATCCCGGTAACGCTTGCAGACGGAAGCAGCATCGCCCCACTTGGCAGAGCCATGCTCCACCCCTCTTCGATAATTTCTCTTCTGGGAATAATAAATACCGATGCCTAACACATAGGCGATAGTGAATGTGAACACACACCGCAGTGTGTACGGTGTATAGGTGATAGAAAATGGCTGATCCAGTTTTTCGGTCAGCACTTGTAAGATTTGTAACAGATTGGTATCCGGCTCGATAGCACAGGCGGTGATGGCACCTGCCCACCAGACAACAGGCAGAAACAACAGCCATACCCAAAGGTCAGAACGTTTGCATGCTACCTCTGCAGGCTTCTCTCCTTCTTCTCTTTTTCATCTTTTGGCACTTCGTTTGCTGGTCCGTCTACCCTATGAAAAGAATCCACACCGGGAACGATGGCAAGGCTCCGCCCATTCTCCCAATGCATGTGAATCTGTCCGGCATCATCGATAAATGCTACCGTTCCCTGCAATCCCGGCGGCATCCCTGCCTCATCCATAAAGTCCAGGCAGAGCCTTGTTCCTTTCGGATACCGCTTTCGTAATTGTTCCACTTGTTTTTGATTATACATCCTCATAGACATCCCTCCCTTCTGCTACCAGAAGAAGCGCCTGCTGGTGTTTGGTTTCATGACCTTTAAGATCACGCTGTCAATGCCATCGCTGTATCTGCCCATGGCCAAATACTTGTCCCGCAGCCGATTGAGGGCATTGCGAAGTTCCCTCTGTTCCTCTATGGTGATGGGAAGCCTTTTCTCGGAAAGTTCATAGGAACGGACTTTCTGCATCATGGCTTCTGTAGCTGGGCGAACCTTTCCCATCTGACTCTGGGCTGCCAGTTCGTCTTTTAATGCCACCGTAAACATGTTTTTCATGATGTTGTCTGTTTTCAAATAGTGATCTGCCATCTTCGGCACCTCCTTTGTTACACCCAACATACCACAAGAACCTCACAATAGCTATCCCTACGGCGGAACTTCTTTCAGAACTTACCGCTCCGGCTGTTTCTCTTTTTTCTCCTTCTTCGGTGCCTGCTTTGGCGGTTCCTCAAAGGAAAAATCATCCTTCGTAAAAGTCTGCTCCTGTTCCCCGAAGTTCCGTTCCATATGGTTGCGGATGGTATAGGCTGCCTGACGCACATCATTTAAAAAGCCACGCAGTTCCTGGGGATCTTTCTGCCCATTCGCCTGCATCTCTGCCACTTTTCCAAACTGGAAACCGGACACCTCTGCCCCATACCGCTTGCCGATTACATAGGCGGCACAGTATGCCTGGGCATTGACTTTCCTCCTCACATAATTCCCATCATGCTGGTCTAATGCTGCACACGCCAGTTCCCGGTTCACTGCATGGAACGTTGTATTCTCATCCATGCCATTGCGCACATAGACAGTACGCTGTTTTGGGATATACTGTGCCTGGATGCCTTCCGGCAGATTGTCTGCAATCTGCATCCGCACTGGCTGATCCTTTAAAACTGCATGGATCAGTTCTTCCATGGAACGCTGCGGACGTTCCTCCAACGGTTTCCCACTCATCTGGCTGATGTCAAAGCCCTTACTGATGGTATAGCCTGTCCGCATCTCTCCGTCTTTTTCATATTCGGTGCTGACCATATAGGTGTATCCATGCACCCCGGATTTTGGGGAACGGTTCTCTGCCTTCCAGTAATCATAAGACTTTACCACGGTTGCCTGTGGATTCTGTCCGTAAATCAGCAGAAGGTTGGGCGTTTTCTGAGTGTTGCACTGTGCCATAAAATCCAAGAATCCTTTTAAAGATTCTCCATTTTGGAACACTGCCTGCGCCTGGGCGTCAACCTCTGCCCACACTTCTTCCCTCTGCTGTTTTTTCATGGCTGCATACTCTTCTTTTGACAGACGCTGCTCTACCGCCTGTTCTTCCCCTGCTCCACCTGGGATCATACTCGTTAAATCCATATCGCCTTACCTGCCTTTCACTTTTTTCTTTTTTCTCTGCTGGTTTCTCGGTTTTCTCCGACTCTTCTGTGTCTGCCCGCGCTGTTTCTGCTCGGCTTCAATCTTCTTTAGTTCCTGCCGGACAGAGGGCTTGTCCCTTTTCCAGCTAGTTTCCTGCCCGGAAAAAGAAGCGCTGTTGTGCGAGGAAGGTTCGGACAGATTCTCTGCCTTCTCCGCCTGGGTAAAATTTTCCCCCGAAGGAGAAACTTCCCCTACATCAAACAAATGCTCTTCTTCATCCAGTTCAAATTCAATGGTCCCTTCCGGCAGCACCACCTTTTCGGTTTTCACCGGAAGTTCCTCTTTTGCCTCGGTTTTCTCAGTAAACTCTGCATCGATCACACGCTCTGCTTCCCGGACTTGTGCTTGCTCCACAACCGCTTCCCCGGTTTCGGATTTTACAAAGTCCAGATTCATCTTGTCCAGCACCCGGTTCACCTTCGCTGCATCATCGGCAAACACCATGATTTCTGCTGACTTGGGATTTTTCTTATCCCGGATGACCACATACAACAGTCCTCTGGATTTGGCTTCCCCGGCAAACTCCCGTAACCTGTCATGGGGAATGGTGAAAAACTTCATTGCCCGCTGTTCCTTTAACATCCGAAGCAGGTTGGTTTTTCCCCTGGTCTTTTTCTGATCCTTCACTACCGCTACAATCAGCACCGCCAGATTTTTTGCAATGCTCCCGCTGATTCGTAAGGTATGTTCCATGCCTTCCATGGAATACCGGACAATCTGATCCGCCGCATCACCGCCATAGTTCATACGCGCTCACCTCCTTACCGATTCCGTTCTGCCTCTCTTCGCTGTTTCCCTGACACTTCCTGTACCTCCTCCTGTTCTTTTGCCTGCCTTAACCGCTCTTCCATTTCCAAGGACTGTTTTTCAATCTGCTGGCTTAAGCGGATTCTCTTACGAAGTTCTTTTAATTCCCCATTGATTTCCCGAATGCGCATACCTCCCGGTTTTTTCCGGTATAATTCTCTGCGCTCTTTCATCAAAGAAAGTACCTGTTCTTCCAAGGGTTTCCGGTATGCTGCCAGCTCTTCCCTGGTGGTAATCTCTTCTTTTTGCAAAAACTCCATCTGGCAAATCCTTTGGTCCAGCCTCCGAATATCGGAACGCACTGCATAAGGAATCCGCTTGGGCTTCTTCGGAAATACCCCCATCTGATACAAATAAGAATAGTAAAGTCTCTGAAGTCCGGTGAGTTTCCGTCTTGGAAACTGCATCTGCGTGTTTCCATACACTTGCTGAATCTTTGGACGCAGGATCTTCTCCCGGATTTCTGCCTCCCCATATCCTTTTCCCAAGGAACGCAGACGGATATACCGCTCCATCCCCGGTGTCTTTAATGATGGGTACTTCCGATTTAATTTCCACGCATAGCCTCGTTTCTCCATTTCTCTTACAAACTGACTCCTGGAAAAACTCACGCCAATGGCTTCCCGGATATCCATGCGAGTAGCAGTCCTCCAAGTGGGCTTCCCTTCTGCCTCTGCTTTCCACTGGGCATAGTGCATGGCTTTTCCCTGATTCGTCTGGATCACCGAAAGACCATATTTTCTGCATAATTGATCGGAAATCTGACGCACTTCGGTAAAATAACTTTTGGCATTGCTGTGGTATTTTCTCCCAGCTACCATACTCACTGAATTCCACACCAGATGATTATGGTAATGCTTCGTATTTAAGTGAGTAGTGATCACGACCTCATACTGCCCTTTCAAAAGCTGCTCTGCCAGTTCCTGTCCAATGAGATATGCCAGTTCCGGAGATACTTCCCCTTCTGCAAAACTCTGTACCAGATGGTATCCCTGTACCCCTTCTTTTTTATGGAAACGCTCTTTTGTCTTTACCATGTCCACATAAGCATTTTCACAGGTACACCCAATGGCATCTTCAAAAATGGTCTGTTCCATCTTTTCCCGGTTTAATGCATAATCGATGGCTTCTTCCAGGGAGCCGGCACTCTTGGTTGTCTTTGCCCGGTCTTTCACATATTCAATGGAACGGTCCAGGCGGTGGACGGGGAGAACGCTGGTATATGCCATCTACCATTCCTCTTTCACCAGACGCCAGGTCTCTTTGGAAATCCGAAGCATTTCCTGTACGCTGGCTTCCCCTGCCATTCCTGTTCCATTGGCGACATGAGCCAGCTGGTTCGCATTGTTGCAAAGCCCCGCAATCTTTCGAAGAAGTTCTGCATGATGCTCACAGGGCTTCGTCTGCAGTTGTGCGCCTAAGATCAGGGAACGTAAGAATTCTTCCCTGCTTAATCCACTCTTTGCTACCTGTCCGTCCAGATGCCGAAGTTCTTTTGCATTCAACCGTACCGGAACCACATGGTTTCGTTTTCTCATTCGACCACCTACCTTTTCTTCTTTTCTGCTGTCTCTAAGGGATACACCTGGATTCCTCTACGCTCCATCTGCCAGAGGAATTCCCCGATTTCCCAGACCTGCCCATTCACATCTACCTGCTTTTCATCCACAAAGCGGCAGATCCCAATCTCTTTCGTTCCGTCCTCCGCCATCATGCAAAGACTTTCCACATCCAAAAGGGAGAACCGCTTTGTCCCTTCCATATCTCGGAACTGGATCTGTTTTGGTTCTCCCTGTTTTTGTCTGCGTATCCGCATCTGCTCCATCTGCTGATCTTCTCTCTTTCCAGCAACCACACAGCACATCAGTCCAATACCAAAGGCTGCGCCTGTCATTGCCCCAAGAGCCATTCCTGCAAAAAACATTTTACTTCTCTCCTTTCTCAATGATCGGGGGATTGGGGTTCTCCCCAAAGTGCGTTTGGATATCCAAACGCTATGCTTGCAAAACCAGTCGCATTTTGCTTCGTCCCCTCTGAACCTATCGTTTTTCGGAATTATTCGTTTTCTTTGATTTTGCTTAACCCATCCAGCGTGGTACAGATGATATGGAGTCTGTCAGCCATGCTGATCTCCGTGTTCATCGTCCCGGTGGTCTCTTTTCCGCAGACGACCACCATCCTGCACCGTCTTAAGATCTGATGGGACATTCTCCGCATAGCCTGCATATCCTCCGCATCCCCATCATCAAGGAATGGGGAAAAGCTGTACTGCGGACAGATCGGCACATATCCCAGTTCGTAGATCTTCCGGCAGTACCGCTGTACTTTGGTCTTTCCCTCTTCTGCAGAGCAGCAGACATAAGCAAGTGCCTGTTCCAATACGACCATCTCCTTTCCTGGCCGGACAGGTTTCCTCTGCCCGGCGTTTTTCCAAAAAGAAACACCCACAAAGCATTCCGCTCTGTGGATGTCTTGTGGACATCTGGATTCTTTTCTTCTCTTTTTCAGATGTCTGCCAGACATCCGGCTACTGTGGTTCTTTGTTTTCCGCTTCTTCCCCAGCTTCCAGTGCAATGCGGACACGGTCGCTTCCCAGCTTATAATACGCATCGGTCACTTCAATGCCGACTGCCTGAAACCCCGACTCTGCCGCCGCAAGGATGGTAGTACCAGCTCCGGCAAACGGGTCTAAGATCAGGCCGCCCGGCTCACAGATCTGGATGACATCCTTCATCAGCTGGAGCGGCTTTTCTGTCACATGGATGCGGTTCTGGGGATTTCCATAACGAAACACACCCGGAAGGCAGGATACCGGGCGGTTGATCGGCATCGGTCCGTTGCTTCCCCATACAATATATTCTGCCTGCTGGCGGAATCTGCCTTTCTGCGGACGGGAGTTCCCCTTGTCCCAGACGGCAGTCCCTCTCCAAATCCACCCTGCCCACTGGAGGGCATCGGTGATGGACGGGTACTGTCTCCAGTCAATAAAGAGGCAGATCGGAGCCCCTCTCTTGCAGGCTTTCCGCACATCGTACAGCCATTCTGCCATCCAGTGGGTCCAGGAACGCTGGTCTTTATTATCCCCATCAAAATCCGGCAGGGCATTTTCTGCTTTCATGCTGCTGTACTTCTGGTTGGTAGTTCGGTTGCGTTCGTTCTGCTTGGTTCCCCCGGACGCATAGGGCGGATCGGTTATAACTGCATCAAAGATCCCCGGCTGGAATCCTTTGACCAGTTTTAAGGTATCTCCATGCAGGATACGCCAGTTCTCCCCTCCGGCAGACTCATCCGGCACACAGTCCGGTTTTAAAAGATCTTCAAGTTTCAGGGTATTTCCCATAGGCATCATCCTTTCGGTCACTTATTTTCCAGATTTCTCTGGAAGTGCTTTTCTTTATGGAACTGCTCATCGGCAGGTATCCTCTTTTTTCAGTGTTTCTTTTCTTGGCGTTCTGGGCTGTTCACGGTGGTCCGACAGCTCGGTTTTCACGTATTCGCTGATGATTCCCAGTGCTTCATAGTAATTGCTGCTCTTGTGGACACGGTCTGCCATCTCGTTGGCCTGTTCGGACATCCCGGCACATCTGAGCAATCTTGAGGCATCCCCAAGGATTGAGAAAATATTTCCGTCATGCCCTAAGAGCTTCAGCTTCGGACGGGACGGATTTGGTTTCGGCTGCTGTTCCTGCATCTCGTTTTCTGGTGCTTTCACCTGTATCTGGAAATCCGAGCCGGCACCGACATAGAAATGTAAGTATAATTCACCGCCGTCTACCTTGATCTCCCGTTGTTCCAGACTTTCTCCCCAGCCATCGCTGTACTGGCCTCTCAGATACTGCCCCACCACACGGTATTCCTCTGGTGTCAGATTCTCCCGGAGTGTCAGGTTTGCACAGCCATATAAAACACCATCCTGTTCTTTTACCGCCATTGTAATACGTTCCACTTTTTCCTTAATGTCCTTATTTCGGTTAAAATAATCAATCAGGTTGCATGGCTGGTTGTCAGGCATACCGAGCCGGTTGATCTCGTCAACCTTTTCTGCTATAGATGGCTGATACTGCACCAGGTCAGGTCCTTCCAATGGTTCCGCATCATCCAAATCCACAATATCTGAATAGTCCGGGATAAACTCTGCCATCAGAGGGGACAGCATTTCCACTTCTATTTTTTCTTTGATAGGCATCACCTCACTTCCTTTCTCTGCCGTTTCTCCGGTGTTCGGGCAGTCATCTTTGCCATATCTGCCCAGTCTGCCCCTTCGATCTCCGGCAGGTTCTCGATGATCCGATAGCTTCCCTCGTAGGCTTTTCGGATATGTTCACATGCCCACCGTCCGGCAAAGTCATTGTCGGTACATACTTCAATCTCGGTAATCTCCGGGTGCTGGGACAGAAAATGTTCCAGTGCCTGGGGCTTTTTCATACTCCGCTGGCTCTGCCCTTCTTTTGGTGCACTGATCCCGCCAAGCTCCAGACAGTACTTATCCCGGCTTCCCTGTTCCAGTGTCATGTGAGCCAGCACATCCACACAGGCTTCATAAACGGCAACCCGTCTGCATCCTGTTTGTGCCGGAACACAAAAAGCGTATGCCTTTTCGCTTCCAGCCTGTTCCATCTTAAAAGCCTTTCCGCTGGCATCGTAAATCCCACGCAGGAAAGCATATCTTGCCACCTGATTTTCGTCCCGGCCTACGAACACAGCATTGTGATAGGGCAGGCTCTCATAGAGGATTCCCAGATGAACACACTGCTGTAAGACCTCTCCACTGATTCCGCGCTCTTTCAGATATCGAAACACCCTGCGGCAGTCCGGGCTGGCTGGCGGCAGGACAAACAGCTTTTTGGGCTTTGTCTCCACAGGCGGAGGGATGTAGGTGGGATACTCATCTTTCAGCATTTGCACTGCCTCCAGAAAGGAACACCCATCTACATGGATCAGGAAATTTAAGGCACTGGTTCCCCCGATATCTCTGGATTTCCAGTGCCACTGGCTGGTGAGCTCGTTGATTTTAAAGCTATCGTGGTCTGTCAGCTCCCATTCATTTCTGGCTGAAGATTTTTTCAGGCGGTTCGGCTGGTATTTCTTCAGGTACTCAATGGCGGTGATTTCCCTTGCCCGTTTGATCTCTTCTTCCGGAATCCACGGCATTACATCACGGTATCCCGGAGCTGCTCTGCCTTATCCGTTTTCTCCCACGGGAATTCCTTTCTTCCAAAATGCCCGAACACGGCACTCTGTCGGTAAATCGGCCGCTTCAGGTGCAGGGTGTCACTAATCTGGCTTGGGGTAAGCCCAAACACCAGAGGAATCGCAGCGGCGAGGCAGTCATCCGCACAAATCTTTCCGGTTCCAAAGGTATCCACCTGCACCATGACTGGCTGGGCAACCCCGATGGCATAGGCAAGGGACACCTGACATCGGCTGGCAAGTCCGGCAGCCACCATGTTTTTGGCGATGTAACGGGCCATGTATGCCCCGGATCGGTCAACTTTGGAACAGTCCTTCCCGGAAAATGCACCGCCGCCATGCGGTACCAGGCCACCGTAGGTATCCACCATCAGCTTCCTTCCGGTCAATCCGGTGTCTGCATCCAGACCTCCGCACACAAATCTGCCCGATGGATTAATCAGGATCTTGGTATCCTCATCCGGCGGCAGCATGCGGAGTGCCGGGCGCAGCACTTTCTCCCGAATCTCATGCTCCAGCTTCCGAAGGGATTTTTCCTTTTCATGCTGACAGGACACAACGACCGTATCCAGACGGACAGGTCTGTCATCTTCGTATTCCACGGTCACCTGTGCTTTTCCGTCCGGCAGGATTCCCATGATATATCCGCTTCTACGGCTTGCAGACAGTTCTCTTACGATGCGGTTCGCCAGAACCACTGGCATCGGCATAAGCTGCGGCGTATCATCGCAGGCGTATCCCACCATGATTCCCTGATCCCCGGCTCCATTGGCAAGTCCGCTCTGAACAGAAACAGTCCCTGTCCTGCGTTCTCTGGAACGTTCCACTGCCCCGGCGATATCCGGACTCTGTTTGTGGATGAGGGCATCCATATGGATTCCATCTGCTTCATAGCCTGCACTCTCCAACACCTTTCTGACGATTTCAAACACCTGTGGCTCATATCGGCTGGTGATCTCTCCTGCCACAATGATGTTCCCTTTAGTAGCCAGCACTTCGCAGGCCACCTTGGAATTTTCGTCCTCTTTCAGACACGCATCCAGAATACTGTCTGCAATTAAGTCGCAGAGCTTATCCGGATGTCCTTCCGTTACGGATTCTGCTGTATAAAATCGTTTCATAATTATTACCATCCTTTCCAACGAGTCAAAACTCGCTGCTCGTTATAAACTAAATAGATCCAGCAGAAAGCACTCCTTTTTGGAACACTTCCTGCCGGATCTGGATTATGAGCTGTCTCACATTCTGCACTTTTCTAGTACGTTCAGACACTTTTTTCCATCTGAATACTACCAACACACACCCTTACATAATCCCCCTGTTTTGAACACTTCCCAGTCTGTGCGGTCATCATTTGTCTCATTTCTACACTTTTTGGGGGCTTTCAGACACTTTTCGTTAGAGCATTCGCTGATATTCCGTAGAGTATTTACCAAAGTTTCCACTTTTGAACACATTTTCCATCTGAATACACCTGGCATACACCCTTTATATACTCCCCTGTTTTGAACACATCCCTGCCCATGCGGTCATTATTTGTCTCATTTTCTGCACTTTTCGGGTACTTACGAACACTTCTGACTCCACACTGCCCCGGAAACCGGCACCGCCAGGACGATATTCCTGGCACCGCTCCATTCATATGAACACGTGACGAGCGTCAAAACCTTATCGTATATACACTTCAGGTAATCATCTCCGGTTTCGAACACTTCCCTCCGCTTGGCTACTTTTAGGTACTCTTGCACGGCCACCACATCTGGAAGTTTCTGCTGGAACGGGAACAGATTCCGGTCTGCTTTCAGTACCGTGACAATCTTATACTCCTGAATGCCGTCCTCTGTCTGAAGATAAGCAAAACGATGGGCGTTATAATAATCTTCCCCTGCATATAAGTCCAGGTTTCCGAAGATCGCCCCGCTGTTCATGTTGTGACCGTAAATGATGAGATTCCTGCTTTCGGACACTTTACAGTCTGCCTGTAAAAACAGGCTTCCGTTGATGTCATATTCCTTTTTGTAATTCCGTTTCAGGTAAAACTCCCCATTCTCCTGTTTGGACTGAAGCACCGGGTAATCAATCCCGGTATCCGGTATGGTCAGCCATCCCTGCACATCCGGGTATTGTTCCTGGAGAGAAACAAGGTCTACCGCAGCCACCGGGCATTTTCTCCCAGCTGGTTGGTCTTTCTTTTCAGATCCTGAGGCTCCCGGAGCTTCCGGCTCCGGGAAATTCCCTTTCAGCTCTGCCACCAGCTTTTTGTTCTCCATTGGGAGATATACCATATGGTAAAGCAGGAACCCGGCACTTAAGAAAAGTGCTGCAAGGCATACCGTTTGAAAAAGTTTTTTCGCGATTTTCATCGTTCCTGTCCGGCTTTCCTCTGCTTCTTTGGCTGGCTTTTCTGCGTCTGTCCCGGCACAGGCGGTTTTCTGGCTGCTTTCAGGATCGGCTCTGTCGGAATCTGGTTCTGTCTGCAGCCCTTTAAGATTCCGGTCAGGTACGACCGTCCGGGCGGATTAAAGTTCTGCATGTAATCTTTTGTCATGATATAGACAATGGCTTTGATCTCTCTTCCGCCTTTATTCTTGACGGTGATTTCCTGTTTGTCGTAAAAATCAGGATAGCCTTCATAAAGATCTAGGCTCTTTTCGCAGTCCCCGGTCAGTGACCAGAGGACGCCGTCCACATGGCTTCCCTCTTCCGGGAAGATGGTGGCAAGACCGCTTCCTGCGGCTGCAAAGGTCAGCCGATACCCCTCCAGGCGGACGGTTTCTACCATCTCCGCCTTTGGACACCGATATGCCATCTGGTCCAGATCCATGTTGCTTCCATACGCAAAATATAATTGTTTCAGCCTATCTGCCCCCTTTTTTCTTCTTTCTTCTGGATGCCACACCCATGCCGATCAGACCGCCTGTGGAAAGAATTAGGCACAGGGCCGGAAACCAGAGGTTGGTGTCATCGCCTGTTTTCGGGTTACTTACAGACGGGGTGTCCTCCGGCAGCTTCTCGTTCGTCACTTTCTGGATGACTTCAATCACTGGGGTTTTGTCATCTACATAAGTAAATGTCACTTCATGCTTGGTCTCATCCATCTGATATCCTTCCGGTGCTTTGGTCTCAACCAGATAATAAATGGCTGCCTTATCAAATTTGCCATCCTTATAAGTTCCGATTGCAAGCAGTCCGCTGGTTGCATGACCGTTTTCATCAGTGGTCAGGGTTTCTACCACTTTGCCATCGGCATCCCTCAATTCAAATTCCGCACCTTTCAGTGCAGCTCCGGTATCCTTGTCCGTTTTCTCAATGATCAGACGTCCCTTTGCGGTATCATCTTTCATGGCTACCTTCTGGATCTCTGCGGTGTCTGCCACCTCGAAGGTGATCTCTTCCGAAACGACATAACCGTTTGGAGCCTGCTCTTCTTTCAGGGTGTATTTACCGATTGGAAGTTTTTCGATATAATGCGGCTCTTTACCGGAAGTCCAGGTTTCTACGATATTGCCATTTTCATCTGTGATGGTCAGTTTGGCTCCTTCGATCTCATTATCTCCGGTAATATCCGTTTTGCTGATCTCCACTTTGGTCACATCATCTTCCATTACCTGTTTCTGGATCTCTACAGTATTCTCCACGGTGAATGTGATGCTTTCCGCAGTGGCATATCCATTGGCCGGCTTGGTTTCTGTCAGGGTGTACGATTTTCCTACAACCAATTCTTTGATGATGTGCGGCTCCTTGGTGGATGTCCATTCCTCAACAACAGCCCCGTTTTCATCCGTCAGCTGTAATCTGGCTCCCGGCAGTTCCTCGCCTGTGGTCAGATCGGTTTTGGAAAGTTCCACGGTTGTCGGCTCATCTTCAAATACGAACTCATAGGACACTTCTGCTTCTTTGTCTCCCTGGTACTCAAAAACAAATTCCTGTTCTTCTCCGGTGGTAACAAATCCATCCGGTGCATACAGCTCCTTCACATAATAGGTTCCGTCAATCGGCAGGTCTGCAATAAAGGAAATCTTTCCATCTACATCTGTTGTTTTTAACTCGATCAGGGTATCTGCTTCCATCAGCACCTTTCCAGATGCGGACAGGATATCGTTCCTAGTGTACAATCCAAAGATGCCGCCTTTTAATACACGGCCGGTATCCTTTTCTTTCTTCAGGACGTTCACTTTCACCTTCTGGCGGTTGTTCTGCCAGTCCTCATCGTATACGACAACCGGGGTATCCTGATCGCGGTAGGAAAGATCTACATATCGTGGTTCTTCATCCAGCACATAACCATATGCTGTGCCCACCTCTTTGACATAGTATTTTCCAACCGGAAGGTCAGATACTTCTGCAACACCGTTTGCATCAGTAGTCACGGTTGCCACCAGCTCGTCCTTAGCATAATAATCCGGGCTTACACCATCGGCTGCTTTGATATCCTCTGCAGCGTAAATCTCAAAGGTAACGTCTGACAGGCTTCCTGTGATGTACTCAAACAGATGCTCTACAACGCCTTTGACATTGTCCAGCAGGGTGATCTTATCAAGGAATTCACCCTTCTTGTTTACGATCAGCAGGGCTTTCGGCACATCGTCTTTCATTTCCACTTTCTGTACTTTTGCGGTATCCTGAACGGTGAATTCCACATCCGTGGTCTTTAAATAACCAAGCGGTGCAAGAGATTCACGGAGGGTATAAGTTTTTCCAACGGTCAGGTATTTGATCACATGAGGCTCATCCTTTACGGAAGTCCAGCTGTCGATCACATTTCCATCCTTGTCCAGAACAGAAAGGGATGCCCCGTTCAGCTCTACGCCTGTGGTCAGGTCGGATTTTGTCACCTCGATGGTGGTCGGCTGGTTCTTCTTCACAGATTTCAGCTTGATGGTCGGAATGTCCTGCCCCTGATAGGTGGCATCAAATTCCAGTATCTCGTCAGAAGATACAAAACCATCCGGTGCAGAAATTTCTTTCACATAATAAGTTCCAAGCGGCAGGTCCAGGGTGAAGTGTGCCTGTCCTTTTTCATCGCTTGTGATCTCCTGTAATAAGGTATCTGCTTTCACAATAATCTTGTCACCGGATTTGATCTCGTTCTTATTGTAAAGACCGAATGTAGCTCCAGCTACCGTGCTTCCTGTTTCTGCATCCTGTTTTTCCACGGTGATGCTTACTTTCTGGCGTTCATTGGTAAAAGTCACTTCTTCGTCTACGACTGGGGTATCCTGTCCGGCATAGGTAAAAGTTACTTCTTCGCCTTTGGCATTCCAGGTGTAGCCCTCCGGCGTTTTTTTCTCTTCTACACGGTATTTGCCGAGCGGAAGGTTCTCTACTACGGCACTTCCGGTTTCATCGGTTGTCACCGTTGCCACCAGTGTGTCTTTGGCATATTCCAGATAACGGTTGCCGTTCTCATCTTTCTGATGGTCTGCGGTATAGATATCTTCTGCGGCATAAACCTCAAACACGGCTCCTGCAAGGCTGGCTTCCTCATAGGTGAAATCCTTGTCAAAACCTTTGACTACTTCTCCTTCCTTGTGGATGGTCAGTCTGCCTTTTGCCGGGTGGTTCTCGAATTCCACCTCGATGATCAGGTCACCGCTGACCGGATCTTCCTGGTATGCAGTATCGCTGTCTACCTTGATTTCCACGGTATTGGCACTGTGGGTGTATCCATCCGGTGCAGTCACTTCTTCGATGCGGTAATTTCCACAAGCCAGATTCTGTGGCAGGATCAGGTATCCATTCTCATCCGTAAAATAAGATTTATGTACCGTAGTAGATGGGTAGGTGGTCACCTGTTCCACATATTTCTTGTTATCCAGATCGTATACTTTAAACTCAGTATTCGGAACCAGGACAGATTTCTTTGTCTCGTCATCTTTTTTGACGATCTTTAATTTTGCTTCAAACTCTTCGTCCAGAAGCACACGCCATACCTGCGGCTGATCCGGATTGTTTTCCGAGATCACAACCTTAAAGTCATCGACTGGTTTGAAGTTGTGCGGTGTGGTGGTCTCCCTTACAATGTAGGTTCCGTATGCAAGCGGAATGGAGCATGCATATCCACGCTCATCCGTGAACATTTCTGTCTGTCCGTCTGCGGTCAGTACAACCGGAGTTGCAGATGCAAAGTCATAGGAACCGTCCTTATTTTTCTTCAGGCTGCTCTCCAGATATGCACTGAATCCCACACCTTTTAACAGATCGGCATCGGTCTTACCATTGTTGGCTGCTTTAATGACCTGGAACGGCTGTTTGATCACATCTTCCAGAGAAGTTGCGGTACGTTCTACCGTCTGAACCAGATCTCCCTCGTCATTACACTCCAGATCATGTTCTTCCGGGTCTGCCAGATATCCAACAGGCGGCGTCAATTCTTTCACGTAATACTTTCCGAGATAGAGGTCTGCGATTTCTGCATTTCCCTCTGTATCCGTAGTCAGGGTTGCAATCTGCGTTCCTGCCGGGTAAAGGACACCTGTCTGTCCATCCGGATGAACGATATCCTCACGGGCATACAGTCCGTAAACCGCACCCTCAAGGGTTGCATCTCCCTGTGCGGTCTTTCCGGTTTCGGAATCCTCTTTTACCAGTTTGATCTTCGCATTGACACGCTCGTTCTGGAACGTGTGGCTGAAAGAAACGGTTGCAGATCGGAAGAGCACACGTCT
>OMGS01000695.1_pt1 | contig 15623 bp, 9 predicted proteins | sample 1646081 | NCBI WGS metagenome assembly OMGS01 (sample SAMN05578591, study PRJEB25193) | human gut metagenome | biome: Human Microbiome; feature: human-associated habitat; material: feces | host: Homo sapiens | place: USA:Birmingham | reverse complement strand
CTTAACCCATTCCGCCACTTCCGCCCACTCACCGCGAAAGACAACTTTTTCCGCTTTTTTCTCAAGCTGATAGCGATACATCGGGTCGTAATATTCTTCAAGTAACGGCACCAGCCAGGCCAGATGACCGTCGGTGCTGCCGGTGGTGAGTTGCGTTGTCAGCGCCGCATCCAGCCTTGCAGCCAGTTCGTTATAGCGTTGTAGTCCCAGCCGACGTTTAATCGCCGAAAGCCCGTGATGCAGGTATTCGCAATACTCCTGCCAGCCCTGTTCGTCGCCATAAGCGTGGGTAAAATCATGATGCATACGCAAGAAATACTCTTCGTTCAGGCGTTCAAGACGGATCTCAAACGGATCTTCTACCACCGCAATCGCCGCCTGAGTCATTCGCTCGCGCAGACATTCCGGCAGGTGATTCGAACCGATCATCCGGCTTTCATCTTCCAGCACCCACAGGCGCAAATCCTGACGGGCGTCGGTTTTTAGCATTTCGGCAGCCAGCAGGTTTTCAAAACTCGCCTGGCTAAGTTGTGGTTGTAACGTGCGACCAAACGCCGAACCGCGATGACGCGCCAGCCCTTCCAGATCAACACCGTTCGGCTGTTGCTGCACTAACAGCGTTTTGCCGCAGCCGGTACAACCGCCAATCAGCACTATCGGTTTTTGTGACAGTTCAATGGTCGCCTGAATCGCGGTCTGGCGCAGTGCCTTATAACCGCCTTCCACCAGCGGATAATCAATCCCCGCTTCATGCAGCCAGCGTTGCACAATATGTGAACGTTGACCGCCACGGGCGCAGCAGAGAATACCTTGCGGATTTTGCAGGCACGCTGCCTGCCAGGCGTCCATGCGCTGCTGACGAATTTCACCCGCCACCAGTTTATGTCCCAGCGCCAGCGCTGCGTCTGAGCCTTGCTGTTTATAGCAGGTGCCAACGGCGGCGCGTTCATCGTTATTCATTAACGGCAGATTGATAGCGGCGGGCATTGCGCCGTGCTCAAACTCGATAGGGGCGCGAACATCAATAATGGGCGTATCAGCAATCAGCAGGGCACGATAGTCCTGTTCCGTGTGTCTCTCTTGCATAGTTAAAAGTGAACCTCAAATCAGCTTGCGCGCTATTTTACGCGCCAACGCGCAAGGAAACTTGATTTTTAACTGCGTGGGTTGCCGAAAATTTCTAAAAATCCGCTGATTTCCGGCCTGCGCTGGGTAAACAAGGTCACAATATCTTCTACCGCTTTGCCGCTGCCAAATTTGCGCCATGCCAGACTCAATGGCGAAGGAGGGCGCATCGTTGGGATTACCCGGCTGACCAGTTGTTGATTATCGATCATTGACTGGCAAAGCGATTTTGGCAAAAAACCAATGCCAACGCCCGCCAGATGGGCGGCGATTTTCGTTTCCATATCGGGAACAATAATCTCTTTTTGCCCTGGCAATCGCCAGGCGACGCGTTTGGTTAAGGTGCGGGCGCTGTCTTCAATATTGACCGCCGGAAAGCGCCGCAACTGCGCTTCTGTTAGCGGCTCTTCAACGTTCGCCAGCGGATGATCCGCCGCCATGACAAAGCGCCATTGCACCGATCCTAAGGGATCAAGACTAAAGGTATTTGCCAGCGCCTCGGTTCCCGTGACGCCGATAGCCAGTGAAAAACCTTCGTACAATAGCGAGTCCCAGACGCCCATATAGATTTGTCGGGAGATGTGAAACTGGGTAAAGGGGTAACGCTCATTCAGCCACGCCAGCAACTGGGCGACGGCCTGGGGGTTGTAGAGCAGGTTGTTGATGACAATATTCACCTGGCGTTCCACGCCATCATTCACCTGTTGCAGCTCGCTTGGCATACTTTCCAGCCAGCTCAGCCAGTCTCTGGCCTGGGAAAGTAGATGCTCGCCAGCCGCTGTCAACGTCACGCTGCGATTCGTACGGAAAAACAGCGCTACTCCGGTATTCTCTTCCAGAAGTTTAATGCGATAACTGATCGTCGCCGTGGTTTTACATAATCGTTCTGCCGCTTTTGAAAAACTTCCTGTTTCAGCAACCGCAATGAAAGTCCGCAAGGTTTCTGGATCGAACATCTTCAGGTATCCCCTTTTAAATCCGCAAGTTGCGTGATTTTCTTATCCTCTGATTTATCAGTATTTTTACATGATAACCCTGTTCAATTTGTGGACTAAATCTAGTTTTGGAAAAATATTCCAACTTTTGTATTGATGTTGTTCTCTTAAGGTTTTAGATTGCCTGTTATTGAAACCAAGCTGACCGGTCGGCGGTGGTTGAACGGAATTATGTTACAAGGACAAAAAGATGAAACTTCAGGTATTACCGTTAAGTCAGGAAGCCTTTAGTGCTTATGGCGACGTAATCGAAACGCAGCAACGGGATTTTTTCCATATTAACAATGGCCTGGTGGAGCGTTACCACGATTTGGCGCTGGTTGAGATTCTTGAGCAAGACCGTACGCTTATCAGCATTAACCGCGCGCAACCGGCGAATCTGCCGCTGACCATTCACGAACTCGAACGTCATCCGCTGGGTACTCAGGCCTTTATCCCGATGAAAGGTGAGGTGTTTGTGGTGGTCGTGGCGTTAGGTGACGACAAACCAGACCTGTCAACGCTGCGGGCGTTTATCACCAACGGCGAACAGGGAGTGAATTACCATCGTAACGTCTGGCATCACCCACTTTTCGCCTGGCAGCGCGTCACCGATTTTCTGACCATCGATCGCGGCGGCAGTGACAACTGTGATGTTGAAAGTATTCCTGAACAGGAACTCTGTTTTGCGTGACGCCTGCAACCGACTTGCATAAGATAAACTAATTGTTCATTGTTTATGCTCACTTGTAGGTCGGAGTTAACGTAGGTATGACGGAAGTTAGACGGCGCGGCAGGCCAGGACAGGCGGAGCCTGTGGCACAGAAGGGCGCACAGGCGTTAGAGCGGGGAATTGCGATTCTGCAATATCTGGAAAAAAGTGGGGGAAGTTCGTCGGTTAGCGATATTTCTCTCAATCTGGATTTGCCGCTCTCCACGACCTTTCGCTTGCTGAAGGTTTTACAGGCAGCGGATTTTGTCTATCAGGACAGTCAATTAGGCTGGTGGCATATAGGATTAGGTGTCTTTAACGTCGGTGCGGCGTACATCCATAACCGCGATGTCCTCTCCGTCGCCGGGCCGTTTATGCGCCGCCTGATGTTACTTTCCGGCGAAACGGTCAATGTCGCGATCCGTAACGGCAATGAAGCGGTATTAATTGGTCAGTTAGAGTGTAAATCGATGGTCAGGATGTGTGCGCCACTGGGCAGTCGTCTGCCGCTGCATGCTTCCGGTGCGGGCAAAGCGCTGCTTTATCCGCTGGCGGAAGAGGAGTTGATGAGCATCATTCTGCAAACCGGTTTGCAGCAGTTTACGCCAACTACGCTTGTGGATATGCCCACCTTGCTGAAGGACCTGGAACAAGCGCGTGAACTGGGCTATACCGTAGATAAAGAAGAGCATGTTGTAGGTCTGAATTGCATAGCTTCAGCAATTTACGATGATGTAGGTAGTGTTGTTGCCGCTATCTCCATCTCCGGGCCTTCATCAAGACTGACAGAAGATCGTTTTGTCAGTCAGGGTGAGCTGGTCAGAGACACCGCCCGCGATATCAGCACGGCGTTGGGACTGAAAGCACATCCATAATGTCTGTCGCATCCCGCTCTGCGGAGCGGGTTTTTTTGACAAAATTTGAAAATTGGAAAAATTTTCCAATTAATAGAGGTAGGAATAAAATGGCAAAAATGAGAGCCGTTGACGCGGCAATGTATGTGCTGGAGAAAGAAGGTATCACCACCGCCTTCGGTGTTCCGGGAGCTGCAATCAATCCGTTCTACTCAGCGATGCGTAAGCACGGCGGTATTCGTCACATTCTGGCGCGTCATGTGGAAGGTGCTTCGCACATGGCGGAAGGTTATACCCGCGCAACGGCAGGGAATATCGGCGTATGTCTGGGGACTTCCGGTCCTGCGGGCACGGACATGATCACCGCGCTCTATTCCGCTTCTGCTGATTCCATTCCTATTCTGTGTATTACCGGCCAGGCTCCGCGCGCCCGTCTGCATAAAGAAGATTTCCAGGCCGTTGATATTGAAGCAATTGCTAAACCGGTCAGCAAAATGGCGGTTACAGTTCGTGAAGCGGCGCTGGTGCCTCGTGTGCTGCAACAGGCATTTCACCTGATGCGTTCTGGTCGTCCGGGTCCGGTACTGGTGGATTTACCGTTCGACGTTCAGGTTGCGGAAATCGAGTTTGATCCTGATATGTACGAACCGCTGCCGGTCTACAAACCTGCTGCCAGCCGTATGCAGATCGAAAAAGCTGTAGAAATGTTAATCCAGGCCGAACGTCCGGTGATTGTTGCCGGGGGCGGGGTAATTAATGCTGACGCAGCTGCACTGTTACAACAGTTTGCTGAACTGACCAGCGTTCCGGTGATCCCAACGCTGATGGGCTGGGGCTGTATCCCGGACGATCATGAACTGATGGCCGGGATGGTGGGCCTGCAAACCGCGCATCGTTACGGTAATGCAACGTTGCTGGCGTCCGACATGGTGTTTGGTATCGGTAACCGTTTTGCTAATCGTCATACCGGTTCGGTAGAGAAATACACCGAAGGGCGCAAAATCGTTCATATCGATATTGAGCCGACGCAAATTGGCCGCGTACTGTGTCCGGATCTTGGCATTGTCTCTGATGCTAAAGCGGCGCTGACGCTGCTGGTTGAAGTGGCGCAGGAGATGCAAAAAGCCGGTCGTCTGCCGTGTCGTAAAGAATGGGTCACCGACTGCCAGCAGCGCAAACGCACTTTGCTGCGCAAAACCCACTTCGACAACGTGCCGGTGAAACCGCAGCGCGTGTATGAAGAGATGAACAAAGCCTTTGGTCGCGATGTTTGTTATGTCACCACCATTGGTCTGTCACAAATCGCTGCGGCACAAATGCTGCATGTCTTTAAAGACCGCCACTGGATCAACTGTGGTCAGGCTGGTCCGTTAGGCTGGACGATTCCGGCTGCGCTAGGGGTTTGTGCCGCTGATCCGAAACGCAATGTGGTGGCGATTTCTGGCGACTTTGACTTCCAGTTCCTGATTGAAGAGTTAGCTGTTGGCGCGCAGTTCAACATTCCGTACATCCATGTGCTGGTCAACAACGCTTATCTGGGGCTGATTCGTCAGTCACAACGCGCTTTTGACATGGACTACTGCGTGCAACTCGCTTTCGAGAATATCAACTCCAGTGAAGTGAATGGCTACGGTGTTGACCACGTAAAAGTAGCGGAAGGTTTAGGTTGTAAAGCTATTCGCGTCTTCAAACCGGAAGATATTGCGCCAGCCTTTGAACAGGCGAAAGCCTTAATGGCGCAATATCGGGTACCGGTAGTCGTGGAAGTTATTCTCGAGCGTGTGACCAATATTTCGATGGGCAGCGAACTGGATAACGTCATGGAATTTGAAGATATCGCCGATAACGCAGCGGACGCACCGACTGAAACCTGCTTCATGCACTATGAATAAGGGAGATAAATAATGTTACGTTTCTCTGCTAATTTATCGATGTTATTTGGAGAATATGATTTTCTCGCCCGTTTTGAGAAAGCTGCGCAGTGTGGTTTTCGCGGCGTTGAATTTATGTTTCCTTATGACTACGACATTGAAGAATTAAAACAGGTGCTGGCGAGTAATAAACTCGAACATACGCTGCACAATTTACCGGCGGGTGACTGGGCGGCGGGGGAGCGCGGTATTGCCTGTATTCCTGGCCGTGAAGAAGAGTTTCGGGATGGCGTAGCAGCAGCGATTCGTTATGCCCGTGCGCTGGGTAATAAAAAAATTAACTGTCTGGTCGGTAAAACGCCGGCTGGTTTCAGCAGTGAACAGATTCACGCAACGCTTGTAGAAAACCTGCGTTATGCCGCGAATATGCTGATGAAAGAAGATATTTTATTACTGATTGAACCTATTAACCATTTTGATATTCCTGGTTTCCATCTCACCGGAACTCGGCAGGCGCTGAAATTGATTGATGATGTTGGTTGCTGCAATTTGAAAATTCAGTATGACATTTATCACATGCAGCGGATGGAAGGTGAATTAACCAACACCATGACTCAGTGGGCTGATAAAATTGGTCACCTGCAAATTGCCGATAATCCGCATCGCGGCGAACCGGGAACCGGAGAAATTAATTATGATTATCTCTTTAAGGTAATCGAAAATTCTGACTACAACGGTTGGGTTGGGTGTGAATATAAACCCCAAACCACCACGGAAGCCGGTTTACGCTGGATGGATCCGTACCGTTAAAACGTAACGCTATTCAGACAATGCTTTTTTAGGCCGCTAAGTTGGCAGGGGATCGTGTTGTCTGAATTCAGGAAAAGCGAAATTTAAAAGAGGTTAATTATGAAACTGGGATTTATTGGCTTAGGCATTATGGGTACACCGATGGCCATTAATCTGGCGCGTGCCGGTCATCAATTACATGTCACGACCATTGGACCGGTTGCTGATGAATTACTGTCACTGGGTGCCGTCAGTGTTGAAACTGCTCGCCAGGTAACGGAAGCATCGGACATCATTTTTATTATGGTGCCGGACACACCTCAGGTTGAAGAAGTTCTGTTCGGTGAAAATGGTTGTACCAAAGCCTCGCTGAAGGGCAAAACCATTGTTGATATGAGCTCCATTTCCCCGATTGAAACTAAGCGTTTCGCTCGTCAGGTGAATGAACTGGGCGGCGATTATCTCGATGCGCCAGTCTCCGGCGGTGAAATCGGTGCGCGTGAAGGGACGTTGTCGATTATGGTTGGCGGTGATGAAGCGGTATTTGAACGTGTTAAACCGCTGTTTGAACTGCTCGGTAAAAATATCACCCTCGTGGGCGGTAACGGCGACGGTCAAACCTGCAAAGTGGCAAATCAGATTATCGTGGCGCTCAATATTGAAGCGGTTTCTGAAGCCCTGCTATTTGCTTCAAAAGCCGGTGCGGACCCGGTACGTGTGCGCCAGGCGCTGATGGGCGGCTTTGCTTCCTCACGTATTCTGGAAGTTCATGGCGAGCGTATGATTAAACGCACCTTTAATCCGGGCTTCAAAATCGCTCTGCACCAGAAAGATCTCAACCTGGCACTGCAAAGTGCGAAAGCACTTGCGCTGAACCTGCCAAACACTGCGACCTGCCAGGAGTTATTTAATACCTGTGCGGCAAACGGTGGCAGCCAGTTGGATCACTCTGCGTTAGTGCAGGCGCTGGAATTAATGGCTAACCATAAACTGGCCTGATACCCGCAATAAAAATGGCCGATATCAGAAAATGAATCGGCCAGCAATATTAAAAAAGAAAGCAGCCAAAGATGTTGCTTCAGTATTAAAAATAATATTTTTATTTTATTTGTTCCTCATAGCTAGATTAAAACAACGTTATTCGATACGTGAAATTAAGAGGGATTTATGGAACATCAGAGAAAACTATTCCAGCAACGCGGCTATAGCGAAGATCTATTGCCGAAAACGCAAAGCCAGCGGACCTGGAAAACATTTAACTATTTTACCTTATGGATGGGTTCGGTTCATAACGTTCCCAATTATGTGATGGTCGGCGGCTTTTTTATTCTCGGCTTGTCTACCTTTAGTATTATGCTGGCAATTATCCTCAGCGCCTTTTTCATTGCCGCGGTAATGGTATTAAACGGTGCTGCGGGCAGTAAATACGGTGTGCCTTTTGCCATGATCCTGCGTGCTTCTTACGGTGTACGTGGTGCACTGTTTCCCGGATTATTAAGGGGCGGAATTGCCGCCATCATGTGGTTTGGTTTGCAATGTTACGCGGGGTCACTGGCCTGCTTGATTCTGATTGGCAAAATCTGGCCGGGATTTTTAACTCTCGGTGGTGATTTCACTCTGTTAGGCCTTTCTCTACCGGGCTTAATTACTTTCTTAATCTTCTGGCTGGTCAACGTTGGTATAGGTTTTGGCGGTGGCAAAGTTTTAAATAAATTCACTGCCATTCTTAACCCGTGCATCTATATCGTTTTCGGCGGTATGGCGATTTGGGCGATTTCACTGGTCGGGATCGGTCCAATCTTTGACTACATTCCGAGCGGTATTCAGAAAGCAGAAAACGGTGGCTTCCTGTTCCTGGTGGTGATTAACGCGGTAGTTGCGGTCTGGGCGGCACCGGCGGTGAGCGCATCCGACTTTACGCAAAACGCCCACTCGTTTCGTGAGCAGGCGCTGGGGCAAACGCTGGGTTTAGTTGTGGCCTATATTCTGTTTGCGGTCGCCGGGGTATGTATTATTGCCGGAGCCAGTATTCACTACGGCGCTGATACCTGGAACGTGCTGGATATTGTTCAGCGTTGGGACAGCCTGTTCGCCTCGTTCTTTGCGGTACTGGTTATTCTGATGACAACTATCTCCACTAACGCGACCGGTAATATTATTCCAGCCGGTTATCAGATTGCCACCATTGCACCGACAAAACTGACCTATAAAAACGGCGTACTGATTGCCAGTATTATCAGCTTGCTGATCTGCCCGTGGAAATTAATGGAAAATCAGGACAGCATTTATCTTTTCCTCGATATTATCGGCGGAATGCTTGGTCCGGTAATTGGTGTCATGATGGCGCATTATTTTGTGGTGATGCGCGGACAAATTAATCTTGATGAACTGTATACCGCACCTGGCGATTATAAATATTACGATAACGGTTTTAACCTCACTGCGTTTTCAGTAACTCTGGTGGCCGTTATTTTATCTCTTGGCGGTAAGTTTATTCACTTTATGGAACCGTTATCGCGTGTTTCATGGTTTGTCGGCGTCATCGTCGCCTTTGCGGCCTACGCCTTATTAAAGAAACGTACAACAGCAGAAAAAACAGGAGAGCAAAAAACCATAGGTTAATTAATCCCGATATTGAACATTGAGTTAAAAACCAATCTGTATTTTACAAGGAGTTTGTTATGTCTTTTGATTTAATCATTAAAAACGGCACCGTTATTTTAGAAAACGAAGCTCGCGTTGTAGATATCGCCGTTAAAGGCGGAAAAATTGCTGCTATCGGTCAGGATCTGGGCGATGCAAAAGAAGTTATGGATGCGTCTGGTCTGGTGGTTTCGCCGGGCATGGTTGATGCGCACACCCATATTTCTGAACCGGGTCGTAGCCACTGGGAAGGTTATGAAACCGGTACTCGCGCAGCGGCAAAAGGTGGTATCACCACCATGATCGAAATGCCGCTCAACCAGCTGCCTGCAACGGTTGACCGCGCTTCAATTGAACTGAAGTTCGATGCCGCTAAAGGCAAGCTGACTATTGATGCGGCACAACTCGGTGGCCTGGTGTCTTACAACATCGACCGGCTGCATGAGCTGGATGAAGTGGGCGTTGTCGGCTTCAAATGCTTCGTTGCGACCTGTGGCGATCGCGGTATCGACAACGACTTCCGTGATGTAAACGACTGGCAGTTCTTCAAAGGTGCGCAGAAGCTGGGCGAACTGGGTCAGCCGGTGCTGGTGCACTGCGAAAACGCGCTGATCTGTGACGCACTGGGCGAAGAAGCGAAGCGTGAAGGTCGCGTAACTGCCCATGACTATGTGGCTTCGCGTCCGGTATTTACCGAAGTGGAAGCGATTCGCCGCGTACTGTACCTGGCGAAAGTCGCTGGTTGCCGTCTGCACGTTTGCCACGTCAGCAGCCCGGAAGGTGTTGAGGAAGTGACTCGTGCACGTCAGGAAGGTCAGGATGTTACCTGTGAATCCTGCCCGCATTACTTTGTACTGGATACCGATCAGTTCGAAGAAATCGGTACTCTGGCGAAGTGTTCACCGCCGATCCGCGATCTGGAAAACCAGAAAGGCATGTGGGAAAAACTGTTTAACGGTGAAATCGACTGCCTGGTTTCCGACCACTCTCCATGCCCGCCGGAAATGAAAGCCGGTAACATCATGAAAGCGTGGGGCGGTATCGCTGGTCTGCAAAGCTGCATGGACGTGATGTTCGATGAAGCGGTACAGAAACGCGGAATGTCTCTGCCAATGTTCGGCAAATTAATGGCGACTAACGCAGCAGATATTTTCGGTCTGCAGCAAAAAGGCCGTATCGCCCCAGGAAAAGATGCCGACTTCGTCTTCATTCAGCCGAATAGCAGCTATGTTCTTACCAATGACGATCTGGAATATCGCCACAAAGTCAGCCCGTATGTTGGCCGTACCATTGGCGCGCGTATCACGAAAACCATCTTACGTGGTGATGTGATTTACGACATTGAACAGGGCTTCCCTGTTGCGCCGAAAGGTCAATTTATCCTTAAACATCAGCAGTAATCTGGCCCCTGCAATGCCCGTCCTTGCGGCGGGCATTCTCCGGTTAAGGTGTGTTTATGTTCAATTTTGCAGTCAGCCGCGAAAGCCTGTTATCAGGATTTCAGTGGTTTTTCTTTATTTTTTGCAACACGGTTGTGGTTCCTCCTACGCTACTTTCTGCTTTTCAGTTGCCGCAAAGTAGCCTGCTTACGCTCACGCAATATGCTTTTCTTGCTACCGCACTGGCCTGCTTCGCTCAGGCGTTCTGCGGTCATCGTCGCGCTATTATGGAAGGGCCGGGTGGCCTGTGGTGGGGAACCATCCTTACTATCACCCTTGGCGAAGCATCGCGCGGGACACCGATCAACGATATCGCTACCAGTCTGGCGGTGGGGATTGCGCTCTCCGGCGTGCTGACGATGTTGATTGGTTTTAGCGGATTAGGCCATCGCCTGGCACGGTTATTTACGCCGTCGGTGATGGTCTTGTTTATGTTGATGCTGGGCGCGCAGCTGACCACTATCTTTTTCAAAGGTATGCTCGGGCTGCCGTTTGGCATAGCCGACCCAAATTTTAAAATTCAGTTACCGCCGTTCGCGCTCTCGGTGGCGGTGATGTGCCTGGTACTGGCGATGATTATCTTTCTGCCGCAACGTTTTGCCCGTTATGGCCTGCTGGTCGGTACGATAACCGGCTGGTTGTTGTGGTACTTTTGCTTTCCTTCTTCGCATTCGCTCTCCGGTGAGTTGCACTGGCAGTGGTTCCCGCTCGGCAGTGGCGGTGCTTTGTCGCCGGGAATTATTCTGACGGCGGTGATTACAGGTCTGGTGAATATCAGCAATACCTACGGTGCGATTCGGGGCACGGATGTTTTTTATCCGCAGCAGGGCGCGGGGAATACGCGTTATCGTCGTAGCTTTGTGGCGACCGGATTTATGACGCTGATAACCGTACCGCTGGCGGTAATTCCATTTTCACCGTTTGTTTCATCCATTGGTTTATTAACCCAGACAGGCGATTACACGCGGCGTTCGTTTATTTATGGCAGCGTTATTTGCCTGCTGGTGGCGCTGGTTCCGGCACTCACACGACTGTTTTGCAGTATCCCTTTACCCGTGAGTAGCGCGGTCATGCTGGTTTCTTATCTGCCTTTACTCTTTTCCGCGCTGGTGTTTAGCCAGCAAATAACCTTTACCGCTCGCAATATTTATCGACTCGCATTGCCGTTATTTGTCGGCATATTTTTAATGGCATTACCGCCTGTGTATCTGCAAGACCTTCCATTAACGCTGCGTCCTCTGCTCAGTAACGGCTTACTGGTCGGGATTTTACTGGCTGTTCTTATGGATAATCTTATTCCGTGGGAACGCATCGAATAATTTGTTGAAAAAGGATTGATAATGAAGATTGTCATTGCGCCAGACTCTTTTAAAGAGAGCTTAAGTGCAGAAAAATGTTGCCAGGCAATTAAAGCCGGGTTTTCGACCCTCTTTCCCGATGCGCACTATATCTGTTTGCCGATAGCGGATGGCGGCGAAGGGACGGTGGATGCGATGGTCGCCGCGACGGGCGGCAACATCGTGACGCTTGAAGTCTGCGGGCCGATGGGCGAAACAGTGAATGCTTTTTATGGCCTTACCGGCGACGGGAAAACGGCGGTGATTGAGATGGCGGCAGCAAGTGGCCTGATGCTGGTCGCGCCTGAAAAGCGTAATCCGTTGCTGGCCTCCAGTTTTGGTACGGGGGAGTTAATTCGTCATGCGCTGGATAACGGCATTCGCCATATTATTCTCGGCATTGGCGGCAGTGCGACGGTCGACGGCGGTATGGGCATGGCGCAGGCGCTCGGTGTGCGTTTCCTTGATGCCGACGGTCAGGTGCTGGTGGCTAACGGCGGTAATTTAGCGCGCGTGGCAAGCATTGAGATGGATGAATGCGATCCGCGTCTGGCGAATTGCCATATTGAAGTAGCATGTGACGTTGATAACCCGCTGGTAGGGGCACGCGGCGCGGCGGCGGTGTTTGGCCCGCAAAAAGGGGCAACGCCGGAAATGGTCGAAGAGCTGGAACAGGGGCTGCAAAATTACGCCCGTGTTTTACAACAGCAAACTGAAATCAACGTCTGCCAGATGGCGGGCGGCGGCGCTGCGGGCGGTATGGGTATTGCGGCGGCGGTATTCCTCAATGCGGATATTAAACCGGGTATTGAGATTGTGTTGAATGCGGTCAATCTTGCGCAGGCAGTGCAGGGTGCAGCACTGGTGATCACCGGGGAAGGGCGCATCGACTCGCAAACGGCAGGCGGTAAAGCGCCGCTGGGTGTGGCATCGGTGGCGAAGCAGTTTAATGTCCCGGTGATTGGGATTGCTGGCGTATTGGGTGATGGCGTGGAAGTGGTGCACCAGTACGGCATTGACGCGGTATTCAGCATTTTGCCTCGTCTGGCACCTTTAGCCGAAGTGCTCGCCAGCGGTGAAACCAATCTCTTCAACAGCGCGCGAAATATTGCCTGCGCCATTAAAATAGGTCAGGGAATTAAAAACTGACCCTTACCTTTAAAGCGGATGCGATTTATATCGCATAAGAGTGCAGTACTCATGCCGGATGCGGCATGAGTACCATATCCTTCCTGAAAATCGCGCAAATTCTATATATTGCAGAGATCATGTAGGCCTGATAAGCGAAGCGCATCAGGCAATGTTACAAAAAAAGCCACGGTATAAACCGTGGCAAAATCCAACATAGCTAAAAATAATCAGGCGAGTGGTATGACTTAAATCTCTACGTCGCGGTTGCAATCTTTCGAGTAAATATAGCTGAACGCTTCACCACGCCCTACGCCATAACCAGCCTGTAAAGAATAAGCGCCCATAAAGATGTAATCGCCTTTTTTCACCGGGATCCAGTTATTGTCGAGGTTATAAACCCCCTGACCGGAAAGAATATAGGCACCGTGTTCCTGAACGTGTGTTTCGATATAACCGTGGCTGGCACCTGGTGCAAAAGAGAGGATATGCATGTTCATATCAAAACCTAACTCTTTGGGCAGAAAATCCAGCAGGATCACATCATCCATACCTTCATAGTGAATGCGTTCCAGTTCGCTGGCATTGCCAGAAACCAGCCACGGTGCATGGCCTTCTACCGGAACATAGCGGCGCTTATATAAAAAGATTTGGCTGTCTTCGGCCTGGGCGTTAACAAACGTCATTAAGGAGCCTGGCGGGCAATAAAGATAGCCACCTTCACTTAAGGTAAATGTTTTCCCTTCGGCTTTGGCAGTGATATTTCCAGAGATCACATACAGGAACGTTTCAATGCCTTCGCCACCGAAGCCCTGTTGGTTGCCGCCGTTTTGATGCAGTGTGACCAGATAATCAACAAAAGAGGCACCCAGCTTTGGCGTGGAGAGGATTGTCGCGTCACAATTTTCAAAGCCCGGAATAATATTTTTTACCAGACCGTCTGGTGTTAACAGTGCGAAATTACCGTGTTTCACAATCGCACGGTTAGCCAGTAAATCATCGCGGTAACCGGTGACGTTATTTAAATATCCCATTTATGACTCCTTATTTCTGCCAGGCAAGTTGATAAAGCATGAGTGCCAACGTTTTGACCCCTTCGGCAAGGTCGGTAATATTGGTGCGTTCCGCCGGGTTATGGCTGATCCCGTTGATGCTGGGAATGAAAATCATGCAGGTCGGCACGCGAGGCGCGAAAATTTGCGCGTCGTGCCCGGCACCACTGTGCATCACCCGGTAATTCAGTTTTTCGCTTTCACACAATTCTGTCAGGGTGGCGACCAGCTCCTTATTCATCGGCACGGGTTCTTCGTCCATCCATAAATCGATATCAATACCAATGTCCATTTCATCGCAAATCGCCCGCATGTCGTTTTCTAACTGTTGGGTGAAATCACGCAGGATGGCGGCGTCGGTATGACGACAATCAATGGTGAACGTGGTTTTACCCGGCACCACATTCACCGTATTCGGGCGCGGCTCTACTTTGCCAAAGGTCAGCACCAGCGGGTCGCCCATCTTTTTCGCTTTTTCGAACGACTGATGGCAAATGCGACTGAAAGCGTAAACCGTATCACGACGATAACCCATCGGCGTGGTGCCTGCATGGTTTGATTCGCCGTTCAGCGTCACCGTATAGCGACGTTGCCCGACAATTGCATTCACCACGCCAATTGATTGCCCATTACTTTCCAGCACACAGCCCTGTTCGATATGCAGTTCGACAAAGGCTTTAATATCCTGACGCGGAGTTAGTGGGGCGTTCGGCAGAGTAAATCCGCAAGCCTTCATCGCATCGACAAAACTATTTCCTTTGGCATCACAGATATTCCGCACGTCGTCAGGATTCGCCAGCCCAAAGATATTTTTACTGCCCCAGAAGACATACGGGAAGCGGCTGCCTTCTTCTTCTGCCATCGCCACCACTTCGACCGTACGTAACGGCGCGCCGTATTGCGTTTTCAACCAGTCAATTGCCAGCCACGCCGCCAGCGCGCCGAATTGCCCGTCGAGGTTACCGCCGTTAACCACGGTATCGATATGCGAACCGCTCAGAACCACTTCCTGTGGATATTCGGTGCCACTCAGGCGACCGTATAAATTCCCCACTTCATCGAAACGTGTTTCCAGCCCGCTTGCTGCCATTCTTTTTTTAAATTGCTGCTGGGTTTCCAGCCATTCCGGCGAATAAAGTAAACGGGTCATCCCACCCGCTGGGTCAGCGCCAAAAGAGGAAAGCCAGGGCAGCGTTTCTTCTATGGCTTGACGGAAATGTGTAATCATAAGAAAGTCCTGTCTCAATAATTATTGCGCAAAGGGATTTTTCGTTTCGTATGACGTGTTATAAAGCGCGTCGGAAATTAAATACTGGTAAATATCATCAACAATTTCGATGCCTTCGACGGCGGCTTTGCGTTGTTTAATATCCTGATCCTGTCCGGGATAATAAACCTGATTAAAACCGGGCGCGGGGGTAATGGCATTTAATTCGCGCATGGTCTGGCTAAGATGTTGACGGAATAATTCGCTGGAGGAGAAAAAGTTCGGGTTAATAACTACATGTAATTGCCCCAAATTACGCCCGGCGTGTAAATCGTCATACATCGAACTAACCTGTCGCCCGAACGGTAAGCCGAGTAAGACGCCTGAGAGGACGTCAATCATCATCATCAGGCCATACCCTTTCGGCCCGGCGGCGGGGAGCAGAGCATGTACCGCGAACGGATCGGTTGTTGGTGCACCGTTTTTATCGAC
>OMGS01000658.1_pt1 | contig 16487 bp, 7 predicted proteins | sample 1646081 | NCBI WGS metagenome assembly OMGS01 (sample SAMN05578591, study PRJEB25193) | human gut metagenome | biome: Human Microbiome; feature: human-associated habitat; material: feces | host: Homo sapiens | place: USA:Birmingham | reverse complement strand
AAACCCCTTTTTCGTTTTGGATTTTATTCCATTTCATGGCACCTTCGGCGGTCAGGGCATTGAAGTGCTTTTTCAGCACTTCCTGCTCATTTGCCCAAAAATCGGTAGGATTGTCTTTCACGTCATCGTAAGTAATTGCCGCTCCGACAAGGAACTTGTCTTTGCAAGCCTCTTTCAGCGTCATGTTACTCACATCGATGTCCTCAGTGTTCCCATTGTTTCCTTCGTCCGGCTTTTCAGTCGGGTCAGTAGGTTCTGTCACGGGAGCGTCATCATCGCTACAAGCGGTCAGCAGGTTCATGCCGAGGAAAAGGCATGCCGCATACATATAATATTTTATCTTCATTGCACTATTCTTTTTAAAGTTGGTAATCAATTGTTCCAGTCGGGGTTCTGTCCTAATCCGGGGTTCTTGTTCAGTTCACTTTTGGAGATGGGGTAAAGATACATTTTATCTTCCCAGACACGCTCCTGCACCTTGATTTTAACATAATCTCCTGATTTGGAAACCTGCACACCGTAGATGTCTTTCACCACTTCTCCTATCTTCCAGCGGCGGATGTCCCAAAAACGGTGGTCTTCAAAGGCAAGCTCTATGCGGCGTTCGTTGCGTAGTCGTGTGATGAAGGCATCACCTGTATCTTCCACCCGGGGCATGTTGGCGGCTGTGCGCACTTGGTTCAACGCTTCCCGAGCCGTAAGTGTAAATCCTTCGGGCAGGGCATCCTCACCTTGCCATTCCGTCATTGCCTCCGCATAGTTCAGCAGGATTTCCGCATAGCGGAACAAGATGTAGTGGTGCGCCTTCTTCTTCGGATTTTCCGGTTTCAGAGAGACATTCTCGTTGATGTATTTGCGTAAGTAGTAGCCTGTCTGGGTGGCACCTTCTTGCGGCAATCCGTTTTTGCCGCCTTCGTGTATCTCCACTACATCGCCCATTAGGGTAGCTCCGTTGTAGACGATGTTCTTGTAGAAACGCGGGTCACGGGTCAGAGTGTTGCCTTTCTGATACTGGAATTTCACATGGTCGGGGTTGTTCCAATCAAACGGGGTTCCGTCTGCCATTTCGTAGGCATCGGCAAGGTTCTGTGTCGGGGTGTTTCCGCTCTTTCCGCCCTCATAGCCTATCGGCAAGTTGTTGCGTTCAAAGGAGTCGCTGTCGCCGTTGCGGCGTTCAAAGATGAGTTGCGAAGACTTGAAAATCTCGTTGGCTCCCTCTTTGTCGTAAATGGGGTCGTTGTTGATATTGGGCAAGCTGTACCAACCTTTAGCGATAAGGTCGTGCGCGGCGGTTGCGGCTGCTTTCCACGGCTCCTCATCGTGTGTGGGGTTGTGCAGTTCACTTGCCGCATAGAGCAATGCTCTCGATTTCAGAGCAAGTGCCATGCCCTTGGTGGCACGACCGGTTTCTGCATAGAAGTCGGCATGGTCTACCGGTAGTTTCTGCGCCACTTGCGTACATTCATCGGCAATGTAGGCTATCACTTCCTGAAACGGAGTGCGCTTCAGGCTGTTCACCTCTTCCAAATCCAGCGTGCGTGTCACCAACGGCACATCACCGTAGCGTTTTGCCAATTCAAAGAGGAAGAGAGCACGCAACGCGCGTACCTCATAGGGATACATACGGAACTTCTCCACCTCTTCCTTGTAGTTATCGTTCAGCGAGAGACGTTCCAGCAGGTCCTCGTCATAGTTCTCCAAGAATGAGTTGACGGCACGGATGGCGGAATACATGTTGCCCCACACATCGTCCACAGTGTTAGTGGGTGCCCACTTGCCCTCGTACATCTTGTACACGCCGCTGGTGTTCCACACATACATGGCGTTGTCCGTAGCCGCTTCACGCATGGCATTGCCTATCACACCGAAATCCTGCGGCAGGTAAGAGTAGATGTTCGCCACTAATTCGCACAGGCTCTTGAAAGAAGAGTAAGCCTCTTCCCTGGTTTTACCTGTAGATTCATCAAAGTCCAAATAGTCGCAAGCGGAAAGGCTGCATCCCAAGCAGGCTATCAGTAATATCTTATTGAGTTTCATAATCAGTGCTTATTAAAATTTAATGTTGACACCTGCATACAGAGAGAACATATCCGGATAGTTCAGGGTCATATTCTCGCAGTTCAGGTAAGAGATATGGTCCAATGAGAACAGGTTGTTTCCGCGTACATAGATTTTGCAGTTCTCCATGCGCAGGGGAGCAATCCATTTCTTGGGCAGGTTGTAATAGATGTTCACGTTTCTCAGTTTCAGGAAGCTGCCGTCTTCCAGCCATTCCGTGCTTGTCTGATAGTTGTTGGAATTATCCAATGTAGAGAGACGCGGCATGTTGGCGATGTCCTTGGTTTCCTCGGTCCAGCGGATTTTCTTGTTCAGATACCAAGTGGAGATATTGGCATTGTTACGAAGTGGTTGATAGACACTACCGATGTTCAGTTGACGTGTCCAGCCTGCTGCTCCTTGGAACAGGAAGTCCATACCAAAGCCTTTGTATTCGAAGCCCAACGTCAGACCGCCGTACCATTCGGGTATGCTGCCGGAGTGTCCGATAGCTTTCTTATCACGTTCGTCTATGATCTTGTCGCCGTTCAAGTCCTTGTATTTGATATCACCGGGACGCACTTGCGAGAAGGTCTGTTCGGGAGAGCTTTCGATGTCCGCCTGGTCTCTGAAATAGCCGATAGCATCGTAACCGAAGATTTGTCCGATAGGCAATCCTTTGGCTGACATCCAGGGATAATCTTTAAAACCTTCTCCGTTTTCCTGCACTTCCGTCTTGGCGCGTGAGATGTTGGCGCTGACGTAATAGTTGAAGTGCTTGTTGATTTTGTCTCTCCATTCGGCGGAAATCTCAAATCCCTGACGCTTGTATTTACCCATATTGCTCTTCGGCACGTTGACGCCGTAGATAGACGAATAGAGATTTTCTACGCCAATCAGTGCGTTGTCGTATTGATGCAGATAGGCATCGGCGGTCAATGTCAATCGTTTGAACAGGCGCAGATCCAAACCTACGTTGTATTTGTTCACACGTTCCAGCGTCAAATTCCGCATGGCGGGAGTGTCCTCGCGCAAACCGCTTTGAGAGAGAACTCCGTCCGTATAGTTGTAACCGCTTGCTTCCACCCAGTAGGCGCGGTCCAGCTCGTAGTCGATGTTGTCATTGCCGGCTTGTCCCCACGAAGCTCTCAGTTTCAGGTAATCTATCACGTCGGTTGCTTTCTGCATGAAGTTCTCTTTGGAGATGAGCCAAGCCACTGATACGGCGGGATAGGCACGATAACGGTCCTTTGGCAGACGGCTGGTGCCGACCGAAGCGATTACGGCATCTATCATATACTTGTTGGCGAAGCTGTAGCCCGCCTGACCGATGAACGACAAACGTTTGGTTGTGTTGTTGCGTCCCAAAGACGACCAATACTCTTGGCGATAGATACCGTTGACGTTCACACCGTGCTTGCCAAAGGTACGCTCGTAGTTCACTTTAGCCTCTACGACTGCATTAACATATTGTTCTGTCATGCCCCAGCAGTTCACGCTCAATGCTCCTTGCGTACCGTAGGTACGGGTCACGGTTTCGAAATCTCCGCCGGTCACGATGTTGGCTATGGGGGTGTTCACTTCGTAGCTGTACGATTTGCTGCCCTCTTCCTTGTACACGGCGTAGTTGTCGTAGGCAATGGCGAGTTCGGCGGACAGACCTTTGGTCAATGCCGATAAATCCTGACGGATGCGCAAGTCTGCTTGCAAGACACGCGGGTTCGCTTTGAAGTAGCCTTGATCCGCCATGGTGGCGATAGGGTTCTTGGTCCAAACCAAGTCGCCGCCCCAGTTACCGCTACTTGTCTTCACGGGATATGCCGCTGCGGGCACGTTGTAGAAGAGCGGGAATACTGTAGACGCATACTCCTTGGTTCTGGTACGCTCCTTGATAGAACCGAACATGGTCCACTGCACCAAGGTAGTGGGTGTGAGGTCGATATCGAGGTTTATGCGCAGGTTCAGGTCGTACTTACGCAGCTGTGAGTTGTATCGTTCCTGCTTGGTGTACTTGTCATTCAGGATGCCGAAGTCGTTCTTGTAGCTCAATGCCGTGAAGTAGCGCAGCTTCTTTCCACCGCCTCTGAACATGATGTCCAGCTGGTTGTTGTCCGTATGGTTCCGCAACCCCTCTCCCACCCAGTCGGTGTTGGCGAAGAGGTCGGGATAGGTACCGTTGCGCAAAGCGTCCAGCATCGCTTGGTTGTATTGCAGGGGCAGTCCGTCGTAGTGCAACGCTTCGTTACGTGCCAAGGCGTAGGTATATCCGTCCGCCATTTCAGGCTGGTTGATAGGGAATTCCATACCGTGCGTATAGTTAATGGAAATCTCCTTACTCTCGTACTTTCCCCGTTTGGTGGTGATAAGCACCACGCCCTTGGATCCTTTAGGACCATAGATAGCCGTGGCGGGTCCGTCTTTCAGCACCTTCACGCTCGCTATTTCGGCGGTGGAGATGTATTCTAAGGAACGTTCGTAGCCGTCTACCAAAATCAGAGGATCCTCACTGCCGCGCAGAAAGAGTTTGGGATTGGCGTCATACTCCACCTTTTGCATCACGGAGAGTCCCGGCAACAAGCCGTAGAGCGTGTTATAAGGGTTTACGGAAGAGTTCTTCTCTAATTCGTCTTTGGTCACTGTGGACACAGCCGACGTTTCTCTCTCTTCCAGCACAGTCTGTGCCGCTACGCTATCGGGAAGCAGCAGGGATGCGCATAATATAGATATGTATTTTAACTTCATCTCTGTCAAAAATTATTAGTAATGAAATAATTTGTCTACAGCTGTATTATTCCCAGCCGGGGTTTTGTATCAAACCATATTTCTTATTGATTTCATCCACGGCAATCGGAATCAGGTAGTAGCGGTTGCTCCAGCGTTCCACCCATCCTCGTGTAGGCTGATTTACGTCATCCGTACGTTCGTAACGGAAAGTGTTGTCCGCATTCTTGTAGGTTTTCAAGCGGAAACGGTGTGCCTCCAGCAAGTCTTTACGTTTGTGGCGGTTGATGTCGAAGTAGCGAACCTCCTCAAAACCGAACTCTACTGCACGCTCGTGCAGAATAGCGTTCAGCAACGCTTCTCCTTGCGGATATTTCTCTTTGTCCAAATCAGGCATGTTGACACGATTGCGCACTAAGTTGATGTAATCGTAAGCGTCACGACCGAACTTGTCTTTTTGGTTGGCAATGTCCAGCTGGTTCATCGCTTCGGCGATGTTCAGATAAATTTCAGGCAGACGGAGAAGCGGACATTGGTAGTAGTGCGCAAACAGCTCCTTATCTTGATCCAAGCAGAACTTGCGGAGACCGTAACCATTGTAGGTGGATTTCTCCATCGTTGCGCTCGTTCCTTCCCAAGTCTCTTGACCACCTGCATAAATTTCAGTTTTACGTCCTCGGTAGCTGTCTCCGTTCACCCATAAGGTCTCATAGAGACGCGGGTCACGAGTCGGTTTTCCTGTCGCATCGAAGAAGGGGTATTGGGCATGTTCCGGATTGTTCCAGTCGAAAGTTTCTCCTTTTACAGTCTCGAACATGTCGCCATAAACAGCGGATGGGATGGTTCTACCCCAACGTACCATGCACAACACGCGTCTCCACCAATTGTCTATCTTGTTGTAGCGGTGCGACACGATGAGTGCCTCTTTGTTGCAACGGTCGTAATAACCGGAGAAGTAGTCGGCTCGAGGTTTTCCGGTTTCATAGAGTTGGTAATAATCACCGTTCGCTTGGTTCATTTCCAAAAATTCCAGTCCGGCATTCAAAGCTCTTTGCCAGCGTGTCTCGTCATAATTGCCGTACCAAGTATGGAGGGCATCAGAAGCCGCTCCTTCCATGAAAGGCTTGTCGGAATTGAAAAGCGGGCTGGCGGCAAAGGTCAGTACACGGCTTTTCAGCGCAAGAGCACCGGCTGCGCACATTCTGCCTTCGTCGTCGGTACTCACGCTCCAGGGGAGGGAGAGTGCCGCTTCGCTACACAGTTCCACTATCTTATTCACATGTTCCTCCACGGTCATGCGGGTAAAATTCATATCGTCGTTGGTGGTGTACGAATGGTCTATCCAAGGCATACCGCCATAATAGCGGAGCATGTCGGAATAGTGGTAGGCGATAATCATTTTAGCTTCCGCACGTCGCAGCCACTTCTCCTCATCGGTCATGTCGGGCACTTTGTCCACGTTTTCCAAGTAGATATATGCCTGACGGATACCGCTCAACGGACCGGATACCTTCACCTTCACTCCATCTTTACCGGAATCATTCATGTCAGTCAAAGAGTAAGGGAAGGCTCCCGGTTCCGAAGCCGTAGCCTGTCCGGAGTACATGTCGTTACCTCCATAACAATCTCCCAAATCTGTCAGGTTTTCCACCATGTGCCATTTATATCTACCGTCAGACGCAAGGAAATCGGGCATGGAATGATATGCTTCCGTCAACACCTGTTCCGCATACTTACGATGAGCGAATATGGAGTCAATGGTGATGTCGGTGGTTATCGGCTTGTCCAGAAAGGCACTGCCGAACTTAAAGTCCTCGCACGATGTACAGAACAAGGCGGCAGCCGACATTCCTATAATATATAATGTATGTTTCATTGTCTGTAGTTTTTAATTAGAATGTGATGTTTATGCCCAAGCTATAGGTCTTGGTGATGGGATAGGTGTTGTTGTCACCCGGCTTCGATTCGGGGTCCTGAATTTTGAAGTGGTCAAACGTAAGCAGGTTGTAGGCACTGCAAGTAAGTCCCAATTGCGAAATGCCTATCTTCTTCAGTACGGGATTGTTGCTGAAGGTATATCCCAATTGAACAGTCTTCAATTTCAGATACGAACCGTTTTTCACCCACAGGCTGGACGCCTTGGTGTTCCAGTCTTGACTATTCTGCGAGAAGCGGGGAATGGTGGCGGTAGCGGCGGTCTCTTCAGTCCAACGGTTGTCGGCATGGAACTGCATGAGTCCTCTGGAACCACCGCCAAACGGCTGGCGGAAACTGTCGTTCAGCATCAGCGAACGTTCTGCCGCACCGGTCCAGTTCATAGTGAGACTCCAACCTTTGTAGTTGACGCCGTAGTTTAGACCAAAGGTGTAGGCGGGACGGGTGGAGTGTCCGATAGCCGTTTGGTCATCGGAATCGATGACACCGTCGCCGTTCAGGTCGACATACTTGCAGTCGCCGGGGAATATTGCCACTTGCGGGTCGTCATATCCCTCTTTCAGGATGCCTTTGTCCACGTCTGCAAAGTCGTCCTTGTCGTAGAAGCGTTCAAACACATAGCCGAAGAGCGTACCGACCGGTTTGCCGGTGCGCCACATATAAGGTTCGTTGGGTTCCACTTCATCCTGTTCCATTATTTTGTTCTTGGAATAGCTCACGTTAGCGTTCACCCAGTAGTTCACGTTTTGGATTTTGTCGTTCCATTTCACGTCTATTTCGTATCCTTTGTTTTTCACTTTACCCATGTTGACTACGGGCAACAGGCTTTTGTCCAAAGCCGAGAACAGAGGAATTGTTCCACGGTTAATCAGGATGTCTTTTCGATTTTCAAGGAAGAAATCGGCACTGATGCGCAAGCGGTTGTTCAGGAAGTTGACATCCACACCGATATTCGATTTCAATGCGGTTTCCCACGTGATGTCCGGATTGCCCAATCGCTTCTCCAATGCGCCCGGCAGACGGTTGTTATTGTTGAAGCCGAAGTAGTAACCATAGTAGGGGAAAGCCCAGTCGGTGGTAGATCCACCTACCAAATCTACGTCATAGCTGTCCGCAAGGAAGAGGAAACGGTAGTTGCTGATGTTGTCATTACCCACCAGACCTACGGAGGCTCTCAGCTTCAGGTAGTCCACCACTTTCTGCTTCTTCATGAACGCTTCTTCCGACACCACCCAGCCGATAGAACCGGCGGGGAATGCGCCGAAACGCTTGCCTGGTGCGAAGTTCTCCGAACCGTTGTAGCCAAAGTCCACCTCGCCCACGTATTTAGATTTGTAGTCGTAGGTGACGCGTCCCACAAAGCCTACGTATGCCGTAGGAATGGAAGTCCATTGCGCCGGATAGTATTTCTTGCTCTGGTTGTAGAGCACCAGACCACCCACGTTGTGGTCACCGAATTTGCGGTTGTAGCGCAAGCTCGCCTCGAAATACCAGTCGCGGTTACGGCTATTGTTGTCTTCCTCGTAGCCCAAGCGTTTGTTTTCCGAGTTGGGATCTACTTTGTACACCACGGTCTTGTCCATTGCGGGGTCGTTGTAGTCCATGGTCGGATTGTCTATTCTTCCTTGATAATAGGGGATGAACTTCTCGACACTTCCTATACGTTTTTTCTTGGTGGTATAGGTGGTGTTGTAAGCCCCTTTCACCTCTACGGAGAGACCTTTGGTGATGAAGTCTAACTTCTGGTTCAGCACCAGGTCCATGTTCATCGTGTTTTTAGTGTTTTGCCGGTAACCATGTCCGTAGTAACGTGAGAGCGACTCACCCATCAATATGCCCGGATAGCGTTGTGGTTCGGTTACTACCAGCTTGTCACCCACCACACCGGCTTCACAGAAAGGTTGCGCCCAGTCCAAAATGTGGAACAAATCATAGATTTCGTTTGTAGCGTTTGGTTCATGGGTCACACCTACGATGCCGCCCAATCCTAATTTCATGGTTGTGGTCGGTGTCAAGTTGAAGTCCAGGTTGGCACGGTAGTTATAACGTGTATAGTTATAGTTGTTGTTATAATCCAACGTGTCAAACTGCTTCAGCAAACCGTCCTGATAAAGGAAACCGGCGGAGATGAAATAATGTACGTCTTTGGTTCCGCCTGATATGTTGACATTATGCTGCGTCTGGATGGACGTGTTTTTCAGCAAGTAGTCGCGCCACTGGATACTGGGGAACATAATGGGATCGTCGCCCAAGCGGTAACGTTCCAAATCGTATTCACCGAACGTTTCGGCTACATGGTCATTGCGGTTCTTTTCGTTGAAGAGTATACCGTACGTATAGCTGTCCGCCATTTCGAGGTTACGGGTAGGCTGCTGCAATCCCACCGAAGAGGTTATCTGGATTTTGGCCTTACCTTCCTCACCCCGGCGAGTAGTAACCAACACAACGCCATTGGCGCCGCGTACACCAAAAACCGCAGTAGCGGAAGCGTCTTTCAACACTGTCACACTTTCTATTTCATTCGGGTCCATCTGGAAGAACTCACGTTCCACCCCATCCACCAGAATCAACGGGCGAGAAGCGCCTTCGCTCAAAGAACCGACACCACGAATGTAGATGGCGGGGTCTTCCTTACCCGGCTGGCCTGTGGTGGAAACCGAAGAAAGACCGGAAATCTGTCCAGCCAAGGAATTGGCGATGCTGGGGTTGGGCGAACGGAGTAATGCCTCAGTTTTCACCGAAGAAATGGCACCGGTCAGTGTCTCCTTCTTTTGGGTACCATAGGCGACAACCGTCACTTCCTGCAATTCGTTGTATACCTCTTTCAATATCACTTTAACCGTTTGCTTACCCTTCAGGGGTACTTCCTGTGTTTCATATCCTACAAAAGAGATGGTCAACACAGGGTTGTTTGAATTGATATTCAGTTTGAACTTACCGTCAATATCCGTAATGGTACCCGTATTGCCGCCTTTCAATTGAATGGTAGCACCGATTACAGGCTCGTTCTTATCGTCGATAACTATACCGGTGACGAGCGATTGTCCATACGAATAAACAGTAGAACACAGCAACAACAGCAGAATCATTATCCGCTGCCTACTCTTGCACATAGATAAAAGTTTATTCATAATAATAAATTAAGTTTATAAAAATAGCTATTTATCATTGGGGGTATTTTCAGTCTCTTTAATGATACGTTCCACGACAGGCTTGGGCTGATGACTGCGATCGAACAGAAGCGGATAATCCACACGCCCGCGCACCGGCCAGCCGTTACGCCATGAGTCACCATCGGAAATGCCCCACAACGTGACACGCGTGATGACATCTTTATGTTTTAAGAAGAGTTTGAAGAATGAAAGCATATGTTCCGTCCATTGCTGTTCCACATCATCAGGCAAGCCGTCGCGATAGGGGTCTATCGAAGCATCGTATTCAAAATCCGCCCACGCTTCACCCCCGAGGTCTTTCTTGGGAGCAGGCAGTGCCGTAAGGTCCAGTTCCGTCACCATTACTTTGACATCCGCTTTCGCCAAATCCACAATGGCGCATTCTACACCTTCTATGGTAGGGCTTCCTTTCCACAGATGTCCTTGCATTCCCACGGCATCAATACGCAGGTTACGACGTTGCAGTTCCTTCACCAAACGAATAATGGCTTTGCGCTTGGGAGTAAGATGGAGGTTGAAGTCATTGTAATACAATTCACAGTCAGGATCCGCCTCATGCGCATACTGAAATGCCAGCGGAATGAACTCCTCGCCTAATATACGATAAAAAGGAGAATTGCGGTAGGTACCGTCATCGGCAAAGGCTTCGTTCACCACATCCCAGCCTTTGATACGTCCTTTGTAGCGACCTACCACCGTGTATATGTGCTCTCTCATACGCTGTTTCAACACTTTGGGAGAGACATCTTTTCCCTCCTTGTCTGTACAAAACCAGTCGGGAAGAGCTGCATGCCACACCAAGGTATGCCCGATGACCGCCTGCTGATGTTTCTCGCCAAAATCCACAAAGCCATCCGCCACAGCGAAATCGTATCTGCCCTCTTCCGGATGAATGGCTTTGATTTTCATACACCCTTCCGGCGAAATGGAGTTGAATTGGTTGGCTGCAATCGCGCAACTTTCTTTGTCTGTACCCGTTATTTGACGATTGTTAAGTGTGGTACCTATCAAAAAATATTTTCCAATGGTTTCCCGTAAGGTGAGTTCCTTACAGTGACCGGAATCCTTTCCTGTACAACCACTTATCCCAATGCTGAAACACAAAGTGGTTAACAAAAGCTTTTTCATAAGTTCTATGTTTTTAAAGTTTGTCGCAAATATAATGCACAATAAAAAGGACCATAAAAACTTAAATACATATAAAAGAGCTCCTTGTACCTCCTGCTTTTTTTGTTGGATTATGTACAATAGATATGCCTAAATGTACAAAATTGCTCCATCTGTTGGCTAAATCGTCCTATAATTCTTCTGTTTTACTTTTCACTTCCCCGATACTCCAACGGAGTGACGTGATATTTTTCCTTAAAACATTTACGAAAATACTGGGGAGAGTTAAAGCCCACCTTTTCGCTGACACCGGTCACGTTGAGAAACGGGTCGTCCTTCAGTAACCGCGCAGCCTCTTTCAAACGGATGTCCTGAATGAATTCGCTGGGCGTCTGTCTCGAAATGTCTTTCAGGCGGACAAAGAATTTCGTGCGGGAGATTCCTACTTCACGTACCAACATATCTACATTAAATTCAGGATTTCCCATCTGCTCATATATTAGTTGTGTCACCCTGTCGATGAATGCCTTTTCTTGCAAGTCGCAGGCAAGCTTCATCGGGGACGTCGCCAAACGGTCACTGCCTCCGTTCTTTGACAACAGACGGCGGTTGTTTACCAGATTATTGCAACGCAGGAGAAGTACCCGCGGGTTGAAAGGTTTTTCCACGTAATCATCGGCACCTGCTTTCAGCCCTTCGGTCAATGAAGCCTCGTCCGTTTTGGCAGTAAGCAGTACAATGGGGATGTGGCAAGTATCTGTGTCCTGTTTCAATATATGGCACAACTCTATTCCCGACAGTTCCGGCATCATGATGTCACTAATCACGATATCGGGCATTTCAGATTTTACCATTTCGACGGCTTCTTTGCCGTCCCTTGTTGCCACCACGTGGTAGTAAGGCACGAAGAGAGTTGTCAGCAGTTCGCGCAATTCATCGTTGTCCTCTGCCACCACCATGGTGAAAAGTTGCTTTTCGGCCTGCGGCTTTTGGAGAGACGCCTCTTCCTCTATTTCCGGATCGTCTGTCTTGACGGGTACAAGTAATGTATCAGACAAGACTTCCCCCACATACGTCTTTGTTTCTTCCTGTTCTTCCCGCTCATTCTCGACAAGATGACCTTCACCAATCCTCAGGCGAACGGTAAATACGGTTTCAATGCCCGGTTTGCTACGTACGTCAATGGTACCGTGATGCAGGTCTATGATACCTTTAGTCAGAGACAGACCTACGCCCGTCCCCGTGTCGTTACCGGAGTTTTTCCCCTCAATACGATAGAAGCGCTCGAATATTTTCCCGATATTTTCGGAAGCTATTCCTTCGCCATTGTCCATCACTTCTATTACAGCCTCTTCGCCCTCCTGATAAACCGACACTTTGATTTCCCCCTTTTCGGGAGTATGCTTGAAGGAATTAGAAACCAAGTTGTTCATCACCTTCCAAAGCAGACGCTCGTCGAACCACACTTCTATCTTCTCTTCCCGCTTGACGAACTTATAGGAAACCTTTCTTGCCGTAGCAATGGTGCGGAATGTCTGGAAATGATTCTGAAGGAAAGCTACCAGATCTTGTTGATGCGCCTTAATAGCCATGTATCCCCGTTCCTGCTTGCGGAAGTCTAGCAATTCGGTAATTAATTCTTTCAGATTCAGGCAATTCTTGTACATCTTCAACAGGGAGTTATGCATTTGTGTGCCGTTTTGCTGCAGCAACAACACTTCTATCTGCCCTAAAATGATAGTAAGCGGCGTGCGGAACTCATGCGATATATCTATAAAAAAACGTAATTTGCTCTGCGTCAACGCTTCTACCTCCTCTGCATGTTTGCGTTCATATACTAACGCAGTCTGCAATTTTACTTTTCTTTTATACCACAACACTACTATCCAAATTATGGCTGTGACGGCAGTTAAATAAAAGAAATATGCCAACGGCGTTTGATAGAAAGCTGGTAATACCTCTATTTTCATGAAGCATTGCGGGGCGGTGTCGTCACCGGAATATTTCGCCCGTATCTGCAAGGTATAGGTGCCGGGGGCAAGCCGTGAGTAAGAGATAAGGTTCCCACGAGCGGGCTGCCATTGTTCCATAAGCCCTTCCAACCTGTACTCCAGTTCCTCTTTCCCATAGGGCAAATAGTCGGTGACGGCATATTGCAGGGTGAAAGTCTCGCATCCTGGATGCAACCTAATGTCATGAGCCATAGTAAGGTCACCGGTAAAAGCCTGATATTTATCGCCCGCGGATACTTCATTTCCGTTAATGTATAGCTTGTTTATGTAGATGCTGAAACTGCGGAGTGGCGGAATGACGGCTTCCTCGGTGAAAGAAACTATTCCGTCCATTCCTCCTATAAACACCTGTCCGTTCCTGGCAACATAGAGGGAGTTTTCACTGACAGCGTTCAGCGGAATTTCCTGACCGATGCGATAATTCATCGCTTTCTTCTGCCGATAGTCCAGCAAAGAGAAGCCCACATCGGTGGTCAGGATGTATCTGCCGGATCGTAATTCGCGAACCGCATATATCACATCGCTTGCCAGTTCACCGTTACAGGTATCAAACTCCTCATAAACACCGGTGTCATAGTCATAAACACCCAACCCATTTTCAGCGGTGCATATCCACAGTCTTTTCAGACTGTCCTGATAGAGATAGTTTATTTTCTTGCCATTCAACCTTTTAGCTAACTGTGGTGTCAGGCAGTCACTTGTCATGCCTGTTTGCAAATTGTAGCAGAGAGCGCCTTTTCCAACAGACACAATCCATAAGTTATCCAAATGGTCAATCAGCAACGTTTTGGCATATTGAGTGCGTGCCCGCACCTCCTCGCTGAAAGGGAGCGGGCGGCATCGCCCGGTTTTTGGACTGAAACGGACAACCCCGTTGTAGGTGGCAAGAAGCAAGTCGTCGTGATAGGCGACGATATCCATAATTATATCCGAGGGTACAGAATACGGGTCTTGCTTGTTGTGGCGGTAATGGGTGATATGCCCTGTCTGCATCTCCAGCCTGTTCAACCCGCCTAAATGCGTGCCTATCCAAAGCACGTGGTCGACCGTATCACAATAAAGCGCTTTGGCATGGTTGTGCGAAAGGCTGTTTCTTTCCACACTATGCACATAACGTCCGAATTTTCCTGTCGGCATATTATAGCAGCATATCCCCCCTCCTTCGGTGCACATCCACAGATTATGATTGCCGTCTTCTGTCATTTCGCTTACCACCGGTGCGCTAAGCCCTTGAGAAGCATCACGGCTATATTCAAATTTTTGAAACACTTGGCAGGTCGGGTTGAAGTAGTTCACTCCTCCGTAGTAGGTACCTGCCCACACTGTTCCCTGGCGGTCGCAGTAGAGGCTCCAAATAGAGGATTCGTTCAGGCTGTTGGCGGTTTCTCCCTTATAATAAGAGGTGAAACGACGGGTGCGGTAATCGTATTTGTTCAGTCCGTCAAAAGTGCCTATCCAAATGTCGCCATGAAAGTCTTCACAGCATTTGTGGGTTTGGTTGTGGCTGATGCTTCCCGGTAGGACGGAGGTACGGATATGTTCTATAGTTTGTCCTTTGATATGGTACAGACCGCCGCCGGCATAGTCCGTCACCCAGTAACAGCCCTTGGAATCGTGGAATATGTCGAAGATATGTCCTTGCTCTATCAGGTGCGACAGTTGTTTGTCGGTTTGTCGATACAGATACAGTCCCTTGGTTACCGTGCCTATCAGAAGCGAATCGTTCCGGACGTAGAGTCGGCTGACAGGCGCATGGGGGAAGGAGCACACCTCTTTTATCGCTCCCTCTTCGTACTTGCATATACGATCTTCATCGGTGAAGTACAATGCACCGTCGGCGAAGTGGATTGATTTCCCCCTTGTTTGGGTTAGTGTGGAGATAGAGGCGTCGGATATATGATATACATTGATACCTATGTCGGTCTGTATATAGAGGTTGTCGCATCCGTCTCCTGTGATTTGGTTGATTAAATTGGAAGAAAGTCCTTCGGGACGCGTCTTGTCATATTTGTAGGATATGAAGTGGTTGCCGTTATAGAGGTTCAGCCCGTTGCGTGTGCCGAACCACAAAAAGCCCCGGAAGTCCTGATAGATACTGGTTATGGTGTTGCTCGACAGCCCTTGTGTGGCATCCAGATGTCTGAACATGATGTTTTGTCCAAGCAGTTGCGTCGAAAGAAATCCAAACAGTAATAGGAAGAAACAAGTTTTTTTCATACTATTAAAGATTAATTTCCGCAAAATTACAACATTATTCCAACATGGTCAAACTTGAAGGGATATGTTTTTTTGGGGGGGATGGCCCACGGATGACACGGCAGACTGTAGTTTCCTCTATAATGCAATAAACGCAAGAGCGGTGGAATAAGGTTCATTTGTACATTTAAGGAGTAATTGTGTACATTTGATAAAAAAAGCTGCGGAAATGACGGGAGTTGTTTTCATATGTACGGAAAGTAATCCGGAGGTATGGGGAAACCCGTTATGTTTGTGTTCGAAAAGGGATTGACGAAAACGTATGTATTATAAACTTTAAAATCATAATAGCATGAAAAATTATTCAGCATTATTTTCAATAGGTATATTATTAATATGTATGCTGTCCGGTTGCGAGAATCAGGTCAGCGACTCCTCCCAACAAAACAACTCCAGCGTGATTGTGCCGGGAGGACGATTCTACTCGTATCGTCTGACCGATAACATCAAAGACGACGAAGAAGAGGCTTGGAAGGCGAACCGCTATGTGGGCATGTACTTATTTAAAGAAAGAAGTAGCGAAGTGGTGGAAGGTTGCGCCAACGTGAAATACGAAAGTATCAGCGGTGCCAGGCATTTCGTTGTCGCAAATCCGGAAAAGGCGTTCGTTACTCCGGAAGACAAAAGCGGCGTGCAACTGATGGGCTATGCACCCTACAGCGAAGCGGTGACGGACGACATTTATCCGTTGGATGTGGCAAATCAGGGCGACAACCTGCAGATGCAGTTCTATTACGCTTCCAAAAGCGATGTGCTATATCGGGACCACAACAAGACGTATCTGGAATTCCGCCCGATGCTGTCCAAAGCGGTGTTTAAGGTAGTGCCCTACAAAGGCGTAGCGGGAAGCGACCTAGAGGGCGTAGCCATCTGCCTTGACGGAATGAATACGAAAGGCGGCTTCAACCTGCTGACCGGCAACTTTACGGCATCTTCCGCTCCCGTTCCCATAAATTTGACTTGCGAGACACACGAGGCGGTGGCGTTACTATTGCCGTCGAACTCGGTGGACGGATATAAACTTACGCTCAAGACTCCGAATATGGATGAAAAGGAGCGTGAGTGCATGTTTACGGACATGGAGGGCGGTGTCGCCCGACTGGAACCGGGTATGCAGTACACTTTTACCATTGAGGTGGAGCCCAATCGAATGAAAATCAGTGTAGAACAGACCCCTATCGGTAATTGGGGCAGCGACGGCAGAGATCGGAAGAGCGTCGTGTAGGGAAAGAGTGTAGATCTCGGT
>OMGS01000657.1_pt1 | contig 16569 bp, 8 predicted proteins | sample 1646081 | NCBI WGS metagenome assembly OMGS01 (sample SAMN05578591, study PRJEB25193) | human gut metagenome | biome: Human Microbiome; feature: human-associated habitat; material: feces | host: Homo sapiens | place: USA:Birmingham | reverse complement strand
GAAAGCAGGCTTTTTTGAATTTGGCTCCTCTGACTGGGATCGCCTTTGCCAGTAACTGGCTAATAAGTAAGCTAAACCTGAATTCCCTGTTTGTCAAGACCTCCAGAATGACCACCTTTTTACTACTGACTTTTCCTTCCGTCATGCAAGCCAAGTACAATGAACCAGCATATCATCTATACCATATTTGCCCGCATATCCAGACGTAGCTTAGCGGTGAGATATGAACCAATTCGAAGCAAATCAATCAGCAGCAGACATGAATTTTTAACCATATAAAAATATGGGATTAAGTTTCTGACGTTTGCATAATGTCAGGTAAAATACGCACTTAACTACCATAACGGTTGCGATTGGGCGTAGCATAATAAGTGCCCGTACCACCTTTCGAATACAAGCCGTCTCAGCGAGTATTTCACATAGCCCTTTAACGCTGTGTTTGGTGCGTTAATACGTCCATACCCGATTTTCAAAATGCAGTTGTGCCAGAAGGAATTGAAGACATGCAATCCGAACTAAATCACAACATTCGACATCTTCCATTACCACAAAGTGTCAGAGAAGCCATTACCGCAGCAAGAAAACAGGCCGGTACGTTTTACGCTTTTACCGAAGCAGATACACCACTACTGATTCAATCCCAGGATGGTACGGCGAGCGGTAAAAGCTATAACGTTTTCGCTCAATACATCGAAAGCGTAAATCCAGCAATCAACCCTGGCAATAGTCATCGCAATCTGGTGTTTATCACACCCTTGAAATCACAAATTGACATCCCGGAACCACTCATCGCTCGCGCCCGAGATAAGAAGATTGAATTGTTACCTTATCTTTCGCAAGGGGATATCGCAGATCTTGGTTTTACGTCATGGGTCAAATCTCCTGAAGGGAAAACACCCACAAACCGGGAACGTTATCGTCGCTGGATCAAGCAAGCCAACGAATTGATGTCGGGTGAAATTCAGCTTATTTTTCAACGCCTGAAAGCTGAAGTTGATGCGCGTAATAGTTTGGAAGTACGTCTGGAAACAGAGATTAAAGTAGGGGCAACGTTTGAACAAAAACGTCTGGAGGATGAGTTACGTCTCAATAGTTTTCATTTAGCAGGTCGCTTACAGGAAGCGACTGTGGCGATGCTTAATGCCTTGAATCAGGATCTGGCGGTTTTACTTGATGGGGAAGCGACTAATCCTCGATATGCACTGGCTACGGAAATGGTTAAACATCTTTTCCCATTTCAGATTGCACTGTATCGCCGATGTATCCTGCTGGCTACAACGAAAAAGTTCGATGGCAGTGTGCTGTTACTGAAACGCGATAAAGAAGGCGACTATCACCGGAGTTCACAACAACTGGACCACGTTCTGGGCCAGAAAAAAGGCCTCAAAGTGAATCCGTTAGGCGAGATTGCTAACCAGACTAATCCACAGCGAATTGAGAGCTTAAAAGAGCAATATTGGATAACCGACGAAGACTCACCTTTTGCACAACGTGATATTCGTTTCACATTAGTTCTGGACGAAGAGCACGAAGCCTACCGTATCTTCCAGCAGAATGTTTGCCAGACATTAATGAACGACGATCAGCAACTTCCTTCGTTACTGGCAATTTTACATCGTGTACTGGAATATGTGGATGAATGTTCTTCAGATGAAAGAGCACCAGGGTATACCCCTCTGAAAAATTATGTCGATGAGATCAACAAAGCTTTATTACAATGTGATTTACGACCTGATTTCGATCTTAAGAAGCTGACCAGACTCTTTAGAAATAGTTTGCTTGATATCGTCGTCGATAGTCGTAATGCTGAGCAGGTTATCGCGTTAATTGGTAATATTTTCAGTTATCAGATTCAGCGATTTTACCGTGAGTCAGACCTTCGTCGTATTCATTTACGTAGTCACGGGCGTCATTCATACACTGAAGTCTATGTTTCTGAAGATGACAAAAAAGTTCCAGATGAATTTAACTTATATGAACTGTATCAGACACTGACTGCTCTATTATTAGCCTCTGCCCGGTTGGAAACACCCAAACATGTCTGCGATTTGCTGGCACAGCAGGAGATGGCAAATCAGAATAACCCATTATCAGTTTTCATTCGTAAAGCCCAAAGTATTAAAGGAGATATAGTTCATTTATCTTCCAGTGAGCCTCAGAAAGAACAGTTGATAGATGATTTTTTTACCTATTTTCAACCCAAGACATTGTTTTCCCTTTCGCCACGTGAACAGGTAAGAATTGAGGCTGAACAACTGAGGGGTTGGGTATTACTCAAATTTCGGATGGAGTTAATTAAGGAGTTACCTGAAATAGCATTATTACGTGTGCTTTATAATACGCGTAATACTATTATTTTGCTGTCTGCTACAGCAGGATTTCCTACAACGTATAATGGGCAATACAGCCGCCCGTTTCTGGATAAATACGCTCGTGAGTTGAACTATCGCATCAGGCAGCGGGATGTTGATTCTGCCTCGCCCTTGTCGACGATCCGTGACAACAGAAACCTTCATCGACCTGTAGCGTTGGAGGTATTTGACGATCAGGTACTAGAGTTTTTACCACAAAACGAGGAGTCTGAGTTCAGGAATGCATATCGTTTCTGGCTCAAAATGCTCGAACCATACTCTAAAGCAGTTCAGTTTAATCGCTATCATAAACGAGAGTTTCATCGCCAGTTACAATGTATGTTACTTGCTGCTTATACTGGTCGGCACATTTTATGTATCGGGATCAGTAGCCGTTTTTTTGCGATTATCGGGAATTTTCTTCGTGCCAATAAGTTAAGTGCAAATCCCTATCGTGGGGTTACCATTCTTGACAATGAAACACGTCGGGGGAATGATTTACCTCGAGTATTTGAAATCACCCCTTTTGCTGAGCGGCATAGATTGCGTGTCGTCATGTTTGATTCAAAACTCAACCGGGAAGATCCGGTAAGAGACTATCTGCAAATCGATCACCAAAATTTAGCAATATGCATGGTTTCCCATTTCCAGGGGGCCGGGACAGGGCTTAATTATTATGTCACTTATCCGGCACCGTCAGAACCTGTAGAAGCAGATTTAGAACAAATCGACTTTGATGAATTAGCAATGGTCTGCGGTAGCTACTGGAGTCAGATTAATGCAACTCCATCGCGAAACACGCTGGAAAATTATATTACCTTACTCAAGCATTATGCTCATGGAAGTGTACCTCGTCAGGTTGGTGATTTCGATACGGATCTAGTTGATTCTGATGCGGCCCAATTGCTGAATACTGAACATACCGTCGAGCTTCATAAAATTGCTATGCAAACTATTGGCCGTACAGAACGGCGTGATGCCCAAATGAATGGGATTATTCGTTTACCTTCTGGTGTTCATCATAATGCATTGTGTGTTTTTCGAGATTTGGAACGTCATCCAAATGCACAATCGTTACTTGCTTCCCTGAGTCTGCATAACCATCTATGGTTCAAACGCTCAAAAGAGGATTTATTAAAAGCCAGCTTTTCTTCCGATAGTCAACGTAGCGAATTTGAAAATAAAGTTGCTAAAGCAATAGATATGTATAGCGACTTTGAAGCTGAACTGAAAAATAAAATTTTGCCACTGGCAAGACAAGGTGATCGAGATGCAATTGAGTTAAATGAAGCATTACGTCACCGGGACAGTTTTACCGATCCTCAGTCATATATAAAACGTCTTAAACGCAACGCGATTATTAAGAAAAATGCTTACCTTAGCGACTGTGTAAGCCATTTTTATCTGGAGCGTACTGCCGATTGGGAAAATGTAATACTGGCTAAAACCTTAGATGGTTATGGATTAACAGATATTTCAGCTGGAGCAAATCCATACAAACCGGAATATTGTTTACCCCAATATCATGAAGCCATGGCTGAAGAGTCATCCGGAACTGAACAGCGTATTTTTGCGAAGATTCTGGGATTAGATGCCACGCCTTTACAACAATACATCCCCATTCCTTCATTGTTGCCACTTTTGATTGGCAATATTGGTGAATGGCAATTACACCTGATTCTTCAGGAAATGAATATTACGCTGATCCCACCACAAGAGCTATCGTACTATCTGGATAGCTCTTGTTATGAGTTGTTTGATGTGTATTGCATTAACAAGAACCGGATTGTTGCAATCGATGTAAAAAACTGGCGAATGCAAGGAAATAACCGACAATTAGCGAAAAAAATGCATAATAACTCATTGGGGAAAGTCAGTGAGTTGCAGAAAATCATTACAGCAAAAACACAGTTTGATGGTGTTGACGTTGTTTATCTTAATACTCGATATGCTTTAAACAGCCTCAACATTCGTGCCGAACATTCTAACCATAAGGGCGTCTGTTATTATAACCTTTTTAAAAATATTTCATCTTATGAAAAAGATAATGGCAAAAATCCTTATGATGCAAAAATAAAATCAGAATTAAGAGTAAATCAATACTTACTTAATCTTTTAGGAGCGAATTATGACTGATGTAACTGAAAGTCAACAGCATAACGAAACGGATGTTGTGATGGCTGCCGAATGGGGGCTTCAGCCTCCAGATTATGCACCTAAAGCACGAACACAGCTCTTTGATATCCATGATACTGCAGATGTAATGTTGGAAAAACTTTTACAATTACCCTCGACAAATGGTTGGGGAATTGATGCTATCTGTATCACCAAGGTAAAAGAATACTCCATGAAATGGGATGATTTTTTTATTGAATTGCACAGAGAAATTCAAAATATATTATCGTTAAAATTGGGAACGAAGAATAACAGGGAGTTCCAGTATCAAACGTTAAGAAAAGGAAACAGCTATCTTGTGATGTTTCTGTCACCTGATGCTCGCCCGTATCATCAATGGGTTAATGAACTCAAAATAAAAGGCTTTGATCAATATAAAATTGCTCAAACTGTGCTCGGACTGCGTCTGAAACTACATTTTTTAGATAATGCCGGGAAGTATTTTGAGGTGAGTCATGGGGCCTATAATAGCGAAATTTTTCTGGGTGCCGTCGTACAAAAAGAAGAGCCAGACAAAAGAGGAAACTATTACGTCGATGCATTGCAAAGTGATCTCTTTTACAGCCCGGATTATGGCGACCTCACTTTTACCCTGAAAGGGATCTGCTTCAGAGCTAAAGCGGAAGAGCTTGGTGTACTCAGCGATTATGGTCGGATTCTGATTAAGGGCAAAAAATCATTGCAGTTGCTTGAGAAAGTAGATGGTAGAAAATACCGGAAAATGCCCTATATGCGTTTTGCCAGTAAAGCTTATTCTGGGTGCAAAAATCATGCAGAAAATCTGGTTCAGAACGTGCTTGGTGATATACTGTCTCAGGCTGACATCGCTTTTTCACCACGTGTTTTTTGTGCAACCCACAGTCAGTTAGACTTTTTAACGACCAATATCAAAACACTTCAGCGCCCGTTAGTTATTATAGACAATCTTGATAATGGCGAAGAACCAGAAGCGCACCAACGATTTATTCACTATCTGAAAAAAGAATTAGATGCAGTAGATATAATTTCACCTCGGGAACTTATTGATCTTGATAAAGATGTTAACTATCTGGTACTGAATCAGTCTAAAAAAATAAATGGGTCCAGCATTTCCCTTGGTGAAGATACCTTTTTAAACTCTACCTGGCAGGCACTGAATGAGGCAAAAGCGGGTAAAAAAGGTCTGTTAGATTATTATTCAAGGCTAAAAGTAGATTTTATCCTTGATTTTGAAAAAAATCATCAGCGAGTTTTTCAGGGATGTAATATTGAAGCCATAGAGCAGAATAAAAAAGATCCTGTTACCCTGGTGGTTAAAAAAGTTCTTAATCCTGTGTCTGTCGCTAAGTTGGAAATGATTCGCAGCGAACTCTGGCTAAAAGAAGCTGTGCTGGTGAGAAAGAAACTTACCGGTTTTAGCATTAACGATGGTGAGTATATTCTTGTCTCAATTCGGTGTTCCTCTTCCGGAAACAGAAGAGGGAATGATTTTTATGGCGTTGCTACGCCGGTAGTATTCAGCCATGGCGTAATGAACATCGCAGAGCCGAAAATGTATACCGATGAGAACGATTTCCGTAATAATGTTCCAGGGATGAATATCAACTGTATTGATAAATTGCGTGATGATAATTTCTATCTTGTTGATACAATAAATCAGGTTGTGATTAAGCGATACAATACTGTTCGTATTCCGAGATTATTAGGTTCTGCAGAGCGTTGTTCTCTTCAGGTAGCAGAAGATAATCATGATAAAATTAATAAATTTGGTGCAGCGGATAAAACATGTTTGCCTTACTATTTAACGCCAAAACCTAAAAGTCATGCTGTCAGCCAGTATCAACAACTCTTTATTGAAAAACGAGGTAATGAAGCATTACTTTTTTGTACTAAAAGTAACCAGCCCAACCAGATTATGGACAGAGCAACCTTAGTTTATAATCTGGTGGCGACAACATTTGACGGTAAAGAGGCTGATGTGATGGCGCAACCAGCAACTGAATTATTGTTGCGAACTTTAACTTACGATACCACACGCTATAATGAAGTCAGTCAGACATCTCTTCTGGAAAAAATATCGCGTCTGATGCTGCATAACTAATTTTATCAGCGTTTAACGTGGGTTATTTTTGATCAGGACATGTGCTATGGCCTGATCATTTCTGTGCACAAAAAAATCATTTCCCATGAGTAAATGATATGATTCTCCCGTTTACCTTATCTATTTTTATTACAAAAACACCTCCCGTTGCATTAGGGTCTATGTTTCCACTTACCTGCCAAAAGTTACCTTTATCGCTAATATGATAAGGTTTCTCTCGCATGGCATTATCTTTGCCATAGCGGTCCTCTACATATATTTCTGCTAATTTACCTACTAATTCCTTATTTCCAACGAAATAATTACTCTTACTGTCTGAGTTTTCAAGGGAACATTCCGCCGATTCACCATGAGAAAAACTTGGTAACAATGGAAGTATTGATAACATTAATATAATCATAACTTTCATTAATATATTTCTCCATTTGCATGTACTCTACACTGACTTGGTAAACCAGATTTATTCATTGGCTGATCACCATTTGGTTCTACTTTCTGGAATGAACCTTTAGGTGTACCAAGGTAACTCGAAATAGCTTTATTTTTAGATAATTCCTTGTCAGCCGGAGAAAAAACTTCATCTCCATACACTCCATTACTATCTGAACCGTGTGTATGGTACATAGCAACTGTTTCTGTTCCATTAGGACATGGACTTTCAAAAGGATAAGATGTATTCACATTTCCCTGTTTAGGTGGCGTATAGAAATATTTATTATTTTTATCCTTACACACTAAGCCTGCATGTTCAACACCTTGGCATATTGAATGTCCATTTGTTTTTTTTAATGCTTCGAATGCCGCATCATCGGTGCTATCGAATTTATCCGGGCCAATGAAAACAGAAAACAGTCGGCAAATTCCTTCATGACACGCACCAGATTTTGCATCATCCCATGCTGATAACCCCAAAGGATCCACTTTATGAACCGGATTGAGAGGATATTGGTATAAATTCCACCCGCCACTCAGCCCGATTGGATCCTGGGTGATATACCTGCCCTGCAGCGGATCGTAGTACCGGTTACGGTTATAGCACAGCCCCGATTCATCATCGTACTGCTGCCCCGGCAGGCGGTACGGCTGGTACAGGTGATGCGGGTTCTCCTCATTCAACAGGTTTCCCCACTCATCATACTCCGCGCTCCACATCGTATTGCCGTCTTCGCTGATGAGCGCCAGCGGCAGTCCCCGGTGGTCGCAGTGATAAAGGTGAACTTTTCGCTCAGGTAAATAAACCGGCTCTATCTGTGCCGCCAGCCGCTCCACCGTCAGCCCGCACTGTGCAAGCCACTGGCGGCTTTCACTGCTCACGCAGTTTGCCCGGATTTCTTCCTCCAGTCTGTCCAGCAGCCGCACCAGTTCAGCCGGAAATACCACGCCGTGCCCGTCCTCGCTCCCTTCCTGCTGCAGCTTCTCCGCCAGGCTGCGGCGCTGCGCTTTCTGCAGCTCACCATTCTCTGTTTCGATACGGATGAGCGGCGCGAAGCTCCCCGGCTGATATACCGTCTGGATACGCGTGGTGTCGGTCTGTACCGTCGTCAGCCGGTCGCCGTCCCATCCGTACCACGTCACCTCCGGTTTACGCGACAGCGACATCCATCCTGTCAGATCACGCTCGCGACGCCACACCCGTTTCCCCGTCCGGCGGCCCAGCGGGTCGTAGAGATAGCGGCTCTCGACCAGTGACTCCTCATGCTGTATCCGCGTATAAAACACCAGCCGGTGCTGGCTGTCGTAGTGGTAGTGGTGGGTCCGCTCGTCGTCCGTCCGTATCACACCCGTCGGGATGCGGTCCGTCTTCTCCGTCAGCCTGCCGTATTCATCGTAACGGTACAGGTAATGCGCGTCTTTGGTGATGCGGTTATCCGGCCACGCCGTGAGGGTGCTGTCCGGGTGCAGCTCCGGGTCCGGCAGGCGGTTTCCCGCCGGGTCGGAGGCATACGGGATGCGGATATCCAGGTCTGATGCAAGGGTGCGCACACTCTCCAGCCTGCCCGTGGCACTGTAGCCGTATTCCCGCGACTGCCACGGGCCGCTGATGCGCACCAGGTCGCCATTGTCATTCCAGCCATAGTCACGGTCATACACCAGGCTGTTCAGGTGCTGACTCTGTAACCGGCCTGCGGGAGTGTATGTGCTGGTCAGTTCGTATGCGTTATTGCCGAAGCTGCGCACCGTTTCCCGGTGCAGTCTGTCCCGTGTGTACTCCACCAGCGGCGTGTCGCCCAGTTTCATTCCCGCCAGGTAACCGCTGCCATACGTTAGCCACTCCACCGGTGGCAGGCTGTCTGCCTGAAAGCGGTTTGCCAGCCCCTGCTCGTTGTAAGTGTGTTTCGTCTCATGCTGCCAGAGCAGTTCCCCCGTCTCCGGGTGATGTACCGTCTGGCGCTCGCCTGTGAGACGTCCCTTACGGTTATAACCGTAATGCACCGCCACCCGGTGGCCTTCGCTGAGATGGCTGATTTCTGTCAGCCAGCCGTGGTCGTTATACCGCCACTGCTCTGCCGGTTCGCCGTTCACCGTGCGGTGTGTGATACGGTCCGATGCATCGTAGTGCCAGAGGGTGATAAGCCCCTCATCCTCGCTCTGCGTGAGTTTCCCGGTCAGGTCATAACGGTAACGCTGCGTCCGCCCGTCAAAGCCGCGCTGCTGTATCAGGCGGTCAAGCACATCCCAGCTAAATTCTGTATGGCTACCGTTCTCGTTGGTCAGGCTGATGACACGTCCCGCTGCATCGTATTCCATGCTGCGCGTCAGCCCACCCTGTGCGGTGCTGACGGCCTTTCCCCACGCATCGTACTGTGTCTCACTCCGGTTGCCGTCCGGGGCAATGATGGCGGTCGGGTCGCCTGCGGCGTTGTACTCATACTGCGTTTCACGGCCCTGCGTATCTTTCACCGAGATTAACTGGCCACGGTTGTCGTAACTGCGGTAAAGGCTGATGCTTTCCTCACGGTGAACCGCCGTCATTTGCCCGAAGCGGTCATATTCATAACGGGTTTCATAGCCTGAGCAGTCGGTGAAGGTCTGTAACTGCCCGTAGCGGCTCCACGTCATCTGCTTGCGGCTACCCGTCGCATCTTCTGTTACAGAGGGTAATTCACTGTGTGGATTATCATAACTGTAGCGGGTGACATCGCCGTTGCGTGCTGTTTCCTGCGTCAGACGCCCGTACTCATCATATTTCCGGCGCATTTCCAGTCCGTCAGGCCCGGTGGCTGAGGTTAACTGGTTTTGATTGTTATAGTAAAATTCCGATTTCCTGCCGTCCGGCGTGGTGATGCACGTGACGAGTCCCGTCACCACATTCGGACTGTATTCTGTTGTCCGGCCTGCTGCATCCGTCTGTGACTGGAGTCGCCCCATATAGTCAAATTTACTTCGGGTGATGCTGCCATCCGCGAATTCCTTTTTCACCACACGTTTCAGCCCGGCTTCACCTTCCGTGTGCAGCACCTCCCGCCGGTTCAGGCTGTCGGTGATGGTGATACGGTTTTTCTCATACTGATAGGCGTAGCTTAAGCCTGCCGGATTAAACTGCTCCGTCACGCGACCTATGTCGTCGTAGCGGTAACGCATCTCCGGCCTGCCTGCGTAACGGTGCGCCACCATCCGGCCCCGGTATTTATCATCGTAAGTAAAGTGGCGCATCTGAGTACCGCTGCGGTCATACACCGCCGCCAGCTCACCGCGTGGCGTCCAGTCGTAGCGTACCAGGGGGGCGGCGGGCAGATTCTCCGGGTATTCCGGGTCGTGCGTCAGCCACACCCCTGACAGGCGGATACCGTTATCCCGGCCATACTCCGTATAGTCCGGCAGTGAATCCGGGATATCCGATCCTTTCGTTCCTGCGGCGATGGCCTGCTGCCGGGCGTTTTCTGCCCGTTGCGCCTGCGTGGTCAGCACCAGGCGGAACTGACGGCCTGCACCATCGGTCACGCCGGTGATTTCTCCGGTAAATTCGCCTGCGGCCTCACGGTGGAAGGTTTGCGTGCGCCCGAAGCGGTCCACCAGGCCGGTCAGCACCCGGTACGGCGGCAATGGGGCAGGCAGCACCTCATTCCCCCCCGGCACCCGCTCACTCCAGCCGAGTACCCACCACGGCCCCTGCGGACTGTTCGTCGCCAGATAAATATGCGGACTCAGGCGGAGTTCTTCCGGCAGAGCCTGCCAGAGTGGGGCAAGACGGTGACTTTCATTCAGTTTCGCCACGCCGCCGCGTACCAGCCAGAATAATTCGCTGCGGCTGAAACCATCCTCACCGGGAAACAGGTGCTCAAAATGAATGCTTCTGCCACCGTTATCATTGAGTATCAGTTCGTTATCGCGTATCTGTAAGCGGATATCAAAGGGTGCTTTCCAGCCGGGACCGAAGATACCGACGGGCGCAGGGGTTTTCGTCCGGTAGCTGCTGTAGGTGCGGGAGAGCACGAACGGTAACGGGCCGGGCAGCGCGAAATCGGTTTCGCCGGGCTGTACTTTTGCACCGAGCAGCGGATTCACCGGGTTGCCGGAAGTGACTCCGCCGGGACATACTGAACAGGCCACGCCGGTTGGCGCGCCAATTCTCACGCCTGCCGACCCCTGGACTATCGGGCCGCCGTACTGGGTCATGTCTCCCTGACGTGCCGCTGGTTTTCCGCTCATCGCTGATATCCTTTTTATGGTTCATCTGGCCTGATGCTGGCGGCACCGGACAAAATGATAAATAACGTTACTGTATGAAACGAAATACGCTTTTTTACATTTATTTTTTTGACTGATATCAACGGGAAGAATTAATTGACAGGATTTTTATTGAAAAACGTTTGTATATTATTCAATGTATATTTCATATAAATATATTTAGTCTTAATATTTATGGTGTGATTGAGTTTACCTGCTTTCTCCAAACCTCTTGCCGCAAATTACCGATCATTGTATTGTTGCGCCGCGTCTGCAAAATCAGGCGTCGGGATTGGCATCCTGTAATACTTCACTGACAACACAATATTTTGTGTTGCGTATGGTCACATCTCAATGGTGGGATCGGGCGGGGGCGTCGTAAGACGCGCCGGTGTCAGTGAGGCCGGTAATGCCAACTCCGTCCGGTTTCACCACCCGTGAAATTGGCATTTCCGGTGGTGGAGATCATCATCACTCACTGGAGGCTGCCCCTATGGCAACTACCCTCACTTCTGAATGCAATTTACTCGTCATTCCCTTCAGCGCCGTTACCAACTTCACCACTCTGGCGGATTACTGCGAGCATTTCGCTGAAACGATCATCGAGTGCCACGATCTGGCGCTGAAAATGGCGCCCTGCGGCAGGCTTAGTACCTGTCTTGCACTGCTGCGGCCCACGCTGGGCGAACCGATCCCGCCGCACCTGATCGACCGCTTTAGTGTGGATGTTCTTCCTGATGTTTTACCGGAATTTACCCCTGATGCAGACCTGCTCTGTGATTACTGCCTGGCGCTGGCGCAGGTACTGCTGGGACGGTCACTGTTGCCGGAAACCGAAACGACGCTGACCGGGTTACTGTGCGATCTGGTCTGGTATTTTGCCGATGGTCTGAAAGCTCCGCGCTGGATTCGTACCACTGACGGCGTGCAGCCCTGTCAGTAGAGGCAGGGATGATGCAACCATACCGGAGGACCGATGTGAAAGTGTTAGTCCTGATAACTGAACCGGCAGGAACACTGTTACAGTAAAACCAGACTCTCCCGGCGCGCTGCCTGTTTTTGCTGGCAGCGCGCCGGGAGAAGACAAGCGAAGCGCGGCAGTTTTTCCGTCACCAGGTAAGCAAACATACTTTCAAACCCGGAAAGAGTTTTTCCTTCCTGCACCAGAAATAATGGCGCAGTCTCCCGCCTGCAACAAACTGCCTCCGGGCAGTCCCTTTGTCGCTTCGCGTCTGAAAGAAGCGCCTGGCATTGCCAGCATGACATCCTTTACCGGCGTTGATCTCTGAAAACGCCGGGGATGCAAAAATACCGGCATCTGAGACTGACGTACATATACACCATCACTGCACCAGATACCCGGCTTTACGGGCTGGCACTCTGGCTTTGCCGGGTTTTATCTTCTGCTGACAACCAGCGCCTTACATTGACGGGCTGCGGCCTGCAAAGACAGCAGGCTTTGCTGCCGCGTGACCGTCACCCTGCACCAGAAACGCAACGTTTACCCTCTGCACCAGACGAGGCGTCACTCTGGTCGCGCCAGCGACAGGGCAAAGTGACGCTGCACAACATACCGCCGCAAGCCGCGCCAGTCCCGGCCTGCGCCATATTTCCGCCGTCTGACATGCCCTTTGGGGCCGCTGTCAGCTCAGAGTAAGAGGAGAAAAAGATCGATACCGAGGGGGGGCTAGAAGCCCCGGAGATACCCCTGCTTCGTCAGGCAGTCTGTACCGCGTACAGCCTGAAACTCCCTAAACCTCAACAACCAGCCACTCCGGCGTGAAGGTATCGTTCTGGCGCAGCCAAACAGCACACGCCGGAGACTGTTTGTTTATGTTGCAGGGGATTCATGAGTAAATTAAGCAGTGAAATGAAGGCGCTGGCGAAGAAAGCGGGCGGCAGCTTTAAAACAGTGAATGACCGTATCCATATTACAAAACGGTTCAGTGAACATTTACGGGCGCTGAATATCCAGATCCAGCGGGTGGAGCAGATCAGGGTTCGCCATATCGAATGCTACATTGAGGAACGGCTGGAGCAGGATATTGGTTTACGAACGCTGCAAAACGATATGGCGGCACTGCAGGCCGTGCTGAGACAGGCTGGACGCAGGCAGGTGGTGGAGCATCCACGCCTAACCAATAAGGCGCTGGGAGTGTCGGGCGCTTCACGCAACGGTACGCGCCGCGCCATTACGCCGGAACATTACCAGCAGGTTATGGAGAAAGCCCGCGCTGAGGATGCGGGGCTGGCTGCGGCGCTGGAGATCGCGCGGCTGATGGGGTTACGCTCGCAGGAAGCGGTACAGAGTTCACTGTCGCTGAAAACGTGGCTGAAAGCCATTGAGCGCGGGGAAAACCGGCTGAAAGTGGTGTTTGGCACCAAAGGTGGGCGTCCCCGCCATACGACAGTTCTGGATACTGGCGCAGTCAGGAAGGCTCTGGAAAAGGCCTTACTGGTCGCGGATCGACACAATGGCAGGCTGATCGACAAGCCTGATCTCAAAATGGCGCTGGAGAGCTGGCACAAACAGGTCATTAAGGTGGGGCTGAAGGGGGAATTTTCCCCTCACTCCCTGCGCTATGCCTGGGCGCAGGATGCGATCCGCCATTATCTGGCGCAGGGATTCAGGAAAAGGAATCCCTGGCGCTGACGGCGACGGATCTGGGTCATGGCGACGGGCGCGGGCGTTGGGTGAAACAGGTGTATGGCTACCGCTGGAAGAGGGAATGACTGAATTCATGAATGGCTCAAAATAGTACGTTAATGTGTAATGACAGCGATCAGTCTGGCGCAGGGACCGGATGAAATAAAACGACAGGATACCTGTCGTTGCTGTATGACAACATAATGAGAATATTGTTACTTCATGGTAAATAAATATCAATAACTCAGAATTTCCTGCTTCATCAGCGCAGGATTACTGGGATATTATGGTGATTACCCCTGTAATCACTCGAAATTTCCCCGATTAATAAGAGGTGTTTTAATCGTTTTTACCGATGTTACGGGACTGGGAAAATTTTAAAATGTTAATTCACCAAATATCACATTAATTCTGGCGCAGGATTATATCTGAACAATTCTCTCTGTGGTTTCCTGCATCCTGTGACATATATTGTATGATCACAGAATGTCTCATAATTTTATAAAAATGCTGCGACGATTTTTGATATCATTAGCTGCTGCATATAAATTAATAATCTTCGGTGCTTCATGTTATTTTTTTGCACTCTGTGACCGTTATTTTGTGGTGAAGATACAATCTGGTGCAGACAGTCATGGTGTATTTCCGAATGAACTGGTTACGCCAGAAAGGGAAAGGGTTATAAAGGTTAAGGGAGCGATAAGGGTAACAGCGCCTGACCGGAAAGGGCCGAAAACCAAGGGCAAGAAACTGGCGCAGTCCTGAATGGATAGAGCGGCGGGACGCTGGCGCAGATAGCAAATTATCCGGGACGGGGGCAGATTATTTTGTCTTTATATAGCTGGTGCAGTGATAATCTGTATCAGGAAAGATTGTCCGGTATTTTATGGCGCATTTTTGGGGATGTATTAAGTGGTAATTCCGTGGAAATGTCGATTATTGATAGCTTTTCACCTTCCATGATTAACATGTGAATCACGGAAGGTGGCTGTCTATTGAAAACAGATGAATTGATAGGTTTTCACCCAAAATTATTTGGGGCCAAATATTTATAGATGTTTTCCGATTGATAATAACAAAAAAACGGCAATATCTATCAACAAAAAAAGCAGATCCCGGTCAATCAGGATCTGCTTTTCCAGTTTTAATGATTTACGCTATTTCTGATTCAGGCTGCCTTATGCTGCCGGGCATAAATGTACGGCGCAACATACCCCTCGCGGCACACATCCAGATAATCCGACCACCACTGCATCATGGCCTTTCTGGCCTCCAGATGCTCTGCTTTATGCACATATGCCGCCCGCACGCTGTTGCGCTCCTGGTGGCTCATTTGCCGCTCCACCGTATCGCGTGACCACAGGTCCGACTCCACCAGGGCGCTACAGGCCATTGCCCTGAGTCCATGCCCGCAGATTTCAGTTTTCGTGTCATACCCCATCAGGCGCAGCGCCCGGTTGGTTGTGTTTTCGCTCATTGGCTTGTACGGATTATGATCGCCGGGAAACACCAGATCCAGATGGCCGGAAAGCTCCTGTATCTGTTTCAGAAGGGCAATCGCCTGGCGGGAGAGCGGTACGATATGCGGAGTACGCATTTTTGCGCCACGCCCCGAAAACCGAACTTTGTCGATGGCCTCGCGGGTGGCGGGGATGGTCCAGATTTTGTGCCTGAAATCGATCTCGCTCCAGCGGGCGAAACGCAGTTCGCTGGAACGGATGAACAGGTGCAGTGTCAGCACCTCCGCCAGCCGGGTTAACTCCCGGCCCTGCTGATAGTCACCGATGCGGCCAAGCAGTTCGGACAACCGCTCCAGCGGTAACGCGGGGTAGTGATTCTTTACGGGGGAGGAGACAACGCCATCCAGATGCTGCGCCGGATTGCTTTCGGTAAGCCCCTGCTATACGGCATAGCGCATGATGTTGCTGAGTTGCTGCCGCGTGCGGGACGCGACTTCCAGAAAGCCCTTATCCTCAATAACCCTCAGCAGGGCAGTGAAATCCTGCGTTTTAAGTTTGGCAACGGGCAAATGACCAACCGCCGGGAAGATATGGTTTTCCATACTGGCGAGAATACGGGCGGCATAATCAGCCGACCATTTTTTGTTGGTTTTGTGCCAGGCCAGCGCCACCGCTTTAAAGCACTTTTCAGGGGAGCAGGCGGCTTTCTCTGCCATGCGCTGCTGCGCCGGGTTGATATTCTGCGCCAGTAACTTGCGGATACCGTCGCGCTGTTGCCTGGCTTCTGCCAGTGAGACCAGCGGGTATGCGCCAAGACTGACTCTGGATTCTTTTCCGTTGAAACGATATTTGAGATACCAGATGCGCGAACCGCCCGGATTGACGAGCAGATACAGACCGTGAGAGTCGGAGAGTTTTACCGGACGGGAAGAAGATTTTAACTTGCGGATTTTAGAATCGTTTAAAGACATTTTGGGGGGCACTCCAGAATCGAACCAAACTGACCCCAGATCTGACCACCAAATTATCCCGATGCGGAGATAAAACCAGATACGCACCGGCAAGGATTTTCACGCTAACTTACTGAATCGTAAACAAATATAAACGTACAGATAAGCATGAAAACTTGAATCTGGCTCCTCTGACTGGACTCGAACCAGTGACATACGGATTAACAGTCCGCCGTTC
>OMGS01000643.1_pt1 | contig 16932 bp, 16 predicted proteins | sample 1646081 | NCBI WGS metagenome assembly OMGS01 (sample SAMN05578591, study PRJEB25193) | human gut metagenome | biome: Human Microbiome; feature: human-associated habitat; material: feces | host: Homo sapiens | place: USA:Birmingham | reverse complement strand
CTTTTTCGCCGACAGACCAACGGCGACGGGGCGTTATGTTTACTATCTCCACCGTCGAACTTGTTTTAGCACTAGTTCCAGCCATAGTTCCAGCACCTCCTCCCTAGTTAGAGGGGTGTCCGGTCGAAATGGGGGCTACTCCAAGTCCGGCGGTAACGGCAAGCAGGATTCCTTCTTTTCCAGAATTTATAAGGCCTTCAGCCCTGCTTATATACTTGTTGAACGCAAACTCATCGTTGCTCATTCTTTGGACAAAAATCTGCAAAAGGCCTTTCCAGTCGGGAAGACCGTAGTATCTCCGAGAAAAACCAGACCCCACAAAAAGGAACGGCGTTGTACTGAAATCTTTTACCAGCGAAGACAGATCCATTTTTAACCTCGCTTTCCGTAGGATATTTCCACACTGAAAGTAACACATTAATATAATTAATAATCATACAGAATTAAGAAGTATTATTAGTAAAACCAAGCAGATTAAGCTTGTGCTACTCCAGGATGTAAATAAATTTCAACCCCGTCAACATCAAAGACAAACCCTATGTAACCCCCGTCAACAAGCACCAGCAACAAGCCATACTGCCCTCATTGGCATAGAAACGAGCCGAGGATGACCTCCATCCCCCGGCCCGTCCTTTTATCCCTGTGCGGTTGTCAAAGCCCCCAAGGCCGTTTAAAATTAAGCCATGAAAAGACTTGTGGGCTGTGCGCTGCTGGCGCTTCTCCTTTTGTGCGTGATTGCGCCGGTGGCTCGAGCGGACACCTCTGCGCCCTCGCAACAACCAGGGAATTATATTCAGATCGGTGTGTTTGAATCTGCTTTTGCAGATAGACCAGGCCTAACCCCACAAGATATAGATGAATCACCGTATATCACAGAACAAGTGATGCTGTCAGAGATAAAAAACAAAAAGAAGAGTATAACTCTAACCATTATTTCTATTTCAATTTTAATATTCATTTTTATATCAATGCGATACTTTTATATAATAAGAGAAAGAAAAAGTTTTAAAATTCTAATTAATTTTTTACTTATCGTAATAAGTATATTTTTTATTGATATAATACTTATAGATCATTCATACAAAGAAATAGAAGCAAGTATTGCTACTGAATATAGTCCATACATTCAAGAGTTACGTGAAAAACAAAACCAAAAAATCAAATTTCCAGTAATGGAAGAAATTTTTTCAACGCAGTCAACTAAGCCTTCCCCAAAAAAGAATCAGAACAACGACGAGCTCCGTAATCTCGAAGACAGAATCAAGGATTTCAAAAGAACCATTGATAGCCTTCTCAACTAGCTTTGAGTTCCCTCGGATTTCATGGGGCTCTCTTCTAGACGGAGCCGAAAATTTATACAGGAGCCTCCCGAAGCTTCTACCGGAATCCCCCACCCCGCCGGATGAATTGCGACGGCGGAAAAAGAAACTCCTGCCCGAACTCCTTTTTCATCTTGCGTTCCGTGCGTCGCAGGGTTCCCGGCGACATCATTTCCCGCACATGGTAGAGCAGCATCCAGTCCAGGGCGGCGCGGGTGTACCAGAGGTTGATGAAGGGCGCGTTGCCCATGGCCAGGCGCAACGTGTCCTCTCCGGCATCGGCCATGTCGCCGCGCACAAGCTGGCCGCCCAAGGTGGCCGCGTCGCCGATGAGCCCGCCCAGCGGCCCCACTGCGGTTTCCGCAAAACTGTTGCCGAAACGGTTGACCTTGCCGAAAAGGATGTCTCCGAAAATGCCCGCTCCGCCGGACTGCATCGCGGCGGCCAGCCAGGTTTCCCTGTGGGCCAGACTGCGCGGCTCCCGGCCCTTGGCCAGATCCTTGAGCGTCATGGACGCGTAGCCGAAGGCCACGGAGCTGAGCACAAACCCCATGAGCCCGCCCATATCCCGCGTCAACGCATCCTCGACCGCCCCCGGCAGATTGCGCGGGCCGTAGCGCATGCCTCTCTGCAAATCGCCGCGTACCCAGCGGCGGCCGCCAAGCACGCGTTGCATGTAGGCTATGGGGAAGGATTTGAACTGCATTATGGCCCGCCAGATTTCGCCCGCCCCGGTTCCGGGCCGCGTGCCCTGGCGCATGATGGCGCGGGTAGCGTCGTCCGGCTCAATGATGGCAAAGGCGGTTTCATCGGCCAGCATGGCCATGCTGTCAAAGCGCAGGCTGTCGCGGATACGGGCCAGCTCACGCGCCTGGACGTCCGGCGGCGCGTTCTTCGCATGCTCCGGCAAGAGCGGCGCAAGGTCGGCGTCCGTTAAGTACGCAGCGGCTTCCGGCGTGAAGTAGGCCTTGCCGTCCTCGGCCTGGTGGCTCATTTTGCGCATGGCCTCCCAGCGTTCCGGATCCACCCCGTGGTATTGCAACATGGCCCTGCGTGGTCCGTCCAACTGATCGAAGGCCTTGCCGGACGCTTCTCCCAGGTGCTCCGACAACCAGAGCGTATAACCCGCCTTGCCGCGCTCGGTGATCCAGTTCAAACCGCTCCAGCGGAAGAGCTTGTCCTGAAGGTCGGCCAGCACTCCCGGCATGCCGCTGGCGTCATCCCAGCGGGCAACGATGTCGCCGCGCACATGATCCAGAAAGGCCCCGCACTGTCGGGCGACGTCCTTTTCCTTGCCGCTGAATCCCTGGATATACTGGGCAAGGCTTTTCCCTATAGCCCCGGGCCATGTCTCGCCGTTGACGCGCATGGATGCCGCCTTGGTGAATACGTCGGCAATGGCCGAGAGGGACGCGCCGCCCAACTTGGAAAGATTTTGCGACGCGCGCAACACAGCCCCGACTCTGGCCAGCGTGGGATGCGCCGCCCAGTTGGTTTCTCCTGTCAGCTCCGCCAGCCATGCGGAAACCCTGCCCTGGCGGATGATGCCGCCGGAAAAGGCATTGTCCAACTCCCGCATCTGCCGCGCTTTTTCTTCGGGAGTCAGGACGGCGTTGTCCTTGAGCGCGCGCTTTTCATGAGCCAGAAGTCTTTCCAGCGTGTACTGCGGATTTGGCCCCAGCCGTTCCATGAGGGCCAGGGCCCGCGCGTCTTGCTCCAGATGCCGGAGCATGGCGTCGAAAATGTTGCCGCGTCCGTAGGCGTCATGATACTCCAGCGCGCCTTGCGCGTCCTTGAAATGGAGCACGCGGCTCTTGCCCATGCCGGACGCCAGATTGCGCGGGCCGGGGACGGAAGCGCCGCCGCCCGTGAAGTCGCCAGGCATGTGCGGATTCCTGCCCATGGTCAAGGTATCGTACACGCCGTTAAGCAACTCGCGGGCACGGTTTGCGTCCACCAGGCCCACGCCGTCGAAAGTGCGCTCCAGATCAAGACGGGGCAGCATGAAATCAACCCATTTCGCGCGACCGGCCTCGCCGCCCGCCATAAGCTTATAGGGATCATGGGTCTGCGGCGTCCAGCCGTCCAGTTTGCCGATGTCCGCCCCGGCGGCGTTGAGCCGGACGCGGCTCTGCTCCGTGTAGCGGCTGAAGATGTCGGCAATGGCGCGAGCGTTTTTGTCGCCCGTGCTGTCCGGTTCGCGCATTTCGCGGAATACGCTGTCATGAAAAGCCTTGTCTTCGCGCATGAGGCGCAGGGCCGCGCCGTTGTCGACGGCCTCCAGTTCGCTCAGCATGGGTGATGCCCAGGATTTGAAGATGCCCTGCCGCAAGGCGGATACAGAACGACGCGCCCCGTCAAACCGTCGGGAAACGCCCACCATCAGGGCTTGAATGCCTTCCATGGCCGAAACTCCCTGGGCCTTGGCGGAATCAACGAAGCCCGCAGCCTCGCGGAACTTGACCAGCCCCAGGGCAGTGCGGCGGCGCTGTATCGCCCGCTGGCGCGCCAGGCCTTCGGCGGTGGCGCTCCAGGCGCGGGAAAGGTTTTGCGGCGTCAGGTCGCCGGAGGCTTTCAACCGGGCTTTTTGCTCCAGCAGCATGTCCACGATGTCGAGGGCCTCCAGCTCAGACGCCCCGGCCTGTTTGACGGCGGCAATGCAATCATTTTTATTCAAAGCCATTATGCAATCCCCCACACGCATTCGAGAACAGACTGTCCCCATTCGTCATAGTTTGCGGCGCGAGCCTGCCGGTCAGCGGCTTCCGCCAGATGGGCCGCATCTTCCGCGTCCAGCTTGCCCCGCGCCTCAAGATCGCTAAGCCGCGCTTCCACATCGGCGTCGACGGCGGCCTGGTTCTGCGCGTCCGCAGCTTCCGCCGCTTCGCCACGTGCCCGCTCCGGTGCCGGCGGGAAATCGTCGGCTGCCTCCACAGCGTAGTTGACGGCAGAGCCGGTGGCTTCCGATGCAGGTTGGCCATCAAGGGGAAAATCGCGCATCAGATTTCCGGCCTTGTCCGGCGCCTGCGACTCCCGCAACACCGGCCCCACGTCCACGGGCCGCCCGGCGCTCATATCCGCCAGAGCCTTTTCCTGGGCGCGCATGATGTCGCGCTTTTCCCGCCCAGCCAGACCGGCCCGCAGCAGATCAGCGTCGTCATTGCGGGCCGAGTCCACACGACGGTTGATTTCCCTGGCGCGCAAATCGTCCTCGGTAGCCAGCATCCGGTCCATGGTCCGCGCCACCTCCGGCGAAATGCCTTCCAGATCGCCCTGCCGCGCCAACGCCCGGTAAATCCGCGTCAGCCAGCGCGCGAACCGTTGAAATGTGGTGGTCAATACGGGGGTGGGGGCTTCGCCGCGCCGGAAGTAGTCTACGATCATGCTCGCGAATTTTTCATGCGCATCCACAGGCACGGTCTTGGCCGCGTCAGCGTCCGCGCCAATGGCCCTGGCCACATCCCGCCAGCCTTCGCGTACCCATGCCGGAGCATTGGGTTGTTGCGCCGCGTCGCGCAGATTTTCCAGGAAGAAATGCCCGGCGCCCTCGTGAATGACTGTGGAAATGTCCCGCTTGCCCTTGAACAGGGCAATGAGCGCCTGGCCATCCTCGGGCCGGAAGACGAGGGCCCCGCGCGCGTTGGCCGGATCGCCGTCCGCGGCGTGGAACAGAATCCGTCCGCTACCGTCATTGACGCCCAGCTTTTCCCGGAGTATGTTCATCACATCACCCCGATTGGTCCGGTGTCCCAAGGCTTCTTCGGAAGTGTCTCTGCCCGGTGCGAGCCGATCGGGGTCAAGACCCCGGTTGGCCGGTCCGGTGTACAACGTTTCCTTTTTGGAGAGCGGGTCCCGGTATAACCAACCGGGGTCGATTATTTCCGTCAGCTCATGGTCATAAAAACGATTCCCGTTATCATCCTCGCGCAGCACAAAGCCCACTACATAGTCATTTCCGTCCAGCCTGACCTTGTTCGCAAAAATATGCGACATGAGGCCGGCTTTTTTCTCTGTGGTCGCAACATGAATGCCGCCTTCCACAATCTGCGGAATGAAGGGCACGGAACGGGCCAGTGGTTCATCAAATCCATGCGAAAGCGAGTTTTCGATACCCTTGGGCGTTACCCGCACATCCCATCCCGTATCCGCATTGGAGACAGTTGTATCTCTGGAAAAATGTTCTTTGGCCCATTCTTTGATATTCTTGCGTAGATTCTTCTTGTCGGCCTCAATCTCCTTCCCCTTGCCAAACCAGTGCGAGCTGTCGGCCTCCAGGGTGGGCATATCCGCGAAGCGTTGGGGAAGGGGGCGCACCATGTCGGCGGGCTGCCACAGCGCCCGGCCCGTGTCCACGCCTTCGCCCGTGGCCAGATAGTTTACCATATCGTCCAGGCTGGAGCCTTCCGGCAAAAGCCCGCGCCGGGAAAGCTCCGAAGCCAGACCGTCATTGCTCAGGGTCGCGCGGTCCTTGGCCTTCCCGCCGCTGGTCTTGGCAAACACGCCTCGCCCGTAACGCTCCTCAATGGCCCGTACAACGTCCTGGCCATAGCCCTCACGGATAGCCGCGCGGTCAAGCTGCCCCCAGACGGCGTCGGCAATGGGGTTCGCGCCCCGTCCTTCGCCTGTGGCTTGCCGCAAGTCCGCCGCTTCGCGTCCGGGCGCGTCATATAAAAAGCCCTCGCGTACTGCGGCAAATTCTTCCGGACTCATCTGCCGGAAACCCGCAAGCCTGTGCTCCAGCCACTGCCCCGGCTCCATGCCGTACATGGGGGCCATGACCTCGGCGTGCGCGCCCAGCACGTCACTGAATGATTCCGCCTTCTGGGAAGAGAACCCGGCATCTTCGAGCTGCTTCTGAAACTCGGCTGTCCAGATGCGCCAGCGATCACGCCGGGCGATGCCCAGATCAACTTCATCAAGGAGACCGAAAAAAGTCTCGGCACGTGTCGCCAACGACGCGCCGGGCCCGCCGTCGCGTCCGGCCCGGCTCAGAAAGAAGTCGTCCGGGTTGCCCTCAAAGGCATGCCAGCCGGAATTGAGGAAATTATTGTCCAGCGCGCCGAACTCCGTCGTCACGGCCAAAGCCGCTTTTTCCCGTACATCGGCCTCACGCAGCAGTTCCGCGTGCCGAAGCAGCGCCCGCTCTGCCAAAAGCGCTTGCGCCTGGGCTCGGCGTTTGCCCAGATAACCGCCGATGCCGCCGCCCAGGGCTCCCAGCCCACCGCCCAGGGAAGCACCGAAGGCAGTGTCCAGCATCACATCGACAAAGCCCACGTCTTCGCCCCGGGCCGCCAGATCGGGCAGAGTCAGCGCGTCGGAGAGCAGTGCGCCCGCAGCGCCCTCCACAATGCCCGCCTTGGCCCCGGCTCCGATGGCCGCTTTCAATCCGGCCTTGCCCAGCAAAGAAGCGGCCCGCACGCCGCCGCCCAGGGGCAGAACGTTCACCGGGTCCGGCAGGCTGCCCAGCAACATGGCCCCGAAAGCCGCCGCTTTCACGCCCGGACCGTAGGCAGCGTCGCCGTTGGCAATGAGTTCTTCCCGGAAGCGCCGCTCATCGTAATTTTCCGACAGGATGCGAGCCCGCGTGGCGGTCATGTCCGGACGATATTGCACCCCCTTGCGATAGTAAGGAGACGCCTTCCACTCATCTTCCGGTATAGCGTGCGCATGACGCAGTTCCGGCATATCCGGAAAGGAGCCGAACATGTCGCGCGCTTCCCGCTGCGGCAGATAGTCGGGATCATACGTGCCCTCGGCCTTTTCGGCGTCCAGAATGGCCTGCTCTTCCAGCACGCGCCCGGGGATGGTCCGGTCAAAGGCCTGGGCCACATGCTCGCCCAGGTATTCCCCGGCGGAAGGTGTCGGCATCAGGGACATTTCGTCCAGTTTCCGGAGGTCGAATGGTTTCTTGTGTGCAAAGGCCAGCTCAAAGATCATTTTCGTCTTCCTCTTCCTCCGAAAGCGCGGCGGCCAAGGCGTCGTTCAGGTCAACCGTCACAGGGCTCCCGTCTTGCCAGAACACGGGATCGCCGGTCCAGGGATCAAGAAGTGATGCGGACAAACCGTTATTACTGGACACAAAAACGCCTTCCCGCGCCAGTGCGCGGCGGTTGGCCATGGCTGTGCGGTCTTTTGCGGCGTCGCCGCTTTTGGGGTATTCCCGCATCAGGCGGGCAGCGATCTCTTCTCGCTGGCTTGCCAACGCAGTTTCGGCATCACTGGCGTCAATATTGGCATTTTTCGGGATCAACAGCAGACAGTTGTCGCTTGTCTCCGAAGACCATGCCTTGTCCAGTGCGCCGGGTTCCATGCCCATCAGGAAAGCGTTGGTCATGGCCTCTTTCATGCCCTTCGCCTTGCTCCATAACGCAGTATTGGTGGGGTATTTCTGTGCCGCGGCATAAAGCGCATTCATCAAAGCAGAATCGGCAACCGCATTGGCAGCGTTCTTTTTGGCATCCTCGTCGACATTGGGGATGTCCGACGGCTTAGCCATTGCCGCTGTCAGCAACATACCCACATTTTTGTCCGACATGTCCCGGAGCGCCGGGGCCACGGCAATAACAGCGTCCGGCATCTTCATTTCTCTAAGCATGTCCGGCGCATATTGTCCGCCTTCCTGCTGTACTCCGCGCATCCATTTGACGCGACCCTCCGCAGTCGGCAGTTTGTCATACACCGCGCGCAGGCGCGTGCTCTCCGCGTCCGGGAGCACGCGCGGCGTGAAACCTAGCCCCTTCCCCGTTTCCTCCTGCAAGGCGAGACTGCGGCGCACTCTCTCCTGAAAATCCATTTCTCCCTGCATGGCGGGCAGGATCGCCACGTATCCGGCCGGGTCCTTGATAAAAGCGCTTTTTCTTTTCTCCATCACGGAATCCACTTTCTCGCGCATGGCCACGACAGCTTTAGCGTTGCCCGGCGTGATCAGAGCATCCAGATCGTTCTTGGCGGCAGCCGCCTGCTCCAGCAACGGCAAGCCTTGCGTCCCGTCCAGAGCCGTGCGGGCCTGTTTGGAGACGGCAAGTTTTTCGGACAGCTCTCCGGCTTCCTTATGCGCGCCCATGCCTTCCAGCTTGGCGACGGTGGCTTCAGCGGCCGAAAAATCACCTTTGTCCATGCCGTAGGAGATTTGATTCTCAAAGGCTGATGCGGTAAGTCCCGCTTCCAGCACTCGTTCCCGGCGCGCCGTCCTGATTTGACCCTGATACTTCAGCCGGTCGGCCGGCGTGAGTCCGGCCAGGCCGGGCGCTTGCCGATCTTGCGGGACATACAGGCGTTCCTGGTCCTCGTGCAGGGTTTTGGCGTAGGCGGTGGCGTGTTCCGGGCTGTCGAAGATGCCCAGGTGCTTGCCGGTCTTCCGGTACTGCTCCACGGCCTCTTCGTTGGAAAGGATTTTGCCGTCGTCGCTGACGGTGGGGAGCAAGACTTCCTTGCCGTCGAAATTGGCGGACATGCTGCGCACGGTGCTGATGGTGCCGTCGGCATTCTTGACCACGGGCCGGTTGAACAGGTCGATATTCCCGGCCTCAAGCCGGCCTTCCGGCTTCTCCGTGGCACTGCTCTGTCCCATCCTCCGCAGCACGGCCGGGGCATAGTCGCGGGTTTCTTGCGGCAATGCCGTCCCGGACTTCAACCAGGCGTCGACACTACCAGGCCCGGCGTTGTAGGCCATGAGCGCAAGTTCCTGATTGCCGTTGTATCGCTCCAGCATCCGCTTGAGATATGTCGCGCCGCCGCGCACATTCTCCCCGGCGTCGTCGGGGTTGACGCCCAACTCTTTGGCCGTTTCCGGCATAAGCTGCATGAGCCCGCGCGCCCCGGCTTTGGAAACGGCATCTTGCCTGCCCCCGCTCTCCTGGGCCATGACCAAAGCCGGATCCAGCCCTTGAGCTTCAGCTTCTTTTCGAGCCAACGCCGCGACATCCGCCGGGAGTCGCCCAGAAAATCGCCCGCCCCCACCGCCTGGGCCCCCCATCAGCCTTTCAGCCTCGTCATAGCGCCCGTCAGCCAGCATGCCGTCCAGACGCCCCTTGGCCGCCAAAGAATCCAATTGCTGAAACATCTCCCGGTTGTCCAGGCCGGGCCGCATGTCTTTGATGCGTCCCTGCAACTGGCCAAGGTTGTACGTGATCAGTTCGGGATTGTCGTAATTCTTGGCTACCAGCGTTTCAAAGTGGGCGAGTTCGCCTTTGAGCACGGAGCCTTCCCAAGTTTCCTTCTGCTGTCGGCCGTAGGCCTGCCCCTGCTCGGTGAAGTGCAGGCCGGTAGCCACGGCTTGCCGCGCAAACATCTGGCGAAAGCGGCCGGAGAATTGTCCGTCCTCCAAGTGCCGCCGCATGGCTTCGTCGGCGAAGCTCCTGAAATGCTCTCCCGCGTTGATGGCGTTCTGCCCCTGGTGTTCCGCCATATATCGGTCGCGCTCGGCGCTCAGATCGCCTTGCATACGCAAAAGCGACTGCGACACCCGCGTGGTTTCCCGGCTGACATACTCCCTGACGCCCACCTCCGTGATCTGCATGCCCGCCTTGAGCATGGCGTCGGTCAGATCGGCGTCGGCGGAGCGCCCGGCGTCGCGGATCAGGGGTTGGGAGAAGCCGGGATCAACGTCTCCGGCCTGAATATGCCGGGGCGGCGCGCTGTACTGCTGAATGCGGATGGCCATGACTTACCTCCTGCTTGCTTTGAGGCCATTGCGGAGAATATTTCCGGCCTGAAGGTTTCGCAGCACGCTTTGACTGCCGCTTACAAAGCCTTTCCCGGCCTGGGCCACATCGCCCCCGCCGCCGAATCCACCGGCCAGGCTGTAGGCGCTGATGCCGGAGACCAGGCCGGATACCCCGGCGGTGAGCAGGGACTGCCCCAGGTTCTTGACCGTGGAGCCGTACCAGGAGGCCGCGTTCTCGTAATTCTGGGCGCTGGCCTGCCGGGCCTTGACGTTCTCGCGGGTTTCCCATTCTCCCACGGCTTTCTGGTAGCGGTTGGCCCCATAGTCCGCGGCGAAGCGGTTGGCGTTGCCCTCCAGGGAAGCCGCCGCGCTGCCGCTGGACATGTCCACGCCCAGCGCGCCGAGGTTCGCCACGTTTCCGGCCTGTACGTCGGCGTATTCCCGGCGCAGGGCCGAGCGCTCGCGGTCCAGGTTTTCCGCTTCGATACGGCCTTTCTCCGCCGTGATCTTGGCCTGATTGCGCGCGGCCGCCGCATTGGCCTCCATCTGGGCCTGCTGGTATTTGGCCTGGCGGTTCTGCTGCCGCGTCTGCGACAGGCTGGAAAGGGCGGAAAGCCCGCCCATGGTCAACGCAAGCGCGGTGGCGCCCATCTTAGAACCCTCCCTTTCCGGAATACGGAGAAGCATCCACGGCTGTGGAGATGGCCAGAACAGTCAGCGGCGCAGGGCTGTTCACTTCCAGGACAAGCGGCGACTCGTCGGCCCAGCCGCCGCAGACGTCCAGGGCAAGGTCTGTCCCGTCGCTGAAAAAAGGCTGCGTCTGGAACGCCCCGGAGCGGATATGTCTGTCCACAATAGGGGTAAGGTTTCCTTCCAGCCCGGCCAGGAAGGACATACTGCGGTAGGTTCGGAGCCGCACGGCGGAAATTTTGCGGTTGTGCATCATGCTTGAGCCCTGTTGGGTCTGAATTTCAGGCAGATTGGGCACAAGGCGCGACGTGTACGGCAGGCCCGCATGCACGCTGGACGCGGGCCGGGGCAGGGTCAGGCCGCCGTCCGCATCCACGGCCAGGCCGTCAATGGTTCCGCCGTCGGCAAAAACCTGAACCGTGCGTCCGGCAAGATGATCAAGCCCGCTGAACCGCGTGACCGCCGCGCCCTGGTAATTGAGCGCGCTGTCCAGGAAATAGGCTTCCGCCAGCTCATCGGAGTCAAAGAAGCTGTCCAGCCGTTCCACACAAAGCCCGCAACCCCGCCGCACCAGAAACCAGGTCTGGTCGTCGGGCGTGCCGGGCATGGCGGCCACGTCCTCAAAGCGCCCGTCCGTGTCGTGGCGGTGCCAGCCCATGACGTCCTGTTCCGGCATGTAGGTGAGCCCGGCCAGGGTGCCGTCGGAAAGCGCGCACCAGAGCACGGCGTAGGGCTCCTGCTGGAAGGCCCAGGCCGTCACGACCGCGTCGCGCAGGATGTGCCGGGCCTTGAAGATGCAGAAATGCACACAGCCGCACAGGCCCATAACAGGATTGAGCCAGACGGCTCCCGCAAGGGCATTATTCCGGTCATGGGCCAGCCAGCAGAGCGCATATTGGGGATTGACGCATTCCAGCCAGTCCAGCAGGCAGGGATCGACGCGGTTCCAGATCACGGCCCGCGCGATGCCTTCGGACTCCATGCGTTCAAAGGGCAGACGGCGCAGCGCGGGCGTGTCGGCCTCCACGAAGCGATATGTCACCATGACGCCCCCGATCCGGCCGTATAGCCGTATTTGAGGCCGTGGCGCTCTCCATTCAGCGCCCGGTTGGTTTCGCGTATGCGGTCCAGTTCTTTTTCCACGGCGCTACGGCCGTCCGCCCCGTCGGGGAAAGGCACGCTCACTTCCGGGTCCACGGCACGGGACAGGCAGTCGAGCATGTCGTCATGGATGCAGACCGGGAAACTCTCATATTCTTCCTCCACAAATTCCCGGGTAAACTCGCGGATGCGGCCTTCCCCGTCCCTGAAGCCGGCCTGTGCCGGAAGAAAAAGCCGTCCCTGCTCAAACCACGGAATCAGCCGCCTGATGCGGTCGATTTTGGCTGTCCTGCCGCCAAGAGGGCGGATGGCAAAATGGTAATTGAGCCGGTCCATTTCGCCCTGGATATGCTCGATGTCCGATTGCAGGCCGTACTGCTCATAGCCCACAAAGAGCGGATCGAACTCCCGTGCCAGACGGAACACCGTTGCTGTGCGCTCTGTGAGATTCAACCGGGAGCGCTCGGCGTGAATGAGATACAGTCCCTTGTCCACGTTCCAGCCGACAACGCAGAATACGGAATAGTCGCCGGCCTTTTTCTTGCTTCCTGCGGGGTCCACAAGGATGGCGCGGTTCATGGGCCGCCAGAGATTTTCAGCGGGCCGCCAGTAGCGCAGCCATTCCGTGCGGAAGCCGTCCGCCTTGTCGGCCAGCGGGTTCTGCAGCATTTGGCAGGCAAAGACGTAGGGGCCCATGTCCCGGCGCTTTTCATTGAGGATCTTGCGCGACAGCAGCACGGGCACGCCCTCAAATGTGCCGTCGCTGGTGGCAGGATGCAGCCGCACGGACACGGAGCCGGACTTGGTAAGCTCGGCATAGGTGTCATTGGCGTGATAGCGCGTGCCGATCATGCGCCGGGCCCCGCCGCGCGCACCCAGGTTGAGCGAGAGGCGCCAGGCTTCGGTGGTCTTGGCGATCTGTTCAGGCGTGCTCACGCTTTCCAGGGTCACCACGTCGTCATAGATCAGCAGGTCGAAATGCTTGCCCGTAGGCTGGCCGTCCACCAATCCCCAGGCTTCCACGGTGTTTTCCTTGGGATTGTTTTCCCGCCGCACCACAATGCCGTTGTCCTCGCTCCAGGTGCGGGATTCTCCCCTGCCCGGCGGGCGGATGTGCGGGAAGAGCTCTCGCAAAAGTCGGTTTGTCTCGAACTCACGCTTGATCTGGCGCAAAAAGGCCTTGGCAATGGGGCGAGTGTGGCTGAAGATGCCCACGGTCAGAGCGGGATTGTTGAGAATGTTCTGAATGGTCAGGCCCACGGTGATGATGGTGGACTTGTAGTGCTCGCGCGCCCAGAGATCCAGGCAGCCGTCCGGCACGGCCTGCACCTCGCGGCAGCGGGCGAAGCAAAAGTCGTTGTCCATGTCCGCCCGACCCATGCCGTGAACCAGCAGGAAAAAAAGGTCTCCGGCGCACAGAGCCCGCAGGTCTTCGGAGTGGCGCGCCTGGGCGTAAGCGGCTTGGGCTCGCTCGCGCTCCGTCATGCCTGGCCTTCCTCTTCTTTCACCAACCGAGCCAAAAGAGCGCCCACCACAGGTGTAACCTCATGGTGCAGGCCCAGCCCGCCGGAGACTTCGGTTTCAACCATCTGCCTGGGATTCTGCCCCAGGGTGTCGCGGATGGTTTCGTAAGCCCGCATGTCACCGGAAAGCGCCTTGTCCACCAGGGCTGCGGTAATGGCCTCGGCGGTGCTCACATCGCCGGTCATGATTTCCAGACGCGCTTCCAGATATTCGCGCAGGGCCCGTTTTTTGCGCCGGGCCTGTCCGGAGGCGATACCGCCCTTGCGTCCGCGCTCCCGTGCTTCTTCCGTGTTTTGCACGGGTTTGAGATTTTCTTTTTTTCCAGCCATGGCCGTTACCGTTGTCTTGTCTGCGGCGGACGAAGCGAATTCCGCCCGCCGCGAGGAGTTTCGGCAAGGCCGAAGCCGCGCACGGGCAGCATGACAAGTTGGGAAGGATCACAGGCGCAATGCTGTTCAGTCTGGCTCATGGATATTGTCCTTTGTCAATGTGTAACAATCGATAAAAAATTGGATTAGAGCCAATAGGTTTCGTCTTACAATCTCATACCTAGCGATCAACGCAGGTATACTCAATTGTTATATAGCTTTCTTTGTAGGCGCTATGATCTCCTGCAGCGTGTAATGCAATGAAATCATTATCTATGATATACAGCGAAAGGTGTACTCCTGTGGGACTGACAAATGGCAGTGGATTTTTATAGCCTTTCCTGTTGGCAAAGCCATAAATTCGTATGCAATTTTCAATGTTGAAAATCCCGTGGGGCACCTGTTTCAAACTCTTGTTCGGGAGTTGTCCGCACGCTATGGTTTTGCGGTAAATCTTTTTGCCGTCGATCCAGTGGCAGCCCGTGTCTTGTTCCTCGGAGGAATAATCCATCTGGCCTCCACTGGAACTGGCCGGAAAAGATTCACTGTCAAGGTTAAGTGTCAAACCTCTTACAGGTATCGCAATAGTCTCTCTGGTACATTCACAAACGCTCATATAATCTCCTTTTTCATTTACGTTACATTGCTGCCACGCTGATTCTTTTAGAAAAGGAATTCGACCGTAACAGTGAACCATTACGGATTGCCCGCCAGAAATTTGACCAGATACGTCAGGCCCGCGCCCGCGGCCCCGGCCCCGGCGATCCAGCCGCCCACCCAGATCTGCCGCCGCTCCAGGGCGGCCAGACGTTTGCCGTGGTCCCTGAGCTGGCTGATGACCACCTCGTCCAGACGCTGGTTGAGCCCGGCGAGCTGGGCCTCGATGCGGGCCAGGCGCTCTTCTGCCGTGGCGCTCACGTCAGAACCCCATGCCGAACATGGCGGAGGCCGCCGCCATAAGTTCTTTGAGCATGGACGGTGGTAATGTCGCCGCAGGCCAGTAGGTGACGATGAACGGCCTGACCATCAGTTCCCAGGCGAGGCCCAGCGCAAAAACATACATGAGCAGCTTGCGCGGAGTCATGCGCCCGCCGCTGGCCCGCTCCGTTTCCGCGTTGATCTCCAGGTTCTTTTCCTGGAGCCTGGCCCGGTCGGGAAAAATTTTATCTAACGCTTTTCCGCCGATGCCGAACAAGGACTTGAGCAGATCGAACATCAGGCAATCCCCTCAAGCAGTTCGCCTTCCTGACGGCGGCGGTAGATGTATTTTTTGAATCCCGTTTTCAGCTCCAATGCGGCGGCCTGCCAGTCGCCACGGCACAGATGGCCGTAAAGCACGGGATAGCCGTGACGGTCAGCGCTGGGGAACGGCAAGCCAAGCTGATAAAAGAGGGATACGATAACAGCTTGGGCCTGCGCGGGGCAGTCGGCAAAGGACTTGCTTTCGGTATAGCGGTCATAGAGGTCGGCGCCCCGGCGGATATAGTCGGTATGCACGGCGCGGTTCACGGCGTCGCACTGTGATTCGGTGATGGTCAGGGGGGACTTGCCCAGGGCGGCCACGGCGCCGTGCCGCTTTTTGCCGAGATAGGGGCGGAACAGGTTGATGAGTTCCATCTCCAACCCCATACGGCGCAAATCGGCTTCTCCCTGCTGCCCCAGGTCCAGGCCCGCGCCGATGGTCACGCCGGACTGGCCGACGGGTTCGCCGCAGTCACCGGCATTGCCGTGGCCGTCGAAATTACGCCGCTTACACGGGATGTAGGCGACGCAATGCCGCTCTTCCATGCGGGTCAGAAAGGCGCTGATGAAATCGGTGAAGATGGGCATGGGCTACGCTCCTGCTTTTGGCAAAAGCGTAGCATGGCACTCCGGGCTGGGTAAGCGTAGGATAAGCGTGGGAGGGGCGTGGGCATAGCGTGGGAGGGGTTGACAACATTTTAGACATTGCTACTTTATCGCATATATGCGATATTTTCATCATAAACTGGACGGTAGAATACCTCAACGAGACTGTGCGAAATGAATTTCTCGCTTTGCCTCCCGACATGCTGGCTTCTATGCTCAAAATCGTTGAAATAATCGAAGCATACGGCTTGGAGCGTGTAGGGATGCCCTATGTCAGGCACCTACAGGAGAAATTATGGGAAATACGTGGACGCGGCAGGGACGGCATTGCTCGGAGCATTTATGTAACCGCCACTGGCAAACGTGTGGTCATTGTCCGTTCATTCGTCAAAAAAACGCAGCAGACACCACAGGAAGAAATCAAATTGGCCCTCAGAAGGGCGAAGGAGGTCGATTGATATGCGCAAGCGTGTTCTCGACGAACTGCCCGAACTGATGCGCAATGAAGAGTTCAGGGCTGCCTACGATGCTTTGGATCAGGAATTTTCCATTGCCAGCGCACTCATTCAGGCGCGTGCCAACGCCCGCCTGACTCAGGCCGATGTCGCCGGTAAGATGGGGGTTACCCAGTCCACCATCGCCCGCATAGAATCCGGCAAGAATATCTCGCTGAAAACCATCGCCCGGTATGCCAAGGCCGTGGGCCAGCCCATTCGCCTGGAAATCCTGCCCGTGTAGCGCCACGCTCAGGTTTCGCACGGCCCAGTCCTCCAGGCCTGAAGCCTGACCGCCTCCGCACTGTAGCGCGAATTGCCCCCTTCGCCCCCCACGGCGATGGGGGCACCTTGTTCCACCCACTTTTTGACCGTCTTCGGCCCCACGCCCATCTCCTCGCAGATCTCGGTCATGTTCCGCAGAATCTTGGGCGTATAGCTCACCACCACAGGCCGCGCGTTGTTATTCGCCGTCATGCCGCACCTCCTCCACGGATTCCGCTTTTCCCTTTCCCGGCAGACCTTTTTCCTCGGCCCGCTGTTCTTGTTCCCACCACTGCCGCCCGTACATGCCGGGATTGTCCGCCACCACGGCCACGGAGTATTCGTAATCGCACATTTTCCCGCTCCTTTGTTCCCGCACCCTGCACACCCTCCTCCGGGGTGGGGTATATATAGGCTAAAGCCTATATATTACCCCCCGTCGTTGGGTGTGCAATTTTTTCTTTAATTTCAATAAGTTATAAAAACGTTCCCGCGTTCCCGGCCGTTCCCGAAACGTTCCCGGGAATGGCACTTTTCCTCGGGGATGTCGCAAAATTTCCGGAAATGTTTTTCCGGGAATGGCCGGGAATTATTTTTAACGTCTTAGAGCATTTTGCGCTTGAAATTATCGCTTAACGGCGAAGTAAATTCGCCTTGCG
>OMGS01000640.1_pt1 | contig 17061 bp, 10 predicted proteins | sample 1646081 | NCBI WGS metagenome assembly OMGS01 (sample SAMN05578591, study PRJEB25193) | human gut metagenome | biome: Human Microbiome; feature: human-associated habitat; material: feces | host: Homo sapiens | place: USA:Birmingham | reverse complement strand
TACCCGGCAGAGGTGAGATTCCTATGAGTTCGGTCAGCAGCCGAACGCCTGTTGACTTCCTTTTCTGCATTTTGGGTTCGAGGAAAAATGAAATGCAGCGACGAAAGCCCCAAAAGGTATTTTGAGGCTTTCGTGGATCAGAAATGATTCAAATAAAGAGAAAGGAGGAAAACCCCATGGAAAACTGTAAGGTGATCGCCATCACGAATCAGAAGGGCGGCGTCGGCAAGACGACAACCGCAGTCAATCTCGGCGTGGGACTTGCAAGCTCCGGGAAACGGGTTCTGTTGGTGGATGCTGATCCGCAGGGCAGCTTAACCGTGAGCCTCGGCATAAAGAACCCAGACGAGCTGGATGTATCGCTGTCTTCCCTTATGCAGTCGGTCATTGATGATGAGCTGCTTGCAGAGGGTGCAATTATCCGGCACCAGGAAGGTGTGGATTTGCTTCCCTCGAACATTGAGCTCTCCGGTATGGAAACAGGTCTGTTCAATGTCATGAGCCGTGAGTATGTTCTGAAGAACGCCATCGACGGCATGAGAAAGAGCTACGACTACATTCTGATTGACTGTATGCCCTCGCTGGGTATGATGACGGTCAATGCGCTGGTTGCGGCAGACAGTGTGATTATCCCGTCTCAGCCGAACTTCCTGTCAACCAAAGGTCTTAACCTGCTTCTGCGCTCCATTTCAAAGATCAAGCGGCAGATCAACCCGAGATTAAAGATTGACGGCATTTTGCTGACGATGGTGGATAACCGCACCAACAACGCCAAGGCGATTATTTCCTCGCTTCGTTCTACCGTGGGAGAGAACATCCGCGTGTTTCGTTCCGAGATTCCCTTTTCGGTAAGAGCTGCGGAGTGCAGTCTTTCCGGAGAAAGCATCTTCTCTCACGACAGGAACGGCAAGGTCGCAGCAGCGTATGAGGCTCTGACGAAGGAGGTGACAGAGATTGAAGAGCGTGCAAAAAATCGATCTGGGCTTGACCGGGTACGATGAGCTTTTCATGAATGACGCGGAGCGAAAGGAGAATAAACTCCCGCGCATTTATGACATTCCCCTCTCGGAGATCGACGATTTTCCGGACCACCCCTTCAAGGTGAAGCTGGACGAGGACATGGATCAGCTTGTCCAGAGCATCAAGGAGCGCGGGATCATCACCCCTGTCACCCTCCGACCGAAGGAAGATGGTCGGTACGAGATCGTATCGGGGCATCGCAGAAGGAAGGCCTGCGAGCTTGCCGGGTTTGATACCGTGAAGGCCGAGGTACGGGAGATGACCCGTGATGAGGCCATCATCCTGATGGTGGAATCGAACCTGCAGCGCTCTGTGATACTGCCGAGTGAAAAAGCTTTTTCGTACAAGATGAGGCTTGAAGCTATGAACCGACAGGGACAGCGTACAGATTTAACTTCTACACCAGTGGTGGAGAAGTTGTCAGGAAAAGAAGCACTATCGGTTACAAGGATTGGAAACGACTCTGGTGAAAGCCGGGAACAGGTGCGACGCTATATCCGCCTCACGGAGCTCATTCCGGAGCTTCTGGATTTGGTTGACGAGGGACGCATTGCGTTCAGACCTGCGGTGGAGCTTTCGTACCTGCAAAAAGAGGAACAGGGTGCGCTGCTGGAGCAAATCGCCTACGCAGATGCCACGCCGTCCCTCGCCCAGGCCATTAAGCTGAAGCGATTCTCCCAGGACGGAAAGCTGAATAACGAGGTCATTGAGTCGATTATGAGCGAGGAAAAGCCGAACCAGAGGGAGAAGATCAACATCAAGTACGCCGAGGCCAGAAGGTTTATCCCTGCCAGCGTTCCTTACGAAAAAACCGGTGAGTATATTCTAAAAGCGCTGGAATATTATCACCGGTATCAGGAAAGGCAGAAAAGTCGGAATGACGCAAGATAGGTTCTTCGCCAAGGGGGCAGTCTGCCCTTTTGACGCTGCGTCAGCGCCGTTCCCCCTCTCACACTCTCCCCCCTCATTTACCGGCAATACCAGCTCAAAAGGAAAATATACAGGCGGCACAATTGAAGAAAACCAAGTGCATTCGTACAATATGAGAAAAAACAGTTATTGGAGGTCATCCCATGAAAAAGAATCTCATGTTGTGCGCGCTCCTGCTTTCTGTATTGCTTTCCGGATGCGCCGCAGAGCCCTTGCAAGGGCAAGCGGCAGCAAACACCACGGAGGCTCCCACGCTGCAGGAAGGAACGCCTGCTTCCTTTGAGCCGGTATCCACAGATTCAAGCGCTCCCACCAAAGCACCGACAGAAGCCGCCGATCCAACAGCTTGCATACCAAATGAGGACAAGCACGAAAGCGACCCTGCTATTTCTTCTGAGCCGGTAAGCGCACCCACAGAATCGAATGCGCCGACACCGGAAGAAAACGAACAGGCCCCCGTGCTTCCGGAGAAGCCGGAGAAAACAGAAAGTCCCACAAAGGAACCGTCCGTTCCTGCGATAACCGAGCCGGAACCGACTCCGGAGCCCGAGCCCGCATTTGATATCGACTGCTGGATTTCTTACGCAAAAAACACGGCGGTGAGCTTGGGGCTGACCTTGGATAGCTCAGCAACCGATTGCTGGGACAATCCGATCACCGCGAAGCCGACCTGCATTTACCTGGAGCGAGACATTAACTCACGCCTGAACAGATATGCGAAGGATGGGGAGATAACCGCTGTCTGGATCTGGTACGAATGCGTCGGCACAAGCAGCTACCTGATCTATATTGGGTACGCATAAGCATCAACAAATCAATACACCGAAATGAGCATCGTGGAAGCACGGTGCTTTTTTCATGCCTTGAAGGAGGACAGAACGAATGAAGAAGATTTTCAAAAGAGGAATGTCAGGACTGCTTGCAGTCCTCATGGCATTCACCGTGCTTGCGGGCTTTGGCACGACCACAGCCTTCGCCGCAAGCGAAACAGCGGAGTCCTATATGATTTCCTTCCCCCGTGACGGGGACGCTGCTCAGATTTACTCCGAGGACGCATGGGGACACTCCGCGAAAAACTATATGAACGGCTGGGCAACAGGCTCCAGCAACTATACTACCCTGCATTGCATGGATTCCTTCGACGGGAAGGTGTGCTACTGCATCGAGCCCGGCCTCTCCCGAAATGTCGGCGATACCTATCACGGCTTCGGTGAGGATTTTTGGGATAACTATCCCAGCCAGTACAACAACACCATCGAGCCGGACGATATTAAGCTGCTGTTGGGCCGTATCATGCAGTATGGCTATCAGGGCAACCTTTCCACCTCGTGGAGATCGCAGAACGATTCCGATGCGGATAAGCTGGCCCACGCCTTCGCTACCCAGCTGCTCGTTTGGGAAACGGTTGTGGGCGAGCGCGATGCGGACTTTGACCATGTGAGCACCGGCGGCTATGACGAGATCCTGTCGCTGGTTTCCCCCAATCATCCGCTGTATAGCCGAATCATGGACTATTACGACAGCATCGAGTCCAGCGTGCAGAGCCACGCCGTTTGCCCGAGCTTTATGAGCAGAAGCAGCGGCGGCGCAAAGACCATTGAGCTTGCGTGGGACGGCAGTCAGTACATTGCCGAGCTCACGGATACCAACCACGTGCTGTCACAGTTTACCTTCTCTGCCAGTGAGACGGGCTTTCATTTCAGCGTGTCGGGCAATACGCTCACTATCACCACCGATACGGCTCCTACCGGTAATGTGACGATCTCCGCAAGTCGAAGCGCTTCCCGCTGCGGCGTTCTTGTTTGGACGGACTATAAGTACGGCCCCAACGGCGGCGTTCAGGATACCATCACCTATACGGCCTCCGTCAGCGACCCTGTAAGAGCGTTTCTCAAGCTGAAGGTCAGCTATGGCGGCGCTAAAATCATCAAGACCAGCGAGGACGGCAGGGTGGACGGCATTACCTTCACCATCACCGGCGAGGGCGTCAATCAGACCGTTACCACCGACCGGAACGGTGAAATTCGCATCGACAATCTGATGCCCGGTGTCTATACCGTCACTGAACAGAGCTACGACAAGTATGTACCCCAGGAAAGCCACCGTGTTACCGTGCTCGCTGGGCAGACGGCGACGGTTTCCTTCAACAATGTACTCCGCCGCGGTGATCTGACCGTGACCAAGACCTCCGAGGACGGACTGAACCAGGGTGTGAAGTTCCATCTTTTTGGAACCTCCCTCAGCGGTCTGCCCGTGGATGAATTTGCTGTTACCGATGAAAACGGTGTGGCGGCTTTCAAGGATGTGCTTATCGGCACCGGCTACACGCTGGAGGAGATGGACGCCGCCATTCACTATGTGATTCCCGACAGTCAGAGCGCCGCAGTGGAATGGAACAGTGTAACCAATAAGAGCTTTTCCAACATCCTCAAGAAATTCAATGTCACTGTCACTAAGAGTGACTGTGAGGTCGGAACGGCGCAGGGCGACGCTTCGCTTGCCGGTGCCGCCTACGGCATTTATAAGGGCGATCAGCTTGTGGATACCTACTACACCGACGAGAACGGCCAGTTCACCACCGGCTATTATGTCTGCGGCGACGACTGGACGATTCGTGAGATCAGCCCCTCCGAGGGCTATCTTCTGGACAGCACCGTTTATCCTGTCGGTGCAGAGGCGGCCAATTACACCGTTGAGCTGAACGCTGCGCCTGCTGTGGCTGTTGCCGAGCAGGTGCAGAAGGGCAATATCGCCATCATCAAGCACTCGGATAACGGCGATACGCAGATCGAAACTCCCGAGGAGGGTGCAGTATTCGCCGTCTATCTGAAATCTGCCGGCAGCTATGAGGCGGCAAAGGATACGGAGCGGGACTACCTGACCTGCGATGAAAACGGCTTTGCCCAAAGCAAGGACCTGCCCTACGGCGTGTATACCGTGCATCAGGTCTCCGGCTGGGAGGGCCGTGAGCTGATGAGCGACTTTGATGTGTTTATTGCCAAGGACGGTGAGACCTACCGCTACCTCATCAACAACGCTAACTTCGAGTCCTTTATTAAGGTCATCAAGGTGGACGCGGAGACCGGCAATACCATTCCCTATGCGGGTGCGGGCTTCCAGATCTTTCGTCCGGATGGCTCCAAGGTGGAAATGACCTTTACCTATCCGGAGGTTACCACCATCGACACCTTCTACACCAATGACGCCGGCATGCTCATCACGCCGGAGAAGCTGGAGTTTGGCAAGGGCTACTCCCTCAAGGAGGTCTCCGCTCCTTACGGCTATGTGCTCAGTCATGAGGCGGTCAAGTTCGATGTGACCGAAGAGAATTCCACCGAGGAAAGCGGCGTGACAATCGTTGCAGTGAAGCTGGGCAACTACGCGCAGAAGGGCATCATCAAGATTTCCAAAACCGGCGAGGTGTTTGCCTCTGTTGCGGCGGCGGACGGGGTCTATCAGCCGGTCTATACGGTGCAGGGTCTTGCAGGAGCAACCTATGAGATCAAGGCAGCGGAGGACATCTACACCCCGGATGGTGCGCTGCGCTGTAGTGCCGGCGAGGTGGTGGATACGGTGACCACCGGCGCAGATGGCATGGCGGAGAGCAAGCCGCTGTATCTGGGAAAATACGAAATCACTGAGATGAAAGCCCCCGACGGCATGGTCATTAACAAGGACGCCCATACCGCAGAGCTTGTCTATGCCGGGCAGGAGATTGAGATCACCGAAACGGCTGCCAGCTTCTGCAATGACAGACAGAAGGCGCGGATTTCTCTTTCCAAGGTGCTGGAGCAGAATAAGCAGTTCGGTATCGGTATGAATAACGAGCTTTCCGCCGTGACCTTCGGCTTCTATGCCGCCGAGGAGCTTACCGCAGCAGACGGCTCTGTCATTCCGGCAGACGGACTGATTGAGATTCTGTCCCTTGACGAAAACGGGAAAGCCGTGCTCAAGAGCGATGTTCCCTTCGGCAGCTACTATGTCAAGGAAATCAGCACCGACAGCCACTATATGCTCTCTGATGAGAAGTATCCTGTGATCTTTGCCTATGCCGGTCAGGAAATCCCCGTTGTGGAGCTTGCCGTCAATGACGGAAAGAGCATTACCAACGAGATGATCTACGGGGAGATCCACGGCATGAAGAAGGATGAAGACGGCAAGGCGCTGGCCGGAGCTACCATCGGTCTGTTCCTTACTGACGGCACAGAGCCTATCCTGACCACCGTTTCCGCAGAGGACGGCAGCTTCACCTTTGCGGACATCCCTTATGGCGAGTATGTGGTTCGTGAAATCGCTGCACCGGAGGGCTATGTGCTGGATGACACGCCTTATACTGTGAAGGTAGATCAGAACGGCGCTGTGGTCGAGATCGAGATCACCAACAAGCGCATTCGCGGCAGCGTTCAGCTGACCAAGGTGGATAAAGACTATCCCGATCATCACCTGAGCGGCGCAGTCTTTGAGGTATACCGTGACGGAAAGCTTGTGGATCAGATGGAGGAGCTGTCCGACGGCGTCTACAAGCTGGATGATCTGCCCTACGGCGATTACACGCTGAAGGAAACTGAGGCCCCCAAGGGCTTCTTCCTTGATGAGAAGACCTACAGTTTCTCCATTAAGGAAGATGGTAAAACCGTCGTCGTGGAAAATGAGGCTGGAAAGGGCTTTGTCAACCAGGCACAGACCGGAGGCATCCGCATTGAAAAGACTTCGGATGACGGCGTGCTGAAGGGCTTTACCTTCCGCGTGGAGGGCACGGATATCACCGGCAATGCCTTCAGCAAGGACTTTGTGACCGACGAAAAGGGGCAGATCCACATTGATGGCCTGCGCATCGGCGATTATGTGATCTCCGAGGTGTCCAACAAAGCCAACGAAAAGTATGAGCTTCCCGCAAATGTCACCGTAACCGTTCACGAAGGAAAGACGGTCATTGCCAAGTTCCATAACAAGCTCAAGCCTGTTACGGATATTCCCAAAACCGGAGATACCACCAATATGCCTCTTTGGGCGGCACTTGCCGGTATCTCTGCAATCGGCGCAGGTGCAGCGGCCTTCTTTACCTTCCGAAAAAAGAAGGAGGTAGGTAAGCATGAGCGCTAAGGTCATTATCGGCATCGGTCTTGTGGTGTTTATTATTGCAGGGCTGATCGTTCTTCGCCTGAAGAACAGAAAGTAAAAACGCCAAGGGGCGGCATCCGCAAAAAGATGCCGCCCCATTTGCAAAAGGAGACGCTATGGAAGAGACAAGAAAAATCGGAGATTACTCCGTAAAGTATTCCATGTATATCGGGCACAAGCATATTGCTCTGGGCGAGAATCCCAACGCCGACAAGGATGAACGGTATATGTGCTGCTTCGTAGAGACCAACGCCATTTTCGAGCGCTATTCCGGGGTGCTGGTCAGCGACGATTTTGCGGAGATTGCAAAGGTGTTCGGACAGCGCGTAGCAGACGCAGCCGAGGAAATTATTCAGGAAAACGAAAGAGCCTGTCAGGAAGTCGGCATGAATGAGGAACTCATGGCAGAAAGCTGCGCGCCGGTTTCCTACAAAGATTCCATTGAGAACAAGGTGGTTGTCATCAAGGGCAGCATTCTCCGGCCTGAGTTCCGCCACGCCAATCACCAGCTTATGCTGTGTACCGGCGGCTTCGGCGCGCAGGCCAATGCGCGAGGCCGTACCTGCTGCTGCATTTCTCTGTACGACGGGAGAAAGACCTCCTTTTACCGCACGGATTTTCTCGGCGTCATGGATGAAGAGAAGCTTCCCGAATGGGCGCAGAAGGGCTTGGAGAAAGCGAAAGAGATGCACGCGCAGGAAAAGAAACCGACTAAAGAAAGAGGTGACGCAAGATGATCGAGTATGAAAAAAGAGCAATGATCGAGGCGGAGGACAAATATACTTTTCGCCAGAGCACGCAGATTTCCATGCAAACCGGGCTGATCGGCCACCTCCGGGCTGATATGGACACGGACGGCAACGGCTTTTTCAGCAGTTGGTTTGATTTCCGGGAGGAGCTGAAAACCGATGAGTTCAAGGCAGAGTTTGATGATGTAATCAACTCTCTGCGTGAGGAAGGCGACATTCTTCATAACCGTAGGGCGCTTGCCAAGTACTGCTATTGCACACCCCAAAGCCGGATGCAGGAGGAGCCGGGCTACTATGGCGTTCGTGTGGATACCGAAAAGTATGCCTACCTTCTGCGCCTGAACCCGGATAGAGGCGAATACAACCTGTACTGCTATTGCTATCGCCGGGACTGGCTCGATCAGCACCTGAAGGACGCAGAGAAAGGAATCCGTTTTATTGACAGCCATTACAAGGAGCTGTTTCGCATTCCGGATGGCGGCAAGGTGAAAATCCACTATTCGTGGAATGAAGACCAAATTCGCACCTGCCGGTATATCGACGATTACCATGTGGAGATCGGGAGCAACCTCTATCACATTTGCGAGTTTGCCGAGCGCATGGAATACGGCGGCCATACCTGCGAGCCGGTTCGGGACAACCTGCCCGAGCGGTGCTACAGCGTTCTTTCCGGCAGCGACGAAATCATTATCATCAAGCGCGGCGAAAAGGGCTACTTCAAGACGGACATTCCCGTTACCGACAAGGACGAAGCCCGGAGCATCGTGAATGAGTACAACACAAAGCTCGGCGTCAGCCGAGCGCAGGAAGAAGCGATGAAGGCCGGTTCTATGTTCGGCTTTCAGGTGCCCGCCGCAGACCCTAGAAATTACGATGCGGACGGAAAACCTGTGATGCCAAAGGACAGAGGTGATGCACGATGAGTGAGAGCGATTATCGCATCTGGTCCAATGCTGACCTTGACTATGAGGAGTGGAAAGACTGGATGGAGGAAGAATATCCGACGCTTTCCGAGGACGAGCGCGTCGCCATGATGTATGAGGAAAATGGGCATTATCTTGAGGACGAACGCCTGAATTTGGACATCCAGCTTTCGCAGCCGATACTGGTTGTTGCCGATCTGGGGCTTTGGAATGGCAGGCGCACGGGATACAAAGAAATTCCCAGCGGCAATATCCGTGACTGCCTTTACTCTGATTACGACTACACCACATGGTATGTGGACCGAAACGGAGACTTCCGGTGCGATGACACCCACCATGACGGCACGAACCATTATCTCTATCGGGTGTATAAGGACAATATTTCGGAGGCGCAAAAGGACCGGCTCAAGGAAAAAATCTACAACGGCACGGTCAAGAGAGCAGACATTACTCGTGTAACCCGCAGACTTGGTGATGAGATTGGAAGGGTGTACGGCTGGAGCTTTCCAACCAGGCAGAGAGAGCGAGGTGAGGCACGATGAACCACGCACTGCCGAGCGAAAGTTATATTGCCAGACTGGACTATTTGGCTTTCAACGGGAAAGTATGCAGCAGCGTTGCGTACAGCGATGAGCAGCGCTTCCTGGAAGACCTGAAGGAGTCGCTCTATCACGGAGAGCCGCTGTGCGTTGTTCTCTACCGAGACCGGAACGGCAAGACCATTTCCCGTGCGTTTCTGAACGACCTGGATACACTGCCAAAAGGACTTTTCGTAGAGGACAGTTCCCGCAGAAAGCCGAAGGAAAGGGGTGAAGCACGATGAGGGTAAATGCCATGACAGAGAAGTTTGAGGATGTGACCGTTCTGGGGCATCCCATGCTTTTTACCTGCCTGCGGGTAGACCGTGATACCGTTCCACAGGGCATGTACATGTACGAGGTTCGCCACGATGATGACCAACAGGGCGAGCCGGTTCAGATTGCCAACTGGATCATGGTGAATCATTGGGGAACATTGATTTCCAATAGACCCATTCGCTTGGAGCCCCGACCGGATGGGAGAAACGCCTACCGCGACATTGATCCTGAAAACGATTGGAACTATGAGGGCACGCTTACTACCGTGAAGGAGTACATGGAGAAGAATCCACCGGCGGTTCATAAGCAAAAAGACCACGAACCTGCGAGATAAGGAGAAGCTATGGATAAGAAGAAAGCCATCTGCGAGTATCTCCGTAAAAATCATATTGGCAAAGAAAATGCCATCCACAGCAAGGAGCTTGAAAAGCTGTTTCTGCTTGACGGACGAAATATTCGCCGCAAGATCAGCGCCTTGCGACAGGATGGCTTTCCTATTTGCAGCGATGAAACGGGCTACTATTACGCAGATAACCAGAAAGAGATCAATACCACCGTCTGCCGGCTGAATGAGCTTGTGACGAAGGTGTCCAACGCCAGAACCGGGCTTTTATTTGCATCGATCCTCGGAGAGAATGCGCAGACCGTTGAGGTCACGATCAAAGTAAGATAAGGAGGGAGTTCCCATGCCGAGCAAATACAGAATCATTTTGGAGATGGCATCCCAGACTGCCAGGGGTATCGCCTCCAATGCCGACCGATATACCGATTTTCTGATTACGGCGGCAAACAACTACAAGTACAGCTTTAAGGAGCAGCTGCTCATCCATGCGCAGAAGCCGGATGCAACGGCGTGTGCGGAAATCGACACATGGAATAAACTCGGCAGATGGGTAAACAAGGGCACGAAAGGCATCGCGCTGCTGATCGACAGAGATGTTCCCTACAAGCTGAGACATGTCTTTGATATCTCCGACACCAACAGCCGTGCCGGAAGGAACATCACCCTTTGGCAGATGAAGCCGGAGTACGAATATGCGGTATCGGAAAGCCTTCAGGCCAGCTTCGGCGATGTGGAGGAGCCGCGAGATTTCCCACACTTTCTCATGGATATTTCCGGTTATACCGTGGAGGATAATCTTTCAGATTATCTCATGGAGTTGAACGCTGTCAAAGCCGGCAGCTTTCTGGAGGAGCTGGATGACACAAGCCTTGAGGCATGGCTGAAAACCACGCTGAAAAGCAGCGTCGCTTTTATGGCGCTCTCCCGTGCGGGGTATGAGCCGAGGCAGTATTTTGACCGGGAGGATTTCAGCCATCTCTTTGACTTCAACACCGTGGAGGTTATCTCCGTGCTCGGTGCCGCAGTCAGTGATATTTCTGAGATGGTCATCCGGGAAATGGGCGAAACCGTCAAGGAGATGGAGAAGGAAGAAAGACGGAAGATTCGCACATTTGCACAGGAGGGTGCCTCTGCGTATCATAAGAACCGAACAGAAAACAAGGAAAGGAGCAACGAACATGGAACTGACCTATACGATGCAGGGGGACTATCTGATTCCCGATCTGACCGTGCCGGAGAGCCCGAAGCTTGGGAAGTATGGAATGCTGCGGCGGACATTCCTCCGCGAGCACCGGGATGGGATCTACACCGGGATGCTGCTGAATGGAACACTGAACAGTCATTTGGAGGAGGTGGACCGGCAGGCGCAGAAGATGCTGGACGACCTGACCGAGCAGATGAAGGCGCTGAACGGAGTGACAGAGCAGTTGAAGGCGGAGGATCAGATGCGGTGGGTGCAGATGATGAACTCTATTCGTCACTCGGCGGAGGAAGTGATTCTGAACGACCTGATCTACGCGTAACGCTCCCCACAGTTGAACAGCAGCAGGAAATCATCGCAGAAGCGGAGGAAGAAAAATCCTCCGCTTTTTCTATTTCTCAGGAGGACATCGACGCCATTCTGACACGGGGCAGCGGCATCCATCAGGGCAAATTCCGCATCTATGAGCAGTTTCTCAAACAGGATTCTTCCGAGAACAATATCACCTTTTTGAAAAACGAATACGGCATCGGCGGTGCGTATCCTGCCGTTTCCGGCAGAAATCTCGATGAAAGCCACGACGCCAAGGGAATCAAAATCAGCAGAGGCAGAATCTCTCGGCCCGATGCGGAACTGCTTTTGCGGTGGAACAAGGTCGAGAAGCGGATCGGGGAATTGATCCGTGCCGACCGCTATCTGAGCCAGGCCGAAAAGGACGACTATCCCGCCTACCGGGACCAGGCAGAAGCTCGGAGGAAACAAGGTGAAATCTCTGAGGAGTTCCGGTCGATTGCCTATGATTACAATGACTTTGTGGCGCAGCTTGGCGAGGAAAGCAAAGCGCTGAATCTGTATTATTTGTCAAGCTGCTGGAGTGCGTTCAGCGTGGGCGATAAGAAAATGCACGCCCGTACTGCGGAGGGTGACTTCATCCTCCCTATGATGCGCGAAGCAATGAATACGATCATTGCGGACAACACCCACTTGACCGCACGGTGCGAAGCCATGCTGGAAGCGTTGAACAGCGATGTGGCGAAGTCCCTTGAACCGACCTTTGATGAGCTGAACCCTCCACCGGAACCCCGGAAGGAATACCGCTATCATCTCGGTGATACGGTCTATATCGGCACACAGGAATACGAGCTGCTGTCTTTTGACGAGAAGAAGGTCGTCCTCTTTGATACGCAGTTCCCGCTGTTTAACAAGGAGCTGACTCGTGAAGAGTTCGATAACCGGCTCAAAGAAAATCCGCTGAATGACAAGCTGCTGCAAGCCGTGGAAGAACCCCCTGTCGCAGACAATACGAAGGCGAGAATATCCCTTGACACCGGCAGTAACAAGGTTCACTGGATTTACTTCAATCCCGATGCAGATGCAGGTGGACAGTATGTTTCCGGTGACCTTGATTTCTCTGTTTTTGAAGAGCTTGTCGAGCAGTATGACATTGCCAACCATCCGGAAAACGCCGCCGACTTCCGAAATGACCTTGAAGAAATGTCGGATCAGTTCCTTGCGGACATCAATACTCCGTTCTTCATGGAAGCTGAAAATGACTATGAGATGGACTGCGATTATATCGAGTTCACGCCGGAAAACCTCCTGAAGATTCACGAGGATATTCTATCTTTAGAGGCAGACCGGGAAGCAGCGCGAGAGACTGACCGATATGAGGCGGAGTTTGGTGCGGACGGCACACGGGTATTCAGAGAAACGGAAGATTTGGCAAAAGACGATTCCGAAATTGAGAGCCTAACGGACGAAGAATTGGATGCTCTGCCCATCAGCACCGTCAAAGACGGCGAGGTCGTGACCTACCCCAATGCGGAGGCCTTGCTGGATGATCAGGAAGAAGCGCTCGCCCCGCCTCTACAAGTGAAAAGGCCTTCCAAGATCGCGCCTCATGTGCTGCACCCGGAGATCAACACCGAGTACCGAACCAACTTCCAAATCGAGAGCGATGATATCGGCGTGGGAACGCCGCTGGAACGGTTCTATCACAATATCCGTGCCATTCAGCTTCTGAATAAACTGGATGCGGAAAGCCGATTGGCGACACCCACCGAGCAGCGTGTGCTTGCCGACTATGTGGGCTGGGGCGGTCTATCCGAGTTCTTCAAGGAGGGCAATCCCCATTATACCGAGCTGAAGGATGTGCTTTCCGATGAGGAATATGCGTCGGCAAGAGAATCCACGCTGACGGCCTTCTATACGCCGCCCGTGGTGATCAAGGCGGTCTACAGCGCACTTGAGAATATGCACTTCAGGACCGGCAACGTGTTGGAGCCTTCCTGCGGCATCGGCAACTTCATGGGGCTTGTACCGGAGTCTATGGCAAGCGCGAAGTTCTATGGTGTTGAGCTTGACAGCATTTCCGGGCGAATTGCGCAGCAGCTTTATCAGAAAAACAGCATCGCAGTGCAGGGCTTCGAGAATACAAACCTTCCCGACAGCTTCTTTGACTCTGCAATCGGCAATGTCCCCTTCGGGCAGTTCAAGGTACCCGACAAGCGCTATGACAAGCACAACTTCCTAATTCACGACTATTTCTTCGCCCGCACTTTGGATAAGGTGAGACCCGGCGGCGTGATCGCCTTCATTACCTCAAAGGGTACGCTGGATAAGGAAAATCCCAATGTTCGAAAGTATATCGCGCAGAGAGCCGACTTGCTCGGCGCTATCCGGCTGCCGAATGATACCTTCAAGGCCGCTGCCGGCACAGAGGTCACATCGGACATTATCTTCCTCCAAAAGCGTGACCGATTGGTGGATATTGAGCCCGATTGGGTGCATCTAGCCACCGACGCCAATGGCATCCGGATGAACGCCTATTTTGTGGACAACCCTGAAATGGTGTTGGGCGACATGCAGATGGTCAGCGGGCCTCACGGCATGGAGTCCGCCTGTATTGCTTATGAAAATGCAGAGCTTGGCGATCTTTTGCGAGATGCCATCCAGAACATTCATGCCGAGATTACCGAATTTGAAATCGACGATCTTGAAGCGGAGGATGAGGACCTTTCTATTCCCGCTGACCCCGATGTGCGCAATTTCAGCTTCACGGTGGTGGACGGCAAGATTTATTACCGTGAAAACAGCCGCATGAATCCCGTGGATGTTTCCGCGACTGCCGAAAGCCGCATCAAAGGCATGATTGCTATCCGTGATTGTGTCCGGACGCTGATTGAGTACCAGACGGAGGACTATCCCGATGCCGATATCAAGGCAGAGCAGGAAAAACTCAATCGCCTCTATGATGATTTCAGCAAAAAATATGGGCTTATCAGCGCAAGAGCCAACAATTCGGCTTTCAATTCCGACAGCTCCTACTGCCTGCTTGCCTCGCTGGAGGTGCTGGATGATGAGGGCAACTTCCTCCGCAAGGCAGATATGTTCTCCAAACGAACCATCAAGCAGAAGGTAACGGTGCAGTCGGTTGACACGGCTTCCGAGGCCTATGCTCTGTCTCTTGCGGAAAAAGCGAGAATCGACATGCCATATATGTCGCAGCTCACCGCCAAAACCGAGCAGGAGCTGTTTGAGGATTTGAAGGGTGTTATTTTCCTCAACCCCATGCACATAAGCGAAGAGGACGGCAAGCCGAAGTATCTCCCTGCCGATGAATATCTCTCCGGCAATGTCCGTGAAAAGCTCCGTTGGGCAAAGCGGAGTGCGGAGCTCTACCCCGAAGATTACGGTGAGAATGTCCGGGCCCTTGAGGCGGTGCAGCCGGTTGACCTGACGGCAAGTGAGATTTCCGTAAGGTTGGGCGCAACATGGCTGCCTCCGGAAATCATTGAGGAGTTCATGTTTGAACTGTTCAGCACCCCACGCTACTGCCAGTGGAACATCCATGTTCACTACGCGCAGTACACCGGCGAATGGAATGTGGAGGGAAAATCCTATGACCGCAGCAATGTAAAAGCCCACAACACCTACGGCACCGGCAGAGTTAATGGCTATAAGATCATGGAGGAAACCCTGAACCTCCGAGATGTAAGAATCTTCGACTACATCGAGGACGGAAACGGCAGGAAAACGGCTGTGCTCAACAAGAAAGAAACCGCCATCGCACAGGGCAAGCAGGAGCTTATTAAGCAGGCCTTTGCAGACTGGATATGGAGCGAACCGGAACGCCGGGAGCAGCTGACCAAGCTGTATAACGAGAAGTTCAACAGCATTCGCCCCCGTGAGTATGACGGCAGCCACCTGAATTTTGTGGGAATCAATCCGGAGATCACGCTGAGGCCGCATCAGGTCAATGCCATTGCCCATATCCTCTACGGCGGCAACACCCTGCTTGCCCATGTAGTGGGGGCTGGGAAGACCTTCGAGATGGTAGCGGCGGCCCAAGAGAGCAAACGGCTGGGCTTGTGTCAGAAAAGCCTGTTTGTGGTCCCCAATCATCTGACGGAGCAATGGGCGAGCGAATATCTCCAGCTCTATCCCTCCGCCAATATTCTTGTCGCCACCAAGAAGGACTTCGAGACCAAGAACCGCAAGAAGTTCTGCGGGCGCATTGCCACCGGCGACTACGATGCGGTCATCATTGGGCACAGCCAATTTGAAAAGATCCCCATGTCCCTGGAACGACAGCGTGCCATCCTGCAGCAACAGCTGGATGAAGTGCTGGACGGCATTTCTGAATTGAAGAAAAACCGAGGGGATAATTTCTCCATCAAACAGCTGGAGCGAACTAAGAAAACGGTCAAGCAGAAGCTGGACAAGCTCAACGATCAGTCCCGCAAGGATGATGTTGTGACCTTTGAAGAGCTGGGTGTTGACCGTATCTTCATCGATGAGGCGCATTACTATAAAAACCTCGCCGCATTTACAAAAATGCGGAATGTGGGCGGCATCAGCCAAACCGAGGCCATGAAGTCCAGCGACCTGTATATGAAGTGCCGGTATCTGGACGAGCTGACCGGCGGCAGAGGCGTTGTGTTTGCCACCGGCACACCCATCTCCAACAGCATGGTGGAGATGTACACCATGCAGAAGTATCTCCAGTACGGAGCGCTGCGCAGGAATGACCTTCTCCACTTCGATGCCTGGGCCTCCACCTTCGGTGAGACGGTGACAGCCATCGAGCTCTCCCCGGAGGGCTATACTTTAATAGGACGATAAAATTAACTGTCCTAAATTGAAAATACATAAGGAAGGAGGTTAAGAGAATGTCAAGGACTTCAAAGATTACAGCACTTTATGAGAGATTATCAAGAGATGATGACCTGAATGGCGAGAGTAATTCCATTACCAATCAGAAAAAATACCTCGAAGATTATGCCCGTAGGAATGGCTTTGAGAATATCCGCCATTTTACTGACGATGGTTTTTCGGGTGTGAATTTCAATCGTCCCGGTTTTCAGTCTTTGATAAAAGAAGTTGAAGCAGGCAATGTCGGAACATTGATTGTTAAGGATATGAGCCGATTAGGGCGAAACTATCTGCAAGTCGGCTTTTATACGGAAATTCTGTTTCCACAGAAAGATGTCCGTTTTCTTGCAATCAACAACAGCATTGACAGCAACAATGCTTCGGATAATGACTTTGCTCCGTTTTTGAATATTATGAATGAATTTTATGCCAAAGACACGAGCAATAAAATCAAGGCTGTATTTGACGCACGAATGAAAGACGGAAAGCGTTGCAGCGGTTCTATTCCCTATGGGTATAACCGACTGCCGAACGATAAACAAACGCTTATTGTTGACCCTGTGGCTTCTGAGGTGGTAAAGCGTATCTTTCTGCTTGCAAATGAGGGCAAAAGCCCACGAGCCATAGCGGAAATACTGACCGAAGAAAAGGTTTTAATTCCTGCCGCATATGCAAAGGAATATCACCCCGAACAGTACAACGGGATTAAGTTTGCAGACCCTTATATTTGGGGCATATCTGCCATTAGAACGATTTTAAGCAG
>OMGS01000606.1_pt1 | contig 18037 bp, 14 predicted proteins | sample 1646081 | NCBI WGS metagenome assembly OMGS01 (sample SAMN05578591, study PRJEB25193) | human gut metagenome | biome: Human Microbiome; feature: human-associated habitat; material: feces | host: Homo sapiens | place: USA:Birmingham | reverse complement strand
TTTCGGAAGGAAAACTCACGCCACACTGGCCTATAACAACTTGACAAAACACAGTGGTGACCGCCCCACAGTCAGCTGCCGACAGCCGTGGGGACTCGTCAGAGCAGTCCGGAGGCGAGTCTTTTGAGCTCCGCTATATGGCCGGAGAAGGCGTCTCTCCCTGCTGAGGTCAGCGCATACCAGCGCACCATGTGCCGGCTGGAGTCGGATTCCCGTTTCTCCACGGTCGCATAGCCGCAGTCGACCAGCACCTTCAGGTGTTTGGAGCACGCCGCGTCGCTGATGTCCAGCGTGTCGCGCAGCGCGGCGAACTGCATCTCGTCCGCTGTCGACAGGATGCCGCAGATCCGCAGCCGCATCGGCTCATGGATCACAGGATCGAATCGTGGCTCGACTGGCACAGGCACCTCCCGAACATTCCATACCGTTATATCGCTGGCCTTGCTTGCATGCTCGATTCTGTCCGAATGGTCTTATACCGTCAGCATTGCCTTGCGGGCAAGCTTGTCGTGCCAGCGTTCGGTGACGACGAAGTACACGGACCACACGACCTCTATGACGACCATCCAGGGCAAGACCTCCATTGATGTGATGCTGCGGCTCAGCGCCAGCAATACCAGCAGCGCAACAATCTGTGTCGCCAGACCAAAAAGTATAACAGTTTCCTTCAAGGAAAGTAAGCCGCACAGTATAAGCACAGCAACGTTACGGGAACCTGTGAAAAAAAGAAACGTATTTCTCTGGGCGAGTTCCCCGCCGTTTACCCTCTGTTCGGCTACAATGAAACTTACCCGGGTGGTGATGACGCCATTCGGCACACATATAGCGGGTGACACCGCTTGAGTATAGGGAGGTCCACATGGAAATCGTCGTTACCGGACGTCATACGCAAGTCAAGCAGAAGTTCCGTGATGTCGTCGAAAGCAAGATGAATCGTGTGACCGCTATCGCGCCGGATGCGCAACGAGCTCAGATCGTGCTGACGCATGAGGGGAATCCGCGTCAGGCCGACACCGCGAAGCGTGTGGAGATCACCGTGATCGCAGGCAGCACCGTGGTGCGCGCCGAGGCTTCCAGCACCGATGAGTTCAGTGCTCTGGACATGGCGCTCGACAAGCTGACGCTGCGCCTGCGCCGCACCCGTGACCGCCGCAAGGATCACCGCCGCGGGTACATCAACCCGACGCCCGTCGATCTGGGAGCGGTCGCTCCGCCGGAACCGGAAGAGGAGGCGGAGCCGGAAGAGCCGAACAACAGCCCCGAAGCCGCCGTTGCCTCCGACCTCGGTCCGGGCGAGTCGGTGGAGGTCCAGGTCGGTGACACGCCGATCGTGATTCGCCGCAAGCTGCACATCGCCGAGCCGATGAGCATCGACGAGGCGCTGTACGAGATGGAACTGATCGGTCACGACTTCTTCCTGTTCGTCAACAAGGAGACCGGCCGCCCGTCCGTCGTCTACCACCGCCACGGTTGGAGCTACGGCGTGTTCGAGATCGACACCCCGGAGAACATCAAGAACAAGTAAGTGTTCCGCCACGTGATACATGGCCTGCCCGGCATATCCAGGCAGGCCATATTTGCGTGTCGGCACACGACGAAACAAGTATCGATGGGCGTGTCCAGCGGGTCGGAACGGCAAAAATCCGAGTGTTCGCATATCATGGATGGAGTTTGTGCCTGATGTCGGGCATCAGGCTATGCTCGTTGACGTACGAAAGCTTAAACAGGGAGCGAATGTGGTAGATATCGTTGACAAAGCCCTCCGCATGGGAGAAGGGCACCAGCTCAAGAAACTGGAGAACGTGGCCAAGGCCGTGAATGCCCTTGAGGACGAGATTTCCGCTCTGTCCGACGAGGAACTCAAAGGCCAGACCGCCAAGTTCAAGCAGCGACTGGACAACGGTGAGAACCTTGACAAGTTGATGCCCGAAGCGTTCGCCACCGTCCGTGAGGTGTCGAAGCGCACCCTGGGACAGCGTCACTTCGATGTGCAGCTCATGGGTGGCGCGGCCCTGCACTGGGGCAATATCGCCGAAATGAAGACCGGTGAAGGCAAGACCCTGGTCGCGACGCTCCCGAGCTACCTGAACGCACTCGAAGGCAAGGGCGTGCACGTGGTCACGGTCAACGACTACCTGGCGAGCTACCAGAGCGAGCTGATGGGTCGTATCTACCGCTTCCTCGGCATGAACGTCGGCTGCATCATCACCGACCAGAAGCCGGCGGAGCGCCGCAAGCAGTACAACGCCGACATCACCTACGGCACCAACAACGAGTTCGGCTTCGACTACCTGCGCGACAACATGGCGTGGGAGAAGGCCGATCTGGTGCAGCGCGGCCACCATTACGCCATCGTCGATGAGGTCGACTCCATCCTCATCGACGAGGCCCGTACCCCTCTGATCATCTCCGGCCCGGCCGAGGGCGACGTGACCCGTTGGTACCGCCAGTTCGCGCGTCTCGTGCCGAAGCTGACCCGCGACGAGGACTATGAGGTCGACGAGAAGAAGAAGGTCGTCGGTGTGCTCGACCCGGGCATCACCAAGGTCGAGGACTTCCTCGGCATCGACAACCTGTACGAGCCGAGCAACACCGCACTCATCGGCTACCTCAACAACGCCATCAAGGCCAAGGAACTCTTCCTGCGTGACCGCGACTACGTCGTCACCCACGGCGAGGTTCTGATCGTCGACGAGCACACCGGCCGTATCCTGCCGGGCCGCCGTTACAACGAGGGTCTGCACCAGGCGCTGGAAGCCAAGGAGAACGTGGAGATCAAGGCCGAGAACCAGACCTTCGCCACGATCACCCTGCAGAACTACTTCCGCATGTACGACAAGCTCGCCGGCATGACCGGTACCGCCGAGACCGAGGCCGCCGAGTTCATGGGCACCTACAAGCTGGGCGTGCTGCCGATCCCGACGAACAAGCCGATGATCCGCAAGGACCAGGACGACCTCATCTTCCGCACCAAGAAGGAGAAGCTGGCCGCCATCGTCAAGGATGTCGCCAAGCGCCACGCCAAGGGCCAGCCGGTGCTGCTGGGTACCGCATCCGTCGAGTCCTCCGAGGTCGTCTCCTCGCTGCTCGACGTGGCGGGCATCGACCATCAGGTGCTCAACGCGAAGCAGCACGCCAGCGAGGCCAAGGTCGTCGCGGTCGCCGGCCGCAAGGGCGCCGTCACCGTCGCCACCAATATGGCCGGTCGTGGTACCGATATCATGCTCGGCGGCAACGTCGAGTTCCTGGCCGACCAGAAGCTCAAGTCCGAGGGCTATTCCCCCGAGGACACGCCGGACGAGTACGAGAAGCGCTGGCCGGGCACCTTGGCCGAGGTCAAGGAGCAGGTCAAGGACGAGCATGAGGAGGTCGTCGAGCTTGGCGGTCTGTACGTGCTCGGCACCGAGCGCCACGAATCACGCCGTATCGACAACCAGCTGCGCGGCCGTTCCGGCCGTCAGGGCGATCCTGGCGAGTCCCGCTTCTACCTGTCGCTGGAAGATGACCTGATGCGTCTGTTCAACACGCAGCTCGTCGCCCGCGTCATGGCCAAGGGCATGCCGGAAGGCGAGCCGATCGAGGCGAAAAGCGTGTCGAAGGGTGTGCGCACCGCACAGAAGACCGTCGAGGCGCGCAACTTCGAAATCCGTAAGAACGTCCTCAAGTACGACGACGTGATGAACAAGCAACGTACCGTCATCTACTCCGAGCGTCAGGCGGTGCTTAAGGGCGAGGACATTCACGGTGATATCGAGCGCTTCATTGCCGATACCATCGACAGCTACATCAAGGGTGCCCAGAAGGGTTCCAGCAAGCCCTCCGACTGGGATTGGGACGGCCTGTTCAAGGCCCTCAAGACCGTGTTCCCGTTCGAGCTTGACCAGGACGCCGCCAAGGACGCCGCCGACAAGCTCAAGGGCGACAAGGCCGTTGCGGCCGTGCGCGACTCCCTCGTCGATCAGGCCAGGGAGGAGTACGCCGAACTTGAGGAGAAGGTCGGTGAGGAAGGCCTGCGCCAGCTGGAACGCCGCGTGGTCCTCGCCGTGCTTGACCGCAAGTGGCGTGAGCACCTGTACGAGATGGACTACCTCAAGGATGGCATCGGCCTGCGCGGCATGGGTCAGCGCGACCCGCTGGTCGAGTACCAGCGCGAAGGTTACCAGATGTACAACTCCATGATCGAGGCGATCAAGGAGGAGTCCGTCCAGCTGCTCTTCCACGTCGATGTGCAGCAGGTGTCCAGGAGCGAGGAAGTCGGCATCGAGTCCGATGACGCCGTCGTTGATGAGGCCGAAGAGGCCGTCGGCGCCGCTAGCTCCGAAGTCGACAAGGCCGAGGACGCCGGTGAGGCTGAGACTGCGGAGGAATCCGACGAGAAGGTCGCCATCGCCCAGTCCGCCAAGGAATCCGCCGCAGGCGAGGCCACTGCGCCGATCACCGGCCCGGCTCCGATCAGCCATGCCGAAGGCAAGGTGCCCGCCAACAAGCGCCCGAAGAACGAGGAGCTGAAGACCCCGTGGTCCGACGGCCGTACGTTCCCCGGCACGTCCAAGAACGCGCAGTGCCCGTGTGGTTCCGGTCGCAAGTACAAGATGTGCCACGGCCAGAACGAAGAGTGAGATAGGCTCTCCGGACTAGACGAGTAAGTGGCTCCCCTCGATGTGAGGGGAGCCACTTGCGTTTCGGGGGAGAGAGAGGAAGGGCTTGTCCGCGGGTTGAGCCCGTCGATTATTCGCGGGGCCGTGGAATCGAGGTTCGCCGAGCCCCATTCGCTGTACAACGCACGATTTTGATGGATTCGCGCGTGTTGTACAGCGATACCGCAGGACAACGCGTGCATCAATCGGTTGACGCGTGCATTGTCCCACGACGCAAATCGCGAAATCGTTGGAATTCTACCGTTTGTAAAATGCCGCTATCTGGGGTTCCCGATATCGTCTCAGGACAACGCGCGCATCAATCGATATATGCGTGCGTTGTCCGCCATATTCGGTGCCCATCAGTGCAAAGGCCTGGTACGCACGCGGCGATCTCATTGACCCTGCAGCGGTTCCGATCTATTGCCCGGCAAAGCCTTGGGATACTGCATAGCGTTTCAGTCGGGACTCCCGTAGCGGCATCGTGGCGATGCCTGCCGCGTTGCCTGCCCTGATTGTCGGCACGCTGTCCGGGCCGGACAAGTAAGTGGCTCCCGCTGACGGGAGCCGATGATGTTTTGCAATATGGAAGATTACGGGCGACGAAACGACAAGCCATTACAATGAGGCGACGAATACATATCACACGGCGTGACGAAACGCCAAGGAGGGCATCATGGCCGAGATCACATGGAAGTCGATTCTCACCAAGCTGGTCGGGGGAGACCACCTGAGCGCTGAGGAATCGGAGTGGTTCGTCGACGACCTGATGCAGGGCAACGCCGATCCGGCCGCCGTGGGTGCCGCGCTCGCCATGCAGGAGCAGCTGGGACTGACCGCCGACGAGGTGTGTGGCGCCGCAAAGGCCATGGTCTCCCACGCCGTGCCGCTCAACGTGTCCGGTGAGACCACCGACATCGTCGGAACCGGCGGTGACGGCTTCGCCACCGTGAACCTATCCACGATGGGTTCCGTGGCCGCAGCTGCGGCGGGCGTGAAGATCGTCAAGCATGGCAACCGCGCCGCCTCCTCGAAGTGCGGAGCCGCCGACGTGCTCGAGGATCTCGGCCTGCCGATGGATCTGAAGCCCGAGGCGGTCGGGGAGATCGGCGACGAGGTAGGCATCACCTTTGCGTTCGCCCGCACCTTCCACCCGGCCATGCGCTTTGTTGGCCCGATTCGCGCCGCGCTCGGCATCCCGTGCGTGTTCAACATCCTGGGACCGTTGACCAACCCGGCCAATCCGGCGCACGTGGCCATCGGCTGCGCCAACCGCAAGCTGAGTCCGATCATGGCCGCCGTGTACGCCAGCCGCGGCCAGTCCGGCCTGGTCTACACCTCGCACGAGGGCCTCGACGAGCTTGCTCCCACCGGCCCGATCTCCGTGTGGGAGATTCGCGACGGCAAGGTCACCGAAACCGATTTCGACCCGACCGTGGATCTGTGTCTTGCCAAGATCTCCGTCGAGCAGCTCAAGGGCGGCGAACCCGATGTGAACGCCGCCGCGTTCACGGACTTCTTGGCCGGCAAGGACATCCCGTCACGCACCACCGCGTTGCTCAACGCTGCGTCTGCCATCGTGGCAGACGGCAACCTGGTCGGCGGCGGCACACTCGCCGAGCGGTTCCGTGAGGCGTATGCGCTCGCCGAGAACACCGTCGATTCCGGCAAGGCCGCGGCCCTGTTCGGCAAGTGGATCGAGACCGCCAAGTCCAAGGCCTGACCATTGCGGTGCCCGTCCGATGAGGACGGGCACCGTCGTCACACCCGCGCGCCGTCGTCGAACATGTCGGTGCGCGTCTCGGTGTGCCCCTTGTGTTGGAGGATGAGGCCGGCGCCGCCGACCAGCGCGCACAGACCGAATATGGAGCCCAGGAACGTCGCCAGGGCGGGTACGAACACGGATGCGATGATACCCGCGACGCCTGCGACCAGCAGGATCCAGAACACCAGCTTCGAGGCGTTCACGCGGCCGATTTTCGGGTTCGGCGGCACGAAGTCATCGCCGTACTCGTCCATGACGTCATCGGTATCGAGCCAGCTGCGGCCGCCATGGTCGCGGGGGCCGCGCTGGTGCAGCGGCACCTTGTCATCGGTGAACGTGCCGGCGTCCAGATCGTCGACCGACAGCAGCGCCTCCTTCTCCTTGCGCTGCGCATGCTTCTCGAAGCGCCGCGCGTTGCGCGAGCGCTCGACGTCCTGCAGGTCGTTGGCATGCTCCGCGGCGAAGGCGGCCCAGTCGAGATCGTCGCCGGCATTGGAGCCTGTGTCATGCCCGTCATGTCCGGCGCGCGGCGTGGTGTTTGGATGTTCTTCACCCGCGTTGGTATCGTTGTGGTTGCTATCGTGATGATCGGTCATACCGTCCTACTGTAATCAGGCGGACGGCCAAACTTGGGAGGTGTCATCGTGCTGTACTGGTTCTTTGTCAAAGGTTTCGGTTGGATTGCCCGTCGTCGTATGGGACCGACGGCGATCGGACTGGAGAACGTGCCGCGTGAAGGCGGTGCCATCATCGCCGCGAACCATCTGGCGGTCATCGACGATGCGCTGATACCCATCACCTGCCCGCGCATGGTGCATTTCATGGGCAAGGCCGAGTATTTCGAAGGCAAGGGCATCAAGGGCCGGTTCAAGAAATGGTGGTTCACGTCGGTGGGAGTGTTCCCCGTGGACCGTTCCGGCGGCTCGAAGTCGCTGGGCGCGTTGGCCCACGCCCGTGAGATCCTTGAGGAAGGCCACCTGTTCGGCATCCACGTGGAGGGCACGCGCAGTCCTGACGGGCGACTGTACCGGGGCCACACCGGTGCCGCGCGCCTTGCTCTGGAGACCGGCTGCCCGCTGGTGCCGACCGCATTGGTGGGAACGCGCGAGATACAGCATCCCGGTCAGGTCATCCCGTCGAAGGGCAAGACGAAGGTGATATACGGCAAGCCCATCCCGGTGGATCGCAAGGACGCCGACGAGATCACCCATGAGGAGGTGCGGGCGCTCACCGACCATCTCGTCAGCGAGATCCGAAAGCTCAGCGGACAGGAATACGTGGACGAGTACGCCCAGAAGGTCAAGGCGGAGCTCAAGGCCCGGCAGGAGGCCGAAGCCGCAACCGCCGGCGAAGGCCGCTGACCTACGATTCCGAACGCGAACGAAGCGGCTCCCCCTCTCAAACTGATAGAGGGGGAGCCGCTTCGCGTATATGCCGGTATATGCCGGCGCGCCGCCGTCACACGACGGTGAGCGTGATGACGGTCTTGTTGCCGTCCGTGTCGCGCAGCCTCGTCTTGCCGGTGGCGCTCTGCTGCTGCACCAGGCCGAGGATGTTCAAGCCGCCGGTCTTGACTTCGAAACCGAGGGATTCCAGCGTCTTGATGGCGTCGCTCTTGCTCTTGCCGACGAGGTTCGGCACGTCCGCGGTCTCGGGCCCCTTGGATACGGTCAGCTTCACGGAGTCGCCCCAATGCAGTTCGGTACCGGAGTCGGGCGAGGCGGAGATGACACTGCCGGACTTGACGCTGTCGCTGTACTCCTCCGAAACGGTGGTCTTGAGCTTCGCGTTGTCGAGGGCGGTCATGGCCTCGTCCTTGGTCTTGCCGACGATGTCCGGCATGGTGACCGGCATGAGTCCCTTGGACAGTACCACGGTGATCTCGGCGTTGTGGTCCAGGGTCGAGCCGGGCGTCTCGGAAATGCTTTGCAGGGCTCCCTCCGGCAGCGTCATCGAATATTCGGCTGAGGAGTCATCGCGTTTGATGTTGGTGAATCCGGCGTTCTCAAGCGCTTTGATCGGATCCTTGCCATCGGCCGACGTCGGATCCGCGATGTCGCTGGGGATGGTCGCCTGCTTGACGCCAAGCGACACCGTCACCGTGATGCGTCCGTTGTGGCGCTTGCTGATATGGGTGCCGACGTTCTGCGGGTCGGCGGAGATGATGTTCCCCTTGGCGACGGTGTCGCTGTACGCCTCGGAAGAGGTGAACGGGATGTTCGCCACGTTCAGCGTGCTCTGGTAATCGCTCCACTTCGCCCCGACGATGGAGCATTCGATGTTCTCCTTACAGGAGATGTCGGTGGGCTGCGGCAGCGTCCAGTAGCTGCCCGGACCGAGGAAATACCACCATGAGCCGCCTGCGCCGGCGACGAGCGCCACGACGAGCACCACCACGAGCGTGATGATCAAGGGTTTCTTCGAGCGCTTGCGCTTGGCGGGCTCCGAGCCTTGGTCATCGAGCGGGCGCGCGTCCATCAGCCCGATGGTGAGTGTGGAATCCTGCGGCGTGATTACCTGGGTGGCGGAGACGTCTTGGGGTGCGGTGCCTTCAGGCATCACCGAAGTACGGGCCGTGGCAGGGGCGGTGCCGGTCTGCGGGGCGGTGCCGGTGCGCGAATCGAACAGCGGCGGCGCGGGCGGGGCCGGGATGGCGCCCACCAGCGCGGGGGCGGTCGGCTCCTCGGTATCGCCGCCGGTGCCTACGTCGGCGGGCTTGCGGTACTGCCATGCGTCCATCGGCAGGTTCGCGGTCAGCTGTTGCAGCTCATGCAGGGCGTCGGATGCGTCGGCGGGCCGTGCCTCGACGGCGCGGGCGGTCAAATGCGAGACGAAATCGGCGACCTGCTGGTTGATGCCCGTGCAGGTCGAGGTCAGGGACGGCACGTCCTCATGCACGTGCTTGAACACCATGGTGACGGGATTGTCCGACGTGAACGGCACGTCGCCGGCGAGCATCTCCCAAGCCATGATTCCCACGGAATACAGGTCCCCCTGCATGGTCGCCTTGTTGTCCTCGATCATTTCAGGCGCCAGATACGCGGCGGTGCCGAGCAGCATGCCGGTGGTCGACAGTGTCGCCTGCGACGCGGCCTTCGCCAGGCCGAAATCGGTGATCTGCACGTGCCCGCGGTCGTTGATCAGGATGTTCTCGGGCTTGATGTCGCGGTGGACGACGCCCACGCGGTGCGCCGCTGCCAGTCCGTCCAGCGTCTCGGAGATGACGCGCAGCATCTCGCGCACGCTGAACGTGCCCTGCAGGTTCATGTCGTGACGCAGGTTCACGCCATGCACGTATTCCATGACCAGATAGTCCAGCCCATTGAATTCGCCGGTGTCATACACCTGCACGATATGTGGGTTCGCGATCGCCGCGGCGGACTTGGCCTCGCGGTGGAACCGTTCCACGAACTGCTCGCGGTGCGCTCCCTGCGCCAGCTGCATGTGCATGATCTTGATGGCGACGCGGCGTTCGAGCCTGGTATCCTCCGCCTCGTACACGGTCGCCATGCCGCCTTCGGCGATTTTGCGTATGACGCGGTACCGCCCCTCTATCATTCGTCCCTGCGGCTCTTGCGACGTGGCTGCGACTTCACTCATGGTTGTATCGTAAGGTTCTTTCTGCTGGAAAACGGCATTTCCAATACATACGTTGGCGAAAACTCTACGCTTTGATGATCGGGATGAACCTCATGCATGCCTCGGTGAGCGTGCGCTCGTCCTGCGGTGGGAGCCGCAGGTCCCCTATGGCATGAAGCGTGCCCTGCCACAGTGCGCGGATGCGCCGGCGGGATCGGTCGATGGCGCCGGTGCCTTCGAACAGCTCGATGCACCGGCGTACGTCGTCGTCGCCCCGCGACTGCGACGAGAACATGTCGATCAGTGTGCGGCGCTGCCTCTGGTCGGCGCCGCTGATCGCGTCCGCGAGCAGCACGGTGCGCTTGCCCTCCCTGATGTCGCCTCCCACGGGCTTGCCGGTGGATCTGCTGGATCCGATGACGTCCAGCAGGTCGTCGGCGAGCTGGAACGCCTGGCCGAGCGGCAGTCCGATGGCCATGGCGTCGGCATGTGCCCGCCTGGGGTCTCGGCCGGAGGCGAGAAGCGCGAATTCGAGGGGCGCGATGGTCGTGTAGCTGGCGGTCTTCCATCGGAACACGTTCATGGATTCCCGTGCGAGCCGTTCCGGCTCGTCCAATGGAGACAACTCAACTGCGAGGTCGAGCACCTGCCCGATCTCCACCTCGCGGTGCATGCGCAGGAACGTCGAGACGATCATATCGGGCCGGGGCATCCGTTGCGCCGCGGCATGGGCGATGTCGACGCTGGCGGTGGCGAGCAGGTCTCCCAGCATGATGCCCAGTCCTCGGCCGAGCGACGCGCTGTGCGACGTCGTGCCGAGCGCCTTGTGGGCCGCAGGTTTGCCCCGTCGCAGGTCGGAGTCGTCGATGATGTCGTCATGGACGAGCGCGGCGGTCTGGAAGACCTCTATCGCGCAGGCCAGGTCGAGCACCGCGTCGCGTCCGCGGGCATGGGCGTCATCGTCGTCATGCCCCTGCGGGTCGGTCGCGTCGAAGGCGTGGAGGGCCAGCAACGCCCTGAGCCGCTTGCCGCCTTCGCTGGAGACCAGGGCCTGACGCGCGACCTCGCGGGATATGGTCAAGCACGGGCCTTCGATGGTGTCGTCGGCGTCGAGCGCCATGAAACGGTCCACCGCGTCGGCGATGCGGGACTCGATCAGGGCCAAATCAGATGAAACAGTCATACCCAGAGGTTATCCACAGGGTTTTACGAATACAAGAACTGCGGATTTGCAAGCCTGACAAGCCTTCGACCACATAGGTTGGATTTCGCCCTGAAAACCGGCCCGATACGGCATAGTTGATGGTATCCCGTCGCGGGGGCGGCGGTCGCCGGCATCGTGCGCCGGCGGTGGATGAGACCGGTAAGGGGGACCACGATATGGGACAGGAGACGAACACGCAGGCCGTCCGGTATGCGGAGGCGGTCGCGGACGATGACATGCTGCGCGAGGACGATCTCAGACGCATGCGCGATGAATACTGCGAGCGCCGCAAGCTCAGCGGCACCGTGGCGGCGGACGCGCAATGGGCCGATGAGCCGTTCGACCATTGGCTGGCGGGCCTGTCGGCGCAGCCGCGGGCCATCGATGACGCCTCGATCGCCGCGCTGGTGGTGGGAATGACGGTGACGTTGTCGATCAGGGACGCCCTGATCATGTCATTGGTGGCCGGGGACACCTGCGCCGACAAGCGCACGATGATGGATTTCGCGTCGCGCTCGCATGCGCCGGATGTGCAGAGCCGCATGTGCAGGGAGCTGCAGGGCGCGTTTTTCGACGAGCGACGTCGGCCCGACGAACCGAGATGCCGGGCCGGCGCCGACATGCTCGTGGCCATGGCCGATCGCGTTCCGGAGAGCTTCAGCGTGCAGCCGCTGGCCGTGCTGGCGTATGTGATGTGGTGGATGGGCGACAGTCGAGCGGTGGCGTTCGCGTTGCGCTGCCTGATGCTGGATGAGGATTGTTCGCTGGCGGCGATCGTGTGCTCGGCGTACCAGCGCGGCGTGATGCCGGCGTGGATGGGTACCGGCCCGCATCACGACGCCGCATGACGGCTCGCGGGAGACCATCGGTTCCACGCCGCAACGAGCCGTGGGAATAATCGTCCTTGGAAGATGGTTAACTCACATAGTTGACGATTTGCTCTTGCCAGAAGTGCGCCCGATGTGGTATAAGCACGCTTGGCATGATGATGCAGGAGGATGAGTTTGGCCACGAAGGATACGATGGCGACGACAGTCCCGGACGATACGGACGCCAAGACGAAATCCGAGAAGAAGGGAACCGCCGCGCGTACGGCCTCTACGGCAGACAAGAAGACCGCAGCGGGCAGGAAGTCCGCCGCGGGCAAGAAGACCTCGTCGAGGTCCGCCGCGTCCAAGTCCACGGCACGCAAGTCCTCGGCGAAGGCAGCCGCGCCCGCGAAGCCCACCCGCAAGCGCGCCGCGTCCAAGTCGGCGAAGGCCGTCAAGGACGAGACCGAGGAGATGGCGAAGACCGAGGAACTCGCCAACGAGGATTCCTCGGACGATCTCGACGACGTCCAGGTCGATGAGGATGGTCTGGGGAACCTTGACGACGATCTCGACGATGTCGATGACGGCGGTCTGGATGGCGATGATGATGACATCGATGACGAATCCGGTGAGGATGACGACGTTCCCGAGGACGAAGAGGACGACGAGGGGACCGAACCCGGGCGCAAGGAGCCTGAACAGCCCAAGGAGAAGGGCGCGTTCGTGGTGCGCGACGATGACGACGACGAGAACCTGACCCCGTCGGGCAATCCGAAGCGCCGCGTCATCGCTGCGGGCGCCACAGCGGATCCGGTCAAGGACTATCTCAAGCAGATTGGCCGTGTCAGCCTGCTGAACGCCGAGCAGGAGGTGGACCTCTCCGAGCGCATCGAGGCCGGCCTGTACGCCCAGCATCTGCTCGATACCGAGAGCGACGGCATGGACTTCAAGCGCAAGCGCGAGCTCAAGTGGGCGGCGAACGACGGCAAGAAGGCCAAGGACCACCTGCTGGAGGCGAACCTGCGACTCGTGGTGTCGCTGGCCAAGCGCTACACCGGCCGTGGCATGCTCTTCCTCGACCTGATCCAGGAAGGCAACCTGGGCCTCATCCGAGCCGTCGAGAAGTTCGACTGGAAGAAGGGCTTCAAGTTCTCCACCTATGCCACGTGGTGGATCCGTCAGGCCATCACCCGCGCCATGGCCGATCAGGCACGCACCATCCGCGTGCCCGTGCACATGGTCGAGGTCATCAACAAGCTGTCGCGCGTCCAGCGCCAGATGCTGCAGGACCTGGGCCGCGAGCCCACGCCGGACGAGCTGGCCCGCGAGCTCGACATGCCAGTCGAGAAGGTGCAGGAGGTGCAGAAGTACGGCCGCGAGCCGATCTCGCTGCACACGCCGCTGGGCGAGGACGGCGATTCCGAGTTCGGCGACCTCATCGAGGACACCGACGCCATCGCGCCGTCCGACGCGGTCGCGTTCTCGCTGCTGCAGGAGCAGTTCAAGCAGGTGCTGGAGACTCTGAGCCCCCGCGAGGCCGGCGTCATCAAGATGCGTTACGGTTTGGAGGACGGCCAGCCCAAGACGCTGGACGATATCGGCCGCGTGTACGGCGTGACCCGTGAGCGTATCCGCCAGATAGAGTCCAAGACGATGTCGAAGCTGCGCCACCCGTCGCGCTCCCAGACCCTGCGCGACTTCCTCGATCAGTGATCGCGCCGCTCGGCAGCGCGATCACGCGAGGAGGGGCGGTCCAGTGGACTGCCCCCCCGACGGAGCCATCCGTTGATAGCTCCCCTCGATGAGGAGAGCCGCGAGTTATACAGAAAATAGGATTTGTATGCCCAAACAGGAATACGGTGCCGACAGCCTTACCGTGCTCGAAGGCTTGGACGCGGTGCGCAAGCGCCCCGGCATGTACATCGGCACCACCGACAGCCAGGGTCTGATGCACTGCCTGTGGGAGATCATCGACAACGCGGTGGACGAGGCGCTTGCGGGCGCCTGCGACCATATCACGGTGACCCTGCACGACGACGGCTCCGTGGAAGTGGCCGACAACGGCCGTGGCATCCCCGTCGACGTCGAGCCGAAGACCAAGCTCACCGGCGTCGAGGTCGTGCTGACCAAGCTGCATGCCGGCGCGAAGTTCGGCAACGCGTCCTATAACGCGGCCGGCGGCCTGCACGGCGTCGGCTCGTCCGTCGTCAACGCGCTGAGCTCGCGTCTGGACGTCGAGGTCGACCGCGACGGCAAAACCCATCACATGGCCTTCCACCAGGGTCATCCAGGCGTATATTCCGACACCGATCCCGAGCATCCGTCCCCGGACGCGCCGTTCAAGCGCACCCGCAAGAACCGCCCGACCGAACTGGAGATCATCGGCAAGGTCAGCCCGAAGACCACGGGCACGCGCATCCGGTACTGGGCCGATCCCGAAATCTTCAACGACACCGCCGAATTCAGCTACGAGCAGCTCATCGACCGTGTGCGCCAGACCAGTTTCCTGGTGCCGGGACTGCGGATCACCGTCATCGACGAGAACGTGCCGGAAACCGGCGACGACAGCGTCGACGAGATGATGGAAGTCGACGCCGCACAGACGCCCGCCGACGATGGAACCGGCCTGATGGACGCTGCCGACATCGCCTCTGCGGCCGACACGGCCGTCGAAGATACCGTTGAAGCGGGTGAAGCCGAAGCGCGATCTGCCGCAGTCTCCGCCGCGGTCGAGACGGCGAAGGTGGACGCGGCCCGCCACACGCACGCCCGCGTCGAGGAATTCCGCCACACCGGCGGTGTCAAGGACTTCGTCGATTTCCTGTCCGCGGGAGAGGCGGTATCCGACATCTGGCGCATCACCGGCGAGGACACCTACGAGGAGGAGACCCAGGCGGTCGGCGAGGGCGGCGAACTGCACGCCCAGAAAGTCACCCGCAAATGCGGCGTCGACATCGCAATGCGGTGGACCAACGGGTACGACACGACGATGCGCAGCTTCGTCAACGTGGTCGAGACGCCCGGCGGCGGCATGCACGTCGACGGTTTCCTCATGGGGCTCACCAAGCAGATCCGCAAGGCCGTTGAAGACAACGCCCGCAAACTCAAGGTGAACCTCAAGGACTCGAACATGCGCGTCGAGCGCGACGACATCCTGGCCGGACTCGTGGCCGTCGTCACCGTGCGCATCGCCGAGCCGCAGTTCCAGGGGCAGACCAAGAACGTGCTCGGCACCGCTCCCGTCAAGCCCATCGTCACCAGGATGACCGACAAGCAGTTCGGCGAGATGATCACGGGCTCCAAACGCGGCTACAAGGAGCAGTCCGGTCGTGTGCTGGAGAAGATTGTCGGCGAGATGCACGCTCGCATCCAGGCGCGCAAGACCAAGGAGGTCACGCGCCGCAAGAACGCGCTCGAATCCGCCGCCATGCCGTCGAAACTGTCCGACTGCCAGCCGGGCAACGACGATGTGGCCGAGCTGTTCATCGTCGAGGGCGACTCCGCGCTCGGCACGGCCAAGGCTGCGCGCAATTCCGGATTCCAGGCGCTGCTGCCGATCCGAGGCAAGATACTCAACGTGCAGAAGGCATCGTTGAGCCAGATGCTCAACAACAAGGAATGCGCCGCGATCATCCAGGTGGTCGGTGCGGGATCCGGCGCCGGTTTCGACATCGAGCAGTCCCGCTACCACAAGGTCATCATGATGACCGATGCCGACGTGGACGGCGCCCATATCCGCATCCTGCTGCTCACGCTGTTCTACCGGTACATGCGCCCGCTCATCGAGCACGGGTACGTCTACGCCGCCGTGCCGCCGCTGCATCGCATCGCGCTCGCCGGCTCGCACAAGGGCGAGTTCATCTACACGTACTCCGATGACGAGCTCGCCGGCCGTCTGGCGGATCTCGAACGGCGACACATCTCGTACAATCCCGACATCCAGCGCTACAAGGGTCTGGGTGAGATGGACGCCGACCAGCTCGCGGACACGACGATGGATCCGCGCACGCGCATGCTGCGGCGCATCCGCATGGAGGATGCGGCACAGGCGTCCGAGATATTCAGCCTGCTCATGGGCGACGATGTGCCGCCGCGCAAGGCGTTCATCGTCGACAACGCCGACGATTTCGACCGCTCCAAGATCGACACCTGATCCGGCTTTCTGCCGGCTGTGCACTGCCCGGGCCGCCGTCGGCTTGTATCAGGCCGGCGGCGGCCCGAGCCGATATCCGTCTACTGATGCTCCCGGCAGGTCTGGCCGAGACGTCGCGACAGGGCGATCGGGTCGAGCAGCTCGTCGAGCGTCGACGCGGGCAGGTCGGTGCGCTCGCCGGCGACATCGCGCACGGTGCGATTGTCGTTGGCCGCTTCCTGGGCGATGTCGGCCGCGTGTTCGTATCCGATGGCGCCGTTCAGTGCGGCGGCGATCGACGGGGAGTATTCGGCGTAGCGGCGCCCCGTCGAGGCGTTGATGGTGATGCCGGACACGCAGCGCTCGCGGAACATCGCCATCGCGCGGGTCAGCAGCTCGATGCCGTTGAGCAGTTCGTGGATGATCACCGGGTCGAAGGCGTTGAGCTGCAATTGCCCTTCGGATGCGGCCCATGTGACGGTCGTGTCCATGCCGAACACCATGAAGCAGCATTGGTTCACGCATTCGGGGATGACCGGGTTCACCTTGCCGGGCATGATGCTGCTGCCCGCCTGCCGTGCCGGCACGTTGAGGTCGTCGAATCCGGTATGCGGGCCGGAATTGAGCAGCCGCAGGTCGTCGGCGGCCTTTTTCAGGTGTATGGCGAGGTTCTTGACTGTCTGCGACGTGGCGATGTATCCGCTCATATCGGTCATGGCTGCCACGGGATCCGCCGCCGCGGTGATGGGCAGCCCGGTGATGGCGGCCAGATGGCGTGTAGCGGTCGTGCGGAACCGCAGGTCGGCGCAGATGCCGGTGCCGATGGCGGTGGCGCCGAGGTTCAGTGTGGTCAGTTGCGGGACGACGTGTTCGAGTGCCAGGAGGTCGCTTTTCAGGAAGCTTGCGAATGCGTGGAATTCCTGACCGTAGGTCATCGGCACCGCATCCTGCAGCTGGGTGCGTCCGATGGTGACGTCGTTCGTGTGCTTGTCGGCGAGGTCGTGGAACGCCCGCGTGAGTTTCTTCGTCTCTTCCGCGAGCGGCCCGATGGCGTCGATCAGCGCGAGCTTGCAGGCCGCGGGGTAGGTGTCGTTGGTCGATTGCGAATGGTTCACGTCGTCGTTCGGGTGGATGAACCCATAATCGCCTTTGGGATGCCCGCCGAGCTCCAACGCCCGATTGGCGATGACCTCGTTCATGTTCATGTTCGTCGATGTGCCGGCGCCGCCCTGCAGCACGTCGACCGGGAACTGGTCGGCGAGCTCGCCGTTCTCGACGTCGTGGCATGCGGCGACGATGAGCCGTGCCTTGTCGTGGTCGATCAGTCCGAGCTCGTCGTTGGCTTCGGCACAGGCGCGTTTGACGGTCGCATAGGCCCGCATCAGCTGGGGATGGGTGGAGTCCGCGATTCGGGAGACGGTGAAGTTACCGAGCGCCCGCTGCGTATGGATGCCCCAATACACGTCTTTCGGCACATCCATGTAGCCGATGCAGTCGTGCTCCTTACGCGTGACCGTGTGTATCGTGTCATTGCCGACCATGTTGCCGCCTTTTCTCGTTCAGGTTTTCCGGGTCAATCATCTCGTTTTTATTCGAGAAACGCTATGGTTGCGCTGAGCGCGAATGACCATGCGTCCGTGAACGGGTCCGGAGCGCGGCGGGCCGGCGCGCTCGTTCGGCCTGCGAGAACGGATATCCTGCGGTTCGCCTAGCATGTGTACGAACGTACATACCACTGGATAATACCGGGAGAATCATGTCCAATTTGCTGCTCGCCGCCCCCTGCGGATTGGGCGCAGGCGGCGTCGATGCGGCGCTGAGCAACTGTGTGGCGATCCATTACGCGAGTCGTCACATGAGCGGCGGATTCTAGTGGTGGTTGCAACACCTGGTGTTTTTGAGATCGGA
>OMGS01000598.1_pt1 | contig 18405 bp, 15 predicted proteins | sample 1646081 | NCBI WGS metagenome assembly OMGS01 (sample SAMN05578591, study PRJEB25193) | human gut metagenome | biome: Human Microbiome; feature: human-associated habitat; material: feces | host: Homo sapiens | place: USA:Birmingham | reverse complement strand
AGTTTATCCGTTCATTGCAAAACTTGAAGTGTCCGGTTTAGCAGGGGCAACTCCAGGGGGGACAGTCATCGCCAGCGAAAGCTTGTCTGGGCTATAATGCTTAAACTGCAGGTAGGTGGAGATCCAGATTTAGTAAAAAGCACTTTGTACAACACCAATGCACGCACTTTTTTTAAGTCCCAAATAGGTCGACATAGAGAATTTTTTACAGATGGTATCTGGAATTCCCTCCGTTTGTTGAATAAAGATTATTTAGAACTGTTTGGTTATAGCGGGATGACAGAAGGCAGTTTGTTTTCAAGCCGAACGGAAGAATTTTTACAGCGACATTTCAAGTTTTTCAAGAATTGGTATTATGATACTCCTTCACCCGTCGAATATGGATATATGGGATGGAATATAACACTTTATAATGAAAAATTTTTTGCTGTAAAACAAGGATTTTTGTGTGATTTCGAAAATATAGATAAATTAATTGATGGGCAAAATGTTTTTTTCGATTATGATATTGTTGCTGTTAAGAATAGAATTGCAGAATTATTTATCCGGAATATACATTTTAATGCACAAGAAAAAAATGAGACTAAAATTGGGTTGAGACGTTTTTTTACGTGATATAGATGGGAGATGATCATGGCCACTATGCGCATACCTTTTGGAACAATGACGATTACCCCTACCTCGAAAAGACTTGTTATGGACTGTCTGGAGCGTGGGCGTGTTTCTGGTGGCAAGCTTGTGCGGGAGTTTGAGGAGAAGGTTGCCTCACTTCTCGGAGTTAGCGAAGTTGTGGGGGTCAGCTCGGGTACTGATGCAGATACCTTGGCCTTGGCTGTTTTGCATGACTTTGGAGCCAATCGCGGGGACGAGTGTATTGTCCCCGCTTTGTCCTATGTTGCGACGGGGCACGCCGTCATCCATGCAGGTTTCAGACCTGTCTTTGTGGACATTGATCCTGATACGTTAAATTTGAATGTGGCAGCGGTAGAGGCGGCAATCACTCCCCGGACCAAGGCCATCATGCCTGTTCACGTCATGGGCAAGCCTGCCCCCATGGATGAGATCACAGCCATTGCGCAAAAGCATCGTCTCTTTGTCATTGAAGACGCTGCGGAAGCCTGGGGTGCTCTGTATAAGGGCAAGCCCGCCGGGGCGCTTGCCGATATGGCGGCCTTTTCTTCCTATGTGGCCCACATTATAACCACGGGTGATGGCGGTATCGTGAGCACCGACCGCGAGGATTTTGCCGAAATCCTACGCTCTTTGCGCGGCCACGGCCGGGCCTGCGCCTGCAAAGTATGTATTTCTACCGTCTCTGGGGGCCAGTGCGAAAAGCGTTTTGCAGATCCGGCCATCGGGGATCGGCGTTTCCACTTTGAGCGCATTGGTTACTCCAGCCGCATGAACGACTTGGAAGCCGCCCTGGGCATAGGGTCCATGGAGGTGTATGATGACATCATTTCCGTGCGCCATCGTAATCTTACGCAGATGATCGCGGGTTTTGCCCGTTTTGAAGAGTTTTTGTGGACGTTCCGCGAAGAATCCTTTGAGCGTATCGGACCCCATGCTTTCCCCTTTGTGGTCAAACCCGGCGCCCCCTTCACGCGGGACGCCCTCATTGTTCATCTCCAGCGTAACGGCATAGACCCCCGCACCCTTTTTACTTCCATTCCCACTCAATGCGGCGGCTACGAATTCCTTGGTTACAAGTTGGGTGATTTCCCGCACACGGAATATGTTGGCAAGCAGGGCATACATATTGGCGTGCACCAGGACATCACACCTGAAGACGTGCAGTACTTTCTGGATGTTGTTGAGGACTTTATTCGTAGCAATATTGGCACGGTATAAGTATGGACTTCGAAAAGAGAAGGCATTTGTTTGCCCAAATGCTTCGTATCCGCCGTGTGCAGGAGCGCATTCATGACCGTTACCTGGAAAACATGATGCATACCCCTGTACATCTATGCACAGGTCAGGAAGCCATCGCTGTCGGTGTATGCGCGGCCTTACGGGCCGATGATGTCATTTCCAGCAACCACAGAGGCCATGGCCATTATCTGGCCAAGGGGGGCGATCTCCGCGCCATGATAGCAGAATTGCACGGGCGGGCAACGGGGTGCTCCAGGGGGTACGGTGGTTCCATGCACCTGATTGACACGGCTGTCGGACATCTTGGTTCTTCTTCTATTGTCGGAGGGGGAATCCCCATTGGAACGGGTCATGCTCTGGCCTTTGCCATGCGCGGACAGGACGCTGTGAGCGTTGTGTTTTTGGGGGATGGGGCGTCTGAAGAAGGGGTTTTCTATGAAAGCTGCAACTTTGCCATCCTGCATCGCCTCCCCGTAATCTTTGTGCTGGAAAATAACGGCATCGCGGTTTGTTCCCCGCTGCATCAGCGCGAAGCCTGCCCCAATGTCTTCCACAAGGGAGTAGCCTCTGATCAAATGCTGACGCATAGAGGCTATGGCAATGATGTGGAAGAAGTTTACGCCATAGCCAGTCGGGCTGTAGAGCGGGCACGTGCGGGGCAGGGACCTGCTTTTCTTGAATTTGAAACATATCGCCTTGAAGGACACGCGGGCTGCAAGTCTCAGGATGCCCAAAATTACCGCGACATAGAGCAATGGCATCTCTGGGAACAGCGCTGTCCTGTACGCAACTATCGGGAGAAACTTGTGGCGCAGGGGCATTTGTCACAGGTGGATATTGACATCCTAGAGCGTGCCATAGCTGAAGAAATTGATGCCGCCTTTGCCTTTGCCCTTTCATCTCCCTTCCCCGGTCCTTTGCAGGAAACGGGCATTGTATATTGTGAGTAAGTATGCCGTGGTCACGAGTAATTCCTGATTCTTTAGAACCGGCCGGTTTTGCGTGCGAGAAAGGCCAGCGTATTCTCACATGGGCGGAAGCTACCCGAGAAGCCCTGGTTCAGGCCATGAGTCTTGATCCATCCGTTTTTGTTATGGGACAGGGGGTTGATGATCCTGCGGGTATGTTTGGGGCTACCAAGGATTTGCATAAAGACTTTGGCCGCAGGCGGGTCTTTGATACGCCGCTGTCAGAAACGGCTCTTACAGGCGTTGCGGTGGGGGCAGCCCAGGCAGGCATGCGCCCCGTGTATTTTCATAACCGACCTGACTTCCTGTGCCTTGCCATGGATCAGTTGGTAAACCACGCCGCCAAATGGGCATTCATGTTTTCGGGAAAAGTTCCGGTGCCCATGGTGACGTGGGCCTGTATAGGGCGCGGGTGGGGCGGTGCTGCCCAGCATTCGCAGGCCTTGCAGGGGCTTTTTGCCCATACACCGGGGCTTAAAGTGTGTATGCCGGCAACCTGTTATGACGCCAAGGGGCTCATGCTAGCGGCCATTAAGGATAACAATCCTGTCCTCATTCTGGACCATCGTTTTAACTTCAAGAGCAAGGGACTTGTACCAGAAGCACCATACGCCGTTGCCTTGGGCAAGGGCATTGTCCGGAGAGCAGGGGCGGATGTAACCCTTGTGACTTTTTCCCACTTGGTGAGCGAGGCATGGCAGGCGGCGGCGTTGCTTGAAAAGGAAGGGATAGACGTAGAACTTTTTGATCCAAGAAGTATTCGCCCCTTTGACAAGGAAGGTCTGTTGCAGTCCTTGCGCAAAACCGGTCGCCTTGTTGTGGCAGATACGGGCTGGAAAACAGGGGGTATTACCGCAGAAGTTGCTGCCTTGGCCGCCACAGAGGGTTTTTCCTATCTGAAAGCCCCTGTGGGCAGGGTGGCTACGCCGGACATGCCAACCCCCGCCGGCCACACGCTGGAAGCGGAATTTTACGTCGGGGTCGAGGCCATTTGCCAAGCGATCAAGGAGGTGTGCGTGGCATGATGGATGTTGTCTTTGTCAACCCCGGCAATCATGCGGAAACATACCAGGGACTGCACGGGATTTATACAGCCTGCGAACCTCCCCTGTGGGCAGGCATGCTGGCCACCTTTTTGCGTCGCAAAAGCATATCTGTGGATATTGTGGATGCCACGGCTTTACGCTTGGGCTTTGCGGACACTGCTCGAGAGGTTCTGGCGCGTAAGCCCCGTCTGGTGTGTTTAGTCGCTTATGGTCAACAACCTTCTGCTTCAACTCTGGTAATGCCTGGTGCGCGCGCCATTGCGGCGGCCCTTAAGGAACTGTCTCCTGAAACGCCTCTGCTGTTGTTGGGGGGGCATGTGGCCGCCCTTCCGGAACGTACCTTGCGTGAGGAATCTGTGGATTTTGTGTGCAGCGGCGAAGGGCCGTACACACTGCACGATTTGGTCATGGCCTTGCGGGAAAAAAATCCGAACATCTCCAAGGTACGCGGGCTGCTTTACAGGGACGACAGCGGGGCCATCGTACATAATCCCCCCGCTCCCCTTGTGATGAATCTGGAAGGGGAAATGCCCGGAGCTGCCTGGGATTTGTTGCCCATGCCCCGCTATGTTGCCCATAATTGGCATTGCTTTGAAAATCTGGATGCACGGCAACCCTACGCCTCTATCTATACGAGCTTGGGTTGTCCTTTTCACTGTAGCTTCTGTTGCATACAGGCTCCTTTTCGCGAGGGGGAGAAAGTTTCTGGATTGCGTGGCCATTCCAGCTACCGTATGTGGCCGGTTGAAAGTGTATTGGCACAAATTGATACTCTGGTACAACGCTATGGCGTACACAATATAAAATTTGCAGACGAGCTTTTTGTCTTTAATAAAGAACATGTCAAAGGCATTTGCAATGGCCTTATTGCCCGTGGATATGATCTGAATATCTGGACATATGTTCGCGTGGACACATGGGATGTCCCTCTTCTGGACATGCTGCGCAAGGCGGGTATCCGCTGGCTGGCCCCGGGCATCGAGTCCGGCAGTGCGAAAGTGCGTAAGGATGTGAATAAAGCCTTTGGACAGGGTAAGGTCAGAAGCAGCATTGCTGCTTTCAAGAAAGCAGGTATTTATAGTATCGGGAATTTTCTTTTCGGTCTTCCTGAGGATGATATGCAGTCCATGCGTGAAACGCTGGATTTTGCCAAAGAATTGAATTGCGAATTTGTCAACATGTACTGTGCCATGGCCTACCCCGGGTCCCCGTTGTATGGGCGGGCTGTGGCGGAAAATTTGCCCTTGCCGCAAAGCTGGAACGGGTATTCCCAGCATGCGTACGAGACCTTGCCCCTGCCCACCAGATACCTGAGCGGCAGTGAAGTATTGGCTTTCAGAGACGCCGCCTTTCATGAATACTTCAGCAGTTCTCAGTACTTAGATATGATTGAAAAACTGTTTTCACACCAAGTTCGCGAACATGTGGAAGGGATGGCGGCCAAGCATTTGCCACGTTTGCATGTTCCGCAGGCCAGCTAGGTATGGGAGTTCGGATCAGCATCTTAACCGTGGTCAAAAACGGTGCCCATTGCCTGGACAGGACGATACAAAGCGTGCTCCAGCAGGAATATCAGCCGTTGCAATATATTATTGTGGACGGCGGCAGCAGCGACGGTTCGCTGGAGATCGCACAGGCCTATGAGGGAAGATGCCAAGTCTACAGCATTCCTGATGCCAACCCCACGGAAGGCATCAATAATGGTCTTGCTCTGTGCGATGGTGACATGGTGGGGATTTTGAACTGTGGCGATTGGTATGCGCCGGAGACACTGCAACTCGCCGCTTCGGCCTTTACGCCTTCTGGCATAGTGCATGGACACATGGTGACCTGGGTCGAGGGAAAACCTGCTCATGAGGTATTTCCCAATCCTCAGGCCATTTACAGAGAAATGTCCGTCAATTTTGCCACCTGTTTTTTTTGTGCTCCTTTGATGCGTACGCCGCCCTACTTTGACCATACTTTTGATTATGCCACGGATTATGAATTTATTTTGCGCTCTTTGAAGCAAGGGGCAACATTGCAGGAAGTTCCGCACGTTCTTGCCCACATGCCCTTGGACGGTCGTTCTGCGCAACATTGGGTAGCCGCGCTCAGGGATGTGTCCAAAAGTCGGGTAAGGCATGGATGTGCTCCATGGAGCGCGTATGGTTACCTCGCGTATCGTGTTTTCAAGGGCTATACGCGCCTTTTGCTGGAAAGAGTGGGCTTGCAGAAAGTGATTGATGCGTATCGCAACACCTTGGCATCGCAACGTAAGCTGCCAGCTGATAGGATGCGGTGATGAAGTTACGTTTTCCTCTTCCTGATATGTTCATTTTTTCGGACTTTGGGAGTGTGTATAAGGAGCTTTCCGCCCCTTTAAGGCGGGAGGGCATCCGGCTCTTTGGTTATATGTTTGTTCTGGCGTGCTTTGAAGTTTTGTCTGTCCTGTCCTTGTCCTTTCTTGCTATGAGCGTGGCGGCGCCGCAAGCCATTCTCGGGCACCCCCTGGTCCAAAGCCTTCTTGCCCACATCCCCTTGCTGCAAAGCATATCCACCGATACGCGATATTTTGTTCTTTCGGCCTCACTAAGTGTGGTGGTTCTTTTTGTGGTGAAAAACTCTCTCAGCGCGCTGGTGGGGGTTCGGACCGCTGTTTTTGGGGAGCATGTGGCATACTATGCCGGAAAAAAACTGTATGCATACTTTTTACATTCACCATATATCTGGCATTTGTCTCCAGAAAGTCGTGTTTGTATGGGGACAATAGCTTTTAAAGAGCAGCTTGGGGTATTCATAATTAGCATCATGAATGTTTATACATATGCTTTTATATCTATTGCGATGTTTTTGTTGTTAGTATCTGCCACGCCATTGATCCTTTTATTGGCAATTGGGTTTACGCTGGTCTTGTCAGTTGCAATCTATAAGTGCATCAAAAGGAAATTGGATTCCAGCAGTGCAACTTTGGCGCAGTTGATGACAGACGAGCAGCGAATGAGCACCGATGCCCTGAACGGAGTACGGGAAATCCTGATTTACAACAGGCAAAAGGTTTTTTTTGAAAGCTGGGCCTCTACCAGTCAGCAAAGTCTGCCCTGCAAGTCTTTTTTGGGCATAGCCCCGTCTATCCCGTCCTGGATATTGGAATGCGTAGGTTTTCTGGCCATCCCACTCACTGTGGGGATACTGATCAGCGTTGAAAACGCCTCCATGGAACAAATGGCTGGCATTCTTACCATGATTATGCTGTCGTGCTGGCGTATTCTTCCCATGGTCAACCGCTCTTTGGCCTGCCTCATAACTGTGCGGGCCGTGCGGGCCATGGCCATGAATTGCCTTGCACAGCTCAGACAAATCCCCCCACAGGCTCCGTTCATGTCCCTTGAACCTGCAAGCGGCTTTTCGCTCAAAAAAACGCTTACCTTCAGCCATGTTTCCTTTCGCTATCCCAATGCCAATGTAGACGCACTGCATGATTTTTCCTTTGAACTGCACAAAGGAATGCGCCTTGGCGTAATAGGCACTTCAGGATCGGGCAAGAGCACCTTTGCTGCTCTGCTCTGTGCATTGCTGGAGCCAACAGAAGGAGAAGTGCGTATTGACGGGATCAAACCCAGCCCGGAACAAACCTTGGCCTATAGACTGCGCCTTGGATATGTCCCACAAACGCCCTATGTCCTGCCGGGAACATTGGCCGCCAATGTGGCATTCAGCCAATGGGGAAGCCCGGTGAACGAAGAAAAGGCGCTTCAGGCCTGCCGCATGGCTGCGCTGGACATGGTAGAAAAAAACCCTGCCATGCTTTGGGCGCCTGTGGGAGAGCGGGGCGGTGGTTTTTCCGGTGGACAGGTGCAGCGCATTAGTATTGCGCGTGCCTTGTACGCCGATCCTGAAATTTTGATCTTGGATGAGGCCACCAGCTCATTGGATTCCGCCTCCGAACAGGACATCATGCATACGGTGAACAGTCTGCCCAATCAGTTGAGCATCGTCATCATTGCCCACCGCCTTACAACTGTTGCCAAGTGTGATCATATTTTGTGGATCGAAAATGGGCGACTTGTGTCGCATGGACCTCCGGAGGAAATATTGCCGCTCTATGAGGCTGCTATGCGGGATTGCTCTGGCAAGCGGGACGGTATATGTGCGTAAACCATTTGAGCATTGTTCTTACTACGTACGCGCGCAGGGATGTTATACAGCGTTTTTTTGAAAGTCTTTGTGCGCAGACCTGTCGCGATTTTTCTGTGGTGCTGGGAGACCAGAATGACGCAGATGTTCTGGCGTCGCTTATTTCCAAGTATGAAAAAAAGTTTTCCCTGCTTCGCGTGCCTCTACCGCGGATGAGCCTCTCTGGCGCACGCAACGCGCTGCTTCCCTACGCCGAGGGGGATTTTGTGGCTTTGGCGGACGATGATTGCTATTACTTGCCGACCACGGTGGAGCAACTCTTCCAGGCAAGGCAAAGCACCCCTGAGGCTGCCGCCTTCATCGGAACCATGCTTCCAAGCCCGCCGGAAAAACCCCTGCCTTCTGGCGTCAGCCTTTGCTCACGCTATTCTGTGTGTCGCAAAGCGCCCTCATGGTGCCTGTTCATTAAAAAATCCTTGTTGCACAAGATTGGCGACTTTGATCCCGACATGGGCATTGGTGCTCCAGGCCCGTGGCAGAGCGCAGAAGAAACGGATGTCTTGGTTCGCATCATCTTGGCTGGAGACAAAGTATACCGGGCAAAGGGCGTCGGGGTATGCCACGACCCCCATAATCTCTGCTCTGTGCAGGTCGTTCACAGGGCCTACCTATATGGCATGGGGCGCATGTATCTTTTGCATAAGCACCGTTTTCCATTGTGGTTTACTTTTTTGAATATTCTGTTTCCCTGTGCGCAAATGCCTCTTGTCTTTTTTAAGAGCGGATGGCTTGGTGTCCGATATTGTCTTGCCACTTTAAAGGGCCGTTGGCACGGATTCCATGTTTGTAGGAAGCAATGATGCACGATGTACGACAGTATGTTTTTTTGGTAGGAGGTCTTGGAAGAAGGCTTGGTGTACATACGCGTAGCTGCGCTAAACCCATGTTGGAGGTGGATGGGGTCCCCTTTATTGTTGGCTTAATACACAATGCCGCCCGGTTTGGGTTTACGCAATTCCTCCTGCTGGCAGGCTACAAGGGGGAAAGCGTGGCAGAGTATTTTTCCACGCATGGTCATCTTTTGCCTCAAGGCTGTGAGGTGCGGGTGCTGGTGGAGCCGTATCCGCTGGGCACAGGCGGGGCTTTGTTGCATGCTAAAAAATACTTGTCTCCGCACTTTGTGCTAGCCAACGGGGATTCTTTTTTTGACTGCAACCTGCTGCGTCTCCTTGCTCCTCCTCTGAAGGAGGGGATGGCCGGACGCATGTTTTTGCGTTATATAGAATGCAATACACGGTATGGCAGCCTCCGTGTCCGGGGGAATGTGGTAACCGCCATGGAGCCGCCGCCTCCCACGCCGTCGGCCGGGCTAATCAATGCCGGAATATACTACCTAAGGCGAGAAAGTCTGGATGCCTTTGCTGTGGGCGTGCTTTCATTGGAGCAGGACATTCTCCCTCAACTCATTGCCCAAGAGCGTGTGGAGTGTGCTGAAGCACAAGGGTACTTTATTGATATAGGCATTCCGAAAGATTTGGACCGTGGTCGGCGGGAACATGTATTCACACGTTCACGGCCAGCAATTTTTTTTGACCGGGACGGGGTGCTCAATTGCGATACGGGCTACACCCATCGGCCCCAGGACTTGCTCTGGTTGGAGGATGCCCAGGAGGCCGTGCGCTGGTGTAATGAACGTGGATGGTGGGTTTTTGTGACGACAAATCAGGCAGGTGTGGCTCGAGGATACTATGGTATTGATGATGTAAACCTATTTCATGCCGCTATGCAGCGCCAGTTGCGCACCATCGGAGCCCATGTGGACGAATTTGTGTTTTGCCCGCATCATCCAGATGGCATTATACCAGAGTACGCTAAGGTTTGTCCATGTCGTAAACCCGCCCCCGGCATGTTGCAGAGATTGTTCGAGCGTTGGAACATAGACAAGGAAAAAAGCCTGCTTATAGGGGACAGGGCGAGCGACATAGGAGCGGCGGAAAATTGGGGTATCACTTCTGTGCTTTACTCCGGTGGAAGCCTGCTGACGCTGGTCAAGGCATGGGCAGAGGACGGGGCGGCAACATAAACCGTACGATGCAGTACGGTACGTCAGCGTACGTGATCTTCCGATCAGGCCGCTTAATCTCCAAAACTTAGATGCGAGGGGATTTGGACAGAAAGGACTCCAAGGCCTTTGCCAACTCCAGTAAATAATTCCTCATATGTTTTGGCTTTTATGCCACGCAAAATTTGTTTCATTTTACTCTATATTCTTTCAATATGATTCATATTTTGAATTATAAGGCTGAAAAATAAATATTCTGATTGAATTTACAAATTCATACATGTTATTTCTATGGTTTATCCACATAATTATCCATGGCTACGATGTTACCGGTCGTAAATCCAGAACAAAAAACATTCTACATATTTTAAAAAAATTTTTCTATCAACTTAGCATTCTAATGCAATACATTTTGTCACTCCATCCAACAGGATAGAGGACAAAAGGATGACTCACAGTGTCCATTCGGGATAGAGTCATGAAACGTGCTCCCTGAAAGGCGTGGTCATATAGGCGCATTATGTTAGTTTTTATTTCTGTTTCGGCTAAAAAAATTAAACGGTTTGAGGCCGTATTCCGCTGAAATTCGTTCCATTCACTCTTGGCTATTATGATACCTTCGCGCTCTTGCTCGCTTGCCTTCAGAGTGTTTTTAAACACAAACTCTAGTGACTTCAGGCGGTTGTGGATAGTATTTAACGAGCAATCTTTCGAAAGATGCAGAAGAATTTCTTCCAAAGGGAAATCTGGCTGTTTATCAATAAGGTAGCAAGGTTACGTCGTTCTTCATCGCTAAACATTAAGTGCTATGTCCTCGGGGGACGTGATTCAACGCTATTTTCCTGCCTTAATTCTTGAATCCACCGACTGATGCTATTCAGACGATAGCCTACGATGTCTGCGAGTTGTTGTCGTGGAATGCCAGACTCAGCGGCCTTGGCTGCGATAGTGTGGATGCAATGATGGGCGGGCTTCGTCCGCTTACAGCGGGTATGCATGAGGTAAGCTAAAAACCTTTTGCAGGAGCCATCCTATGAACATAGTTACCACCATCGGTATTGACTTCGCAAAAAAACATGCTTTTACCAGGACGTTCCCGGCTATATGCGGGTTTCCCCTACAGCCTGTGCTCCTTGCGGAAGGCCGGAATTTCCCGATGGGAAAACAGCCCCGGCGCGTCCACCCGCACGCCTCGCGCGCGCGGCGGGGCTGTCCGGTAACAATCCTGTTCTTGGTCGGGAAATCCCGCTGCCCGGCGGCCCGGTTTCTTTGGGCCTGGGGATGGGTCTGGTCCGGCTGTTTTTTCAGTCGGCCGGGCGGGTCAGCGGCGCATAGGCGCCTTGCGTGGCGCGCAACAGGTCGTTGGGCCCAAGCTGGATCTGCACGCCGCGCAAACCGGCGCTCACGTAGATGCGTTCATGTGCCGCGGCGCTTTGGTCAATCAGGACGGGGTAGGCCTTTTTGGCGGCCAGCGGGGAGCAGCCGCCCCGGATATAGCCGGTGAGCGGGCGGACTTCCTTGAGCGGCACCATTTCCGCGTGCTTGTTGCCCGAAGCCGCTGCCAGGGCCTTGAGGTCCAGTTCCGCGGCCGCCGGAATGCAGGCCATCAGCACGCCGTTTTTGTCCCCCCTGGCCACCAGGGTTTTGAACACGCGTTCCGGTTCGGCGCCCAGTTTGCGGGCCATGCTCACGGCGGAAAGATCTTCCTCGTCCACCTCGGCGCGGTGCAGACTGAACTGAATGCCCAGCCCTTCCAGCAGGCGGGCGGCATTGGTTTTGGGAATCCTGGCGGTGGTCATGGGAGGGAAATCCGGAGCTCAGCGGCGTTTGAGCCAGTAGGCGAGCTTGTTGCGCAGCACGGCCGCGTCAAAGGGTTTGGAGATATGGTCATCCATGCCCGCGTCCAGAATCTCGTCGATATTCTCGGGCAGGGTGGCGGCGGTCATGGCGACAATGGGCAGCGTAGAGGATTTTTCCCTGACGGTCAGTTTCTCGCGGATCAGCCGGGTGGCTGTCAGCCCGTCCATAATCGGCATGCGCACGTCCATGAGCAGCAGGTCATAGTCCTTTGCCAGAGCCATGCTTACGGCTTCTTTGCCGTTCTGGGCCAGATCGCAATCCAGACCCAGCTGATGCAGCATGGCGCGGGCGATCTCCTGGTTGATTTCATTGTCTTCCACCAGAAGAATCCGGGCTCCGCCGGGCAGAGGCAGAGAGCTCTGGACGGTCGGGCAGGCACCCGGAAGCTTTCGCGAAAGGATACAGGGGATGCTCAGATGAAAGGTGCTGCCGTTGCCCGGCTCGCTTTCGCACCATAAATTGCCGCGCATCAGACCGGCGATGCGCTTGCAGATGCTCAGGCCCAAGCCCGTGCCGCCGAAACGGCGGGCAATGCTGGCATTGGCCTGGGTGTATGGGTCAAAGAGATGCTGCTGGTATTCCCGGCTGATGCCCATGCCCGTATCCGTGACCATAAAATGGAGCAGATCTTGGCCGTCGCTGTTTTCCCGTCGGATGCGCAGCCGTACGCTGCCTTTGGAAGTGAATTTGACCGCGTTGCTCAGCAAATTGAGCAATACCTGTTTGAGGCGCAGGCCGTCTCCCCAGAGCTTGAGCGGCACGTCGTCGGCCACTTCGCAGATATATTCCAGCCCTTTCTGGTCCAGCGGGAAACGGATGGAAGTATAGACGAAATCCAGCACTTCTTCCATGGTGTAATTGACGTTTTCCAGGACCATCTTGTTGGCCTCGATCTTGGAGAGGTCCAGGATGTCGTTGATGATGGCCAGCAGGCTGGTGGCGGAAGAGCGGATCTTGTGCAGGTAGTCTTTGTGTTCCGGCGAAGGATCGCTTTGCAGGGCCAGATGGGTAAGCCCGATGATGCCGTTCATGGGCGTGCGGATTTCGTGGCTCATATGCGCCAGAAATTCGCTTTTGGCCTGGGAAGCGATTACGGCCGCCTGTTTTTCGTGCTGCGTTCGCAGAAGATCGGTGACGTCGGTGCTTATGGACAGGCGCACGGGATGCCCGGTATCCCAGTGGATGACTTTGTCCACCACCGTGTACGTCCGCTTGGTGAGCTCGTTTTCATAGGTCCACTGGTAGGGTTCGTTTCTGGAGGCGATGATGGCGTTGGTGCAAAAGGGGCATGGACAGTCGCGCCCCTGCAGGCGCTTGTAGCAGATATTGCCCATCGGCCCTTCCGGTTTGGGAAAGCTGGCCTCCACGCTCTTGTTCAGGAAGAGCAGCTCGTAACTCTCCATATCAATGATGTAGACCGGGTCCACAAAGGCGTCCAGAATGTCGCACAGCTGGTCGTGTTTGTGGCGCAGGCGCTCATAAAGGCGGAAATGCGTCAGGGTAATTGCCAGCATATTGCCCAGCAAATGGCAGATGCCGGCATCCTCCGGCGTCCACTGGCGTGGGGCCACGCGGTGCAGAAGGCAGATGCCCCCGAACAGCTGGCCGTCATATAGAATGGGCAGGCAGAACAGAGATTTGACCTGGAGCTGCAATAAAAGATCCCGCTGCGGACCGGCGGGCATTAGGCTGGTGTCCGTGGCGCAGAAACTTTTGCGTTGCAGCAGGATGTCGAGAATGGGCGCCAGGAGTTCCGTGTCGGCGGGGGGAGAAGCGCCGTGGGCTTTCTCCAAAACTTGATTGAACCAGACGAGCGGCTCCCGCCAGGTCTTGTTTTCGTACTCAAAAAGACAAACTTGGCCGCAGTGCAGTGATTCGCCGATACTGGCCAGAGCTGTTTTGAGAAAAGGCTCTTTGTGGTCGTTCAGAAGGGCGGAGCTTGATATTTCCAATGCCAAGGCCAGCGGATTAGAAAAGTGTTCCCCCGAGAACTGCGCGGTAGTCGGCATACATTCACCACAAGGAGTTTACTGCGTTTCCTAGCATCGGAATAAGTAGTATAGATGGCTAGATGGGACCATGTCAAGCGGACAATTCTTCAGGCAGAAAAGCTTCTTGTGTGTCAGCCGCCTGGAACTCATTTTCGAAATAAGCAAACAGACCTCTGCGGAACGCCGTTATTTTGGCAAGATTGAACTCCAGTATGGCCCAGACGTTGATTTTGAAAAGGCAGGCGGCTAAAGTCCAAGGTGCGATGTGTTACGACTTCAACCGCCCACAACTCTTTTTTAGAATAGAATTCTGCTTTTTTCAATTAGAATTGTGGGTAAAATATTAAAATTCTGTTCAAAGTGTTATCTCCAATTATTTCAGAATATTAGTAGTATTCTGGCTTGAATTGTGAAGATAGTCTCTTGAGCAGTGGAACTTTTACCCATGAATTCTACACTTGGGCAGCGCATAAAACTAGCTCGCGGGAAACAGTCGCAGGGGGCCTTCGCCCAGGCTATACAGATCAGCAAAGGGGCCCTGGGTTTCTATGAACGGGACATAAATCTGCCCAACAGCGAGGTCGTGTTAAAAATCTGTTCGGTTTCCGGTGTGAATATCGAATGGCTTCTGACCGGTCTGGGGCCCATGCGGAAAGAGGAAGTGCGGGTGGGACCGCACGAAGCGGCCGCCGCCCCGGCGGCCTGGGCTCAGGAGGATTTCCGCTGTGCCAGGCTGGAGGAAAAACTTGACCGCGTGGAACGCCAGCGCGATGAACTGATGGATGAAAACAGACGGCTTTATGCCAGAAAAGACAGTCTGATGGAGGAAATCGCGGCCCTGCGCGAACGCGTGGCCCGCCTTGAGGCCAGAATCGGCAGGATGGAGCTTTCCGGCGGCTGCGAACCCTTGCCGGACCCGCTTGCCTAGGGTCAGCCCTCATTAACCCGTCGCCATGTTCTTTTGTCCGCAGGCTGCGTCGCTCGCCCCGCGCGGCGGCTTTGAACAGACCCCACCGCCCGGGACTCGCCTTTCCTGCCGAGGAACGAAAATCTTCGCTCGCAAACAGCCCCTGGAAGCGTCGGCAGTTTTCAGATAGCCACCGTCCGCACCAGCGGGCATCACTGCCAGAGCGCTTCCAACGCGCGCCGCCGCGCCGCTTCCTCTTCCCGGCGGAGGTCCTCCAGACGGCCGGTCAGATCCCTGGCCGCATTTTCCAGCGCCTCCGGCGAACCGCTGTTGTCCACCAGCAGATCACAGGCCGCCTCTTTGCGGGCTTCCGGCCATTGCCAGGCTTCCAGGGCGGCGGCCTTTTCCTCGCTCCAGCCCCTGTTGGTCATGATCCGTTGCAGTCGCAAGGGCAGAGGGCAGTGCACGCCCACGGTCAGGGGCGCGGGATTGAACGCTGCTTGCCAGCCGCATTCAAAATACAGTGGCACTTCGGCTACGGCCAGAGCAGCGCCCGCCGCTTCCTGCGCCTGCCAGAAATCCTTAATGGCGACGCGCACCAAGGCGTGTACCAGTTCTTCCACTTCGCGGCGCAGGGCCTGGTTTGCGCGCATGGCCGCCAGCAGGGCCGTCTTGTCAACGCCGCCGTTCTCCGCCAGCAGGTCCCGGCCCGAACGTCGTTCCAGCCATGCTGCGACTTCGCCGCCCGGCGCATACAGCCCGGCCACCAGGGCGTCGGCGCTGACGCAGGGCAGGCCCAGTGCCGCCAGATGCCGGGTGAGTGCAGACTTGCCGCTGCCCGGATTGCCGGTGACGATCAGCCGCCGCATCCGGCGACAGGCCGCCAGAGCCGCCTGGGGCAGGTCGTCGGGCGGCGGGCAGGCGAAATGCCTTTCCTCTCCGCTGTCCGGATGGCTGAAGGCCAGATGCCAGGCGTGCAGCATCTGGCGTGGGGCCAGCTCGCGCACCGGCGCGGGCGCATACAGCTTGTCGCCCAGCAGGGGATGGCCCAGATGGGCCAGATGCACGCGGATCTGATGGGTACGCCCGGTATGGATGCGCACGGCCAGCAAGGAAACCCGTTGATCCGGCGTATTCCAGAGCCGCTTCCAGGTGGTATGCGCGGGCTTGCCGCCGCGCGTTTCGGGCAGTACGGCCATTTTGATCTTGGCCGTGGGATGGCGCCCCAGGGGCTCGCGGCATTCCCCCTGTTCCGGCGGCAGGCCGCTGACCAGGGCCAGATATTCCTTGTGCACCTCGCGCCGGGCAAAAGCCGCGCTCAGCGCCAGGCGCGCGCGTTCGGTCAGGGCCACCAGCAAAAGGCCGCTGGTATCCTTGTCCAGACGGTGGACAATGCCGGGGCGCAGGCCTTCCAGTCTGCCCAGTTGTGGAAAGCGTCCCAGCAGGCGCTGCACCAGGGTGTGTTCCGGGCAGGAAGGGCAGGGGTGCACGGTGAGTCCGGCGGGCTTGTTGCAGACCACCAGGCTTTCGTCCTGCCAGAGCAGTTCAAGATGGCCTTCCTCGGGGCTGAGCGCGTTTTCCGTCGGCGGCAACTCCAGCAGCACTCGCTGACCCGGACGGGTTTTGGCGTCAGGCCGGGACAGGGGCAGGCCGTCCACCAGGCAGCGCCCGGCAAGCACGGCCTTTTGCAGGGCCGCGCGCGAAAGTCCGGGAGCGGCGTCCCGCAGGACGCGATCCAGGCGTCGCCCGGCCGTGTCCGCCGTGATCAGCAGCTCAATACGGTTCACGGCGTGATCCCGCCAGGGTGGACAGGGTGCGCAGCCGGTCGGCAAAGGTCATGGGCCGGTATAGATTTTTCAGCTCCGCGCCGGGCGTGATGGAGGTGACCACAGCCCGGCCGATGATGAAGCGCGTGTCGTCGTTGCCGTCCTCAATGGTGCGCACGCCCCAGACGTTGTGGAAGATGGCGGCCCGGCCCTTGTACTTGCCCACATAGAGGGTAATATGCCCGCGCATGCCCACCAGGCTTAAAAACGGCACGCCGTTGTTCAGGATCAGGGCTTCCTTTTCCTTGGCGCTCAGGCCTTCCAAGGGCTGCACCACGCCCATGCGCGCCTGCGCCCCGGAGTTGCGCGGCAGCCAGAGGCCGAAGGGCGTGAACAGCTCGCGGGTCAGGGCGGAGCAGTCCCGGTCGCCGAACATGCCGCCCCAGCCGTAGCGTTGGCCCATCATCACATTACCGACCCCGGCTACGTTGCCGGGGGTCAGGGGCAGAGGCTTGGGCACGGCGTCGCCTTTGGCGAGAACGACTTCCGCGCTACGGGCCATGCCGTCCGGTCCCTTGAGCGGCACCAGCACCCGCAGGCCGCCTTCCGCGCTTTCGCTGTTCAGGGGCAGCATGGTACCGATATTGGCCTGGCCGTCGCCGCCATTGGGGCCGACGCCGGGCAGGGTTACCTTGTCGCGCAGCAGGGCCGCGTAACGGCCCGAGCGCCAGACGCTTTTGAATTCCTGATCCACCAGGGCCACGTCCTCGGCGTCCACCCAGCCTCCGGCCACCGGGCATTCCACAAAATGCCAGCGTCCGTCCAGACTGGTATGCGCGATGAGCAGCGGCGTGCCCGGCGGCAGCAGGGAATACTGGAAATAATCAAAGGGATTGGCCCTGGAATCGGGCGTGGGCTCGGAAAAGCGGGTTTCGTGGGTGGGCATTTCACGTAGGTCCGTATTGCGTACGGTAATGGCGGCCTGCGCGCGCGAGGGAAAGGTCCGCAGATGGGCGTTGCGGCTTATCTGATCCCATTCCGTCTGGGACCAACGGATGTCGTCGCGTTTGAAGCCGCGCGCCCGACGGAAAATGGCCGCCACATCGCGTTTGCGCATGGAAGTTTTGCCCATGTCCCAAGGGCCGAAAAAAATCCGGTTGAAGCGCGCGTCCTGTACGGCCTGTTCCTCGGCGTCGAGCAGGGCTTTGTCCGGGCCGGCGGCCTTGGCGTAGACGTTCAGATCCTGCGGAAATTGGCGCAGATCCGCCAGCGTGCCCATCCAGGGGGGCAGATCTCCCTCGCGGGTGGGTACCTGTTTGCCGCCGCAGGCCGCAAGCAGCATCAGGCAGAACACGGGCAGGAGGAGGCGGAGGACAGTTTTCATGGGCGTTGTTTCCTTCTCTGGCGGGAAAAGCAATGACGCGGCGCACGCGAGATGGATTGCGTGCCGTCGTTCGGGCCAAGGGCATACATAGCATCAGGGCCGCTGTTCCGGCAACGCCTTCTTTGCGGACCGGATATCTCACGCGGGCACTTGACAAAGCGGCCCGTTCCAACTATTACAAACGCGCTGTCACCATCGTCTATCCGGTTAGGACGGCGGCCTCTCAAGCCGCTAAGACGGGTTCAAATCCCGTTGGTGACGCCAAGTTTCCAGGTTTTGCGATTTGAGCATGTGCAAATTTATGTGCAAATCGCTTTTTCCAAGGGGGCGAAGGGTACGACCTTCGCCCCCTTCTTGTATGTAGAAACCCCCCGCTATTGATATGCCCCCATCAAGGTAGACAAAGTAAAAAAGCCCCTCTAGGCTCAAACTT
>OMGS01000593.1_pt1 | contig 18591 bp, 23 predicted proteins | sample 1646081 | NCBI WGS metagenome assembly OMGS01 (sample SAMN05578591, study PRJEB25193) | human gut metagenome | biome: Human Microbiome; feature: human-associated habitat; material: feces | host: Homo sapiens | place: USA:Birmingham | reverse complement strand
CTACACTGGCTTTCTCCTATCGAGTTCGCTGTACAATATGTTTGACAAACCTACATAATTTACATAATTACGTTTTTCCCGCAGGACGCCTGCTCCCTTCGACGACCTGTCTCCAGAGCAGCAGCAGGGCCGTGAGATTCGGCAGGGCCATGCACGCATTGAGGATATCTGCCAGTTCCCACGCCGCCTTCACGGACAAAAGCGGCGCGGCGCACAGCGCGGCAAGATAGCACCATCGGTACAGGCGCTGCGCCCGCTGCGAGCCGCCCGTCAGATAGCGCAGGCACTGCTCGCCATAAAAATTCCAACCGATGATCGTGGAGAATGCAAAGAAGACCAGGCAGGCCAGCAGCAGGAACGACGACAGCCCCGCAGGCCATGGCAGCGCCGTGCGCCACGCCTGCTCCGTGATGCGGAAGCCTGCAAGCCCCGGCGCACACCACGCGCCCGTCACGACAAGGCACAGGCCGGTCAAGGAGCAGATGACGATGGTGTCGAGGAACGTTCCCGTCATGGTCACAAGCCCCTGCCGGACCGGATCCTCGTTGCTGGAGCAGGCCGCTGCGATCGGCGTGGAGCCGAGGCCAGCCTCATTCGTAAAGACGCCGCGGCCGATCCCCATGCGCAGGATGCGCCGCATTGTCAGCCCGCCCGCTGCGCCGGCGGCAGCGCGCGGAGAAAATGCTGAGACCGCGATCAGACGCAGCGCCGCCGGGATCTGCGCCCGGCAGCGCACAAGGATGAGCACAGAGCAGAGGACATACACGGCGGACATCAGCGGAACGACGAGCGAGCACACACGCGAAATGCGGTCCGCCCCGCCGAGCAGCACCATGCCGGAGAACAGGACCGTCAGGCCGCCCGCGATGACAGCCGCCCAGGTCACGGCGTTCCCGCCGGCCGTCATGGCGACGCTGCGCTTCAGCGGGTCGAAAAAGCCCTCGACCGCCGTCGTGATGCTGTTGACCTGTGCCACCGTGCCCACGCCGAGCAGGCCGACCGCCGCCCCGACGACCGCGAACGTCACGGCGAGCCAGCGCCAGCCCAGCCCCTGCTCGATGTAGCAGAATGGCCCGCCGAGCCATTTCCCGCCCTGCCGCCTGCGGTAGCGCACCGCAAGATAGCCCTCGGCATACTGCGTCGCCATGCCGAACAGCGCCGCGACCATCATCCACAGCAGAGCGCCCGGCCCGCCCGCGGCCAGCGCCGTGGCCACGCCGACGATATTGCCCGTGCCGATCGTGGCGGCAAGGGCCGTGCACAGCGCGGCATAGGGCGAGATGCCGTCCGCGCTCTCCCCGCCGCGGAAGATCGCGCGCAGTGCCTGCCCGAGCCGCCGCAGCGGCAGGCCGCGCAGGCGGAGCATGTACCAGATGCCCGTCCCCAGAAACAGTGCCATCATCGGCCAGCCCCACACAGCCTCGCCCACGCGCGCCAGAAGTGAATTCTGCATAATTTCTCCCCCGATTCTGAACAATCCGTGAATTTTGGCCGCGCAGTTTGCCTTTTCCCCGGGCGGCCGGTATAATAATATGATGTATTCTATGGGAAGGGTATCATAATTTATGCTGGAACTCCAAGCGATCACAAAGGATTACCGCAGCGGCACAGAGTGCGTGCACGCGCTCCGCGGCGTGAGCCTGCGCTTTCGCGACAATGAATTTGTCTCCATTCTCGGTCCGTCCGGCTGCGGCAAGACGACGCTTCTGAACATCATCGGCGGTCTGGATCGCTACACGGCGGGCGACCTGCTCATCAACGGCGTCTCCACAAAGCAGTACCGCGACCGGGACTGGGACGCCTACCGCAACCACACCATCGGCTTTGTTTTTCAGAGCTACAATCTCATCCCGCACCAGAGCGTGCTGGCAAACGTCGAGCTGGCCCTGACGCTCTCCGGCGTTTCCCGCAAGGAGCGCCGTGCCCGCGCCATTGCCGTGCTGGAGAAGGTCGGCCTCGGCGATCAGCTGCACAAGCGGCCAAACCAGATGTCCGGCGGCCAGATGCAGCGCGTCGCCATCGCCCGCGCCCTCATCAACGACCCGGACATTCTGCTGGCGGACGAGCCGACCGGCGCGCTGGACTCCGAGACGAGCGTGCAGGTCATGGAAATTCTCAAGGAGGTCGCGCGCGACCGCCTCGTCATCATGGTCACGCACAATCCGGAGCTGGCCGAGCGCTATTCCACCCGCATCATCCGTCTGCTGGACGGCAGTGTCGTGGATGACACGCAGCCCTGCACGGCAGACGAACCGCAGGCTCCGCGCCCGGCCCGCACGGGCAGGACGTCCATGTCGTTCCTGACGGCGCTGTCGCTGAGCCTTCACAACCTGATGACGAAGAAGGCACGCACGATCCTCATCGCCTTCGCGGGCTCCATCGGCATCATCGGCATCGCGCTCATTCTGTCGCTCTCAAGCGGCGTGCAGTCGCTCATCGACCGCATGGAGCGCGAGACGCTCTCGTCCTATCCCCTGACGATTCAGAAAAACACCGTGGACTTTTCGTCCATGATGAACATGCAGGCCGATGTCGAGCAGACCACGGATGAGCAGGACCCCGACCGGCTCTATTCCGTCAGCGTCATGGGCAGCATGATGGACTCCATGATCCAGGGCTCCAAGACGAACAACCTGGCAGACTTCAAGGCTTGGCTCGACTCCGGCGAGAGCGGCATGGAGGAGCTGACGACGGACATCACCTATACCTACTCCACGCCCCTGACGATCTACCGCACGGACAACGGCCTGCAGAAGGTCAATCCCAGCACGCTGTTCTCCGACCTCGGCGTCATACCCGCCGATACCTCCGGCACACTGCTTGGCCAGAGCATGCAGATGGACGTCTGGACGCAGCTCACGGGCAACGAAGACCTGCTGAAGGCGCAGTATGACGTCGTCGCAGGCCGCCTGCCGGAGCAGTACAACGAGGTCGTGCTCCTTGTGAACGAGGACAACCGCATCACGGACTACACGCTCTATACGCTCGGCCTGCTCAATGCGCAGGCCCTGCAGGACGCCGTGGAGGCCGCGGCCCGCGGTGAGGATGTCAGCATCGACACCCAGGTGCACAGCTATTCCTACGACGACATTCTGGCGCTGCGCTTCCGTCTGCTGACGAACACGGACTGCTTCGTCCGGCAGGACGGACAGTGGGTGGATAAGTCGGACGACGAAGCCTATCTTCTGAACGTGCTGAACGGCTCGGATGAGATCGCCGTCGTCGGCATCCTCCGCCCTGCCGAGGGCGCAACGACCGGCAGCGGCCAGAGCGGCGTGATCGGCTACCGCGCAGACCTGATGACACATCTGCTGGACAAGGTCACCAGCGCGGAGATTGTCCGCGAGCAGCAGGCGGACCCCACAGTGGACGTCTTCACCGGTCTTCCCTTTGAGCAGGAGGAGCTGAAGGACGCCTACACCATGGAGGAGCTGCTGGCCTATGCCGCGCAGCTGACCGCAGCGGCACAGCAGGAGCTCATGGGCTATGTCAGCTCCATGCAGGCCGCCGGGATGGACGACGGCACGATCGCCACGCAGCTCATGCGCGCCGCGCTCTCGCAGTCCGACGGCGCGACCTACACCGGCAATCTCAAGCGCCTCGGCGTCTCCGACCCGGACGACCCAGAGGCCATCAACCTCTTCCCGAAGGACTTTGAGGCGAAGGACCGGATCGCCGACCGCATCGCGGAATACAACAAAACCCTGCCCGAGGACGCGCAGTTGGCCTACACGGACTATATTGGCCTGATGATCTCGTCCATCACGACGATCATCAACGCCATCAGCTACATTCTCATTGCCTTTGTCGCCGTTTCGCTCGTCGTCTCGTCGATCATGATTGGCATCATCACCTATATCTCCGTGCTGGAGCGGACACGCGAGATCGGCGTTCTGCGCTCCATCGGCGCTTCCCGCCGCGACATCTCCCGCGTCTTCAACGCCGAGACGCTGACCATCGGCTTTGCGGCAGGCGCCATCGGCATCGGCATCACACTGCTGCTCATCCTGCCGCTCAATGCGATCATCCACCATCTGAGCGGTCTGAGCGGCGTGGCCGCCCTCCCGGCCGGGGCCGCTGTTATCCTCGTGGCGATCAGTATGCTGCTGACATTCCTCGCAGGCCTCATCCCGTCGCGTATCGCCGCGAAAAAGGACCCCGTCATCGCCCTGCGGAGCGAATGACCGAAAAACGCAAAGCAGGCTGCGCGGCATAAACCACGCAGCCTGCTTTATTTTCACTTTTGGGCATATTTTGAGACACGGCTGGATTTACCGCGTGATCAGTGCAGCATACCAGTGATCCGCCAGACGGCAGACAGCTTCGCCGTAACCGATTTTCCCCTCGTCTGCATCGTCCGCCCGCCAGTACACAATGGTCGGGTCCCATGAATACTCACTTTCATCTTTGAGATGGAATCGAACTGCCTCCTGCGAGAAGGAGATGGATTCAATATCAACGTTTTCCATCAACGCAAGCGCCGCTTCAGCGATATGCCGCAGCTCCGTATCCGACATTTCGCGCTGCAAATGGATGTGAAGCCCGTCAGCTTCCATAAGCTTGCAGCCGGAATCGCCGCACTCCGTTTCCTGCCCTTCCGCATCTGGCTTGTGGATATAGCCGCTGTTTTCACCAACTGCCGAGACCGCAACATTTTCAAAAGTGCTCTTGTGCCTTTGGAATGCCCTGCCGATTTCCTCATTACTATGATAGGTCGTCTCGGAACAGGCGGTGCACAGTTGGAGGAGTATCAACAGCAGGGCAAGAACGAGCTTCTTCATAAAATTTTTTCCTTTCGCAACGCAGTCACTGTGCTGCACAGGAGCCGCTTTCTTTCATCCAGCTCCCGCTGTGAAAGCGTGGGCAGTTCCTCCACGATGCCATCCGGGTATCCGATCAGATGGATATCCGCCGTCCAGCTCAGGAAAATCCGCCACATTTCTTCGCACAGTCCCGGCGTGGAGCGTGTGTGCAGCTCCAGCCCATTGTCAAAAATCACATGCAGCAGATACGCCTCGTCATAGGAAAGCCTTTCCAGCCGGAATGCGTCTCCGGATGCCAGCAGAGCCGCCGCTTTTTGATCGAACTCGCACACGCCATACGGCATATCATCGTTGATCTCAGCCGAGGATGTATACGCCACGCCGTTCAGCAGGATCGACACGCCCGTATCGATATGGATCTGATACTCCGGCTCATCCTCCGCACGCGAGAGCAGCGTGATTGAGATCATCGCACCCGCTCTGCCGAGGAAACCCAGTGTGCGCCCTATGCCGTTTTGCAGCAGCTCCACTCCGGTCATTTCAGGGCTCCGTCCTCCGCAAAGCAGTCATAGTCCAGCCTGCCATAACGCGCCTGCACATACGGCAGGATCTTGTCGGCATTGCGCACATCGGTCAGGCGGATGACAAACCGGTCTCCCCTGATCCAGCCGGGCACAAACTGCGGATAGAACAGCTTTGACCCGGCGAAGGCATCCTCGCGCAGGACCTTTGCACCCTTCCGCGTAATGACGAGCACCTGCTCCTTTCCCTGCGTGCGCTGCGGATGCCTGCTACGCATCACATCGCCGATCTCGTCCCACTGCGTCGTGCGGTAGCGAATGCCGAGGAACTTGTGCTCGATGCCCTGATCTGTCAGGACATAGTACTTCCCGAGCGCCCAGACGTTCAGCAGCGCCATGCATTCGCACAGCGCGAACACGATGTAGGCCGGCACCGGATAGACGAAAAGGCCCTTCCCCGGGAAAAGCACCAGAGCGCCAGTGAACACGGCAAGCGTCACGACCGCCGGGATCATGTCCGAAAACTTCGATACGCGCATCATTTGCCTCCTTTTGTCCATTTGATTCTGTGTTTCATTATAAGGGAGGCACGGGATGATTGTCAAGATGTTCTCCGCGCTCCCCGGGGCAGTCGGCGCTTTTCCGGAAGCTGCCGCGGCTTCCCGCCGCAGCGGCAAAATTGCAAAACAATTGCAAAATTTGATTTTGCAATTTTGAGGCGGCCTGTCGAAAAAAGCCTGAAGGGCCTTCTCGGCAAGCTGCTATATCGTCCATCCTGCGTCGCTTTCTGTAATATAATTTATGGAATAGCCATCCCAGCCATGGATGCAATGGATCAGAGTCGCATTTGCCGCAAGCGAAGCCCGGCAAAGGTCCGACAGACGCATAGAATCAAAGAGATCATGTTCGGAGATTTTCATGATCAGCGAAGCAAGGTCCAGCCTGCCTGCAAAGAATGCAACGGAACCCGCATACTGTGGGAACATCCGGAAGGCTGCCTGCTCCGCGTGCTGCAGGAGCGAAAACAGGCCGATTCGTTTTTCCCTACTGTGTGCGTTAAATTCATAAACACACGCTGCATCAAGCCAGCCATATAAGCGCCTCACAACAGAAGCGGGGGGGAGCCGCTTCTGCAATGCAGACACACTGACAGAGAGCAGACAATATACTGGTGCAATTTGCGGAAGAACATCAACTTTAACTGGTTCTCCTGTTCTGAAGAGAAAAGTCTGACAATCGGCAGATCGATCTTCGACCCCATAGTACACGAGGACGGAGGCGTTATTGCGTTCCATTTCCATTTTCATGATTAATCCTTAGGAGTTTTTCGCGCTCATAGCGATACGCTTTCTTCAGCTTCAGTTGCTATTGGCATGTTCTCCACAGGTAGCTACGTCAATCCGTTGGCAATAAAGGCGGAAGCGAATGTGATTTGCTAAAAGAACGCTTAACACCACCACTCCATCCTCGAGCCGTCTTTCGTCCCACTGTGAGGAATGTGGGTATGCTTTACATAGGGATTGCAGGAGGGTATCCTGAGAGCGGATCACGTCGGACCAAGGCATATTCCGGCATTCCGCCTGGAGAATGATTTGATCATCCCAGATACATAAATCTGTCATACCTATGAAGCCTTTGCATTGCACAATGACCTTGCAATTTGTGTTGCAATTCCAGATAATCAACTCCGCGACATCGTAGCGAATGCTGACTTGCTCCAGGGAACTGCCCGGCCAGAAAAAGTCTGAAAATTTCATAATTGACCTCGCCATCACTAACAACAAGACACGTGCCTTAATAATACTGCTCCACGGTACGTTCTTCACCGGTGTCTACATCCCGGAAGCGCAGCTCTACCAGTTCTCCGTCCCGGCGCTGACCAAGATACTCCATGGGCGAATTCTTGCCCATAGGCCAGTCAGCCCCCTGTGCCCAGCGAGGAAATTTCCGATCCTTGATGTGAAAGGCTTTCCAGAGTGCTTCTTTACCGGCTTTAGTGCGTTCTGCCACTTTCATCGTTGGGGGAAATTTGTCGAGGATTTGGCACATAAACTCATCAACCTCTTTCCCACCAATGGAATTGCCCGCAGCGTCCAAATAATAATCGGCATTTTGCTTATAGATCCTGGTCGGCTTAAGAGTTGGGTATGCCATAAGTACCGGAGTAGCTACCCCAGAAAACCATCCGCATTGTGTGGCAGCTAAATCAAAACCCTTCAGTTTACTGTTGTATACTATTTGGGCAAGATAATCCGATATTTTTTCGCCTTTTTTTCGGACAATACTGTATACGCTGCGGAAAGAAATGTTCCGCTCAATGACAGGAGGATATGGTTCATTAAAGTTGGTAAGTTGGTTTAGCCATGCGCTGACAGAGGGGTTGCTTTGATAGAATTCGTAGAATTCATCAAATGGCATCTTTCCAGATATGAAATCAAAAACAGCTTGCATAAATCCTCCTACATTATATTTAAAGTTCGAATATTGGGGAAGTTTTTGTATCCATAGGCCTTGTGGAAATTCCTGTGCACAGTTGCACTCATTTCAACAAAATCATACATATTATTTGCTTTTCCTTGTACATGATGCAGATTAATAGCCTCTCCATCAAAGCCAATGGGAGCCTTTCCCCTCTGCATTCTTTCTCTATTCTTTGAAGTCAGTTCATACCACATACTGCCAGAGGGATTATCAGCTTGATTTTTCCAATATCGACTTCTTACCGTATCCCACGAGGGCGTCTTTCCTGCACTGGTGAGATTGGAAATATCGTCTCCGACTTTCCAGCCTTTCTTCGCCGATTGGCCAGCATCAACAACGTTGTCTACCGCCTTTGCCGTATCGTAGACATCATCAATAACATTTGCAGCATCCGCAACAGCACCTGCGGCTTTGGTAAGTTCTCCGACGCCGGTAACAAACGGGATGAGGTCAATCACGTCACCGACCAGTCCGGCCCAGGCCCAGGGGTCAGACGGATTCTGGATGACATCCGCAATACTGAAGCCCAGAGAAACGATATCAAAAACCGTATCCCAGAACTCGCCATCGGCATCGGTGCGGTTTACAGGATCATTTCCGCAGTAAGCAAAGGTGTTGTAGCCAAGGTAGCTCTGGCCGGTAGAGGCGTAGCTGTCCGCATTGATGAAGCGGCAGATCTCCGGGTCGTAATACCGGGACTGGAGGTAGTAGAACCCAGTCTCGGAATCGTGGTAATAGCTGCGATACTGCAAGGGATTGACCGCCGCCATTTCACCGGTTGCGGCTCAGGCTTCATCCGGGATCATCATAGCATAGTCCATCGAGCAAGTCAAATACATTGGACGCTCCGAGCTTACAAAACTGTCCATGTACAGCAAAAATCCCGCCGATCGTGATCGATCAGCAGGATTTTTTGGTCGGAGTGTCGGGATTCGAACCCGAGGCCTCTTGGTCCCGAACCAAGCGCGATACCAAACTTCGCCACACCCCGAAAGCATGAATATTATACGCACATTTTCCCCATTTGTCAAGACCCAAAGTATAATTTCCGGAAAACTTCATATAATTTTCTGGGAAGGGGGCATGGCCATGCTGCGGCGTATGCGAAGAAACGTTCGGATCTGCCTGCTTCTGGTCTGCGCCGCGCTGGCGCTCAAGCTGTTCCTGCCGGAAGATGGGCAGCGCATCGGGGCATGGATCTCCGGCGAGCCGGGCAATGAGATCAGCCGCGCCGTTTCCGGCCTGCTCGGCACGCTGTCGGGCGGCGGCAGCCTCGGAGAGGCCGTGGAGGTGTTCTGTGAAAACCTTGAAGCTTCCGCTCCGGATTGAGCCGGGGCTCGTCGCGCTGCTGTGCGCGTGGTTCTATTTCGACCCCGCCGGGACCTTCCTCCCCTTCGTCTGCGCGGCCGCGCTGCATGAGGCCGGGCATCTGGCCATGCTGCTCTGGCTGCGGCAGCCGGTACATAGTCTCTGCCTCGGCCTGCAGGGCGCGGTGCTGCGGACGGGGCCGCTGCGCTACCGGGACGAGCTGCTCGCCGCCGCGGCCGGGCCGGCGATGAATCTGGCCCTGCTGCTGGCCTTCTCGCGCACGCTGCCGCGCTTTGCGCTGGTCAATTTCTGCCTGCTGGCCTATAACCTGCTCCCCTTCTACCCGCTCGACGGCGGACGGCTGCTGCGCGCCGTGCTGCGGACGCTGCTGCCGCTGCGTGCAGCGGTCTGGGCCGAGCGCGGCGTCTGCCTCCTCTGCGGCGCGCTCCTGCTGGCATGCGCCGGATATCTGACGCTCTGCTGGCACGCCGGGCCGTGGCCTCTGCTGGTGTGCCTGCTGCTTGGGCTGCGCTGCTGCCGGAACGAGGAAATTTGACAGATTTATCTTGACAAATAGCGCACGGCATGGTAGAATAATCGAGCTTAATGATTCGGAGAGATGTCCGAGCGGTTTAAGGAGCCGGTCTTGAAAACCGGTGACGCAGCAATGCGCCGTGGGTTCGAATCCCACTCTCTCCGCCAGTTTCTCTTCTTTGCATTCGACCTGGAGTGATACCCAAGAGGCCGAAGGGGCTCCCCTGCTAAGGGAGTAGGCGTGTAAAAAGCGCGCGAGAGTTCAAATCTCTCTCACTCCGCCAAGAAAAAAGCACTTGCTGCTGCAAGTGCTTTTTTCAACGAGATCCACCCTTGCAGGTGGGTGAAATAACGCTTTGTGGTGTGTTATACGCATGCGGCGGTGGATGGATTTCATATCACTTTCTGCGAAGCGGAAAAAATCACAAACGCGCCAGCGTTTCTTTCACATTTTGCGTCAGCTAAGTATTTCACCTCTCCTTATCGATCCTGCCAAATCGCCCGGCAGGATTTTTTCATTTTACCCATTCTTCAATATAGGGAGGCGCGATCCATGGAGATCAGGCAGCTTGACCCGGCGGTCTATGCCGGGCGGAAATTCACGGCCAGCTACCGGACAAAGGGCTATTATGACATCTGCGCCGCGGAGGGCGGCTTCCGTCTCCGCTACGTCCCGCTCGGAGCGCCGATGGAGAAGTCCTTTGACGACGAATTCTTCGGCGAATGGCTCGAAGAGCCGGTGGCATTCGGCGCCTTCGAGGGCGAACGGCTGCTCGGCTATGTGGAAGGTGCGCCGGAAGGCTGGAACAACCGGTACCGCATCAGCAACATCTGCATTTTTGAGGAGAACGCACGCGGCAAGGGACTCGGCACGCTCCTGATGCAGGCCATCCAGAGAGCAGCAGAGGCCGCAGGCGCACGGATGATCGTTCTGGAGACGCAGACCTGCAACGAAAACGCGATCGCGTTTTACAAGCGGAACGGCTTCTCGATCATCGGGTTCGACCTGTATTCCTACTCCAACGACGACCCGGAGCGCCATGAGATCCGCATTGAAATGGGAAAGAAGCTGAAATAGGAGCCGAAAGATGAACGAAGCGGAAATTCTTGACTATCTGACCACGCAGGGCATCGACTATGAATATCAGCGTCATCCCGCCGTGCTGACCATGGACGAAGCCGAACGGCTTGCCCTCCCCCACCCGGAATGCGAGGCACGGAATCTGTTTGTGCGCGAGAGCCGGACGCACCGGTATTTCCTGCTGACGGCGCATGCGCGCGTGGACCTGAAAGCATTCTCGCGCCAGCAGGGGCTGCGCTCCCTGTCCTTTGCCTCGGCGGACGAGCTGCGCGAGATCCTGTGGCTGGAGACGGGAGCCGTCACGCCGCTGGCCCTGCTGAACGCGCCCGATGTCACGCTCTATCTGGACGAAGCTCTGCTGGGCAGCCGCATCGCGGTCCACCCGAACACCAACACCGCCACGGTGTGGCTGCAGACGGCCGATCTTGTCAGCCTGCTTCGCACACAATGCGTGCCTGTGGTGGCCGTCCCCTTTCCCTGTCTGGCCTGATACATCCCCTATACTTAGGGAACCTCTGAATAAATCGGCTGCGGCGCTCAGCGGGTCTTTCGCCCCAACTTATCGGTTTGAAAATCTTGAAATACACAAAGTATTCCTGCAATTTCCAAACCTCAATTTGGAACAAAATCCCTCGCTGACCGCTCTTGCAATTTAATCAGAGGTTCCCTTGGAATTCAAGCACAAGGAGAGAACCCTGCATGAGAATTGCGATTGTGGATGATCTTGCCGCGGAACGTGCACTGCTGAAAGACCGGCTGGAGTGGCAGCTTCACCGGAGAAATGTGCAGGCGGATATTCTGGAATACGAAAGCGGCGAGACATTTCTGGAAGCGGCAAGGAAAGCGCCCTTTACTGCCGCATTTCTGGATATTTATATGGATGGCATGACGGGCATGGAGGCGGCAAAGAAGCTGCGGAAAACCAACACGGACTGCCTGCTGGTTTTTACCACGACCTCGACCGACCATGCGCTGGAGGGCTTTCAGGTACGGGCGCTGCACTATCTGGTCAAGCCCTTTACCGAAGCGGACATCGACGCGCTGACGGACGAGCTGCTTGCCCGCGTACCGCAGCCGGATAAATATATGGAGCTAAAGGTGGAGGGAAGCGAGATCCATCTGCGCTATCAGGACATCGTCTACGCAGAACACTTCGCCCACTTGATCTACGTCCATACGACGGTTCAAAAGACGCTTGCCACGCGCCAACCCTTCAAGACGTTCATCGCCCCACTAAAGGATGACACACGCTTTTTTGTGTGCGGGCGCGGCGTGATCGTGAATCTGGAACACGCGAAGGATCTGGAAGACGCCGCCTTCCGCATGGCGGACGGAAGCCGCGTGTTTGTCAGTCAGGACCTTCTGAAAAGTGCCCGGCAGGCATTTATGGAGTTCTTGCTGCAAAGGGGGCGTATGGTATAATGGAGCTGCTGCGTCCAATTCTGGAGCTCGGCGTGGTGATTCCCGGCATGCTGCTTGCCTACTTCCCGGTAAAATCCAGCTTAAAGCAGCCGCTGTCAAAGCTTGCTTTGTGGCTTGCCCCGCTGCTTGCGCTGCTTTGTGCCGCCGGAGGCGTGGTGTGCTATGCGCGCCGTATGCCGACTGCGCCGGTGCTTGCGGGGCTGACCTTGCTCGCAGCCGTGATCTACATAAAAACGCTCCGGATCTCGCTTTGGAAATCCGGAACGGTTGCATTATCTGTCTGTGCGGTATTTGCCTGTATCAACAGCCTTTGCCGGGCGATCAACGCCGCTATGCTGGCCGGTTTGCCGCAGGCGCAGGCTGCGCCATGGTTCTGTCTGCGGGCCGTGATTTGCTATCATGCGATCTGCTGGCTGTTTGCCGCCATCGCCTATTATCCTGCGACGCACAGCGTGCGGAGGATGGTCGAGGACGAAAATTTTGCGCAGACCTGGTATGTGTTCTGGGTGCTGCCGCTGGTGTTCATTGCGCTGAATCTGTTTATGATCCCCAAGTATGCGGACACGCTCTATACCGGGCGTGTTTTGCAGGGGTATTTTGTGATCAGCATCGCACTTTTGTTTTTGATGCTTTTCTTCAACGCAATCTTCCTTCTGATGGCGATCAGCATCAACCGGAATGTGAGATTGCGGCAGGAGAACCAGCTGCTTTCCATGCAGCAGCAGCGCTACGAAAGTCTGAAAGCTGCCATTGAGGAAGCACGGCAGGCGCGGCACGATCTGCGCCACCAGCTATGTCAGCTCGCTGCCCTTGCAGAAGAAGGGAATCTTGAAAAGATCAAAGCCTATCTCTCCGGCGCAGTTTCCAGAATTCCGAGTCTGGAGCTGCATTTCTGTGAAAACCGGGCGGCAGACGGCGTGGTCGGGTATTACTGCGCACTTGCGAAGCGGGAGCAGATCCCATTTTCCGTGCAGCTCGATCTGCCGGAATGTCTTCCTGTAGACGAAATCAATCTGTGTTTGGTTCTCTCGAATCTGTTGGAAAATGCGCTGGAAGCCAGCCTGCGCACCGCGCCTGCCAGACGCAGGATCAAACTGACAGCCTATCTGCATGGCAGCAGTCTGGCACTGATTCAGGTTGAAAACACCTATGACGGAGTTATCCGGGAAAAAGACGGGGTATTCCAGTCCTCCAAGCGAAAAGGAGAAGGTGTTGGTATCCAGTCCGTCCGCCATATCGCAGAAAAATCTGGTGGAGTAAGTACAGTTACCTATCAGGACGGCCTGTTCTGCGCAAAGGTCATGCTCTGCGGATAATGATGCCCTGCCTTTCCAAAACGGCACGGCCACAGATTTCAGCAGTCTCGCTTCCGGTAAGCCCTGCACAAACCGTATCGCCGTTTTTGCAAAGATGTTGGACGTTGTCGTGTCCCAATCTGCCAGCCTCACGATCTCCGCTGCGCCGTTTTCAAAATCAAATCGCAGCTCACCCCATTCGCCGTCGCTGTCTACCAGATATGCCAAAACAGAAAACCATTGCCGAGCTGAATGCCGAGAAAGAAAAAATTGAGCAGCAGCTTACACAGGAGCAGCACAAGAAGCAGCGTCTGGAAAACCGCATTGCCTACTATGAGCGCGGCGACCGAACCAAACGCGCACACAACCTGATCGTTCGCAGTGCGGATAACAGTGAAGTGACGGCTCTTTCTATCGCCGGAATACGAGTTCCTGAAATGAAAAAAGCACCCAGCATTTATACTGTGTGCTACATCAAATTCATATTCAATTATTCAAATTAGCTCAAACTATGCCGAACTGCCACAGCAAAAAAACGAGGGGAAGGAGGGCTGAAAAGCACCCCCAAAATCGGCTCTCGGTTAACCGCTTAGGGAACCACTTCCCCCTCTTTTTGCCCTCTTTTTTTGGCCAGTTAACCACTTGCGGACCACGAAAAATTGGATGAAACCGGCTCTCGTTTTGCCAAATTTGGTCAAACCATATCAGCCCGTTTAGATATAGCAAAAGCCCGGAAAACCTTGATTTTCCGGGCTTTTTGAACCATTTTGATATGGTCTGAGCAGTCGATTATCGCTTGCTGAACTGCGGAGCGCGACGAGCTGCTTTGAGACCGTACTTCTGAAAGTTTTAGGCTCCAAAATCCTTTATTTATCAAGGTTTTTAAGGGTTATGCCATTGGGTTGTCCCTTAGGTTGTCCCCGTGAAGCTCCAGTTCTCGTATGGCGCTTGTTTCCCTTAGCTTTTTATAATATAGCACAAGATGATTGTTTTTTCAAGAGACAAGAAGAGGAGCCGATATTATTCGGCTCCTCAACAGGTTACTCCGCTTTCGCGTACATGTTGTTGAATGCGTTATTTACAATGGTGGACAGCGCATCGGGGCTGTTGTATTTCACCTTAGCATATATGTCCATTGTAATTTTGCTGTTTTCATGACCGGCCAGGTACTGAACAGTTTTGGGATCTACCCCAGCATATATCAGGTTCGTGATATATGTATGCCTCAACTGGTGCGGCGTCACTTGAAAGTCCAAGCTGTACACCACCTTGCCATTATGAGGAGCCTTTTCACCGAGAACCGGTGTGACTGTGTGCTTGATTTTTTGACCGTTCACATACCTCACGTAGGTGCGTTCCTTATATCCCTCTTTGGCGTATTGGATACGCTTTTCGGAAAACTGCTCGAAGGTGATGGAGGTGCCTCGGATCATGTCTCTGATCCGATGATGATAGGCTTCTTCCTCGTCCACCAGCGTTGAACCAATATCAAAGAAGACCCAACGAATTGCGTTCATATTATTTATCCCCGAGATTTAAGTCCTGGCATTTTTGGATGGCAAGATCATGGTTCTGCTCCGCAGCTTTCTTATACCAGTGCTTTGCCTTTTCCATATTAACAGGCGTCCCAATCCCTTCTTCATAGAAATATGCGAGATTGAATTGGCCGTCACGATCACCATGCTCTGCGGCACGCTGCGTCCAATAAAACGCCTTATCCGCGTCCTTCTCCACACCGATCCCGTCATAGAAAAAGTAGCCCACTTGACATTCGGCAAGGGGATAGCCCTTCTCAGCAAGTTCCATGTGTCCTTCAAAGCACTTCTCAAACTGCTTTGTGTTCCAGTATTTCTCGATCAGTTCATTGCAACGATCAAATTCTGGACATGCTTTATAATATGCATTTGACATTTTTAGTACCTCTTGCAGATCAACCGCTTTACCCAAGTGCGTATGTAATCGCAGTATTCAGCATCATCTCCGCTGAATTGCAGAAAGTATACATAGCATTGGGCCATATAGTATTTGACAGCTTCTTGATCGCATGGAGCGGTTCTCTGATAGCCACGCAGAAAGGCTTTCTGCTCCACTTCGGTTTTCAGAAATTTCTGCCCCGGTCGCCGGAACAGAGCCCAGGCAATGTCGAAGTCACGGTTTCCATAGCCTGCCAGCTCAAAGTCCAGTATGCCGCTGATATGATGCCTGTCCCATAAGATGTTTGCATAGTGGAAATCTCCGTGGCAGAAGCAGCGGACAGACGTCTTGGGCGGATTTGCAAAAATTCCTTTATATTCCTCCAAGCCCAAGGTTTTTAAGAACTCGTCAGACGGCACGTGGAAAAACCTTCTGTCCTTGACTGGCTCTGCGGAAATGCGAAGCTGATGGAGCGTTGCCAGCGTCGCGCCGTATTTCTCCATAAAGCTAAGGGATTCCAGCGTTTCGTTTTCGCCCACAATGGTCGATAGACGTTCGCCCGGCAGCTCCAACGTTACGGAGAAGGGCGTTCCGGCAAACCCGCAATCAAGGACTGTGGGATAAATTGGCGAATGGAGCTGTGACAGAATCGCCACCTCGTTTTCAATCGCCGCACCCTTCTGTCTTGCGGCTTTGATGTAGGCCCGGACTTCTTTGCCTTTGTAGATACCCCTGGCGTGGAATACGTCGTTACCGGCGTGAGGATAGCCAAGTATTTCTATTGGATGGAAGGACTTATAAGCGAGCGAGAAAGGATCAATGGTTTCCCGCCATTTATCTGGATGTTTCACAACTCGTTTCTCCTGTGATTTCATCAATCTGTCGGTACAGTTCCTCATACACCTGATCTGCTATCGGCTTTTTCGGTGTCCAGAATGCATGGAGCACCTGAGGTTCCGGGGAATCTCCCAAAAGCTCCTTCACCTTCTCATACGCAAAGTCATTTGCGTCCCGTTCATAGGGCTGTCCAAGATATAGCTCCGTAAAATGCTCTGTTGATCCATCGAGCTTGCATTCTTTCCATTCACCGACAACGAGTTTATAACAAGTGCCGTCATATTGGATGACATAGAGGCGGCTCCTGGCAATCAGTCCGTCAAAGCTCTCCGGGTGCAAATACTGCAAGGCATGGCGAAGCTCATGAAACAGATAGAACATCTGCTCATACTCCGGTTGAGATTGGAGCATCTCTTTGTTGATGAACAGCGTATTGACAGTTGGATCAAACGTACCGTTGGCCGTTTCATATCCCTTCGGCATGTCGAAGGAAAGGTTGATCGTTAAGCGCCGATATTGTTACCCCCAAATGCCTAAAAGTTGTTCCCGTGGTTGTCCCCGAAGTTGTCCCATAAAGACGAAAAAAGGGGAGTTGTCCCCGAGTTGTCCCCGGTAAAAACGATTTGGTCGGGTCAGGTTGAGCCAGAACAGGACAAAAAGAAAAACCCCGGAAACCGTTGGCTTAACAGTGATAAGGAACTAATTTACTTATCAACTGTTAGCTGACGGTTTCCGGGGTGCATACGGACAAATCCCGTCTGATTTCTAACAGGAAGTCAGACGGGATTTTCGCTTTATATTACGAATTATGGAGGACATACCATGAAAACCTTAATATCTTGTGCCTACAATATGGATAATTGCTGTGTGGAAGTGAAATTCAGCGACGGCAGTATGATTGCGATTGACACTATCGTCGTTGAGAACGAGATTGCTGACAATATGTATCAGCGGTCAGAGCTGGATTATTTGATCTACAACGCTCCTTTGGAGTATGCAGACCTTATCTTGAACGGCGATCCCGAAACCTATTTGAAAACTGTAACAGAATACAAGCCTTGGGATAGCTGACAACACGCTGCCCGCAGGAGAAAATCCTGCGGGCGTTTTTCTGTTTATATTATTTCCCTCCGTTGGATCTCAATTTAGGAAAGAAGATGACAATCTTGAAGCTCTTTCCCCACTGGGAAGCTGCTTCCAGATGAAGATTTAGATCGTCGGCCATCTTCTTAACCAGGTAAAGTCCCATACCGGTAGCCTTCTTTCTGCTGTCAGTAGAATCCCCGGTAAAGCCCTTTTGAAAAATGTACGGCAGATTATATTTTTTTACGCCAATGCCGTTATCTTCAACAGAAAGGATATCTGCGGTCTCCGAATGTATCACGGAAATTGTAAGCATGGGACTATCGCTGCTATATTTGATGGCATTGCTAACGATTTGTCCCAACATAAACTGAAGTCCTCTACGGTCTGTATAGACTGTTTCAGATTGCAGTTTGTTGAGAATGACAAAATGCTTCTCTTCAAGAAGTGGGGCATAGTCCTCCAGAACTTCACCCAAGCAGTCATTCAAATTGACATCCTCAAATCGGTAATCCTTTGTACTGCTCTTCAACCGGGCATAGTACAGCATCTGCGTGACATCCTCCTGAAGCTGACTGCGGACATAATCCAGCTTTGCTTGCAGGGAAGGAGAGATTTCATCGTTCCGGTTATCCAAGAGCATGGTCAGCAACGATAGGGGCGTTTTCGCTTCATGTGCCCAGCCCTCCACGTATTCTTCATAGTCCCGTAGGGCATCCGCCATATTGTTACTCTCGTTTTTGTATTCCCGTAAAACCGAAGCCAAAAATCGGACAGATTCTCCTTCTTTCTGACTAATGGCACTGAGCAGCCGTTCTTCATTGCAGATGGTAGGATCACTGAGGAAATCTCGGAACAGTTCCATGTGGGTGTTCTCCCTCTTGTTTAGTACAAACAGAATCGCTGAAAACAAAAGGATGCTCGTCAGAACTACTAACCCGATCAAGGTTTGAAATACCTGAATGTCAGAAATCCAAAGAATGACAGCGCAAAAGCAATCCACGCCCAGCAGCAACAGAAGCCAGGGGTAGTACCGTTCTATCATGTGCCAAAGCTGCTTCATAGAGACACCTCCGCTTCCAAACGGTAGCCCATTCCTCGAACTGCAACGATTCGCTGCTTCATTTCAAGGGCGGACATCGTTTTTTTCAGCCGGGTTAGGTTAACCTGCAAGGCATTTTCATCTATGTATTCCGTGGTTCCCCATAGTGCCATGCAAAGCTGCTCCGTCGTGACCAGAGCATCGCCGCCGGACAAAAGAGCGACCAACAGTTTTCCCTGATTTTTTGGAAGCACCACAGAGGTATTATGAATATAAAGCGTGTAGGTCTGCTGGTCTAACAGGAAATCTG
>OMGS01000587.1_pt1 | contig 18753 bp, 16 predicted proteins | sample 1646081 | NCBI WGS metagenome assembly OMGS01 (sample SAMN05578591, study PRJEB25193) | human gut metagenome | biome: Human Microbiome; feature: human-associated habitat; material: feces | host: Homo sapiens | place: USA:Birmingham | reverse complement strand
ACGGATTCATACATGTATTCCCGGTGAAAAAAGACAAAACCCCGCGCACCGGAAAAGTGGCGGGGGACTCACGGAGATAATATCTGCCTAAAATTATTTGGAATGCAGGTATATGCAGCTAATTTGTATCGGCTCATTAGTACAGAACTAAACCTCATCTGACAGTCCGCTCTGTGCCAAGAGCGGACTTTGCAAAATGGGGGTTATTTCAATCAAAACGTAACGTCACAACCAGCCGACGCTCTCTCGCCATTTATAATTAGTAACTTTATCATTTTCGCTTATTTTTTTAGATATAGAGCGCGGCTCTCTTCCTAGATACTCAGATATTTCTATCGGGGACAAATCAAAATCGACAAGCATGACTCTAAGTTTTTCCATTTCCTTTAAAGTCCAAGGCTTGCCATAATTTTCATAAAGAGATACCTTATGCTCCCTGATAGTTCGCTTTCTCTGAGTTTCACTTTCCCTCTGAAAAATCTCGCTTTTAAATTGTGAACGGAACTCTTTACAGAAGTTGTTATCAGTTTTTTTGTTATATAGATTGCTAAAAATAAGCTGGGATGCCGGGTCTAAATCAGGTGTGTTAATAATGAAAACTTTGACCTTTTCCATATAGGGATATTCAATTTTACCCAATATGCTTAATTGCTTTATATTAAAAAAACCTCTCAAATCAAAAGATTTAATGAGCTTTGATTGGATTACACTTTCAATCCTGCTTGCATTTGAATAACAGTACTTTGCCATTGGAAGGGCCCATACTACCAGTTGAGGAATATATTTTTCTAATGCAATGCTCTGCCAATCAGTATCAAAGGTTTGGCTTTTTGCTAGCATGTTTTTCGGCAAATCAGAATACATTGTGGTAGATGCCCATATCTTATAATCATTCGCCAAGGCTTGATAGTATTTTGTGTGGTTATGAATTTTATAAGCTGACATGAAGCGATAAACGTCTTCGTCGTGACCAGCGTCGTAAATTGTTCGATTTCCTCTAAGATAACCGTCGTAATGTTCGGTTATCCTTCTACCTACATTACAACTTACCCCAACGTAAACCACACGACTGAAAAGTCCTTTATGGACAATAAGATAAACTCCGCTACAGCCAGATTTCCTGGCCTCTGATAGAGAACCTAAAAATCTCCATTCCATAATTAAATCCATAATTATTGCTACTGTTTTTGTTTATCATTATTTTCGTGAAACTTCAACAATTTTATCCAAAAGCTAAGGGCAAAGACTTATATAATTATACTTGTCATCGTTAGCGATTATATAGAGTAGTGGCGCTGACCTGCTCCCTGGTGATTCACACAGAATGCTGTTAGTAATGTCCGTTCCTCGCTCAAAGCAGACCATTCGCTCAGTTAACGCATCAGTGTCGTGCTAAAAGTAGACGTGGTTAACAACAATGTGAGTTAATCAACGGAGAGCAGGTCAACTCTAACCTGTATCAAAAAAACAAATGTGTCACAAAGATGCCGCATGCCTTAATTTGAGTATAATTGAGACGGAAGTAGACGGTTTATGGCTAAATATTGTTGATATATAGCTATTTGAAGAGTTGTAGCGCAAGTGTATAGCCCAAACTAATAACGCTACGCCCCTTACCTTTGACGCCTCTTATCAAAGAGCGGCGATGATGCACAGCCCGCACGAGGCAATATTCGCACAAGAATCAGGTTCAGAAATAACCTGATCTGGCATGGTGGGGAGAGTATCACTGAGCAGGCTTTCGGTAAAATGCGGCGGGATGAGGTCGGCGTGGGTTGCAGCAGTACAATGTCGCCCGCAGAGGGTAAGCCACAGCGCGGGATCCTCGGTTTCTATCAGGGATTCGACGAAGTGGGCGCAGTTGTCGACCAAGGCGGTGAAATCCATAGTGACATTATAAGGAAACGAACAATAGATCGAGTAAATCGCAGTCAGGGACAAGGATTGTAGTCATAGAGAAGTCTCCTGTAACGGTTTTCAGGAAGCTAATCCCGACGCCTGATTTTGCAGGCGCGGAAGGAGAAGATACTGCGGCCATTAATCCGCCACAAGGCATTTACGTGCATAAATCGCGCAGTCAAATCCGACTCCCACTGTAGTTCTTGAACCTGATACCACATTTAGCTAATTTAGCTAACTTATCTATTATACCAGTGGTTGCCATGAATATGAATGAAGACGAGATTTATCGCCATATCCGGCAGGCACTTTCCAGTGCGCCTCGTAACCAGTACACCGTCGAGCTGCACCTGCAAATGATTAAATATGCCGACAAACTGGAACACATTACGGCAAAAGCCTTTTGCGAAGGCACTGGTCTGAACCAGAGCCTCGGTACCGAATTCAGCAAAATGCGTAACTTAACCCATCGGTTAAAGGCCGCCGGTCTGAATACCGATCTGCTGTAACCGACTTACGGCACATTATCGCGCAAAACGAGATATTTAATGGCTATCAAAAAAACCGAACTCTATTCTTCCCTGTGGGCAAGCTGCGACGAACTGCGTGGCGGGATGGACGCCAGCCAGTACAAAGACTATGTACTGACCCTGCTGTTTATGAAGTACGTTTCCGATAAGTATAAAGGCGATCCTTACGGGATGATCGTGATACCCAAAGGAGCCAGCTTTGACGATATGGTTGCGCTGAAAAATGACAAAGAGATCGGCGACAAAATCAACAAAATCATCCACAAGCTGGCGGAAGAGAACGGCCTGAAGGGCGTCATCGACGAAGCCGACTTTAACGACGAAGATAAGCTCGGCAAAGGCAAGGAAATGATTGACCGCCTGAGCAAGCTTGTCGGTATCTTTGAAGGGTTAAATCTCTCCAGCAACCGGGCCGAAGGCGACGATCTGCTGGGCGATGCCTATGAATATCTGATGCGTCACTTCGCAACCGAATCCGGTAAGAGTAAAGGGCAGTTTTACACTCCAGCGGAGGTGTCACGTATTCTGGCGAAGGTGATTGGTATTACTCCCGATACTCCGCAAGATGCAACGGTTTATGACCCAACCTGTGGCTCTGGTTCGCTGCTGTTGAAAGTGAATGATGAAGCCCGGCGCGGACTGTCGATTTTCGGCCAGGAGATGGATAACGCTACCAGTGCGCTGGCGCGGATGAACATGATTCTGCATAACAATGCCACCGCGAAAATCTGGCAGGGCAATACGCTGAGCGATCCGCAGTGGAAAGAGGCGAACGGCAAACTGAAAGCCTTCGATTTTGCCGTGGCGAACCCGCCTTTTTCCAATAAAAACTGGACCAACGGGCTGACGCCGAAAAAAGATCCGTTTGAACGCTTCGGCTGGGGTATTCCGCCGGAAAAAAACGGCGATTATGCTTTTTTGTTGCATATCATTAAAAGCCTGAAAAGTACCGGCAAAGGCGCGGTGATCCTGCCCCACGGCGTACTGTTTCGCGGTAACGCCGAAGCGAATATCCGTGAAAATCTAATCAAGCAGGGCTATATCAAAGGCGTTATTGGTTTGCCAGCCAACCTGTTTTACGGCACCGGCATCCCGGCGTGCATCATTGTGATTGATAAAGAGCACGCCCACAGCCGCAAAGGCATTTTTATGATCGACGCCAGCCGGGGCTTTATCAAAGATGGCAACAAGAACCGCCTGCGTAGCCGAGATATTCACCGCATTGTGGACGTGTTCAACCATCAGCGAACGGTACCTGGCTACAGCCGGATGGTGCCCTCCAGCGAGATCGCCGGAAATGATTACAACCTGAATATTCCTCGCTATATCGAGAGCGGCGAGCCGGAAGATTTACACGATCTGACCGCGCACTTACAGGGCGGTATTCCGGCACGCGATGTGGATGCTTTGCAAGATTACTGGCGGGTATTCCCTGCCCTGCGCAACGTGCTGTTTGCTGACGACCGTCCCGGTTACTGTCGGGCGCAGGTGAACGCGCAACAGGTGAAACCGACCATTCTGGCGCATCAGGAGTTTAAGGATTTTGCCACCCGCAGCCTGCTACCGTTTAAAGCGTGGGTGAAAGAGGCAAGTCTGGAAGAGATTCGCAAAGGTGATAAACCCAAAGCGCTAATCCACGATATCAGCGAAATGCTATTGGCGCAGTACGCCAACAGTGAGTTGCTGAACAAATACAGCGTGTACCAGATCCTGATGGATTACTGGACTGATGTCATGCAAGACGATGTGTATGCGATTATGCAGGATGGCTGGCAAGCCGCCGCGCAAATCCGCGAGCTTCAGCCGGTGAAAGGCAAAGATGGCAAAAACATCTGGAAAGAAACGCACGATTTCGAGTTTACCAAACGGCGCTACAAGGCCGATGTGCTGCCCCGTTCGCTGGTGGAAATTCGCTGTTTCCCGGAACTGCTGGATGCGCTGAACCGCGCGCAGGAGCGCAGTGAAGAAGCCAGTCGTCAGCTAGTGGAATTCATCGAGGAGCAGGCAGGTGAAGAGGATCTGCTGGCCGAGGCGAAGAACGATAAAGATAAGGTGACGCAAAAGCTGGTGAATGCCCGTCTAGCACAGTTAAAGAAAACCACTGCCGGCCCAGATGAGCTGGCAGTGCTGAACCGCTGCCTGGCGCTAATTAAGGCCGAAGCCAGTGCGAAAAAAGCGCTGAAAGCCGCACAAGAAGCGCTGGATCGGGCGGTGTTTAAACATTATCCCACGCTGGATGAAGCAGCGATTAAAACGCTGGTAGTGCAGGATAAGTGGCTGGCAACGTTGCAGGCAGGGATCAAGGCGGAGATTGAGCGTATTACCCAGCAACTGGCGTCGCGCGTAAAGGAGCTGGAAGAGCGTTATGCTGAACCGTTGCTAGCGCTTGAAGCCTCCGTTGAGGCGTTGAGCGAGAAAGTGGCCGAGCATTTGCGGGCGATGGGGCTGGAGTGGTGATGGTGGATTTAATGGTGAATGAGCAACGGTCGAGTACGGCGGGGAAAGATGTGCCTGCGGGGTATAAACTGACTGAGGTGGGCGTGATTCCTGAGGATTGGGATTGCGTACCATTTGGTAATCTGTTTAAAACAAACACAAAGAAAAAAAAAGTCAGCGATTATGAGCTAGTTTCATTTATTGGGATGCAGGATGTTAGTGAAGATGCACAATTAAAAAATAATACTCAACTTCCTTTTAAAGAAGTTAAAAGTGGTTTTACTTACTTTGAAAAAGGGGATGTTTTATTAGCTAAAATAACCCCTTGTTTTGAAAATGGAAAAGGATGTCATACCGCTGATTTACCTACTAATGTAGGTTTTGGGAGTACGGAATTTCATGTATTAAGGGAAAATGAAGACTCCGATTCTCGCTTCATCTATTTTTGGACAACTGATAAAAAATTCAGAGCATCACTGGAATCTGAAATGGTGGGAAGTGCGGGACACCGTCGTGTGCCGCTAGTTGCTATAGAAAAATATTTGATTCCATGTCCCCCAAATTTGCAAGAGCAAAGTGCTATTGCTGATTCATTATCTGATATTAATAATTTTATTCTAGCTCTAGAAAAGCTTATCGTTAAAAAACAAGCCATTAAAACCGCTACTATGCAGCGACTACTGACTGGTAAAACCCGTTTGCCACAGTTTGCGTTGCGCAAAGATGGCTCTGCTAAGGGATATAAAAAGAGCGAGTTGGGGGAGATTCCTGAAGATTGGAATTGTATTAATCTTGGTGAGCTAGGTAATTGCATTATTGGGTTAACTTACAAACCTGAAGATACATCTGATTATGGTACATTGGTATTACGCTCATCCAACATTCAAAATAATCACTTAGCTTATGATGATAACGTCTTCGTCAGCATAGAACCACCTGAGCGTACAATTGTGAAAGAAGGTGATATCTTGGTATGTGTAAGAAATGGCAGTCGCCAACTTATTGGCAAATGCGCATTAATTGACAAAAATGCGCAGGGCTCAGCATTCGGTGCATTTATGTCAGTATTCCGAACTGATATATATGGATTTACATTTCACCAATTCCAGTCTGATATTATTCAAAAGCAAATCGCTGAAGTTATGGGTGCCACTATCAATCAGATAACTAACAAAGATATGTTGGGCTTTAAAATCCCATTACCTGAAAATACAGAAGAACAAGCCGCCATCGCCGCCATCCTCTCCGATATGGACAAGGAAATCCAGATCCTGCAACAGCGTCTGGACAAAACCCGCCAGCTTAAGCAAGGGATGATGCAGGAACTGTTAACCGGGAAAATCCGCTTAATATAGAAGGGAAAGCACATGGCTTATGATTACAGCGCCAGCCTCAACCCGCAAAAAGCTCTGATCTGGCGTATCGTCCATCGGGACAATATCCCGTGGATTCTGGATAACGGGCTGCACTGCGGCAACAGTCTGGTGCAGGCGGAAAACTGGATCAATATCGGCAACCCGGAGCTGATCGGCAAGCGTGCCGGGCATCCGGTACCTGTCGGAACGGGCGGGACACTGCATGACTATGTGCCGTTTTATTTTACCCCCTTCTCGCCAATGCTGATGAACATCCACAGCGGGCGCGGCGGCATTAAGCAACGCCCCAATGAGGAGATCGTTATTCTGGTCAGCAACTTGCGAAACGTGGCAGCACACGACGTACCCTTCGTGTTTACCGACAGCCATGCTTACTATAACTGGACCAACTACTACACCAGTCTGGATAGTCTGGACCAGATCGACTGGCCCATTTTGCAGGCACGGGACTTTCGCCGCGATCCAGACGATCCGGCTAAATTTGAACGCTATCAGGCAGAGGCGCTAATCTGGCAACACTGCCCGATCTCTCTGCTGGATGGGATAATTTGTTACAGCGAAGAGGTCAGGTTACAATTAGAACAATGGCTGTTTCAGCGTAATCTAACAATGTCCGTTCACACACGGGCTGGATGGTACTTCTCATGATCACATATACACAAGGCAATTTACTGGACGCACCGGTGGAAGCTCTGGTGAATACGGTTAATACCGTCGGTGTCATGGGGAAAGGCATCGCGTTGATGTTTAAAGAGCGCTTCCCCGAAAATATGAAAGTCTATGCCCTCGCCTGCAAACAAAAGCAGGTGATCACCGGCAAAATGTTCATTACCGAAACCGGGGAACTGATGGGACCGCGCTGGATTGTTAATTTTCCGACCAAACAGCACTGGCGCGCTGATTCCCGCATGGAGTGGATTGAAGATGGCTTGCAGGACTTACGCCGCTTTTTGATTGAAGAGAACGTGCAGTCCATCGCCATTCCACCACTGGGCGCAGGCAACGGTGGTTTGAACTGGCCGGACGTTCGGGCGCAGATTGAATCTGCCCTTGGCGACCTTCAGGACGTTGATATCCTGATTTACCAACCGACTGAAAAATACCAGAACGTTGCCAAAAGCACTGGCGTAAAAAAGCTCACTCCCGCCAGAGCCGCCATCGCTGAACTGGTGCGTCGCTACTGGGTATTGGGGATGGAGTGCAGCCTACTGGAAATCCAGAAACTGGCCTGGCTGTTACAACGCGCCATTGAGCAGCATCAACAGGACGATATCCTCAAACTGCGGTTTGAAGCTCACTATTATGGCCCCTATGCGCCCAATCTGAACCATCTGCTTAATGCGCTGGACGGCACCTATCTTAAAGCCGAGAAACGCATCCCGGACAGCCAACCGCTGGATGTGATCTGGTTTAACGATCAGAAAAAAGAACACGTTAATGCGTATCTGAACAACGAAGCCAGAGAGTGGCTACCTGCGCTGGAGCAGGTCAGCCAGTTAATTGACGGCTTTGAATCGCCGTTTGGTCTGGAGTTGCTGGCAACCGTAGACTGGTTGCTGAGCCGTGGCGAATGTCAACCAACGCTGGATTCCGTTAAGGAAGGGCTGCACCAGTGGCCTGCGGGCGAACGCTGGGCCAGCCGTAAGTTGAGGCTGTTTGATAATAATAATCTGCAATTTGCCATTAACCGCGTAATGGAGTTCCATTGCTGAGGGTTTAAGGAGCGCCTTTTGAGTACCGTGGGCCAGCGCGAACGCGCCACACAGCAGCGTCTGATTCAGTTTTTTGTTGAAGATTTAGGTTACCGCCATCTGAGTCACCGCACCGGGTACACCGGGAACAGCAACATCGACACTAATATACTGAGCGCGTGGCTAAAACGGCGCGGCGTTAATGATACGTTGATCACCCGGGCGTTGCGGCAACTGGATTCCGCCGCCGCTCTGGGCGAAGGCAAAAAACTCTATTACGCCAATAAAGAGGTCTATCGCCTGCTGCGTTACGGCGTGAAAGACAAAGAAGGCGCAGGCGAGCAGAACCAAACCGTGTGGCTGATTGACTGGGCCAACCCACAAGCCAATGATTTCGCCATCGCCGATGAGGTGACGGTCAAAGGCGAGTACTGCAAGCGCCCGGATCTGGTGCTGTACGTTAACGGCATTGCGCTGGGCGTGATTGAACTTAAGCGTTCGTCAGTGCACGTCAGCGAAGGCATCCGGCAGAATCTCGATAATCAAAAGAAAACCTTTATCCGCGATTTCTTCACCACTATGCAGTTAGTGATGGCGGGCAACGATACGCAGGGCCTGCGCTACGGCACCATCGAAACCCCGGAAAAATACTATCTGGAGTGGAAAGAAGATAATCCAGGCGACTATACACATAAACTCGACTTTCATTTAAGTCGTCTGTGTAGCAAATCCAGGCTGTTGGATATCGTCCATAATTACATTGCCTTTGATGTCGGGGTGAAAAAACTCTGCCGCCATAATCAGTTCTTCGGCGTCGAGGCGGCTAAACAACATATTGCCCGTCGTGAAGGCGGTATTATCTGGCACACACAGGGATCGGGTAAAAGCCTGACGATGGTCTGGCTGGCGAAGTGGATCCGTGAAAATGTGCCAAACTCCCGCGTGTTGATTGTGACTGACCGCACCGAACTGGATGAACAGATCGAAAGCGTGTTTATGGGCGTGAATGAAGATATTTATCGCACCTCCAGCGGCAACGATCTTATCGCAACGCTCAATCATCCTAACCCGTGGCTCATTTGCTCGCTGGTGCATAAATTTGGTCGTCGCAGCGAAGCTGAAGACAATGCGGCTACCGACGCCTTTATCACCGAATTACAGCAGTCCCTGACGAAAACATTCCGCGCCAAAGGCGATCTGTTTGTTTTTGTGGACGAGTGCCACCGCACACAATCCGGCAAGCTGCATAACGCCATGACTGCCATTCTGCCGGACGCCCTGTTTATCGGTTTTACCGGCACACCGCTGATGAAGAAAGATAAGAAGAAGTCGGTTGAGGTGTTCGGCCCTTATATCCATACCTATAAATTTGATGAAGCGGTGGCCGACGGTGTGGTGCTGGATCTGCGCTACGAGGCACGCGATATTGACCAGTATCTGACATCAGAGAAAAAGGTCGATGACTGGTTTGAAGCCAAGACTCGCGGTTTGTCGAATTTAGCCAGGACCCAGCTTAAGCAAAAGTGGGGATCAATGCAGAAGCTGCTCTCCAGCAAGTCGCGGCTGGAGCAGATCGTTAACGACATTTTGCTGGATATGGATACCCGTCCACGCCTGATGGACGGGCGCGGCAACGCCATGCTGGTATGCAGCAGTATCTATCAAGCCTGCAAGGTTTACGAGATGTTCAGCCAGACCGAGCTGGCAGGAAAAGTAGCGATTGTGACCAGCTATCGCCCCGATGCCGCCAGCATCAAAGGCGAAGAAACGGGCGAAGGGTTAACGGAGAAACTCTCTAAACACGCCACCTATCGTAAAATGTTGGCTGACTATTTTGAACAAAGTGAAGAGAAGGCCGCCGCACGCATTACCGAGTTCGAGCGGGAAGTGAAACAGCGTTTTATTGAAGAGCCGGGGCAAATGCGCCTGCTTATCGTGGTGGATAAGCTGCTGACTGGCTTTGACGCGCCGTCCGCCACCTATCTCTACATTGATAAAACCATGACCGACCATACGCTGTTTCAGGCGATTTGTCGGGTGAACCGGCTGGACGGTGAGGATAAAGAGTATGGCTATATTATCGATTATAAAGATCTGTTCCGTTCGCTGGATAAAGCGATTACCGATTACACCACGGGCGCGTTTGATGATTACGATCGGGACGATGTGGCCGGGTTGCTGAAAGACAGGCTGGAGCAGGCGCAACTGGATCTCGACAGCGCGCTGGAGATGGTTCGCAGCTTATGTGAACCCGTCAAAACCCCGCGCAGCCTGCTGGACTATCAGCACTATTTTTGCGGTGAATCAGGAGAGAATCAGACTTCGTTAAACGAAAAAGAGGCGCTGCGCCTGACATTTTACCAGTGCGTCGCCCGTCTGCTACGCGCTTATGCAAGCATCGCCAATGAAATGCCGGAAGCAGGCTACACTGCCGAAGAGGTAGAGAGCATTCGCGCCGAAGTCGCTGAATTCGAAAAACTGCGCTATGAGATTAAGCTGACCAGCGGCGATCTTCTGGATATGAAGCGCTTTGAACCCGCTATGCGTCATTTACTGGATATGTATGTTCGCGCCGATGGTAGCGAAGTGCTGATGGATTTTGAAGAGTTAAGTCTGATTGAACTGATTGTCGAGAAAGGCTTGGCGGCGACCGTCGCCCTGCCGGATGATATCCGTAATAATCAGGATGCGATGGCGGAAACCATCGAAAACAACGTGCGCAAAACCATCGTGGATGAAAACCCGGTTAACCCAAAATACTATGGACGCATGTCGCAGCTGCTGGATGAACTGATTACCCTTCGCCGACAAAATGCGCTCAATTATCAGCAGTATCTGGAACGTATCCGCGATTTGTGTAAACAGGTCATCCGCCCGGAGCAAACCGCCGGAGCGTGCTACCCTGCCACCATGGATACACAAGCAAAGCGCGCCTTCTATGATAACTTCGGCCACGACGAGGTACTGGCGACCCGCATAGATACGACGATTCGCTATACCAAAAGGGCAGAGTGGATTGGCGATCGTTTTAAAGAACGGGAAATTGCCAACGCATTACGTGAAGAGACCGCCAGCTATAATATTGATATTGATGAGGTGATAGCGCTTGCCCGTCAGCAGAAGGAATATCACTGATGCCAATCATGCAAATAGGCTCGTTACACTTGCTGGTCAACCGTAAGGCGATTAAGAATCTGCATATCAGCGTGCTGCCGCCTGATGGCAAAGTCCGCGTTTCAGCGCCGGAACATATGACGGAGACGGCGATTCGTATGGCGGTTGCTTCACGCTTTCGCTGGATCAGAAAACAGCAGCAGGATTTCGCCAGACAGCCTCGTCAATCAGAGAGGGAAATGGTCAGCGGAGAGTGCCACTATCTTTGGGGCCGAAGATATCGCCTACTTGTGATTGAGCGTCACGGGCGTCACGAAGTAAAAGTTGCAGGAAATAATAAGCTCCAGCTTTATGTTCAACCGGGAACCCGTGATGAAAATAAGGCATTGGCGTTAAGTGAATTTTATCGACATGAACTAAAACAGCAGGTGGCTAAGCTTCTACCTGAATGGCAGGACCGAATCGGTGTTCCCCTAACATTCTGGGGCATCAAAAAGATGAAAACCTTTTGGGGCACCTGTAACACTACAACAAAACGAATCTGGCTCAATCTGGAGCTAATTAAGAAGCCGCCGGAGTGTCTGGAGTATATTCTGGTGCATGAACTGGTTCATCTTCTGGAACGTCACCATAATGCTCGCTTCCGGTTGCATATGGATCGGTTTATTCCTGACTGGCGTGAGCGTCGGGATTTGTTAAATAATATGCCGTTAGCGTTTGAGGCATGGGAGTATTGATTGAGCCTGTAACTGTTTTTTGTCCATAAATTAACCTTCATTTGATGCTGGATTGAACATATCAAAATCAGACAATTACACAAATCTATGTACAGGCTCTTCAATTTGTTTTTGATCGCTGATGTGACTGACAACAAACGCTCACGGAACACTAAATCCCGCTCTTCAGACGTTAACTCGCCTCGCTCAATAAGCTCTCTGATAGAATCTCGTGGCGTTGGCGTGACTACTTCAAAACAAAAAGTCTCACCATTTTTCTCGGCGACAAAGTCTGGTCCAGCATCCTTGCTTTTAATGTCGCTAAAGCCCATCTCCATAAGGTAGCCTGAGTTTAACGGACACTCCTTCGTAAGGAGCTAAGGCTACGCTGTAAGCAGAAACGCAAGTTCAGAGCGACTACGAACTCGAACCACAATCTGCCAGTTGCGCCAAATCTGCTGAACCAGACGTTCGCTCCTACAGCACCAAATCAGGTCTGGGTGGCGGACCTGACGTATGTTGCCACACAGGAGGGATGGTTGTACCTCGCTGGCATCAAAGATGTTTATACGTGCGAAATTGTCGGCTACGCCATGGGAGAGCACATGACAAAAGAGCTGACAGGTAAAGCCCTGTTTATGGCGCTCAGGAGCCAGCGCCCACCTGCCGGGCTAATCCATCACTCTGATCGAGGTTCACAGTACTGCGCATACGATTACCGGATCATACAGGAGCAGTTTGGTCTGAAAACATCAATGTCGCGTAAAGGTAACTGTTACGACAACGCTCCGATGGAAAGCTTCTGGGGAACGCTGAAAAATGAGAGCCTGAGCCACTATCGTTTTAATAACCGGGATGAAGCCATCACAGTAATACGGGAATACATTGAGATTTTCTACAATCGTCAGCGTCGTCACTCTCGTCTGGGGAATATCTCCCCGGCAGCCTTCAGGGAAAAATATCATCAGATGACTGCTTAAAAAAGAACAAATGGTAGTGTCCGCTATTGCCAGTACACCTCACAGCTTATCCGCATTTTTCAGGTCCGTACGCATGGCATAAGCAGTGCCATTCGTCGTCAGCTTATCAACCGTCAGTGTATGGAATACTTTATTCGCTGCACTTCCTGTAAAATATGTCATACTTCCGGTATTTTTTAACGAGCGAAGTGAGGAGTCTCCTGTCAGTTGCCACCAGGTATTGTTCACAGTGGCAGATGCAGACGGGGCATGAATTGCACCGCGGTATGCCGTATTAAAACCACTCAGTAATCCGACCGCGAGTCCCCGGGATGCCTTCTCAGACAATATGCCCTCTTTACCTGATTCAGTTCCGAAGCTGATTGTGGCCTGTTTATCAGAAATAATATCACCAACAACAGATGCCTGGTCTCTGGCTTTCAGTACTGATGAATCAGACATCAGTTTAAATCCGCCATCAGCCATATTGATGGTCGGTAAAAAAGCAGCATCATCTGAATTCACTGGTGTACCGGTAAGCAGAAGGAAAGCGTCACCAATATCAATGCTTCCACTTGTAAACAGCCCTCCCTGAGCGGTCAGCGCTTCTCCTTTATGAATATTCAAGGAGCTGTTTATAAATGACGATGCTTCTGAGAACAGGACTGAAGATGAAGAAACATTGATATGACTGTCTTCAGACGTAATCCCGCCACGAAAATTATTGCGGATATCCAGTGCTGATTTTTGCTCCAGAGTGATATGCCCTGTATAGGAGGATGTTCCTGCGGCAGCAGATTTCCCTTCAACACTGATGACATCATTACCTGTTCCGTCATTTTTATCAGTAAAGACTGTATCTCCGCCGATAATAACAGTGCTCTGGTTAACGGCCCTGATATTCCCATTCATAAATGCATTACGGGACAGACTGATGGACCTAGCATGAGCCAGAAACGCCTTCATCATGCCCCCAGCACTATTCTGATCTCGCCATTACCACCGTTCTGGTAATTAAACGCGTATTCCGGCGGGCTGTGCAGTGGGTTATTGATTCCATTTTTGCTCTGATGAACGTTCTTTTTGCTGCCCGGATTACACCTGTATCAGTAAGCGGGCAAAGTCAGTTAATGTCAGTTTCAAAACGTGCACCTGGGAGGAATTGCACATCTGGTGATTGATTCCACCGAGCTGAAAGTTTCGGTGAAGGTGAGTGGAAAGTCAAAAATATGGCAAAGAACGGCGTCATACTTGGTCGAAGCGCCATCTGGTAGTTGACAGCAACACACATGAAATCATCCGCGCAGACCTGTAGCTAAACAACGTGACTGACTCAGAGGTATTCCCCAGGTTAATCCGACAGCTCCACCGGAATATCAGGTAGCCGCTGCTGACGGCGCTTACGCCCCCCCCAGTTTATGTAATGAAGGATTACGTAGTAAGAAAATCTGTGCTCTTATCCCTCTGTGAAAAGGAGCAGATTACCGGTCCGCTGAATACGTAGCCCCCCAATCGTGCTGTTGCGAGCCAGCGACTGAGCGGGAGCAATGCCCGGTGGAAATAGACAACAGATTACAACTGGCACTCAATAGCGGACGGCTATGTACAGGATAAAACAGCTGTTCAGTGTTTTACTGACATTGCGTGACTACGATGGCCAGGTTGCAGAGGCACTGGCTATGGAGCACGCCCTGAACAAAATGACGAAGACGGGTATGTCAGAAGCGTGCGAATTGCCTGAAAGCCAAACCGGATGCAGAGAGACTCATCCGAAATCTGATTTATTCAACAAAGCCGTCAATAGGTTAGTATGGTTATACTAGGACGAAGTGATACTGATAGTTTATTCTCTGAAATAAATTGAGAATTGTTTTGGTGTTATTCCAAAAAAATATTTGAATACTCTAATGAAATATGGCATGCTAGATATTCCTATACTTTCTGAAACGGAGGAGAGCGGTAATTCATTATCCAGGATTAATTGAAGGGCTCTATCCATTCTGGCCTGAAGTAATAACTGACTGAAAGATGTTTTTTCTGAACTCAGGCGCTTTCTTACTGATACTTCAGATATATTGAATTTATCTGCAATCATACTTATCTTCCAATTCTTTGATAGATCTTTTCTTAACTCATTTTTTACCTTATCGGTAAAGGTTATTCCACATGACGCATATAAAGAGCTTATTATCTTTGCATGATTTTTCATTGTCGCTATAAGATAGGCCGATTTAATAACTTTTAGTTTTAAGTCATTTGTTCTTGTAATAAGCTCAAATAGCTGGTACTGAGGTGCAATGGAGTTTTCCGTAATTATTTTTTCTCTCTGAATATCACAGCCCCCCATAAAGAGTGGATATATTTCTTTCAAAATATCTTTCAGTAGTATTTGCGATTTTCTATCGAAACTCACAATACTAAATGGCGGTAGTTTTTCGTTAACTTTGACGATCTCACATGAAAATGTCATATTTTTTTCTAGAAAGAGAAAATTGTCTTTAGTACAGGTAATACAATCTCCTTCATTTTTGAGTGTGATGAAACAATTATCAGTGTGCATTATTGTAAAAGCATTTAGAGTTATTCTTTTTATTCTTATAAAGTTTGTTGTTAGTTTATTGTCATTTATTTCCTTTAGCATAATTTATCTCCAAGGCAAGAAGAATAATCATTTTAGTATAAATTAATTCATGGTTAAAATATTAATGCATACAAAGTGCATTTTTTTATCTAAATCATCTCTTTTTTAATGGACACTTTTTGAGCCAATGGGTGATGTTATTTTTACATTTATGTATAGGAAATGAATTTTACACAAAATTCGATAATAAAAAACCTCAATCAGATATGTGTAAGAGGCCTTTGTAAGTATCCCACATAATAGAACCATTCACATTTAGAGATCTTCCGGCATACTCATTCGTAAGCGGCTCGCGAGGACTGTATTGATACTTACTGAGAGCTCAGATCAACTTTCCAGGGTGACAGTGATCTTACACAGCAATAGTGGACACGCGGCTAAGTGAGTAAACTCTCAGTCAGAGGTGACTCACATGACAAAAACAGTATCAACCAGTAAAAAACCCCGTAAACAGCATTCGCCTGAATTTCGCAGTGAAGCCCTGAAGCTTGCTGAACGCATCGGTGTTACTGCCGCAGCCCGTGAACTCAGCCTGTATGAATCACAGCTCTACAACTGGCGCAGTAAACAGCAAAATCAGCAGACGTCTTCTGAACGTGAACTGGAGATGTCTACCGAGATTGCACGTCTCAAACGCCAGATGGCAGAACGGGATGAAGAGCTGGCTATCCTCCAAAAGGCCGCGACATACTTCGCGAAGCGCCTGAAATGAAGTATGTCTTTATTGAAAAACATCAGGCTGAGTTCAGCATCAAAGCAATGTGCCGCGTGCTCCGGGTGGCCCGCAGCGGCTGGTATACGTGGTGTCAGCGGCGGACAAGGATAAGCACGCGTCAGCAGTTCCGCCAACACTGCGACAGCGTTGTCCTCGCGGCTTTTACCCGGTCAAAACAGCGTTACGGTGCCCCACGCCTGACGGATGAACTGCGTGCTCAGGGTTACCCCTTTAACGTAAAAACCGTGGCGGCAAGCCTGCGCCGTCAGGGACTGAGGGCAAAGGCCTCCCGGAAGTTCAGCCCGGTCAGCTACCGCGCACACGGCCTGCCTGTGTCAGGAAATCTGTTGGAGCAGGATTTTTACGCCAGTGGCCCGAACCAGAAGTGGGCAGGAGACATCACGTACTTACGTACAGATGAAGGCTGGCTGTATCTGGCAGTGGTCATTGACCTGTGGTCACGTGCCGTTATTGGCTGGTCAATGTCGCCACGCATGACGGCGCAACTGGCCTGCGATGCCCTGCAGATGGCGCTGTGGCGGCGTAAGAGGCCCCGGAACGTTATCGTTCACACGGACCGTGGAGGCCAGTACTGTTCAGCAGATTATCAGGCGCAACTGAAGCGGCATAATCTGCGTGGAAAGCTTCTTTCATTCGCTGAAAGTGGAATGTATCCATGGAGAACACTTTATCAGCCGGGAAATAATGCGGGCAACGGTGTTTAATTATATCGAATGTGATTACAATCGGTGGCGGCGGCACAGTTGGTGTGGCGGCCTCAGTCCGGAACAATTTGAAAACAAGAACCTCGCTTAGGCCTGTGTCCATATTACGTGGGTAGGATCACAGATCGCGTACCCGGTTTGTCGGCCAGTCTTGGATATGTTCAATGACGTAATGCAGCCATTTTTCTGGTTCCACATTGTTTAGACGGCATGTACCGATCAGCGAGTACAACACCGCCGCATGTTCGCCACCGCTGTCAGAAACTGCGAGTCGAGTCAGCCGGAGAGAATTTCCCCCCCCGGCTGCTCACGGAACCGTACATGACACCCTCGCGTCATACGGCTCTTGCTCACTCATTTGTGTCAACGCCACGATGTTTGACCGTTACCGTCTTATATCACTGGCGCTGACATTTGTATGATTCATAGACATCGTTTCAATTTTCTCAGTCCAAGTTCAAGCTTGTAATTCTGTTCCTGTATATGCTCTTCATTGGGCTGATAGTTTGCATGAACGGCATCAGAGTATGGTGCTTTCTCAGCAAGTTCAAAGTAGCGTTCCATCGGAGTTTTACCGTTGTGAGCGCTATGAGGACGTTCCCAGTTATAGTAATGCTGCCATTCTGCCAGCAGTTCCTTCAGGTCATCAGCAGAAAGATCTACGGTAGCGTAAAACTCAGCTTTGTCTGTCTTTTGGGAACGTTCAACCTTTCCGTTAAGATGAGGCGACGCTGGCTTATTTGGACGAAACTTGATGCCGTATTCTTTTAATCTTTCCTGCACTTTAACGGCAAAAAATTCTCTTCCCCGGTCTGTCTGAAAGCGCTGTATCGGGAAAGGCATTTCTTCAATAACACAATCAATAAAATCCAGTGTGTTTGCCGCCATGCGACGAGAGTAGAGCCTCAGGACTCTGTAGCGAGTGCAATCATCAGCAGATGTGTACTGATTTAAGCCGGGGCCAATTTTACAGGTATCCATCTGAACCCGATCACCGGGAACAGGGCGTTCGTAGCGAATGAAATCAGCTTTAAGCCGAAATTTAACAACAGGTTTAACCTGATTCTGGCAAAGGACTTTGTGGATTGTTGCTATTGCCAGTGAGATTGAATGAAGTCGTTTTAACTCGATTTGAATACGTCTTGCTCCCAGATTTCGCTGAGAACGTAACTCCAGAATCAGAGCGACTTCGCAAGTGCCGGTTTTCGTTGATGGTGAACGCTTGGGGCGACGGCTGTGGCTTTCCAGACCAGCGATGCCCTGAGCCAGATATCTGCGCCACCATTTTACGCAATGTGGGCCGAGAAATGCCACAGCGACGGCATACAAATCCCGCATCACCGGACGTTTCATAGAGTTTTACCCACTGTAGCCGCTGCTGAATTTCCCTGTTCATAATTTGGCATTAGTTCAGCTCAATCCCGACTTAAAAAGTCCCTACAGGATGTTCCGGACCTGAGGCACAGTTCATATCCTTATCCATAAAAAATTTAGCTATGTCTATAGCATTAATCTTGACAAGACGACTTAGGGCCTGGCGATGAATCATTTCCCCTGCCAGATATCCTTTGGGGTGCACCAGAACTACCGTTTTATATCTATATAACTGAAACGTCCCTCGCCATCCTTCATATTTTGATGTAGTAACACCATTCACTTTCATCTACCCCCCGTTTTATTAACATATAGTAAAAATCACCTCGCCGCATTTTATTCTTTTGAAGTAAAATCATTTACCAGTTCACTTAAAGCTCTCTTTTGTTCATCATCATACAGAGATTGAATCCGGAATTTAATCTCTTCTGCAACCAGTCTTGCATCGGGCTCATAAAATATTTTTGTTATTCGCTGTTTCTGATGTTCAGGCTGGTCTTCCATATTTCGTAAAACCAGATGGGTAATGACTCCAACTTATTGATAGTGTTTTATGTTCAGATAATGCCCGATGACT